>Ga0206126_10000040_pt1 | contig 162376 bp, 143 predicted proteins | sample Helgoland_Spring_5_FD_148621 | JGI IMG/M metagenome (GOLD analysis project Ga0206126, IMG submission 148621) | Pelagic subsurface seawater microbial communities from Kabeltonne, Helgoland, North Sea - Helgoland_Spring_Bloom_20160412_1 | ecosystem: Environmental > Aquatic > Marine > Epipelagic...
TAGCCCTAGTAGCCCTAGTAGCCCTAGCAGCCCTAGCAGTCCTAGCAGCCCTAGCAGCCCTAGCAGCCCTAGCAGCCCTAGCAGCCCTAGCAGCTCCGGTGATTCTAGCAGTTCGAGTGCGGAAGGTGCGTCAGTTGAAGATTTAGATCAAACCCTCGAGGACACTCTGGGGGAATTTGATGATGACATTGCATCTACTCAGAATTCCCAATCAGCAGATGAAATTGATATATTGAGTCCCGAGGGCAACCGACAACTAGAGCAGGACACAACTGCAGAAACTGGCGCGGGTGATACGACTTCGGGCGATTCAGCTATAGAACAGCGAGCCGAGCAGGGAGCAGCAGAATCGAGCAGTTCGGCAGACGCCCAAAGTAGTGACAACCAAACCGCTACGACTGAAAATGCAACATCGCAAGAGACATCAAAGGCTGAGTTACCGGAAGACATTGATGACGGCCAAGGCGATGATATTGTGTTGCGACAAATCCGTGAGGCGGCACTCCAAGAACGCGACCCGGTTCTTCGAGAAAAACTCTGGAACGAATATCGACGGATAAAAAATCAACGATGAAACCAAGGCAAATATGATGATCGGATCAAACAAAGCTATCGAATGGTCTCCGCTCGCTATGGCCGTAATGCTCTTTTTACTGCAGTTCGTATCCGCGCCAACTCAAGCAGCTGTAGACAAAATCACCTCGTCAACACCTATTGCTCTGCAGACTTCATCTCGGGCATTTCCAGAAGCTAGCCTCCTAGACATCGGTATTCCTGCGTTCAACGATGGTTTAGCGCTCACTGACGAAGATGATACTGTATTTCCTGAGGTCCGCTATGCGGAGTCTATTTACTTTGCTAACCAATTAGCCAAGGTTCTGGAAAAAAGTGGCGCTTGGGGTGCTGTTCGAGTGACTCCGCACAAAGAAGTCATTACAGATGTCATTGTGTTGGGCACCATTATACAGTCTGATGGAGAGACACTAGAACTGAAAATAACGGTAACGGATACAAGTGGGCAACAGTGGCTGGCAAAAACCTACCGAAAAGTAGCTGGAAAGCTAGCTTATGACCGAAAAACACGATCTCAACTCGGCGATCCCTTTCAAAACGTTTTCACCACCATCGCTAACGATATGCTAGCGCATCGTGAAAAAATTGAGGATAAAGAGGCAGCGACTCTACGCACTATTTCTGAGTTGCGTTTCGCTGAGCGATTCGCGTCGAATGCCTTCTCAGACTACACTGAAACTTCCCGTGGGGGAATTGTGCAGCTGACGCGTCTTCCTGCCGAAAATGATCGTCTTTTACAGCGAGTGCAAAAAATTCGTCAGCGAGACTACTTATACATAGACACTATGCAAGATTACTATGATGAATTCTCACAGAATATGCACTTCGCCTATCAGGATTTTCGCCGCGCGTCCTATGATTCAGTGGTCAAAGCCAGACAATTAGATCAAGAGGGAAATCGTCGAATTATTGCCGGCATAGGTTCAATTCTCGCGGGGATTTATGGCAGAACACAATCGAACTCTTGGCAGGAATCTTACGCCAGTACCGGAGTTGCCTCCGCCGGTGGCTTTATTCTCAAGTCGGGACTGGACAAAAAGCAGCAATCCGCCTCCTATGACGAATCTGTAGCCGAAATGGGGTCCTCTCTCGAAGCGGAGATAGCACCACAGGTTATTACACTTGAAGATCGCACAGTGACGCTGAACGGCACCGTTGCCGCACAATACTCCCAATGGCAAAAGCTACTGAGTGACATCTATCAACAAGAACGTGGAACCTTATAATCGTCAACTCAACCAACAAAACTCAACAGATGGACTCCGTCGCCGCGCCAGTTTACTCAATGAAGAGACGCGCTCTGCTTGCTTTACTGGCCGTTATTGCATTGGCGGTAGTGATCATTTTACCCATGCTGGTCCCTGAGCCTATGGTAGATACTTCCGCTCAGTTGGTTCCCGACAAAATAAACAAGATAACACCATCGAGGGCAGCCGAGCTCTCCGAATTTCGACGTCAATCTCAAGATTTATTGGCTCAAACGCTGATGGCGAAAAAGCAATTGTTGGCGCAAAATGTTGCACAATGGGGAGCCCTCGCTTTTGATGACAGCATGAAATTCATTACTCGAGGTGATGAGCTTTATAATCAAGGGCGCTTCGAGCAAGCGTTGGAAGCCTATGAATCTGCCCTAGCGTCAATTCGTAGCCTGCTGGCGCGAGGCCAAGAGGTATTGGCCAACGCAAAAATCTCCAGTATAGATGCTATTGAAAAAGCCTCAGGAAAGGATGACATATTGCGTGCAAAAAAGGCTTCAGTCCTGGCCAATGCTATTGCCCCCGAGGATCCTGATGTCGGCATTATTATGAATCGCGTGGCATCGCTTGAGACTGTCATAGGCGCTTTAGCGTCTGCTAACGAGAAAACCAAAGCTGATGAGTTTGCCCAAGCCATAGACATCCTTGAACAGGCATTGACATTAGATCCTCGCCATCTGCGCACGGCAACATTGTTACAAGAAACGCGCGAAAAACTGCTTCAACAGCAATTTCAAAAGCGCATGAGTCAAGCTGTTAAGGCCATTGATCAGAAAGATTTTGAGGACGCTGAAAACTACTTAGAGCAGGCGAGTAATCTCGCTGTGGATACTCTGGCCGTCTCTCAACTACGCGACTTACTCCAAGCACAAAAAGCTCAGTGGCGGATTGATACTACGTTAGATACAGCCATTGAGTATGAACAAAAAGAAGATTGGGCAACCGCAGTGGCCAATTATGACGATATTTTGTTAACGGATCCCAATCTAAGCGATATCGCCATCATGCGTCTAAAAGCTGCCGCTCGAGCAAGTCTGGATAGATCGATCAAAGCTATTATTCAAGACCCCCTGTCACTGGCATCGGAGGAAAAATTCGACTCTGCCAAAAACACCCTCTCAGATATTAATAAGATCAGTAACCCCGGTGTAATTTTGTTGGAACAGCGTCAGCAACTTGCGAAGATAATTGCGCAGATCAAAGTTCCTGTACCGGTTACATTTCAATCAGATCGACAAACTGAAGTCACTCTATTTAGAGTAAGTCGTCTCGGACGTTTTCAGAGCACCACAGTGAGTCTCCGCCCTGGGCGCTATACCGTAGCCGGAGAACGTCCAGGATTTCGTGATGTGCGTATAGATTTTACCGTCTTGCCTGGAACTGAAAGCCGACCACTTTTAGTAGAATGCTTGGAGAAAATTTAAACCCTCCAATCAATGCAGCCAAGGGTCAAGCCGGCGACTAATTTTTAATGGTAAGATGTAATTCATCTAAATCGGTAGAGTAAAGATCATTGGTTATGTCCGACACTGACACAGAAAAACAGTTAAACAGCGTCGAGTTTGTTCCTCTTGAGAGCAGCATCAACACTCCCAGTGAGAAGAGATCTATAAAACCGACTGTTCTAATCCTATGCTTTCTGCTGGCGGGAGTGGTGATGAGCTATTTATTGCTCGCCAAAGCAGTCATCTTTGTTCCACAACCAGCCAACGCAAGTTTTAATGTCAGCGGATTATCATTCAATATTGGTAATAATTATCTGCTACTACCAGGTGAGCGTCGTGTCAAAGCGAAAAGTCCAGGTTACTATGATCTAGACACAATGTTGCTGGTGGATAGCAACAGTAATCAGGAATTAATCCTAAATCTCAAACCCTTACCCGGCCGCGTTGTTGTCACTTCCGAGCTCGCCGACCTCAAGGTTGCTATCAATGGCGAAAACCGCGGCAGTGTTCCTGGAACTATCGACCAAATACCTAAAGGTGTTCAAAACTTTTCGTTCAGCAAGAAGCGATACTTCACTTTAAACAAAGAAATTGATGTACTCGGCTTAGACAAAACTCAGACTATTGACATAAACCTTGCTCCAGCATGGGGATTCCTCGCTTTGGACTCTTCACCTAGTGGGGCTGAAGTGAGCATTGACGGTGTTCAGGTAGGCACGACACCGCTAACCACAGAAGTGTTGGAAACGGGCAGTGAAGTGCTGTTAGAACTGGCAGGATACCAATCAATCAATAAAACCCTGAAGGTACAGGCTGGAACCAGCGCCGTTCATTCAAGATTTGATTTGCAGATTGCAGAGGGTCTGTTAAACCTCAGTAGTAAACCCTCGGGAGCCTCAGTGATAGTCAACAAGGCGTATAAGGGGGTTACTCCATTGAGCTTGTCTCTGCCCTCAAATAGACCCCAAAACCTCGAACTTTTTCTTGAGGGCTACCTGAAAAATACTCAAACTCTTACCGTCGAGCCCGATAGCGAGAATAACCTGCCCGTTATTTTGAAACCTAACCTCGGAAGGATTGTGCTCACAGTCTCACCTGCAGAGGCGCAGATCAGAGTGGATAATCAGTCTGTCGGGGTGGGGAATATGACCTTGGAATTGCCATCAAAATCCCATTCTATTAGCGTGTCAAAAGAAGGTTATGTCACCCAAACAGTAGACATTACCCCTTATCCAACACAGGATAATGATGTGCTCATTCAGCTTTTGACTACAGAACAGGCCTATTGGGCAGCTCGCCCTCAGAAAATTACGACGTCGGTAAATTCAACGCTAAAACTATTCAAGCCGGATGCCGAATTTTCCCTTGGAGCACCGCGCAGACAACCTGGCCGTCGAGCCAATGAAGTCGAGAGAAATGTCGCTTTATATCGACCTTTCTATTTAGGCATCAAAGAGATTTCCAATGCCCAGTATAAGCAATGGCGTACCAACCACAATTCGGCATCAATTAAAAACCAAAGTCTGGATTTAAATAATCAACCAGTCTCAAATGTCAGCTGGAACGATGCTGCCTTATTCTGCAATTGGCTTAGTGAGCAAGAAAATCTGCCTCAGTTTTACAACTTTGAAAATGAAGTATTGCAAGGCTTTAACTGGAATGCCACAGGATACCGATTGCCCACCGAAGCAGAATGGGCTTGGGCGGCACGATTTGACCTGAACCAAAAACCACGCCTATTTCCATGGAATAATGGCCTCTACCCGCCGGTTCAGCCAGATGCTAATTACGCAGATGAAACGGCCAAGAGTTTTATTCCTTTTACGTTAAGTGGCTATAAAGACAATTATGCGGTATCAGCACCAGTGGGCAGCTTCAAACCTAATGCAAAAGGTATCTATGACATGGCGGGTAATGTGGCTGAATGGGTAAATGATTTTTATGCCGTAAACTCACACCGCGGCAAACATATTGTCGATGCGAGAGGCCCATCTGCAGGATCCAGACACGTCATACGCGATGCTAGCTGGGCTCTGGCATCACGCTCCGAACTCCGTCTAAGCTATCGCGACGCGGGATCAACAAAACGGCTAGACGTTGGTTTTCGCATTGCTCGATATGTTGATGAACAAGGAAAATCGCCATGAAGCTGAGCTTACTTAATTTTTTAGTGCTAGTGATGGTGGCGCAAATATCAGCTTCACAAGAGACCGACGCAGAAAAAGATATGGTTTTAAAGGGAAATAAAAGTGCGCAAGAGACCGCCGCCGCAACTGAAAAACGTCCCGGCACAGCAGAAACTGAACAGCCCGACCAAGATTTTAAACCAGCGGAGGATATTTCAGAGGACTATCCAGTGCCGCTTCCATCAGACATATAATATTTGAGAAATCCCGGGAATAAACCAGAGGACATAGCATGTACAACCCGATAAATCGCACCAATAACGAGATGTTTTTTCAAATCATCGCGTTGTTAGTTTCTATTATTTTGGTCCATACGCTCTACGTTATTCTCGTTAGACCCAGCGCAGAGAGCACCATGTTGCTGCACATGAATATGGCCGCCGCTGGTGAAGTCTATGTCCCTCCAAGATCATTCGCCATCGTCATCAAAGACTTTGAACAAGAAGCTTGCTTTATCTTGATGCTTTGGGCTCTGGCAATAATGGCCTATAAGGTTCGCGTTGGTATGGATGAAAGGTCGATGTTAGGCCAACCGCTAATAGACATCAATGAGGGTTCCAAAATCTTGCCCGAGGACGCCTCTCAATATAATCGGCCTATCCAAGCCTTGAGTACAATTCAACAGGCGCTCTTGTTGCCGAGGGCGCTAGGTACTGCGTTATTGCGGTTCGAGGTAACCAAGAGTATCCAGTCTGCTACCGATGCCGTGGAGAGTGTTTGCAATAATGAAAATGAGCGTCTGGATTCAGAATTATCCATGATTCGCTACATTACTTGGGCCATTCCGTCTATTGGTTTCATTGGCACCGTTCGAGGCATAGGCGCAGCTCTAGGTCAGGCACATGAAGCCATGGAGGGTAATATCGCCGGTGTAACCAGCAGTCTCGGAGTCGCATTTAACTCTACTTTTGTGGCACTTCTCATCAGCATGGTGGTGATGTTTTTTATGCATCAATTACAACTTCAGCAAGAGCGCCTAGTGCTAGATTCTCACCATTATTGTGAGAACAAACTATTACGATTTTTGAAAGCCAATTGATTGGGAAAACCTGAAGTGAGTAAAGGTATATTAGTACTCAATGATCAGAATATTTTGCTCTTTACAAGTGAGGGTGAAGTGGTGTCTGAGCCAGGTTTCGCTGCACTCAGTCAGAATGGAATCACCACAGGACAACAGGCTCGTAATAGCGCCTGGCTCGAGCCGCAAAATAATCATTGCAACTACTGGTATCAAATTAATCAGCGTCCAATTAAACCGACACAGAAGTGGGCCAGACACAACGCAGACATTGCCTATGCACAATTAAAGAGCATGTTTGCTAAAGCTTCAGGCACCCGTCAGTTAATGTTGTTTGTCCCCGGGCATTTTTCAGATGAACAAACGGCACTCATCGCGGCTATCATCAAAGCTCACTCAATAGATGTAATAAGCATTACTAACTCCGCTTTACTGCTTGGGGCTAGAGATGATTCAGAGCACATCGTTGTTGAAATTACTCTACATCAGGCCATTGTTAGTTCAGTGCGTTGTTCCAATGTGAACACCAAATGGTTCTCACAAGTGGTCCACCAACAAGTAATCCCAGATACGGGTACAAACCAAATACACAATACACTTGCTCGCTACATCAGCGACAAATTTATTCAACAGCACCGCTACGACCCACTGCACAATTCAAACGGCGAACAGGCTCTGCACAATAATCTCAACAAGTGGATCAATGCGTTGGGTCAGCGGCAAAAACTACTAGTGACAGTGGATAGCGACGGCGGCGAGCTCAGCATATCGCTGCAACGAGATGAGATTATTCAACTACTGACGCAACGACTCAGCGCTCTAAAAACTGCACTCGCGCAAACCGCCGCTAACAATATAATACTGTCTGGGGATGCCAATTTTCTTGCTGACTACTTGCCAATGTTTGTTTTTGAAGATGTTAGCCGAAGTAATCTCGCTCTGATTGACGAAATTTTTACACAACCGTCTCACTGGGACGCCTCCTCAACCTCTCTCATCAGAAATCAGTCGTTAACAAGGGACATCAGCGATAGCGATATTGCCTCTTTTAATCACGTTGAGCAGTCACTACCAACCCACATACTGCTGGATGGACAGGCTTGGCCTATCTCAGAAAAGCTCAGTATTCATTACCATAATAACCGCTATGTGTTGCAACCTGATCATCACACTGCTGCGCTAGCGTTTCTCGAACTAAAGGACGACAAGCTGCTAGTAAAAGAAGCAAAAAATGATCCCAATAAAAATATTCACCTTGAGCTCATCGTTGGACAGACGCTGAATGTTGGCAACATTAACCTACAACTAATCGAGGTGATAGATGGCTAAAAAACGCCGCAATATTGCCTTCAGCCTGTCGTTTTTAGACATCATGGCCTGTGGTTTTGGCGCTGTCACCATGTTGTTTCTGATTCTGCGCCACAATGCCACGGACATTCAAACACCTGATACTAATCTGGCTGCGGAAACGTCCCTTTTGCAACGCGATATCGATGAAGCTAAGGAAGAAAAAACAGTGCTGTTGAATAGTCTGAAGACAATTGAATCTCAACTGCTGGAAGCACAGGGACTATCCAAACGAATCGTCAGCCAACTTGAAGAGGAAGAAAAGAGCATTCAGGATGACCCTAACGAAATGGACAAACTACGCCAACAAGTGCAGAGCCTAGAATTGGAAACAGCACAGATGGAGGAAATAGAGTTCGGCGACAAGGTACGGGAGTTTTTGGGTGACGGAAATCGACAATACCTCACCGGTTTAAAACTTGGTGGACAGCGAGTGATGATATTAGTCGACGCTTCCGCTAGCATGCTTGCTGATACCGTTGTCAATACAGTCCGTCGACGAAACATGCCCGAGCAAGAGCAGCTAAATTCGCCGAAATGGCAATGGACCACAAGAACACTGGAGTGGCTCTTGGCACAGTTGCCCCCCAGCAGTCGCTTCCAAGTCTATCTGTTTAACACGTCTGCTATGCCCGCAGTAGAGGGTACCGAAGGCATCTGGCTAGACGCAGCGGACTCTCTTGCTCTTGAACAGGTGGTTGATGGTGTAGCCCTGATGATTCCCAAAGATGGTACAAGCCTCGTCAATGCATTTAACCGAATCGCCGATTTCGATGATCCACCGGATAACCTTTTTTTATTGACCGATGGTCTACCGACACAGGGAGAACAGCCTCCGAGCCGCTATATGGTGAGCGGCGATACACGACGAAAATACTTCAACTCAGCCATTACTAAACTTCCATCAGGACTCACTATAAACACAATTTTGTTTCCAATGGAGGGCGATCCAGAGGCAGCCGCGCTATACTGGCAGCTGGCAATCGATAGTAAGGGATCATTTATTGCGCCATCGCGAGACTGGCCCTAAGCATGAGTGGTTAATCTATGGCAAAAAGAAGAGAATCAGCAGAAGCTAGTATCGCTTTTCTCGACGTTATCAGTTGTGGCTTCGGAGCTATTGTACTGCTGCTCATCATCGCCCGTGTTGGAGATCCAAGCATGATGGATACAGATGATTCTCAATTGATTAACCAAATTAAGGATCAACAAGAGACACTGTTTAGTGTGCGTGGTGAGTCGATTCAATTGGAATCTAAGCTAAAATCTCGACAACAGCAACTATCTGACAAGAGAGACGCCATTGCCCGATTGCAAGCGAAACTTGCCAGTGTGTCAAAACAGGCGGCGCAACTCGCCCAATCACAACAGGTTGAAAAGGAGCAGCTGCAGTTGGTTCTTCAGGTGCTAACTGAAGAAATGCAACGGCTTCTGGGTGACAATTTTCAAAGTCAAGATGACCTCGTTGCGGGCATTCCCGCCGATAGCGACTACATTATTTTCGTTATCGATACTTCCGGAAGTATGCAAACCGCCGCCTGGGCGAGAGTGCAACGGGAAATGCTCAACATTCTCGATGTCTATCCTGAGGTTACTGGCATCCAAGTACTTAATGATATGGGTCAATATATGTTCAATAATTATCAAGAACAATGGATCCCAGATAGTCCGGCCATGCGTAAATCTATAATAGACAGGCTTGCGGGCTGGGCACCCTTTAGTAATTCAAGTCCCGTGGAAGGCATCAACACCGCAATACAGTCGTTCTATAAGCCGGGGCGAAAAATTAGCATTTACACCTTAGGCGATGATTTTCAAGGACGATCCATACGACAGGTGGTGAAAACTGTGGATCAACTAAACAAAGCCAATGCAAGCGACGAGCGGTTAGTAAGGATCCACGCATTGGGATTCCCCGTGCATTTGCGCGAGGGGGCCTCCCCCAGCGCCTCGGCAATTCGCTTTGCAGCTTTAATGCGCGAATTGAGTTATAACAATGGTGGTACATTTATCGGCCTCAACGAGTTGGAGTAAATCATGCAAGCCTATTGGTGTAAACTATTATTGGTCGCTTTAGCAGTGACTCTAACGAACTGCGGAACCACTTCAGTAAAAATAGAGTCATCATTCCCCGACGTCGTTTTCGAGGCCAAACCCCTCTCAGCTGCTATTGTGTTTACCGACGCTTTCCGTTCCTATGTCGCGCAACCGAACAAAGATACGCAGATTGATATTGGTGAAAGCCAAACCAGGGCACTCACAAAAACGTTTCATGGCTTATTCGAAACCATTGAAATCGTTCAGTCAGCAGAACAAGCTAGCGATCAGGTTGATATCATCATTACGCCATCAGTTTACGAAGTACAGGTGGCCACACCAAGTGACAACTATCTCAATGTGTTTGAAGTATGGATTAAATATAACTTGGAATTGACCGATTCTCAGGGGCAGGTGATTACTAATTGGTTCATGCCTGCCTATGGCAAGACTCCAGATAGTTTTCTGGCATCCAAAGAAAAAGCTATCAAACGCGCTGCCACTGTGGCATTGCGTGACGCGGGAGCGAAGCTGGTACTCGATTTTTTCAGAATTCCAGCAGTCAATGGAGTCATAAAACAGAAGAATGATAGCGAGGTTTAAGATGAAAAAGTCTTCCGCCTACTTCCTACTAATGGCTTATCTTTTGATAATAGTTGGCTGTGCGGCAACCACCACTGTGGATGAATACAGACCCACCGCAGAGCCAGTGAAGCTAATGACTAACGAGAATGTTGCTATTCTTGGTAGACGTGACGCCGGTCACTACGAAACTGATCGAGAATTTATCCAGTGCGTATCCAGCAAAATGCGTAGTTCAGAGATCAATGTACTGTCTGAACAGCGCTTTGTAGATGCCATTTATCCATGGTTTGAGCCACGCACTGCACCGAAAAGTTTGGCTAGACTGAAACGACTAATGAGTGCCGAAAGTATCCAACAAAGAGTGGAAGAATTATCCATTCGCTACTTGGTATGGCTCGATGGATCGACTCAAACCATGGATCAAAGTGGCTCAATGAGTTGCGCCATCGGCCCCGGCGGAGGTGGATGTTTTGGTTTTACTCAGTGGAATAAACTATCGGTGTACGAAGCAACCGTATGGGACATTCATGAGCTTATAGAGCGCGGGAAGGTGCGTGTCGATTCAGAAGGAACCTCTTACGTCATTGGTGCGGTGGCACCGATCCCCCTGCTAACACCCGTCAAAAATGATGCCTGCACCAGCATGGGGAATCAACTAAAACAGTTTTTCTTGACGGAAGACAATTAGTCCCATGAAAGCCCTCTCGCAGCTCCGTTTTTACCTCGCCCTTTGTCTGGCTCCTCTCTTGGCGCTCATATCATGGCCCTCATCAGCGGCTATTACTGGCGCAGACATTTATACTCAAACCATCGAGAAGACACCGATCTACAACGACAAGGCATTGCAGCAATACATTGAACGCCTAGGTAATGAAGTTGTCGCCATTTCCGAGATGTCTGGTGAAAAATTTATTTTTACCCTTTTGGATGATGAGGGTCTAAATGCCTTTGCCACTCGAGATAATTATATTTACGTCAACCGCGGCTTACTCAACTACGTTAGTAATGAAGCACAGCTAGTTGCTGTTCTTGCTCATGAAGTAGGACACATCACTCGCGAACATGTCACTGGGCAAGAGAGTCGCATGACTGGAGCTAAGATATTGTCCACGCTGGCGGGTGCGCTATCAAATAGCAGCGAAGTCTATGAGGCCACCATGGCTTACATGAATTCGATGATGAAAAGTCATGGAAGACGCAACGAACTTGAAGCTGACGAAACCGGCGCCGAATATATGGCCAAACTTGGCTATGACCCCAAAGCGATGCTGAGCATGCTTGGCATTATGAAGGACTATGAGTCGGTACAAAAAAAGCAGGCAAAGGGCAGAGGTGCGGTGAGGCCCACCTATCATGGTGTCTTTGCCTCCCACCCGCGCAATGATGCACGACTGCGCACGGTGGTCGTGAAGGCCGATGCGCTGAAGTCAAATTTAAATAAAGGCGATGGAGCCGAAACATATCGACAACTCACCGATGGGCTAGTGTGGGGAGTAAACTTTTTAGCTAAAACTGCGCCACCCAATCGCTACTCCAACATGGATTTGAAGGTGCGCATAGACTTTCCCACAACCTGGTCAGTCAACAGTGCGATTGAAGATGGCCTTGCAACTGCTGAGGCGCCCGATAAGGTCGCCAGTATGACTCTGAAAAGAGCTCGACGAACCGCCCAGGCACCAGAAGAATATTTGTTTAATTACATGAAAATTCAGCAATTGAATGATGGCCAAGCGATTTCTCCCGCAGGTTTAAGTGGTTACACCGGACTACTGCCTGCGACAGGTGAGAAGCCATCGCAGAGAATTGCTGTAATCTACTACAAGTTGGACGCCTATATTATCAGCGCCGATGTGACTGACAGTGACCAACATGATGATCTAGACCAAGCCATGCTATCCGCCATAAGAACATTTAGACCCATTTCGCGTGCCGAAATTGCTGGGCAGAAACCCAAAATTGTCAAATACCTGCAAATAGAATCGTCGACCACCTACGCAGAGCTTATCAAAACCTACAAGCTCAACGCCTCAGACGAGGAGATACTGCGGGTAATCAACGGACACTACCCGGTCGGCGAACCCGAAGTAGGCCAGTGGATAAAGGTTTTTCAGCAATAGCGATGCTGTAGGATAGTCATACCAGACCTCCTTAAGGAGATCTTCTACAACACGTCTTTAAGCGCTTGCAGGCATTTATCCACGTTTGCCTCATTACTGGCATGACCCATCAGACCGATTCGCCAAACGCTGCCAGCCAAATTACCCAGACCCGCACCAATCTCAAGATCATAGTCGTGGAGTAACTGATTGCGTACTTGGCCATCATCAACACCTCTCGGTATAGTCACAGCATTCAATTGTGGCAGCCGGTCCTGCTCATTGACGATAAAAGATATGCCTAACGTCTCCAAGCCACTCCGTAACAACAAATGGTTAGCGCGATGACGAGCCCAAGCATTTTCCAAGCCCTCCTCCTGCACAATGACTAAGGATTCATGCAATCCATAGAGACAATTTACTGGCGCAGTGTGATGATAGGCACGCTTGCCGTCACCCCCCCAGTACCCCATGACTAGATTAAGATCTAAGAACCAACTCTGAACCTTGGTCTTGCGCTGTTTAATTTTCTCCGCAGCACGGGGACTAAAACTGACAGGTGACAAACCAGGAGACGATGACAGACATTTTTGAGACCCTGAATAAATTGCGTCAATCTGCCATTCATCAACTTTCACTGGGGTTCCTGCCAAACTGGTCACTGCATCAACGATAGCTAAACAGTCATGTTTGTGCGCTAACTCCACCAGTGTCTTAGCATCGGACTGAGCGCCGGTTGAGGTTTCCGCATGCACAAAGGCCACCACAGATGCGTCCGAGTGTTTGTTGAGCGCCTGCTCTAACTTATCGGCGCTTACTGCTTTGCCCCAATCGTCTTGGACCATAACGGCTACGCCACCACAGCGTTCGACATTCTCTCTCATACGACCACCAAAGACGCCGTTTTGGCAAACAATTACCTTGTCACCCGGCTCCACAAGATTGGCAAAACAACACTCCATACCCGCTGAGCCAGGTGCTGAAACCGCAAAAGTCAGTTCATTAGATGTCTGAAAAACATACTGTAAAAGCTGCTTAGTTTCATCCATCATGGTAATGAAACTTGGGTCTAGATGGCCTACTGTGGGTCGAGCCATGGCTTGAAGTACCCTTTCACTGACATCCGATGGGCCAGGTCCCATTAAGGTTCTTTGAGGCGGTAGAAAAGAAGATATAGTCATAAGATTTCCGCAAAATAGCGCCCTTATGGCGCTCTAGGTTTCAGTTAGTTGGCATCTGCAACAACACCGGTTAATTTTAATTTGGTGATTTCGTCTTGGTGCAACCCCAAGTCAGCTAAAATTTCATCTGTGTGTGATGCCAATTCTGGGCCAGGCCAATCAGTACCACCGGGCGATTCAGTTATTTTTGGCATCAGAGCCGGAATTGTAAGGGTTTCTCCGTTAATTTCTACTGATTCAAACAATCCTCTTGCCTTAAAATGGTCATCTCTCAGCATATCCTCAACGCTATAAACCGGCCCACAGGGAACTCTTTTCGACTCCAATACAGCCATCGCCTCATCTAAGCCGCGCTGTGCACACCACTCCGACAGCAGATCATCTATCTCCTGCTCGTGGTTTACTCGGTCTACATTAGACTTGAAACGTTGATCCTCTGCGAGATCTGAGCGACCGATTGCTTGCATTAATCGTGCAAATATTGAATCGCCGTTACCACCGATAACAATGAATTTCCCATCGGCGCAGGCGTAAGTGTTGGTGGGAACAATACCCGTGACCGTTGTGCCGGAGGGCTGACGGACAACGCCGGCACCACTGTATTCCGGAACCACTGCCTCAAGTAGATTAAACATCGATTCGTAAAGAGCGACATCCACTACCTGACCACTATCAATGGTCGATGATTTATTTTTATCTACTGATCTCAATGCCATTAAAATGCCAATAACCGCATGCAAACCAGCCACCGTATCACCGATGCTCAAATTGGGTCTCACCGGCGCCTCGCCGGGAAAGCCATTGACATAGCGAAAGCCACTGATTGCCTCACAGGCTGAGGCAAAACCGGGTTTTTTTGCATAGGGGCCGGTCTGACCAAAGCCTGAGATTCGCGCATAAACAAGATTTGGGTTTTCAGTGCGCAAACTGTCAGGATCTAACTGCCATTCCTCCAGTACTCCAGGACGAAAATTCTCAATAACCACATCTGCATTAATCATCAGTTGGCGAACAATATTTCGGCCCTCTTCCGTCTTCAAATCAAGGGAGATACATTTCTTGTTCCGCGCCAAACTCCGCCACCAAAGAGAAGTGCCATCTTTTACTTCCCGCCAATTTCTTATGGGGTCACCCCCCGGTGGTTCAATTTTAATCACTTCAGCACCGAAATAGCCCAACATACAGCCCGCAAAAGGTCCTGCCAACAGCTGACCCAGCTCAATCACGCGCAATCCAGCTAATGGTTTATCCATAGTCCCCTTCCTGTACAATGTCTGGAAAATGAAAGAGCTAACATAGCATGAAGTCTGCATTTTGTATGCCGATGACTCTATTTGGTAATCGATTCAACCTGACAATAGGATCACAATGCTGACACTCGCCATCCATCGACACAGCGCCGCCTCACTAACCAAGCTATTGTTGTTATCCATCTGTCTTATTTCGTCCTCAGCGTCAATTTGTGCTGATAGTTATGACCTATTGACCGGAGAAATTAACTTACGAGATCTGCAACAACCTGCATTCGCAAGTTGGTTTGAAAAAAACTATAAAGATTACCATCCTGCCCCGGATGTGATAGAAAAACTCAGACCGTTGATGGATGATGTCACCATCATGCTATTTATGGGCACCTGGTGCCATGATAGTCAACGCGAAGTACCACGACTAATGAAGCTCCTACAGTTAGTAGAATTTAACGCTAGTAATTTACGAATTATTAGTCTCTCTACAAATAAAACGTCGCCCTCCGGCATAGAACAAGTTTTTAACATCAAGCGCACACCAACCATTGTTCTCTTTCATGAGGACACCGTTATTGGGAGAGTTGTGGAACGCCCACAGACAACCTTAGAGCAAGATATGTTAGCTATTATCGAGGGGAGAGATGTCAAGGTCGCTAATGACAACTAGTGTGCACCGTGTCAAAGTATTGCTCGCAGCTTTCGTGCTATTGTTGACAAATATCAGAAGGGACTATCCTATGTTAAAAAAATTATTGTTATCGATCTTTAGTAGCGTCCTCATCACCTCCTGCGCGATGATCGATGATTCATCCTCCATAGGAGCAGTAAAAATAACCAGTATTGAGGGTATCACTGAATATCGCCTCAACAACGGACTGCAAGTATTACTGTTCCCCGATCCTTCCCAGGAAACCATTACTGTCAACGTCACATACAAAGTCGGTTCAAAACATGAGAATTATGGCGAAACCGGCATGGCGCACCTGCTCGAGCATCTGGTCTTCAAAGGCACACCGAGGCACAAAAACATTCCAAAAGAGCTCACCGATCATGGTGCTGAGCCCAATGGCACTACATGGACAGATAGAACAAATTACTTTGAAACCTTTGCTGCCACCGATGAGAATTTAAACTGGGCTCTCGACCTAGAAGCTGATCGAATGGTCAATTCTTTCATTGCCAAAGAAGATTTAGACAGCGAAATGACGGTGGTGAGAAACGAGTTAGAAAATGGTGAGAACAGTCCCGTTGGCGTGCTCATCAGCCGTATGCTTGCTGCTAGCTTCGACTGGCACAATTATGGAAAAAGCACCATAGGTGCAAGATCTGACCTAGAAAATGTCAAAATTGAAAATCTCAAGGCTTTTTACAAGAAGTATTATCAGCCAGATAACGCCACGCTGATTGTTTCGGGAAAAATTGATGAAGAAAAAACCATCGCCTTGGTGGATAAATATTTTTCTCAAATAAAACGCCCAACTCGGCAGCTACAAGAGCTCTATACCGAAGAGCCCATTCAGGACGGCGAGCGTCAGATCACTGTGCGTCGCACCGGTGATGTCAAGGTAGTAGCCAGTATGTATCGCATTCCCGCAGGGTATGACCCAGCGTACCCTTCCATGGCCGTACTAACCAATATTTTAGCGGACCCAACCTCGGGGCGGCTGCACAAAGCCTTGGTAAAAAATAATCTCGCTGCCAATACCTATGGCTACAGCTTCCAATGGGGTGAACCTGGCGTAGTATTTTTCATGGCACAGTTGGGCGTTGATAAAGATCTGCAACCTGCAAAAATAGCATTGCTTACCAGTCTGGAGGAACTCTCAGACAATCCCATCACTGATGAAGAAGTGGAGCGAGCAAAAGCAAAACTCACCAAACAGTTCGAACTAGGTTTTAATTCTTCTCAGTCCATCGCCTTGGGACTCTCCGAATACATCGGCATGGGAGACTGGCGCTTAATGTTTTTGGATCGAGATGGTGTGGAAAAAGTAACCACAGATTCAGTGCGTCAGGCAGCCAGCGACTACTTAATTAATGACAACAGAACACTGGGGCTTTTCATTCCAGAACAAAACCCGACCAGAGCTGACACCATAGTGCGCATGAACAAAACAGATATCGCCGCGCTATTCGATGGCTACGAAGGCCGTAAACCTGTTGCCCAGGGTGAAGATTTTGATCCATCACATGACAACATCGATCAACGCACCAAAACCTTGACGCTGGATAATGGCTCCGAGGTTGCCTATCTCATCAAAAAGACTCGAGGTGAATCAGTAGTGGCTAAAATCAGCCTAGATATAGGTAATGAGTCAGCACTATTCAACCGATCAGTCATTGGTAGTATGACGGCATCCATGCTCAGTCGTGGCACAGAGAATTACTCCAGAGAGGAACTTCAGGCTGAGTTTGACAAGCTCAAAGCGTCCGTCAGTATCGGCGGCAGCGCCACTGGAATTGGGGCGTCAGTTTTAACCACCAAAGACAATTTGGTGCCGACGTTAACACTAATAGAAGAAGTTCTTAAACTGCCGAGATTCGATGACAGTGAGCTAGAGGTGCTCAAAGAAGAAATGATCGTGGCACTTGAGCAGGAAAAACAGCAGCCGACATCCTTGGTTTTCCGCGAGCTGGGAAATCATTTAAACCCCTACAGCCCGGGACATCCACTCTACCAGCTCAGTATTGACGATAGGATGACTCAGATCCGAGCAGTTAGCAGCGATGACCTACGTAAATTTCATCGTCAATTCATCGGTGGGACCGAGGCCGAGGCTGCCGTAATTGGAGATGCTAACAGCGACGAAGTAAACCGTAAGCTTAACCAAATGATGACTGATTGGGAAAGTAACACCGATTATCAACGAATTGTGCGACAATTAAAGGACGGCAAAACAATCAACCGTTTCATCGACACGCCAGACAAAGCCGGTGCTGCTTTCGGTGCCATGATGACCTTCGCTCTAAAAGATGATCATCCGGACTATCCCGCGCTACAAATGGCAAATCAAATGTTCGGTGGCGGCTTTATCAGTAGTCGGCTTGCCAATCGTCTACGCCAGCAAGATGGTCTCAGCTATGGTGCAGGTTCATTTTTCAATGTGAGCTCCTATGATGACAACGCCACCTTCGGCGCCTATGCCATCTGCGCACCAGAAAATTTAGACAAAGTTGAAATTGGTTTCAAAGAAGAGTTTACGCGGGTAGTAGAGGAAGGTTTCACCCAACAAGAGCTTGATGATGCAAGAGCAGGCGTTATACAAAGCAGTCGTATCGATCGAGCTAAAGATAATCGATTAGTCAACCGACTTCTCTCTAACATTGACCTGAATCGCTCCATGCAATGGCATAAAGACTATGAAAGCGCGCTACTTAATCTCACTGTTGACGAAGTCAATAAAGCCTTTAAACGCCATCTTTCATTAGATAAGATATCGATAATCACAGCGGGAGATGCACAAAAGATAACAGCTCAACCGGTGAAGCAATAGTGATAAATATGGATAAATAAGATCGTTTCAGGAGGGTTCCTTGCCAAATAGAGGTTTCGTTGTCCGCGTCGTTCTAGTGCTACTGGTTGTTGCCTTATTTGGTATTGCAGTGACTTGGTATCTTGATAAAAGAGACAACGAAATAGTCGAGCGCATCAATAACAGTGAACAGATCAGACCAGACAGCGCGTCACTCCAAAATCGAATTAATCAACTACTCGGTAATGAAATTGATGAACAGGCGAGCGGATTGAACGAACCTATCAGTTTCGTCGACAATTTTGATTCGATGAGAAACAAGCTCACGGGGATGATTGAAGCAATCAGTGGACGACAACCCAGCGAAGAAGAGCTACAAGAATTTTTTAAAAGTCGCCAAGTCTACTATGGTGGCGGTGCTCGGTTAGAATTCCTTTATCGACCCTTCCTGACGGCTAGATATGGCGGCCAAGCCTTTGACATGGCAACAAAGGCTTTAGAGGAAATGATTTCAAACAGTGTACCCCTATTAAAGGATCGTAGACTCACGGATGATGGTTACTTCTATGGTCTCTATCAACCCAGCGAAGATGAGGAAGCAGGAGATCAGCGCTTAGAGCAAGCATTTGGCGTTGAATTTAAGAGTAAACTCATCAGTTTGGTCGAACAATCACCTGATAAGCTTCCCTGCTGGGACGGACCAATAAGCGGTACTCATGGTGTTTATCTGGTCTGTGTGAAAAAGCATACCGTTGAACCCTTTGCCACTCTCGACGAGGTGCGGGAAGAAGTAATCAATGATTGGAGACTATCCACTGTTAGAAAGTCGTCTCGCAATTGACCATGCTAGCTCATCAAGTCTTTGAAAAAACAACGAAGCCCCTCGGCGCCAGATAACTCCCAGGTTTTTAGCGCCGCAGTTCCCACAATGGCAAGATCTGCAGAGCCTCTCAAAAAGTCTAAGTCACTTTTACTGCTGATACCAAAACCCACACCGATGGGAACATCCGTGTGTTGTCGACAGCGATCAACAAGACCCAAAACGTCATCGCCAAGATTGGTTTTCGAACCCGTAACACCTTTTCTGGCCACCGCATAAACCATTCCTCTGCTGGCTGCGCCCAGCACAGCCAGACGTTTATCACTGCTGGTAGGTGTCATTAAAATAATGGGTTCTACGCCAGCTTGTTCTGATAGGCGATGTAAATTTTCTGATTCTTCAACAGGTAAATCAGGCAGTATATAGCCGACACCTCCAGCCTGCTTTAATCTATCAACAAAGACAGACTCACCCATTCGAAACACCGTATTGTAATAGCCCATCATTACAATCTTAAACGGAAACAATGCGCTAGCTTTGCTCATAAACTCAAAGCATTGATCAACTGTGGTCCCCGCTTTCAAAGACTGTTCGTTGGCCTTGACAAAAAGCGGTCCATCGGCGCTTGGCTCTGAAAAAGGAAATTGTAACTCGACAATGTCCACACCCGCCTCAGCCATAATCTCGAGTTCCTGCAGATTATCTTCAAAACTGGGGTAACCACAGACAACGTGCGCCATCACCAGAATATCTTTGTGTTGTTTGCGTTGCTCGATATAAGCTTGCAGGCTCATTGGCCACCCTCCGATCGATACTGGTCAGCCTTACCACCAATAAAGGCCTTCCACTTGGCATCATCCAAGGCATCAGCGATAGTGAAGATATCTTTATCACCTCGACCTGACTGATTAATCAAAATGATCTCATCTTTACCCATGCTCGGCGCCTCTTTAATGGCGGTGACGAAAGCATGGGTGCTCTCAAGTGCAGGAATTAATCCCTCAGTTCGCATAGTCAGTTTCAAAGCTTCTTTAACCTCAACGTCAGTGGCCGCCTCAAAACGCACTTTCCCCTGCTCCCACAAATGAGCAAATATCGGATTGACACCGATGTAATCAAGCCCGGCTGCCACTGAATGAGTTTCATTCATATTGCCCTGCTCGTTCTGCAGAAAATAAGTTTTATATCCCTGTGCTACACCCACGGATGCATCATCATAGGCCAAACGAGCAGAATGCATATAGGAACCAACACCATGACCTCCTGCCTCACATCCGACTAACTCAACAGAGTCATCATCAAAGAAGCCCTGAAAAATGCCCATGGCATTCGAGCCACCGCCAACGCAAGCATACACCCGATCAGGTAAACGGCCCGCTTGGTTGATTATTTGTTCCCTCGCCTCAACACCAATAATTGACTGAAACCAACTGACCATCTCGGGGAATGGGTGAGGCCCGCAGGCTGTACCCAAGATATAATGTGTGTCTGCCATATTGGTTACCCAATCGCGCATGCACTCATTGACCGCGTCTTTAAGCGTCTTTTGGCCGTCTTGAACGGCAATGACTTCCGCACCAAGATTTTCCATCCAAAATACATTGGGTCGCTGTCGAGCAACGTCCACGGCACCCATATAGATTTTACAGTCATAGCCAAACTTTGCTGCCATGGTGGCCGTGGCAAAACCATGTTGACCTGCACCCGTCTCCGCAATAACCCGTCGCTTACCCAATCTTTGACATAACAGTCCTTGACCCATCACATTGTTCACCTTATGGGAACCTGTGTGGTTAAGATCATCGCGCTTTACATAAATCTGCGCGCCACCAAGCTGCCGAGATAGGTTATCTAAGTGGGTGACCGGTGTTGGACGCCCCGAGTAACTCTGTAACAGCTCTACATATTGTTGCCAAAATTTCGGATCTGCTTTGCACTCTCGGAAACAGTCGAGTAACTCTTCAATCGTGGCATGTAAAATTTCTGGCAAAAACACACCGCCGTACTCCCCGTAATAGCCCTCACGACCATCGGAAAAGTCAAAAATATCCATTGGTAAAACCTCAGCAGATTAGTTTGGGTCGACAAGTACTTTTCGATTGCACAAACCCAGAGGGTGTATCTTATATAACTCCAGATGATGTGACAATTGGCGTCACCAACTGTCTCCGTTAATAAATTATTTACGCAATGAAAATGTGACTGGTTTTACATTCTTAGTCAATAATTATAGAGACCTTAGCGCGACTACAGTTTACCGCGATTTATCCACAACCTTTCAATATGTTATCACCATCAAATCGCAAGATTATTTAACTAAACCACTACATATAGTATATTAACACTTGCAAGACACACCATGTAGGATAAACTCTCTCACTGTTGTCGAAGATAGGTTAGCGTAGTCCACCGACAATTATTAAATCATTGAGGCAGTGAAAGGTTCAGCAACAGCACCAGACACAGCTAAACAACAAGACACATAAGGTCATAAAATGAGCGCACCGAAACTAAAAACTATCAAACCAGCAAGCACCGTTAAAGAAATTGAAATGCAGGATGCGTCTCTCGATATTTGGGATAAAAAATACCGCCTCAAGGATAAAGAGTCCAACCCAGTGGATGCCGATATCAATGCCACGTATATGCGTGTGGCGAAGGCATTATCTGACGTAGAGGAAGAATCAAAACGTGAATTCTGGCAAGAGCGCTTTGTCTGGGCACTGCAGCACGGCGCGATTCCTGCTGGCAGAATTATCTCAAATGCAGGCGCTCAAGCCTACAAGCCGGCCACGTCGACAATCAACTGCACGGTATCGGGCATAGTGCCTGATTCCATGGTGGGGATTTTAGAAAAGAATCTAGAGGCTGGCTTGACCCTCAAAGCGGGCTGCGGCATCGGCTACGAATTCTCCACCCTTCGCCCCAAGGGAGCCTATGTTTCTGGTGCAGGCGCCTATACCTCAGGCCCACTGTCGTTCATGGATATCTATGACAAAATGTGTTTCACAGTATCCTCAGCCGGTGGTCGTCGCGGGGCGCAAATGGCAACCTTTGACGTAAGCCATCCCGATGTATTTGATTTCGTTAAAGCTAAACGTGAAGACGGACGTTTGCGCCAATTTAACCTGTCGCTGCTAATTACCGAAGAGTTTATCGAGGCGGTGCGAGAAGATGGCAACTGGGATCTAACCTTCCCCATCAGCGCCAAAGAAATCGACGGTGGCTTTGATCTCAAAGGCGACAACGTCGTTTGGAAGCCTTTCCCCACAGCAGAAGGTTATCTCACCAATGATCAAGGTTTAGTGGCCTGTAAGATCTATGAAACTATTCGCGCGCAAAAGCTGTGGAATGCCATCATGTCCTCCACCTATGACTATGCCGAGCCCGGATTTATTCTGATTGATCAGGTCAACAAAAATAACAACAATTGGTTCTGTGAAGATATCAGAGCGACAAACCCCTGTGGCGAACAACCACTACCACCCTATGGAAGTTGCTTATTAGGGTCAGTTAACTTAACCAAGTTCGTGCGCAACCCCTTCACTGAAGGTGCCTACTTTGATTGGGATGAATACAACGAGGTAGTGGGTGTATTCACGCGTATGCTCGATAATGTGGTTGAAATCAATGGTCTTCCTCTTGACGGCCAGCGCGATGAGATCCAATACAAACGACGACACGGCATGGGTTTCTTAGGACTGGGCTCTACCATTACCATGCTGTGCATGAAGTACGGTGACGAAAATTCTCTCGAATTCACTGAGCGAGTGGCACGAGATATGGCCGTGGCCGGTCTTTCAGCGGGGGTAGAGCTGGCAAAAGAAAAAGGTTCAGCTCCTATTATGGAGGACGAGTTTGATGTCACGGCAGCACTGTTGTTCAAACAGCCTGACTTAGCTAAAGATGGTATTAAAGTAGGTAGCAAAATCAAAGGCAAGGTGCTGTTGGGCAAATACAGTCGCTACATGCAAGAAGTAGCTAAAGTAGCGCCTGCGTTGATCGATGATATTATTGAAAACGGCTGTCGTTTTAGTCATCACTCGTCTATTGCCCCAACAGGCACCATCTCCCTGTCGCTAGCGAACAACGTCAGTAATGGCATTGAACCAAGCTTTGCACATCATTATTCGCGCAATGTGATTCGCGAGGGCAAAAAATCAAAGGAAAAAGTTGATGTTTTCTCCTACGAGTTGCTCTCTTACCGCACCCTGATAAACCCCAATGCAATGCCCTTTAGTACAGATCCATCTGAGGCCTTGCCAGACTATTTTGTCAGCTCAGAAAATATCATGCCAAAGGCGCATGTTGACATTCAAGCGGCGGCGCAAAAATGGGTTGATTCTTCCATTTCCAAAACCATCAATGTACCAACGGACTGCGAATACGAAGACTTTAAAGATATCTATCTCTATGCCGCAGAAAAAGGGCTCAAAGGCTGTACCACTTTCCGCTTTAATCCGGAGGCTTTCCAAGGTGTTTTGGTTAAGGAGAGCGATTTGGAAAATACGACCTATAGCTTCACCCTCGAAGACGGCTCCACAGTCGAGTTCAAAGGCAACGATGAGGTAGAGTACGATGGTGAGACACACACTGCAGCCAATCTCTTTGATGCGTTGAAAGAAGGCTACTACGGAAAGTTCTAATAAAAAGTAATTGATAACGCAGAAAGCTGCGAGGATTAAGATGACTAACAAAATTGAGAAAAAAATTGTCGGCTACAAAGTGGTTTCTGAAGAGCAAGAGGCTGCCGTAGAGGCTCCGCAAGTGCCAGAAAGTAATATCATTCAAATGCACGAGAAAGTCACTCGCCCGGAGGCTCTGGCGGGAAGCACATACAAAATTAAAACGCCAATGTCAGATCATGCCATGTATCTGACTATTAATGATATTGTACTTAATGAAGGCACAGATCATGAGTTGCGCCGCCCTTTTGAAATTTTTCTTAACTCAAAGAACATGGACCAGTACCAGTGGATTTCAGCACTGACTCGAGTGATTTCAGCGGTGTTTAGAAAAGGTGGTGACTGCACTTTCTTGGTGGAAGAACTCAAGGCCATTTTCGATCCTCAAGGAGGCTACTTTAAATCAGGTGGACGCTTCATGCCCTCACTTGTTGCCGAGATTGGTTGGGCAATTGAAGACCATCTACAAAAAATTGGACTGATGCAAAAGCTGGAAATTCCTGACCATCAGCAAAAGATTATGGATGAAAAGCGGGCTGACTTTGAGCAAGCCAGTGTACCCGCGGATGCAACATCCGACTTCCCAGCAAGTGCCGAGGTGTGCAAAAAGTGCAGTGTAAAAGCGGTTATTTTAATGGATGGTTGCATGACCTGCTTAAACTGTGGCGATTCCAAATGTGGCTAAATTGCTAGACCTATTGTAGTTCCGCATTATTGGCAAGAAAGGCAGCTCATTAGCTGCCTTTTTCTGGCCTAAGAAAATGTATTTATCGCCTAATTAAGAAACAACTGAAAAATCTTAAACACCCCTAAAGACGCCACCACAGCCACGATAAGACCGCCAACAATATTGGCAATAGTTCCATTACGATGATCACCGAGGAGATCGGAACGATTCATCACTAGTAGCAAAAAAATAGCCACGATTGGCAACAACAAGCCATTGGCCGCCTGAGCAAAAATAATGGCAACAATGGGCTTAGCACCCATCGTAGCAAATAGTGTACCCACAGCCAGAACCACCATCCAAACTAACCTGAAACGTCGATCGGAGAAATCACTAGGCCAACCCATGGCGCCCGACACCGCATAAGCGGCAGCCAGTGGCGCTGTAATAGCACTGGTCAAACCCGCCGCCATCAATCCCGCGGCAAAGAATAAATTGGCAGACGCACCGAGGACCGGCTCCAGTTGCACCGCGATAGACGAGGCAGAAAACATTCGATCAGTGTTAAAAAAAGCCACCGCAGAGGTACTCATTATCGCCAGCGTAATTAAGCCGCCCAAACCGATGGAGACTGCGGTGTCCACCCGAGACTCACGCAGTGCAGTTATCTTGTCCACGCCGTGCCATTTTTCCTGAACCAAATTAGCGTGCAAAAATAAGTTATAGGGAACCACCGTGGTGCCTATGAGCGCAATAATGGTCAGTGCTGAGCCCGGCGGAATGGATGGCACCAACAGACCACTAATAAGTGCACTGTAATCAACATCTACCAAGAACAGCGTGAGGAGGAATATACCGCTCATGGTGATGACCAACAAAACCAGTACTGGCTCAATCAGTTTATAGCCACTGGTGCCCAACAAAAGCGCAGTGATAGCACCCAACAGGATAGCGCTCACCGATAGCGACAGACCGCTGATCTGTGACAATCCAAGCGCCGCACCGGAGAGATTTCCGGCCTCGTAAGCCGCATTGCCAATACCAATGGCAGCCACAATAAGTATCACCGCCAACTTACTCACAATGGGGTGCTGAAATGTTGTGCGCAGTGCTTGCGCGAGGCCCGAAGACGACACCAGACCGAGCCGCGCAGACATCTCTTGAAGAACAGCAGTGGCCAATAGCGAGAATGCCAAGGCCCAAAGCAGCACAAAGCCATAGTTGGCACCAGCCATACTTGCGGTGGCAACGCTTCCGGGACCAATAAAAGCAGCCGTAACCAGTAGTCCTGGACCAAAACGACGCATACTGCGCTCCTTTAGCTTATAAACAGCAACCATAGACTACCAATAGTTAATGCTACAGTCTGTTACTGCAATGAATTTCAAATTACTTGGGTTGTGAATGTTGCCTGATGATGGACTCCGCCGCCACCGTCGCCGCTACTCGGCCCTCTCGAACGCCAGACTCCATCTCCTCAACCACAACTTGGAGTTGAGGATTGCGCTTCACGTCAGTGAGCAAAGTCTCTGCGACTTCTTGCCACATCCAGGCTACTGACTGACTGGCACGGTTGGATTGTAGTCTTCCCTCAGCTGCCATAACTGATTTAAATCTCGCCACTTCTGTCCAAATATCACTGATTCCATCCTTTGTTAAGGATGAGCAGGTCACCACCGGCGGCGGCCAATCAATAGAACGCGGGGTCAAAAAGTGCAGAGCAGATCGATAGTCGGCCATGGTTTGCTGAGCTACGTTTACCTGATCTCCATCGGCCTTGTTAACGACAATAAGATCTGCCAGTTCCATGATGCCACGCTTTATTCCCTGAAGTTCATCACCCCCAGAGGGTAAAAGCAATAGTAGAAACATATCAGTCATATCAGCCACGGCTGTCTCCGATTGTCCCACTCCGACAGTTTCAACCAGAACAATATCAAATCCGGCAGCTTCACAAACCAACATAGATTCGCGAGTTCTGCGCGCCACGCCACCGAGTGTTTTACCTGCGGGGGATGGCCGCACAAAGGCCTGATCAGAGAAGGCAAAACTTTCCATGCGTGTTTTGTCACCGAGAATAGAACCGCCAGTCACCGCTGACGAAGGGTCTACCGCCAACACCGCCACAGAATGGCCCAACTCCACCAGATGATTGCCTAGTGCCTCAATGAAAGTGGACTTGCCCACACCAGGGGCGCCGGAGATACCAAGACGCAGGGATTGCCCCGAGAAGGGCATTAATAAATCCAATAGCGCCGACGCTTGCTGTCGGTGATTTTCAAGGGACGACTCAACCAACGTAATGCCCTTGGCAAGAGCACGTCGATCTCCGGCTATTATCTGATCAGCTAAATTTTCGACAACATCTGCCATCGGTTGAGTACCTTATTCAAAAGACATAATTATCTGATCTACCGCGAGGCTATCACCTTCACCAGCACTGATATCAGAAACAATGCCGTCCTGCAAAGCCCGCAGACTGTTTTCCATTTTCATTGCCTCTACCACAGCCAATTCTTCGCCTTCTTTGACTGCCTGCCCGGACTGCACCGACAATTTTACCAGCAACCCTGGCATCGGCGAGAGTAAAAATTTTGACATGTCTGGCGCCGGTTTATACAACATATACCGATTGAGTTGCGCCGCTCTTGGCGACATCACCTGACAGTCAAGCTGGGCACCTCGACTGTACAATCGGTAGCCATTGTCCCACTGTTCGATCTGTACGGTGAAAGCAGTGTCATTAATACTTGCCTGCATAAGAGGTTCACCCAACCGCCACCGAGTGACCACACCATAGTCACTATCTGCATAGGTGATCGTAAATCCATCATCACATGGGGAGATTTTCATTGCGTGAGTCTGGTCTAACATCACCACCACCCACTCTCTCGGCTTTCCCACATTGGCTGAAGCGGACAGGTTGGTCAAGGATGTAGCTCTTTGGTGGTGCATTTGATGAGCAACGGTGGCCATAATCAATAACTTTTCAGGCTCCTGATGCTGAATAAGATCAGAGGAAAACCCCTCGGGAAACTCATCGGCAATAAAATTAGTAGTGAGCTTGCCTTGAATGAACCGCGGGTGCACCATCAAGGCATTGAGGAAACTAATGTTATGATTCACTCCGCGTATATAATAATTATCCAAGGCCTCGATCATCTGCTCAATAGCTTGTGTACGGTCGTCTCCATAGGTGATTAATTTTGCAATCATCGGATCGTAGTACATTGACACCTCACCGCCCTCAGAAACACCGGAGTCAACCCGAATGTGCTCCCCTTCCGGCTGAATATAGCCCGTCAGCCTACCAATCGAGGGGAGGAAGTTGCGCAGAGGGTCTTCGGCATAGATTCGCGACTCCAGGGCCCAACCGCGCAACACAACATCGTCCTGAGTGAGGGGCAATGGTTCGCCCGCCGCCACCCTAATCATCAGTTCAACCAGATCCTGCCCAGTGACTAGCTCGGTGACCGGGTGCTCCACCTGCAAACGTGTGTTCATTTCTAAAAAATAGAAATTCATATCCACGTCGGCAATAAATTCAACGGTACCGGCAGACTGGTAATCAACTGCCTTGGCCAGTGCGCAGCTTTGCTCGCCCATCTTTTGGCGAGTGGCTTGGTTAAGGAAAGGTGATGGCGCTTCCTCTATAACCTTTTGGTGACGTCGCTGAATTGAGCATTCGCGCTCTCCTAAATACACCACATTGCCATGGGTATCAGCGATGAGCTGTATCTCGATGTGCCGGGGTTGCTCGATGTATTTTTCAATAAAGATTCGCGTATCGCCAAAACTGGTGGCCGCCTCATTGGTGGCGCGCTCAAAACCATCGCGACATTCGGCTTGATTCCTAGCCACGCGCATGCCTTTACCACCGCCACCCGCTGAGGCTTTCAGCATTACCGGGTAACCAATCTGCTCACTGATTTCCACAGCGTGATCCGCATCTCGAACCACATCGGTGTAACCCGGAATGGTATTGACACCGGCTTGCTCAGCAATGCGCTTAGAGGTGATCTTATCGCCCATGGACTCAATGGCATGAATACCGGGTCCAATAAAAATGATACCCGCCTTGTCTAAGGCTTGACGAAAGTCGCTGTTCTCGGACAGAAAACCATAACCGGGATGCACTGCATCGGCACCGGTGCGTCTGCAGGCATCAATAATCTTGTCAATGACCAAATAACTCTCGGCCGAGGGAGATGCACCTATATGCACTGCCTCATCTGCCATCTTCACATGCAGTGCATCGCGATCTGCATCTGAGTAAACCGCCACCGTTCCTATGCCCATTTTTTTCGCAGTGAGAAAAACCCGGCAGGCTATTTCCCCGCGATTTGCCACTAATATCTTCTTCAACATCGTCTAGTACGTCTTCTGTGAAAATTAAAGGGGAATGTTGCCATGTTTACGCCAGGGGTTTTCCACCGCTTTATTGCCCAGCATTGCCAGCGAGCGCGCCACTCTTCGCCTAGTACTATGCGGCATAATGACATCATCGATATAGCCTCGCTGAGCAGCGATAAAGGGATTGGCGAACTTTTCTTTGTATTCCTCTGTGCGCTGGGCAATTCTTTCATCGTCACCAATATCTTTGCGGAAAATAATTTCCACCGCACCTTTGGGGCCCATGACAGCAATTTCCGCCGATGGCCAAGCCAGGTTAGCATCTCCGCGAAGATGCTTCGAAGCCATGACGTCATAGGCTCCACCATAAGCTTTTCGAGTAATCACTGTCACCTTGGGCACTGTGCACTCGGCATAGGCATAGAGCAACTTGGCGCCGTGCTTGATAATGCCACCGTACTCCTGATCAGTGCCCGGCATAAAGCCAGGCACATCCACTAGGGTTAACACCGGTATATTAAAGGCATCACAAAAGCGGATAAAGCGAGCAGCTTTTTTTGAGGCATCAATATCTAAACACCCCGCCAATACCATCGGCTGGTTGGCCACCACACCAACGGTGGAACCCTCAATACGAATAAATCCGGTGATAATATTCTTTGCATAGTTCACTTGGGTTTCGAAAAAAGTGCCTTCATCAGCCACTTTTAAGATAACTTCTTTCATGTCGTAGGGTTTGTTGGGATCATTCGGCACCAGAGTGTCCAACGACATCTCTATCCGATCTGCAGGATCATCAGTGCTCCATACAGGAGGCTTTTCCCGATTATTTGCCGGCAGATAATTAAAGAAAAGACGCACTTTTTCCAGTGCCTCGATATCATTGGAAAACGCCAAGTCAGCAACGCCCGATTTACTCGAGTGAGTCAGAGCACCGCCCAGCTGCTCAGCTGTCACCGTCTCATGGGTGACCGTTTTGACCACATCGGGACCAGTGACAAACATGTAGGCGCTGTCTTCTACCATGAAGATAAAATCGGTAATCGCCGGTGAGTAAACTGCACCACCGGCACAGGGCCCCATGACCATGGAAATCTGCGGTATCACGCCTGATGCCATGACGTTGCGCTGAAACACTTCAGCATAACCGCCCAGAGAGGCGACGCCTTCCTGAATACGCGCTCCACCAGAATCATTTAAACCAATAACGGGCGCACCCACTTTCATCGCCTGATCCATGATCTTGCAGATTTTTTCCGCGTGCGCCTCTGACAGCGCACCTCCAAATACGGTGAAATCCTGGCTGAAAACAAACACCAGTCGCCCATTAATGGTACCGTAACCCACCACCACACCGTCGCCGGGGATCTTTTGCTGATCCATATCAAAATCGCTGCAGCGATGTTCCACCAACATATCCCACTCTTCAAAGCTGTCATCATCCAACAGCAGTTCAATACGCTCTCTGGCGGTGAGTTTACCCTTGGCGTGTTGAGCATCGATTCGCTTCTGCCCGCCACCGAGCCGCGCCAAGCGCCGCTTCTCTTCCAATTGTTCTATGGTTTCACGCATCATCTTTGTCCTTACTTTGAAGCATGTTCAAATCAAATCCAAAACGGAAGAGGCCGCATCGGGAATATTAGTACCTGGACCAAAAATGGCTGCCACGCCCTGCCCATACAATGTCTCGTAGTCTTTAGGGGGAATAACACCACCGCAGATGACCAAGATATCATCTGCCCCCTGCTGTTTTAATGCATCGATCATCTGTGGCACTAAGGTCTTATGTCCTGCCGCCTGAGATGACACACCAATGACATGAACATCGTTCTCAATGGCCTGTCTCGCCGCCTCAGCTGGTGTCTGGAACATAGGCCCGACATCCACATCGAAGCCCAGATCGGCAAACGCCGTGGCAATCACTTTGGCACCGCGATCGTGACCATCTTGACCCATCTTGACCACTAACATGCGAGGCCGGCGGCCATGCTGTTGCTCAAATTGCTCTACTCGCTGTTTGATCTCCATAAACTTTTCATCACCCTCGTACGCTGATCCATAGACGCCACTGATTGATTGAGTCTGTGCCCTGTGCCTTCCCCATACGGACTCCAACGCCTGACTAATTTCACCAACAGTCGCTCTACAGCGGGCAGCATCAACAGCAAGTTCGAGAAGATTGCCGTCGCCACTGCGAGCCGCCTTGGTCAGTCGATCGATAGCCTGTTGCCAAGCCTGAGTATCGCGAGTGACTCGAATATGCTCCAAACGCCGTATTTGCTCAACTCTGACTGCGGTGTTGTCGATATCGAGGACGTCGATGTCAGGTTCTTCTTCAAGTTGGTATTTGTTGACACCCACAATGACGTCTTCACCTCGATCTATGGCGGCCTGACGCCGAGCGGCCGCCTCTTCAATGCGCAGCTTTGGCATGCCGGATTCCACTGCCTTGGTCATGCCGCCCAAGGATTCAACCTCGTTTATCAGCACCATGGCGGCATCCACTAACTCCGAGGTGAGGCTTTCAAGGTAGTATGAGCCGGCCAATGGGTCCACCACCTTTGCAATGCCGGTCTCTTCCTGTAAAACCAGTTGTGTGTTGCGCGCTATGCGCGCAGAAAATTCCGTCGGCAGGCCCAGCGCCTCATCAAAAGAGTTGGTGTGCAGAGACTGGGTGCCACCGAGCACCGCAGACATAGCCTCCACTGTAGTGCGCATAATGTTGTTGTAGGGATCTTTACTGGTGAGGCTTACGCCCGATGTTTGGCAATGGGTACGCAACATCAGTGAGCGTTGATCCCTGGGTGAAAAATTTTTCTCCATCAATGTCGCCCAGAGTATTCGCGCCGCTCTCAGTTTGGCAATCTCCATAAAGAAATTCATGCCTATAGCAAAGAAAAAAGAGAGTCGCGGTGCGAAACTATCCACGTCTAAGCCATTGCCAATGGCTGTACGAACATACTCAATGCCATCAGCGATGGTGAAAGCAAGCTCCTGCACGTTGGTGGCTCCCGCTTCCTGCATGTGGTAACCAGATATAGAAATAGAGTTGAATTTTGGCATCCACTTGGCGGTATAGCCAATGATGTCCGACACGATGCGCATGGACGGCGCCGGAGGATAAATATAGGTGTTGCGCACCATGAACTCTTTCAGGATATCATTTTGCAATGTCCCGGCTAACTGTTCTGGGGCCACACCTTGCTCCTCGGCGGCAACAATAAAGCTCGCCATCACCGGCAGTACTGCACCGTTCATCGTCATGGACACAGACACCTTGTCCAACGGAATCTGATCGAAGAGAATCTTCATATCCTCTACTGAATCAATGGCGACGCCGGCTTTGCCCACATCCCCTTCAACTCGCTCGTGATCCGAGTCATAACCTCGGTGAGTGGCCAGATCAAAGGCCACCGACAGGCCTTGCTGACCCGCCGCTAGATTTTTTCGATAGAACCGATTCGACTCCTCGGCGGTAGAAAAGCCCGCATACTGCCGCACCGTCCAGGGACGTCCGGCGTACATGGTGGCCTTTGGACCGCGTTTGAATGGCGCAAATCCAGGAAGGCTATCCAAATAGTTAATGTCTGATAAATCCGCCGCAGTGTACAACGGTTTAATATCAATACCCTCGGATGTCTTCCAAATCAGATCATCTGCTGTACGTCCACGAGATTCTCGTTCGACCAGGGTCTGCCAGCCTTTTAGACTGGCTTTTTGCTCATCGGTCATAATGATGCCACCTTTTTAATGCCACCTCTCGGTGCACTGTTACATGGGTCTATCATACCTTTTTTTATATTCAGCACTATGCCGCAACCGGAGATCCTTTGATAGGTCTATTGATAACATAAAAATTCACATTTATTGCCAAATATATTTATAGATCGGTTAAAATAGAGCTTTATAAAAACATAAACTCACAAATAATATAATTGAGGCCTATCTTGGCTACCATCTGCCAACATCATGTCATCGCTTGCCTCCACGGGATAAGACAGCAACAGTTGTCGGAAAAACTTCTCATGGAGATGGCTGGTATCAATCCTGAACGATTGAGAGGAAAACAACAGCGAGTGCATACAGATCAAGTCGCTAGGTTATTTAAAGCGGTTCAACAGGTGCTTAATGATGAGTTTATGGGCTTTACTCATCGGCCATGTAAAGTGGGTGTTTTTGCCACCATGACTGAACTAGTGAACCGCTGCAACACACTGGGCGAGCTCTTAGAGCGAGCGATACATTTTTACAGTCTGATTAGCGAAGACATACAAATGAACTTAAATACACAAAATGATCGTGCTGTGTTTGAGTTTACCATGAAGCACCCCGCGTTGGATCCTCTACACTTTATGACCGAATTTTGGCTGGTAATTTGGCATCGCTTTCCCAGCTGGTATATCGGTCAACCAATTCGACTACAGGAGACACATTTCTCTTTTTCACCGCCCAGTCACCTCGCAGAACTGCGCATCATGTTCCCCTCGGTACTGCAATTTAACCAATCAGCCAATCGACTTTTTTTCGATCTCAAATACCTCGATAGACCACTGGTGCGATCAGTTGAAGAATTGAATCATTATATTGAAAATGCGCCAGCGGACGTGATGACTATTCCGGGGTCAGATAGCCTGCTGGAAACTCAAATAGAGCGCATCATTAACCAGAGAGACTCTTCTCGCCTTGTGTTTGGCACTATTCACGAGTTAGCCGCCGAACTTGGAATGAGCACCCAAACCCTTCATCGACGGCTCAAAGACAGTGCCACCAGTTATCAAAAAATCAAAGACAATCTTCGCCGCAACCGAGCCATCCAGATGCTTATCCACGAAAAACTATCGATAGAAAAAGTGTCTGAGGCAGTGGGCTTTGGTGAATCGCGCTCATTTACTCGAGCATTTAAACACTGGACCGGATTGACGCCCCGCGAATATCGAAAACAGCAGGGCGCTTAATCCTCGTACTGAATCATTCAGCTTCCACCTGATCAGCGCCAAAGACTTGGGGACCACAGAGTGCGACAATGACTGCAATACCTACCAGCAGACCGACCCAGGGTTCAAACACGCTAAAAGCCATCGCCGTGATTACCATGGCACCTCGCTCCGTCGCATCTTGAACCTGTGATAGCGCCAAAATGGCACAGGCAAAAGCCGTTAACACTAATGTCACCGCTAAAGCCAAAGGTAACAGAGGCTCTAACAAAGTAACAAAGGGCAAGATAATAAACAGAAAGGGCAAACCAAAAACATAAAAGCTCCCTATGCTGTCAAAAATGGAGTCAACTTTTTCTCTTCCCTCGCTCCAACCTTTAAGCAAAACCACCTGAATACCAGTCCACAGCACGCCTTGGGTAGCAAAGAACGGCGCCAATAAGCCCATGAGGACATTGCGGATTCCCGTGGCCATGTGAGCGCGACTGCTGTTTAGCTCAAGTTTCTCGTCACTGCGATCCAACTGAGCCTGCTCTATCATTTCGTTGCCGGTGACCAAGTCACCGAAGAACAAGATATAAGTGATCAATGCCAAGGGAAAAGACGCGATAAACGTATCCACTGATGGCCAGCCGATAACAAATGGCGACACTTTACTCCATAGCGACAGGGTTGCAGCGCCGACATCGAGAATTTCCCACCGAATGTTATATTCAAACTCGCCAGTAAAATAGCCCACTGTCCCGGCAATAACAAACCCGGGCAAAAGACCCAGACCAAGCAATTTTAGCAACCACCGTTTATTCACTGCATAGGCTTGAAGTGGTTTGGAAAATGCAAAAACCAGACACACAATAACGCCCAAAGTGCCCGCTATTGGCGCTGCTTGAAAAACATTGGCAGCATCACCATCTTTAGTTACACGCAAAAATGCCGCAATGGCAGCACCGAGAATGATGCCTCCTTTGAGCACATTAGGCACTATAGTTATAAGCCTAGCTCCCAGTCCAGTAATCCCCAAAAACACTAAAATAAACGCAAAATTAAGCGACAGAGCTGTCATCACTTGGAATTGAGCTACATGATCGCCCACATAAGCGGGTGCAGTGATAAAGGCGACCACAAAAGGAATCGCTGGGGTCAACCAGCCTGGCGCATAGGGATCACCAAAAAACATCCATGAAAATGAAATCAGCATACTGTGGAACATGGCCATCACCACCGATTCCTCGAAACTCAGCCCCAGCAGCGCCATAAAATAGGGTACCAGCGCCAGGCCAGTAGCACCGGCCACTGCCAAACCTTGTAACATATTAGAAAGAGAAAAGCGCATATGTATCAGGGGAATCCGCATGGTAAAAGGACCCCACTTTAAACCCGGTTGCACTGCTCCATCAGATCGTGTCTTTGACATATTATTATTCTCGTAATTAATTGTACTTACATCTTACTGATCGTGACATCCAAAACCAAACCGCTCGCGCTGAACCCTTTGCTTCAGAGAAAACACTTCTTTGGAACAGCCTTATTACAACACTATTTGAAACAACACCCAACTATTTATTCCAAGGTGGCAGGGGCTAATGACAGTTTCCTGTGACAAGTGCATGACCTCTGAAGCCAAACCAAGTACTCTAGAGGTAGAGAAATCAATGAGTAAAATCGATGAGCGAAGAGATAAAACTAACCCACTTTAGCCAGGGGGGTGGCTGCGGATGTAAAATTGCGCCAGATACCTTGCAGCAAATTCTGCAGACCAGCATCATTGCCCCTGAAGACGAAAATCTACTGGTGGGAAACAACAGCAGCGATGATGCTGCAGTGTATCAGCGTGCAGATGGCACCTGCGTTATAAGCACGACAGATTTTTTCATGCCCATCGTCGATGATCCCTTTGAATTCGGTCGTATCGCCGCCGCCAATGCCATCAGCGATATCTATGCCATGGGTGGCTCACCATTAATGGCCATTGCTATTCTCGGGTGGCCAATAGACCAATTGAGTGCAGATACTGCGCAAACGGTGCTAGAGGGCGGGCGTCGCACCTGCGCCGACGCCGGCATCAGCATTGCCGGAGGCCACTCTATCCATAGCCAAGAGCCTATTTTTGGTCTCGCAGTTACCGGTGAGGTTAGCAAACAACATCTCAAGAAAAACGATAGCGCCCAAGCTGGTGATCGCTTGTTTCTCAGTAAACCCATAGGTGTTGGTGTGTTAACAACGGCTGCAAAGCGTGGTCTTTGTAAACCGGAACACCATCAATTGGCCATCAAGAGCATGATGCAGCTAAATGCTGTGGGGGCTAATTTAGGATCAATTGCCGGTGTTAGTGCGATGACTGATGTCACCGGTTTTGGCTTGTTAGGGCATCTTTTAGAAATGTGTCAAGGAAGCCATGTCAATGCCTCGATCAATCTGCATGCCGTACCCCTCTTAAATAAAGCAGTCAAAGACTACATTGATCAAGGATGTGCCCCCGGCGGCAGCCAACGCAACTGGCGCAGTGTGTCGCATCATATTTCCACACTCAGTCCTCAGCAACAGGCTCTGTTGTGTGATCCTCAAACCAGTGGCGGGTTGCTGATTGCGGTGCGGCCTGAAGCGGAAGCTAAGGTTACTCAGGTGTTGTCAGCGGCCGGATGTCACGCTGAAGTGGTGGGCCAATTGCACCCTGTAAAGCCGGGAGAACCCACCATTGAGGTCATCCGGTGAGCGAAAAAACACTGCCTGAGACCAACGATTATCTGGCTTTAATGCTCCGATCTACGCCGATGATCGATGTTCGTGCACCCGTAGAATTTACCAAAGGTGCTCTACCTATGGCAGTTAACTTACCGCTCATGAATAACGATGAGCGGCACCAAGTAGGCTTGTGTTACCGTCAACATGGTCAGCAAAATGCCATTGCTCTGGGACATCAATTGGTCAATGGTGATATCAAAAGTCAGCGTCTTGAAGCTTGGCGCGATTTTTTGCGAGCAAATCCAACGACGGTAATTTACTGCGCCCGTGGCGGATCGCGTTCACAACTAGCTCAACAGTGGCTGGCAGACGTGGGCGTTATATGCCCGCGCGTGGTGGGAGGTTACAAACATCTTCGCACCTTCCTACTGAAAACATTGGAGGACTTTTGTCTGCGTCCACCTGTTTTTATATTGTCAGGCATGACCGGTACCGGCAAAACTGACATTATCAAAGGGCTTACCAACAGTATTGATTTAGAGGGTGCCGCCAATCACAAAGGCTCCAGTTTTGGGCGTCCCATTGGCCAGCAACCGGCTCAAATTGATTTTGAAAACCAGATAATCATTAATTTAATCTCGATCACCCAGCAACAGCCGTCACGGACTGTGGTTTTGGAAGATGAAAGCCGCAACATTGGCGGTCGTCATCTTCCCAAACCACTCACCGCTGCAATGGCGAAGAGTCCAATGGTTGTTATTGAAGTACCATTTGAGCAAAGGATAGAGAAACTCTGGCAAGAGTATGTCGTCGATCGTTATGAGCAAACTAAAGCGTTCTTTGGAGAACAGGCCGAGGCTGAGTTTTCTAACTATTTAATCGACAGTTTACTGCGTATACAAAAGCGGCTGGGTGGTGACAAGACCAAGCAAATCAAGTCGTTGATGCAAGAAGCGCTAAAAACCCAACACAGTGACGGATTTGCCCATCACCGCGAATGGCTGCGAGTGATCACTGCAGAGTACTATGACCCCATGTACCTCTATCAACTTCAGCAGCGCATTGATCGTGTCATCTTTCAAGGAGACGAAAAAGCGGTTTTAGATTGGCTGTCAGAAAACTCTTGATCATCAGCGCAATGGTCAGCGCGGCTGCATGCGCACACCACCATCCAGGCGAATAGTCTCTCCGTTGAGATAGCTATTCTCAGCGATATGAACCACCAACTGACCAAACTCTGCGGGTGCCCCCAAGCGCTGAGGAAAGGGTATATTCGCGACAATACCATCCTGCACATTTTGTGGCGCTGCCAACATCAACGGTGTTGCCATAACACCGGGAGCAATGGTGTTGACTCGAATACCCTGTTTGGCTAAATCACGTGCCATAGGCAGGGTCATACCGACGATTCCGCCTTTGGTAGCCGAGTAAGCAACCTGGCCCATTTGACCATCAAAGGCCGCAATAGATGCAGTGTTAACAATCACACCGCGCTCATCGCCCTCATCGGGATCATTTTTAGCCATCGCCGCAGCCGCACACCGTGCCACGTTAAATGAACCAATTAAGTTAACTTCGATGACTTTGCGGTACAGATCTAAATCATGGGGCTGCCCTTCACGATCCACAGTTTTTGCGGCAACACCGATGCCGGCGCAATTAAGGCAAATATCAACTCGACCAAGTTCTTCGACAATACTCTGGAATGCTGCCTCAACATCAGGTCCTTTGGAGACATCTAACTGCACATAGCGACAGTGATCCGTGCCCAACTCTTCCACCGCACGATCGCCAGCAGTAGCATTCATATCAAAGATGACGACGGTTGCGCCATGATCCACTAACAATTCCGCCGCTGCGCGACCCAAGCCCGAGGCACCACCGGTTACGATGGCAATTTTTTTTGTAATGTTCATTCAACTCTTCTCCCCAATTAGCTAACTTCTTGTATTAAAACGAAGGGCGGAATCACCACTGCCCAGTGCTGTTGATTGTTATTGAACCAGACTTTGGCCTGGGCGTCGTTCACTTCAAAGAGCATCCCACGATTAAGCCATGACTGCACTTGAACGCGCTGATCTTGATGAAAGGCGATGGCAACCTCGATTAAATCTACTTCACCAGATACTGCCATCACATTGCCAGCCGCATAGTGCTTTTGTAATTCATGCCACTGAATTTTAGCTGTTTCACCATTGAGGCGATCGCGCAGTTGTTGGCTTGACTGTTGGAGTGATTCGGACATTCTATTCTTCTATGGTCCCTCTACAAGCGCTCAATAGTAGTGCCATGCAGGGATCTTATCAACACAAGCATTTGCTGCTAAACAGACCACTGGGTAAAATTGCGTAACAAGCAAAGTCCCGCATCGGCACTTTTTTCGGGGTGAAATTGCACCGCAAACAAATTCCCGGCGGTAAGTGCTGCAGCGAAATTCACACCATAATCGCAGTACCCTGCAATCTGTTGCGTCTCTGGAGTTTCAACATAGTAGCTGTGAACAAAGTAAAATTGACTATGTTGCTCTATGCCCTGCCACAGCGGATGGTCTCTTACTTGATGCACAGCATTCCAACCCATGTGAGGCACTTTTAGACGATCACCGCAGTCGTCCCGTCGCTGTTGATCAAACAGTTTTACCTTGCCGGGTAGAAATCCGAGACCTTCGACACCGTTATTCTCTTCACTGTGTTGTAATAAAACCTGCATGCCAACGCAGATGCTGAGTACTGGTTTCTCTGCAATGGCCTGACGAACCACCTCATCCAGTTTGAGACGGCGAATTTCAGCCATGCAATCACGGATAGCACCAACACCAGGAAAGACAACCCTATCAGCACTGGCCACCACAGCGGCATCGGCAGTCACCGACACCGAAGCGTTGTTGTCGACGTGCTGCAATGCCTTAGAAACGGAATGTAAGTTACCCATACCATAGTCGAGTACTGCAATATGATTACGGAGTTGGGCCATATAGTCACTCATGCGAGTTTGATTGTAGTTACAGTAAACTGAGCTCAGAGGTGCCCTTTGGTAGAGGGTAATACTCCTGCCATACGTTGATCAGCTGTCACCGCCATTCGCAGTGCTCGGCCAAAGGCTTTGAAAATAGTTTCTACCTGATGATGAGCATTGGCACCACGCAAGTTATCAATATGCAAAGTCACCAACCCATGGTTAACGAAACCCTGAAAAAACTCTCGAGTTAGATCCACATCAAAGTCGCCTACCCTGCCGCGCACAAAATCAGCTTGCATGAACAGGCCGGGGCGACCAGAAAAATCCAGCACCACCCTTGACAGAGATTCATCCAAGGGCACATAGGCATGTCCATAGCGATTGATGCCCTTTTTATCCCCAATTGCTTCAGCCATTGCCATGCCCAGCGTGATGCCGATATCTTCCACCGTATGGTGATCGTCAATATGGGTATCACCAGTTGCCTGAATGTCTAGATCGATGAGACCATGGCGGGCAATCTGGTCCAGCATATGGTTTAAAAATGGCACGGGCGTTTCCAGATTGGCACAGCCTGTACCATCAAGGTTTATTGCAATGGTTATTTGCGATTCTAAGGTGTTACGAGTCACAGTCGCCTTGCGATCGGCCATTTTTCTCTCCAGCATGCTCAAAGGCGCCTAGTATAACTGAAAAACACTGCACATTTCTCGATAAAAATTGTCTTAGCTCGTTCTGATCTCGAGCTTCTGAATAGCGTTGGGAACACCTATTGCGTTACCATACAGCAACCACCCTAAGCATACTTAATCGCGCGTAATGGAGAATGAGTTTGTCGCATATCAGCCGAAAACTAGTAAAGTTTGTACTCTCAAGTGTTTTAATTTTTGGTTCTATTTCTCTGCTCCTAGGAGTATTGATTGACCCTGAAGACTATGTCGACGACATTGAGACCATAGCGGAGCAAAATGGTCTTAAACTCTCGTTAAATGGAGAAATTTCACTGCACAGCTTTCCCAGACTAGGCGTCTCCGTAAAACAGGTCAGCTTTTCATTTCAAGATGTCGACCAAGGCATTGCAGATGAAGTAAAACTGAGTTTGAGTTGGCTCGGTTTATTTGGCCTTCCCTCAACGATACAACAACTGCCGCTGGATTCCATAAGGGTTAAAGGGGCCAGGCTCCGCTATGCCAATGATAAGTTCGTTCCGCTACAAATCGAAAATATCAATATAAATGTTTCCAATATATCACTGGACGGTGGTCGAGGAAGCATCGACGCATCGGCACAGCTATTAAGTGATCTAGAAATCCGCATGCAAGGCGATTTTATGGCTCGAGTAGACAATCAACGTATGAATCGTGTTCGTCTATTCGATATGCAATTTACTGCTGATCAACTCGTAATCAACGCGGCCATAGATGCAAATTTTGAGAGTTCAACTGTCAGCGGTAATTTTTGGGCATCAGAACTCAATTTGCAGCGGCAGTTAAAAGCCATTCAATTACGCTTACCGATCTTTTCACTACCGATGATGTCGAGTAAGCAGGCGTTGACAGATGTTGACTTTAACTCAGAGTTCAGCAGAAACTCCAATGGATATTCAACCTACACGCACCAGCTGTCCATCGACAATCAGACTATTGATCTGTTTTTGGAGTCCGATCAACATTCTGGTGTGATGGCCACAACGGTAACAGCTGAACGTTTCAATCTCGGCGATTACCTCGCCGATGACCTGTCTTCGACATCACCATTGCTGCTAACTCCACTGGCTCTGCCGTTTCTCCTCTGGGGCGGTGAAAATCAAATAAAATTGTCGGTGGACGAAATAGTGATGCCAGAGTTTTCGCTTTACAACCTCTACACTCACCTGTCCGGTACAAGCAAAGCACTGCGGCTGACATCTCTCAATGGCGATGTATTTGGGGGACAAATCAATCTCAGTGCTCTGATTAATCGAAATGAAACCGTTCCCAAATTTAGCCTTCGAGGGTCAGCTTATGGAATCGATTTGGAGCAATTAAATGCTGTAGCCGATGCGGACAATACAATCTCAGGTGAGCTTTCTGGTGATATCAGTATCGAGGGTTCGGGAACTGGATTGGTCGATATTCAAACATCACTAACGGGATCCGCTCAACTGTCAGTCAAACAACCCAGTTTTACTGCTATTAATATTGAAGAAAGCATCTGTCAGGCCAGTGCTCTATTTAGTGGCACGGACAATACTCAAGGTGTTTACACGACCCCTTTAGATCCGCTCTATGCGTCCGTGGAATTTGATCAAGGCAAGATGAAGCTGACCGATCTACGCTCCGGTCTAGGTAACCTCAAATTGAGTGGTAATGGGTCTCTTGAGATGTTACTTCAGCGCTATGAGCTCAATCTAAATGCGCGTATCGAGGGACCCGTCACTAGCAGCAACGGCTGCGCTGTTGAAGAGACATGGCGGAATAGAGATATTCCCTTCGTCTGCTCAGGCGACTATTCTCCGACTACAACAAAAGCTATTTCATGTGTTCCCGGGTTGAAATTGACGCTCAACTTACCAACTACGAAAAGTATGCAAAAACACAATATTGGTGAAAAATTTGCTCTGCGATAGGTGCTAGATTTGTGACCCCGAATGAATTCCAAGAGAATGTACTACATTGGTTTGATCACTTCGGTCGAACTGATCTGCCATGGCAGCAAAAAATCTCAGCCTATCGCGTCTGGGTGTCTGAAATTATGCTGCAACAAACTCAGGTAAGCACCGTTATTCCCTATTATCATCGCTTTATGGCTGCTTATCCTAAAGTGCAAGATTTGGCTAAAGCCGAGTCAGATGAAGTGATGCATTACTGGACAGGTCTCGGCTATTATGCGAGAGCCCGTAACCTGCACAAAACCGCAAAACTTGTCAGTCACCAACTGGACGGCAAATTCCCATCAACTGTGGACTCACTGAGCGCACTTCCTGGAATCGGCAGATCCACCGCCGGTGCTATCTGTGCCATTGCTTTTAAGCGCAGAGCAGCTATCCTCGATGGTAATGTGAAGCGCGTATTGGCCAGATTTTCAGCAACCGATGGCTGGCCAGGCAAAACGGAAGTAATGCAGAGACTCTGGACATTGACAGAAAAATATACGCCTGAGGCACGCATTGCTGACTACACCCAAGCAATGATGGATTTAGGCGCCACTGTTTGTACCAGATCCAATCCCAAATGCACTGAATGCCCTTTAAACACCCATTGTAGGGCTTATAAAGATGATAGGGTACATCAGTTTCCCGGCAAGAAACCAAAGAAAACATTGCCAGTAAAAGAAAAAATTATGCTGGTAATAAGAAATGTAAAAGGTGAGATTTTATTACAACAAAACCCGCCAACAGGCTTGTGGGGCGGCCTTTGGGTATTGCCAATGGTGGACAGCCTCTCGGAGATCGACGCGATATGCAGTACCTTTGGACTCTCAACAAAACACAAGACACCGCTGCAGCCGCGACGTCATACATTTAGTCACTTCCACCTGGATTACCAACCCATTGAAATAGATGCTTACAACGATGGCCATCAATCAAAAATTCAAGAATCTGCTGGCCAAGTCTGGTATAACCTGGCGAATCCACTATTATTGGGATTTCCGGCACCCATCAAAGCTCTGCTCGGTGACATTGCCATAAACCATTAACCAAAAACCCAGAGAGAAATAATCATGGTGCGCAACGTAATGTGTAAGAAACTCAATAGAGAACTTCCAGGACTGGATATGCCACCTTTTCCAGGTCCAAAAGGAAAAGATATTTTTAACAATATCTCAAAACAAGCTTGGGCAGAGTGGATGTCACACCAAACCACACTGATCAACGAAATGCGCCTGAATATGATGGATGTCTCTGCCCGAAACTACCTTGCCCAACAGCGTGAAAAGTTCTTCAATGGAGAAGATGTTGATCAAGCAGAGGGATACGTGCCACCAACTGAATAATTCCTTGACGAGACGAACATCAAACGCTTTAATACGCGCCTTGTCTTCGACACCGTTAGTTTCGTGACGCCCAGATAGCTCAGTTGGTAGAGCAAAGGATTGAAAATCCTTGTGTCCCTGGTTCGATTCCAGGTCTGGGCACCATCTTTCTCAATCTTAAGTACAGCATCTAACACCGCTTTCTTTTACACGGCTTTCTGTTACACGGCTTCCTATAGTCGATCCCTTATCTAGTAATGCGCTATAATATCCTGATCAAGTGCAAAGCGGCGACTCACAGGAAACCACGACAAAATGCCAATGACAGCCCGCACCGATGTGCCCAACATTCCCTCATTGTTTCTGGAAAGTTTAAAAACACTTTGGCGACCGGATATCCGCTGGCTGGTGATAGTACCTTTGTTAATCAATTTATTGTTGTTCATCCTATTGACCAGCTTAGCTGCGCAGTGGCTTCAAGACTGGATAGTTGCGCTCACATCCTCGGTTCCGCAATGGCTTCAATGGTTAGCTTGGCTGCTTTGGCTGATATTCGCCCTTGCCGCCATCGCAGTTTATGCCTTTACTTTTACCCTTTTTGCCAATCTCATTGGCGCTCCCTTTTATGGGGTTATCGCTCAACGCATTATTAATACTGAAAGGCACCCACCAGAAGTCAACTCTCAGCAGGCCAATGGAAGACAGGATCTCACCACGATGGGTTCAGCTGTGCAGAGTTTACGTCGAGAACTTCATCTGATCAGCTATTTTCTGCCCAGAACGCTCGGTGTGGGAACCCTCGCCGTGATTTGCAGTTTTATTCCTCTGCTAAATCTTCTGGCGCCTGTTATTGCTGGAAGCTGGGCAGCTTGGTGTTTATGTTTACAGTATTTGGATTATGCGGCAGACGCAGAAGATGTTAGTTTCGCCGAATTGCGCGCGCGAGTGCGGCCAAAAAAAGTATCGTCACTGATATTTGGCGCGGCTACATTGATTGCGTCAGGATTGCCAGTAGCTAATTTAATCATGCTACCGGCCTCAGTCGTAGCAGGAAGTCTTCTATGGTGCCGTCACTACCCATCAAAATAAGCACAAGATTACAGCTTGTTGTGGCGAATTGTGGCGAAGCGAAAAACGTTGATCATCTAGCGGCCTAGTCTGCTTTGGGTTCCTCTGCTTTGGGTTCCTCTGCTTTGGGTTCCTCTGCTTTGGGTTCCTCTGCTTTGGGTTCCTCTGCTTTGGGTTCCTCTGCTTTGGGTTCCTCTGCTTTGGGTTCCTCTGCTTTGGGTTCCTCTGCTTTAGCTGGTTTTCCTTTGCGCTTACTCGTGTTACTAGTCGACGTCTCAGAAACTTTGTCAGCGGCCTTGATCAAGTTTTCCTCAGGGAGCGTGCACGGTAGCTTCATATCCAAAAGTTTTTCAATCGGTTCAAGTAAAAACGCGTCATCTTCACAGGCAAAGCTAATGGAAGTACCTGTTTTACCAGCACGCCCAGTTCGACCAATTCGATGAACATAATCCTCAGGCTCTTCTGGCAACGTATAGTTTATTACGTGACTCACCCCATCGACGTGAATACCTCGACCGGCGACATCGGTAGCCACCATAATCGTCAAATTGCCAGCTTTGAATGAATCCAGTGTCTTCATGCGTCGGTTTTGTGGCACATCACCAGACAATAAACCAACTTTGAATCCCTGTTTTTTTAATTTTTCTTGCAGCGTTCGACAAATGTCTCTGCGGTTGGCAAAGACCATGACACTGTCAACATCGTCGCCACGTAGAATATTATTCAGAACAGTAAACTTTTCTTTCGCCGTCGTGATAAGAATTTTTTGATCAACTGTGTCTGTTGCAACCCTCTCAGCTGCAATTTCAATAGTCACAGGCTTGTGAGTCCAACTGTCCGAAAGACGGAGAACCTCCGCAGTAAATGTCGCTGAAAACAACAGAGACTGTCGATCCTCTCGTTTAGGAGTGAGATTCACCAGACGACGGACTTGGGGAATGAAACCCATATCCAGCATTCGATCAGCTTCATCAATTACCAATATTTCCACGCGATCAAGATAGATATCGCGATTATTTGCAAAATCCAGCAACCTACCCGGCGTGCCCACCAAAATATCGCACTGGTGTTTTTGCAGACCTGCTAATTGCTTGCCATAATCCATACCGCCAACGAGCGTATGAACCTTCAAATTGGTATGTTTTAACAGGGTTTTTGCATCATCACCTATCTGGAGGGCCAGCTCTCTTGTCGGCGCCAGTATTAAGCTGCGCGCTTCTCCGATATAGCGATCATCCGATACTGGATGATTGATTAAATCAGTTATGATGTTGACCAGAAATGCCGCTGTCTTTCCGGTTCCAGTCTGCGCTTTGCCTAAAACATCCTGACCATGCAATGAATATGGCAATGACGCCCCCTGGATGGGCGTGCAATACTGGAAGCCCGCATCTTGAACACCACGCATCAGTTGAGAGGGTAGGTCGAAGTCATGGAACCTCAACTTTCCCACTTGTGGCTCAACCTTGAACTGAGCTACATCCCAGAGCTTGTTACTTCTACGTCTTCGTTTCGCAGGCGTCTTTTTGGCAGACTGTTTCGGGTTAGCACTGTTATTAGCACTCGGTGCCGGAGATTTTTTTTCAGTCAATATAATCGCACGTGTTAGTTAATCTGGTGAAGCTCGGAGACATATAGAGACCCAAACCCGCGTTAAAGGGTGATCATAGCAGAATTAGCGTGTTTATGCTGAAAAGAATAACGAATGCAACTGGTAACTTTTACTCATTAAATCAACACAATTCGAACATCAAAATAATACTATCATTAGCATTTTTGTTCGTGGAAAATGTCAGCTAAGTCCATCACACAACGTGCGATAATGTTGTCGTTTAACGGAAACTTCCTATGATACAAGATAAACCGGTTTTAAATGATGCTAGAGCCATCATCAGACTGGCTGCGCCACTCATTCTGGGTCAAATGGCAGTGGTGGGAATGACGGTGACGGACATTTATGTTGCCGGTCAAGTCAATGCAGACACACTTGCTGCACTGCAACTAGGTGGCAGCATCTGGTCGATGATCAATCTCTTGGTCATTGGCATCATGATCGCCAACAGCCCGATCATCGGTAATTATTGGGGCGCCGGACAACTGGAAAAAGTTCGAGATCAATTCCAGCAAGCTCTGTGGCTAGCATTACCTATTGGTTTGGTGGTAGTGGCGGCAGTGCTAGCGGGGATTAGTGCGCTGAACGTCCTCGATATCAGCGACAATGTCTACAACATTGCCGCTGGCTATCTCTCACCATTCGTCATTACTGGGTTTATGTTCCCTGCGTTTTTCGCTTTTCGAACCACATTCGAGGGTATGGGTGATACCAGACCTGTGCTTATTTTTAATAGCGCTGCATTTATACTGAATGGGGTTCTCGACTACGTTCTGGTGTTCGGACACTTTGGCTTTCCCGCACTTGGAGGGATCGGTGCGGCTTGGGCAACCGTGGTAGTTATGGCATTTCTGCTCACTTGTATGGCGCTCTATGGACGTTTTGCCAGACCAGTTCGATCCATCGATCTCTACCGAAATATTCGTGGTCCGCGGCTATCTAGCCAATTAGAAATGTTGCGCTTGGGAATACCCATTGCACTTAACATCGCAGCCGAATTTAGTTTTTTCGCCATCATCCCATTTATGATTGCTCACCTAGGCGCCGAGGTGGTTGGTGCTCATGCCATCGCTATTAACATCGATTCACTAGCATTTATGATTCCACTGGGGATTGCGCAGGCTCTAACTATTAAGGTGGCGCATGCTCAAGGAAGTAACGATCCAAAGATCGCGCGTAAGCTTTGCATTGTTGGCTTCAAATTGGTGATTACTTTGGGGGTAGTCGTCAGTGCATTAAAAGTTATATTCCGACACGATTTGGCTAATCTTTTCAGTGCAAACAGCGAGGTACAGCTACTGGCGGCAAATTTATTTTTGTTCGCCGCTGCTCTGGGAATATTTGATTGCTTACAGATGGCGTGTAGCGGAGCATTGCGCGGCTACAAGGACACAAAGGTACCATTAGTGATTCAGGTCACTGCCTTCTGGATAATCGCCTTTCCCATAGCTTACAGTTTGGCACTTACCAATTATTGGGGAGAGCCCTTGGGGGTCTATGGCTTCTGGATAGGGACGGTGATTGCCGCCAGTATTGCCGCAGCGAGTCTCCTCGTAAGATGGAACACTGTATCAAGAAAAGCAATTGACAAAACTAATCTATTGGAACCCAGCAACCCAGTGTGACTCGATCCAGTGAATTAAAATCTATCTTGGTTTCTATCCGAGTAAAGCCTGACTGCTTGAATAGCGCTCTTACCGACTCACCCTGGTGGTAACCATGCTCAACAAGGAGCCATCCTGATAACTCTAGGTATTGTCCGCTCAAACCAATCACTTCTCTGAGATCATCGAGACCATCAACACCAGATACCAGCGCAGAGGCAGGTTCAAAACGGACATCTCCCTGCGACAGGTGAGGATCATCGATTTCGATATAGGGCGGATTACTGACAACAAGATGGTATTTTGATGCGCGCCCAACCACAGGTACCTGACTAAACCAATCACTTTGATAAACAGCCACGTTATCCAGTTGACAGTATTGACGATTAATTTCGGCCAATTTTACCGCCGCAGGTTCAGAATCGACGCCGGTTATCTGCCATAAGGGTTTCTCAGAGGCCAAGGCTAGTGCAATGGCGCCAGTACCGGTACCTAAATCCAGAACACGAGCATCGGCGGGAAGATCCAATTGCAATGCTAATTCAACCAATAACTCTGTTTCGGGTCGAGGTATGAGCGTATCAGTGGTTACTTTTAAATCAAGTGTCCAAAACCCTTGGATGCCAGTAATAAATGCAATGGGCTCTCCGTTGAGGCGTCTAGAGAAAAACCGATCAAACAGCGCTATTTGATCCTCTCGCAATTCATGTTCGGGCCAGGTTTTTAGCCAAGCGCGATCCACATCCAGCACATGCGCCAATAGGAGTTCGGTATCCAGCCGTGGCGTGTCGCTAACAGATTTAAGCTTCTCGCAAAGGGCCAAGGATTGAGCCACTGATTGGGTCGACATCATCGGGCACTATTGAGACAACAGAGCTAACTGCTCCGCCTGAAACTCATTAACTAAGGGCTCTACAACTTCGCTGAGGGAGCCTTCCATTATTTCAGCTAATTTATACAGGGTTAAGTTAATTCTGTGATCAGTCACACGACCCTGAGGAAAATTGTAGGTTCGAATGCGTTCAGATCGGTCACCACTACCCACCAAATTTTTGCGCTGATCGGATTGTTCTTTGGCAGTAGCCTCGTCTTGAGCTGAAGTGAGTCTAGCCTGCAGAACAGCCATCGCTTTTGCTCTATTTTTATGCTGCGAGCGCTCATCCTGACATTCAACCACTAGACCTGTGGGTAGGTGAGTGAGACGAATAGCTGAGTCCGTTTTATTGACATGCTGTCCACCGGAACCTGAAGCCCTAAAAGTATCTACTCGCAGATCCGCCTTGTTTATTTCGATGGCATCTTTCTCATCCGCCTCTGCCATCACAGCCACTGTGCATGCCGAGGTATGGATTCGCCCCTGTGATTCAGTATCCGGCACCCTCTGCACACGATGAGCCCCTGATTCAAATTTCAACTTTGAATAAACCCCTCGCCCAATAATACGGACAATAATCTCTTTATAGCCGCCATGATCTCCCTGACTTTCGCTCAAAACTTCCACATTCCAACGGTTCGATTCAGCAAATTTACTGTACATTCGAAAAAGGTCACCGGAGAAAATTGCTGCTTCATCACCCCCCGTACCAGCGCGAATTTCAAGAAATACATTTTTATCATCATTGGGATCTTTGGGTAACAACAGCCGCTGCAAGTCGGTTTCAAGATTAACCAATGCAAGTTCCCCGGAGGACACTTCTTCACCGGCCATAGCGCGCATGTCAGGGTCGCTGTCCTTGAGTAACATTTTGGCGTCATCTATGTCATTCGCTGTTTGCTGAAACATCTGATAGGTTTGAACCACAGGCTCTAACTCTGCATATTCCTTGGACAAACTTCGAAATTTGTCTTGATCAGTGATTACCTCAGCATCACTCATGAGAGCGCCTACTTCTTCGTAGCGATCAGCCAATAAATCGAGCTTTGCCAAAATGGATGCTTTCATAGGGGTTTTGAGCCTAATAGGTCAGTTGAGCGGTCATTAAACATCAACTCGAGGATTCTTTTTATTTAAGTCAAACAACTCATTGGTTGCCGCGATGGCATCGTCACGGCCCTCTTCACCGGCTTTTTTCAGCTGAGTGGTGGGCTTATGCAAAAGCTTATTAGTCAGGTTACGGGCCAAGGCATGGACAACATCAATTGAATCTTTGCCCTGGTCTAGTGCATTAATCGCTTTTTCCACCTCCGCATCTCTTATGATTTCGATGCTGTTGCGAAATGCTCGAATAGTGTCTACCGCGGCAAGTGCTCGATATTGCTTTATCCAATTATCCGCCTCCTGCGAAATAATTTCACCGGCTAGATCTGCCGCATCGGATCTAGCTCGAATATTTTCCTGAACAACCTCTTCAAGGTCATCCACGGTGTAGAGGTAAACATCGGCGAGCTCTTCAACCTCGGGCTCAATATCTCTGGGCACTGCGATATCCACCATAAAGAAGGGCTTGTATTTCCGCTTTTTGAGTGCCGATTCCACTGCCCCCTTGCCGAGCACCGGTAACTGACTCGCCGTAGATGAAATAATAATGTCTGCTCGATGTAAAAAATCTGGTATGTCAGACAGCATTATCGCCTCAGCGGCATAGACCTCGACCAATTCTTGAGCTCGGCTCAGGGTGCGATTGGCAACGGTAATTTTGCCAACACCCTGATCACGCAAATGCTTGGCAACTAAATCGATAGTCTCACCAGCACCGATCAGCAACGCATGAGCACTACTCAAATCAGAGAAAATTTGAGCGGCCAATCCCACCGACGCATAGGCCACCGATACTGGGTTTTTCCCTATTGCCGTTTCAGTTCTGACACGCTTTGCTGCGGAAAAAGCCATTTGGAAAGCCTGATTGAGAAACGTTGATACAGTGCCAGCTTCTCGCCCCACAGAATAGGCTGACTTTACCTGACCAAAAATTTGTGGCTCTCCCAAAATCAAAGAATCCATGCCGCTGGCAACGCGCATCATATGATCTATCGCAGCAGCATCGCGATAACAGTAGTAACAGCGCTGTAATTGACTGATTTCGACATTTTTAATCATCGATAACCATGTCAACACCTGAGTGTCAGTAACATCGCCAAATAAATAAACTTCGGTCCGGTTGCAGGTCGAGAGCAGTGCAATTTCATTTACCTGCAGAATCGCTCTGGCATCTTGCAACGTCTGAACAACAATTTCTGGGGCGAACGCTATCCTGCCGCGTAGATCAACCGACGCAGTCTTGTGATTTATACCAAAGGCTAGCACAGTCATTGTTGTTTCAACTGACTCCTGTCTTAACTTCGATCAGCAAATTGTTAGATTCGCCGACGATTTTACACCACTGAGACCATTTAATGCATATTTAGCGTAAAAGATTTTAAGCAGGGTCAAATAATGCTGCTAACACAAATATTATTTGTCTTGTGGCTCAATATCCACCAAAATGATGTCATGTCAATGTTTAAAAAAATTCTTATTTTCGGCCATTGCGTATTTTTGATGGGTTGCGTCGGTCAACTCAATAACAGCAAAGGTCTAGTCGTTACAACACCAGAGACTCTTTTGTCAGTCGCAGAACGGGATATCCCGCCGAGGAAAATACCCACAGAGTCGCTGTATGAGCTAATGGTAGCCGATATTGCTCTCAGTCGAGATCAGTTTGATCTAGCATTACAAAAATATCATCGCCAAGCCGAGATAACAGGAGATCCTGGCGTAATAGAACTGGCTTTCCGGCTCGCACAATTCCAAAAAAATGTCCCCCTACAACAACAATTAATTGGACAATGGTTGGTTGTGGAACCAACATCATTCAATGCTCATCGTGTTGCGTTAGAATTTGCAGTGATGACGAATAATGTTAGCGATGCGCTGCAATACGGCAGTTGGATCTATGAGCATAACGGCGATATGGACGCCCTCATATATGCAGTCTCGGCTCAAACAGATGAATCTCAAGATCCTGAGCTTTATATTGAGCAAATCAATCAATTTCCATTTAGTGACACCAAACAAGTCGCACGACATTTTGCCAGCGCTTTGCTTTACGAGAAAACTGGACGGTTTGCCGAAGCCGAAGCCAGTACGCAAAAGTACCTATCCCTGGTAGGTCGAAGTCAGCAAGGCCTTCTTCTTCTATCGCAATTACTGCATCTTCAAAATAAAAAAGATCAGGCCATTAGTTTGCTCAGCAAAGAACTGAAACGAAACCCTTCTTTCACAAAACTGCGCCTGCAATATGCTCGCTTCCTCGCTGAAAAATATCCTGACCGAGCAATTTTAGAACTCCAGCGACTGAACAAGAGCAATCCGAGCAATAGTGAAGTTATCTATTTGCTCGGACTAATGTTGATGACCCAAGGTGATCTAGATAACGCCATCACCTATTTAAAAAAGTCGTCGCTCAACGTCAATCATAGCGCTGACGCGCAATTCCACCTGGGAACGATTGCAGAGAGACAAAATAACATTGTCGACGCTATTAATCATTACTCACAAGTTCAATTCGGTCGCAACTATGTGGTTGCAGCCTCCCGCGCTGCGCAGCTTATTGCCGTAACTCAAAGCCTGCGCGACGCGAGACAGTTTTTGCAGCGAAAACGTGTCCAGAGTCCGACAAATGCAGTCAGTATTTTTCAGATTGAGTCAAATTTATTACTCAGTCAGAATAAGTCACTACAGGCTCTGCAGGTGCTCACTCAGGGTTTGGATAATTTCCCCAACAATCCCGATTTACTCTATGCGAGATCTCTGCTTGCGGAGGATCAGAACAACTTTACTCTGGCTGAAAGTGACTTGAGACTATTGCTTGCTCAGGATGAAAATAATCCCATGGTACTCAACGCCTTAGGCTATACCATGAGTTTGCATTCTGACCGTCAGGAAGAAGCCTACCAACTAATCATAAAAGCCTACAATTTAAATCCTAACAGTCCTGCTATTATCGACAGCTTGGGCTGGGTATTGTTTAAACTAGGTCAGACAAGAGAAGCTTTGAGTTATCTGCAAAAAGCCTACAATATGATGGCTGATCCCGAGATTGCTGCCCATCTGGGCGAGGTCAATTGGGTCTTGGGAAATCATGAGACCGCCGTGAATATATGGATACAAGCGCTTAGACAAGAGCCTCAGCATAAAGCGATTATCGAGACGGTTGAGCGACTCGGAGTTGCTCTCAGAGGCATAGAGTGACAACCTACCTCACCCGGATTGCGTCGCCAATACTGTTACTTGCACTGCTCAGTGGCTGCTCTCTGACATCGACTCAACCGCCGTTTTCCACCACCAGTGAACATCGTGGTCACAAGAATGTTTCTGAACTTACTAACTGGCAACTAAAAGGCAAGTTGGGGTTTAAAACTCCATCCACTGGCGGTTCAGCAAGCATCCAATGGATGCAGCTGCAAGACGATTACCAGATCACGCTGAGGGGCCCCTTCTCAACTGGACTGACAAGGATTATTGGCAATCAGCAGATTGCCGAGCTGAAAACCAATGGAAAATTAGTCCGACGGGCGCCAGAACAACTATTTACTGAGCTCACAGGTTTATCGATTACTGTTAATGAACTACAAAATTGGCTTAAAGGCGTCCCATCAGGGGGAGCATCTGAAGCTAGCACAATTGAATACAACAGCGACGGAACCATAGCCGAATTCACTCAGAACCACTGGCAAATTTCGCTCACCAACTATCAACAGGTAAATGCGGTAAAACTACCTAAAAAAATCGTTGGCCAAAGAGATGACATAAGCTTTAAATTGATTGTTAGTCAATGGACTGCTGCCTTTTGATAGTTTCGGAGTGTTCAAACTAATGTCCACCATCAATATAATGTCGCCCGCAAAAATTAATCTGCTCCTGCATATTACCGGTCGACGCTCAGATGGATACCACAACATTCAAACTATTTTTCAGTTATTAAATTATGGCGATGAGATGAGCTTCTCTGGCAATGACACAGGAAGAATCGACATCACAACTAATCTCGATAGTATACCAAAACAAGACAATCTGATTTTTCTTGCCGCAAAGAAACTGCAGCATGTGACTGCTGGAGTAAAGGGATGCAGTATACATGTTCAAAAAAAAATACCCTTGGGTGCCGGTCTTGGTGGCGGCAGTAGCAATGCAGCAACAACGCTGGTGGTACTAAACAAGCTCTGGCAGTGTGATTTGAGTAATGCTGCGCTGGCGACAATGGCGAGTGAATTAGGCGCAGATGTGCCTGTCTTTGTGTATGGACAGAGCGCTTTTGCTGAAGGAATTGGAGAGCTAATAACGCCGCTGGAGCTTCCTAAAATGTGGTTTTTAGTCATAACGCCTAATTGTCATGTATCCACAAAAGAAATTTTTTCACATCCTCAATTGACAAGGAACTCCGCACCGATCAAAATACGCGCCCTTGACCGGCTACGGTTTAGAAACGACTGTCAATCGGTGGTGTTTGAACAGTATCCAGAGGTAGATAATGTGTTCAGGTGGCTGAAACAGTTCGGACAGCCACTGATGACGGGAACTGGATCAAGTGTGTTTTGCAGTTTTGACAGAGAATCGGAGGCTAATGACGCTCTTTTGCAACTGCCAAATGAGTGGAACGGGTTTGTTGCTCAGGGAATAAATTTTTCAGAGTCAAACCAAAAATATGTGTAACGAAATAAATGGGGCGTCGCCAAGAGGCCTAAGGCAACGGGTTTTGATCCCGTCATTCGGAGGTTCGAATCCTCCCGCCCCAGCCATTTTTAAAGCTCTACGAACATTGGGAATCCTGTCGTGGCTAGATTAATGATCTTTACCGGTAACGCCAATCCAGAATTGAGTGGCGAAATAGCTCGATCCCTTGGTGTCACGCCTGGTAATGCGTTAGTGGGATTATTCTCGGACGGAGAAATCAACATTGAGATCCGAGACAATGTTCGAGGTCACGATATTTTTATAGTGCAACCCATTTGTGCGCCAACTAACCGAAACGTTATGGAGCTGGTGCTGATGATCGATGCACTTCGCCGGGCATCGGCCGGAAGAATTACCGCCGTTGTTCCCTATTTTGGGTATGCACGGCAAGATCGCAGGGTGCGATCAGTGAGGGTTCCCATCAGTGCCAAAGTTGTCGCTGATATGTTATCTAATGCGGGAGTCGATCACGTGCTCACTGTCGATCTACACGCCGAACAAATCCAAGGTTTCTTCAACTGCACAGTTGATAACATTTACGCTGCGCCGGTTCTGCTGGGTGATATCGAACGTCAAAATCACCAAAACCTTCAGGTTGTCTCGCCCGATATTGGTGGGGTAGTAAGAGCGAGAGCGGTAGCTAAACAATTGGGCTGTGATTTAGCCATTATCGACAAGCGCCGCCCGTCGGCTAATGAAAGCGAAGTGATGAATCTCATCGGTGAAGTGGCCGATCGAACTTGTGTGCTAGTGGATGACATGGTTGATACCGCAGGCACCCTGTGTAAGGCAGCTCTCGCGCTCAAAGAACAAGGCGCTATAAAGGTAGTGGCCTATGCTACCCATGCTGTGCTGTCGGGCGCCGCAATAGACAACCTTAATAATTCTCAGTTGGATGAATTAGTAGTAACTAACAGCATCCCGCTCAGTAAAGAGGCAAAGCAGTGCGCGAAGATTCGCGTTTTACCCATAGGTCCCCTGCTGGCCGAGTCTATTCGTCGGATCAGCAACAAAGAATCCATCAGTGCCATGTTCTTGTAACATGGTCTGATATAACCCTCCTCGCTACGAGGTTTTTGAACTCCATGACGGGTCTGGTCGCGGTCTGTCATGGCACAACTTAGGAGACTAACATGTCTACTGATTTTGTTTTAAACGCGAAAAGTCGCGAAGACACAGGGAAAGGTGCGAGCCGCCGCCTGCGTCGCCTGGCCGGAGAAATACCTGCCATTGTCTATGGTGGTAAAAAAAATGCTGCAAAGGTCACCCTATTGCACAAGGAAGTCGCTAAAGCGCTCGACAATGAGGCGTTCTACTCTCATATTATTGCGCTGGACATCGACGGAAAGTCTGAAGATGTCATCCTAAAAGATGTTCAGCGCCATCCAGCAAAGAAAATTATTCTGCACCTGGATTTCTTCCGCGTCAGCAAGTCAACTAAATTGCAAACTCGAGTTCCTCTGCACTTTATCAACGAAGATGTGTCGATTGGAGTCAAAATGAATGGTGGTATTGTCGCTCACACCATGACTGACCTCGAGGTACTCTGCCTGCCAAAAGATCTGCCCGAGTACATCGAAGTTGACATGGCAGAGGTGGAAGTTGGCCAAATCGTGCACATCTCAGATATCAAACTGCCCAAGGGCGTTGAGAGCGTTGCCTTGAATCAAGGTGCAGATCACGATTTGTCTGTAGCTACCATCAACAAGCCGAAGGCAGCAGTGGAAGAGGATTCTGAAGCAGCAAGCAGTGAAGGTGGCTCTGAGGAAGCAAGCGAAGAGTAATTTTTTGCACTGCCAACCGAGAGGCTCTGACATTTGGATACGCCAGTAAAACTCATTGTTGGACTGGGAAACCCAGGCCCCGCCTACGAGCGCACGCGGCATAATGTCGGAGCCGATTTGGTGAACCAATTGGCTGTATCGGCTGATCTAGTGTTAAAGCCAGACAGTAAATTCTTTGGTGCAACGGGCAAACTGTTAATTGATGGTGTGTCGGTGAGACTTTTAATTCCCGGTACATTTATGAATCGCAGCGGGCAAGCAATTTCGGCTTTGGCGCGCTTCTACCAGATTCCCACCGACAGCATCTTGGTTGCCCACGACGAACTGGATTTGCCTGTGGGCACGGCGCGATTTAAAAAAGGTGGTGGTCATGGCGGCCACAACGGACTTCGGGATACTATTCAGTCGCTTGGTAATAATAAAGATTTTGCACGGTTAAGAATTGGCATCGGTCACCCTGGCAATGCCAAACAGGTGGTGGACTACGTATTAAAGAAGCCATCACCCAGTGATCAATCCTTAATTAGTCAAAGCATTGATCAGGTATTAACAGTTTTACCACTGGCGGTTACCGGACAGTGGGAACGGGCCATGACAGCCCTTCACAGCGCGACATAATTTTCTCGCTGAACACTGCGGCGAGCGATAACCGTATAAGGATTTCACTATGGGCTTTAACTGCGGCATTGTTGGGCTTCCCAACGTCGGTAAATCCACACTGTTCAACGCGCTTACCAAGGCCGGCATCAGTGCGGAAAATTTTCCTTTTTGCACCATTGAACCCAATACCGGTGTGGTACCCATACCAGATCCTCGGCAAGACAAAATTGCCGCCATCGTCAATCCAGAAAAAGTCATACCAACCAGCATGGAATTTGTTGATATCGCCGGATTGGTTGCAGGAGCATCCAAAGGTGAAGGCTTGGGCAACCAATTTTTAGCCAATATTCGCGAGACAGATGCCATCGCCCATGTGGTGCGCTGCTTTGACGATGACAATGTCATTCATGTTGATGGCAAAATCAGTCCGCCTGATGATATCGATATTATCAACACCGAGTTAGCTCTGGCCGACTTAGAAAGTGTTGAAAAAGCACTTCTCCGCGTGACAAAAGCAGCCAAAGGAAAGGACAAAGACGCCATTGCTCTGCAACTTGTGCTGGAAAAGATAAAGCCTCACTTAGACCAGGCGAAGCCATTGCGCTCATTTGAGCTAAGTAATGACGAGCTCAACTTATTGAAACCACTGAGCCCGTTAACATTAAAACCTACCATGTACATCGCCAATGTGGATGAAGAGGGATTTGAAAACAATTCTTATTTGGATGCTGTAATAGCCATTGCAGAACAGGAGGGTGCCGTAGTTGTGCCAATCTGCAACAAACTGGAAGCAGAAATTGGTGAGCTAGAAGATGAAGAACGAGACGAATTCTTAGAGGAATTGGGCATGGACGAGCCCGGTTTAAATCGCGTCATTCGCGCCGGTTATAATCTCCTTGGTCTGCAGACCTATTTCACTGCGGGCCCCAAAGAAGTTCGCGCCTGGACCATACCCGTAGGGGCATCCGCTCCTAAAGCTGCCGGCAAAATCCATACCGATTTTGAAAAAGGGTTTATTCGCGCCGAGATTGTAGGCTACGACGATTATATCGCTGGGAATGGCGAACAGGGCGCCAAAGATTCAGGAAAATGGCGTCTTGAAGGCAAGGATTACATTGTCCAAGACGGCGATGTCATTCACTTTAGATTCAATGTTTAACGTCGAATGACAAAATGACAGGAATATCGGGACGTTGGAAATTAGGTCTGCTGCTGGCGTGCTCCACGGCATTGATGTGGGGCGTGTTGCCCTTGGCTCTGAAAGGACTGATGACAACCTTGGATCCAATGACCACCACCTTTTTTCGTTTCTTTATTGCCGCTCTGCTACTGACACCTTATCTGGTGATACGCAAAAAGCTGTTAAACCGACATAAATTCCGTAATGTAAAGTTAGATGGGCAATTTTTTGTCGCCGGTGTTTTGTTAATTATCAACTATGCCCTTTATATTTTTGGTCTTGAGAAAACCACCGCTGAAGCCGCTCAAGTGATGATGCAGCTGGCTCCTGTTATGCTATTGCTAGCCGGGGTTTGGATATTTAAAGAGCGATTTTCAGTTATCCAATGGCTCGGTTTCATCACCTTTGTCAGTGGCTTACTGTTATTTTTCAGCCCTCGATTTGGCAGTATTTTCGTCGCATTGAACGATTACGGCATTGGTCTATTGATGTTGATGACAGCATCCTGTGCCTGGGTGGGTTATGCCATTATTCAAAAAATTCTGCTGCGTGAATTTAATGCCGAAGAGACCATGCTGGTATTTTACTGGATGGGGGCTTTGGCATTTCTACCCTTCTCTGAATTTCACGCGCTGTCGCAGTTGACCACCTTGCAATGGGGATTGCTGTTATTCTGCGGTCTCAATACACTTGTGGCCTACGGTTGCTTTTCTGAGGCCATGGTTCACATTGAGGCATCCAGAGTCAGCGCGATTATAGCGCTCACCCCACTGATCACCGTCGGCCTGGTACAAATGTTCCCCTCATTGGGAGTAGAGGCGGAGATTCTTCAACCGATCACTCTACTGGGAGCCGCCTGCGTGGTGATCGGATCAATCATCACCGCGACCATGAAAAATACAAGCATTTCACAGTTCAGAAACGATAGCTAAGAAAGCTCCTACAACGGGGTCATCTAGTTTGCGCTTAAAACAGCACAGACCTAAATCAAAGGGCGGTATCTGTGTTTTAGGTAAAATCTCCACCTTTTCTCGCACCGGACTGTTATCAGCCACTACAATAGGCGACAGGCCAATACCTAACCCCAGGGCTACCATACTCACCAAGGCCTCTTGCCCTGCTACCTGAGCATACACATTGGGCCGAACAGCGTGCTGCTGACGGAACCATTGCTCAAAGCGTTTTCTGGCCACACCATGCTCCGGCAGAATAATAGGTATCCCTGCCCAGTCTATTGAATCTTGCTGCAAGGCTTTTTTCACCGCGCCATTGATTTTGGGGACAATTATTCCCAATGGCACCGACGCAATACTTTTGAAAAAAACACTAGAAGGTAAATCGTCAGAGCGGGCTGCAATGGCAATATCCACGCGCTGGTGTTTAATCTTGTCCAAGCCATCGGCCGCATCACCGGTGTCCAAATTAATTTCGATATTGGGGTGAGCCTGTCTGAATCTATCTAGCATGGGTGGCAAATAGGCATAGGAGGCTGTGACAGAACAGTAAATGCTCAACGACCCAGTGAGTTCTGTTTGTGAAGCCTTGAGCGATTGCCTCAACATCTGATACTGCTCAATTTGCTGTTCCGCATAGCCTAGAAGGGCTTGTCCCTCAGCGGTCAAGACCACAGAACGATTATCGCGAATCAACAACTGACTACCCAGTTGCTCTTCGAGCCTCTGAATCGCCCGACTCAAAGTTGATGGGCTGACGTGTGCCAACGCCGCTGTCTTGCCAAAATGCAATGTGGTGGCAAGATTGGCGAACAGGGTTAAAGAACGGATATCCATAAGTAGAGAGTAACTCACTTTTTTTAATGTTGCAAAATACGCAACATATCGTTGTGAATATTTCGTTTTAAGCAATACTTAATTTTCGTTACACTGCGCGCCTGTGAAACAACCACTTACAAATGAACGGAGAAACCCAATGGCAAATTACTTTAATACTCTCAGCCTCAGCGACAAGCTGAGCCAGCTGGGTAAATGTCGGTTTATGGATCGCAGTGAGTTTGCCGATGGCTGTGACTATATTAAAGGCTGGAACATCGTTATTATCGGTTGCGGCGCTCAAGGTCTAAATCAGGGCCTAAATATGCGCGACTCAGGGCTGAATATTTCCTACGCGCTGCGACAACAAGCCATTGATGAGAAGCGCCAATCTTTTCTCTGGGCCAGCGACAATGGCTTTACGGTGGGTACAGCGGAACAGCTGGTCCCTGAGGCTGATCTAGTACTGAATCTGACACCAGACAAACAACATACTGCTGCTGTAACGTCTTTCATGCCACTGATGAAGCAGGGTGCTACCCTCGCCTACTCTCACGGTTTTAACATTGTCGAGGAAGGTATGCAGATCCGTGATGACCTGACTGTGGTCATGGTGGCGCCGAAATGTCCAGGTACTGAAGTTCGCGAAGAGTATAAACGCGGCTTTGGTGTGCCCACACTGATTGCGGTTCATCCGGAAAACGATCCGCAGGGCAATGGTTTAGCTATTGCAAAAGCCTATGCATCGGCTACCGGCGGCGATCGGGCTGGAGTATTGGAGTCGTCCTTTATCGCCGAGGTCAAATCGGACCTCATGGGTGAGCAGACCATTCTCTGTGGTATGTTGCAGACTGGGGCCATTTTAGGGCATCAACAGTTAGTTGCTTTAGGTGTGGACGCCGCCTACGCGCGCAAACTAATACAATATGGTTGGGAAGTGGTCACCGAAGGATTAAAGCATGGTGGTATTACCAACATGATGGATCGTCTCAATAATCCAGCCAAAATTAAAGCCTATGACATGGCCGAAGAGCTTAAAGTTATACTCAAACCGCTGTTCCAAAAGCACATGGACGATATTATCGAGGGCGAATTTTCCCGCACCATGATGATCGACTGGGCCAACGACGATGCCAACCTATTGAAGTGGCGCGCAGAAACTGCCGACACCAGTTTCGAGAAGGCTGCGGACTGCGATATTGAAATCACGGAACAAGAATACTACGACAAAGGAATCTACCTAGTTGCTATGATCAAAGCTGGTGTCGAGCTAGCCTTTGACACCATGGTAGCCTCGGGCATTATCGAGGAATCGGCCTATTATGAGTCCCTCCACGAAACGCCATTAATAGCAAACTGTATTGCGCGTAACAAACTGTACGAAATGAATGTGGTGATCTCTGATACGGCTGAGTATGGTAACTACCTGTTCACCCACGCAGCAGTCCCGCTTCTGCAAGACCATGCCAAGTCTCTTACCCTGGAAGATTTAGGTGCTGGGCTCTCAAACCCATCCAATGCGGTAGACAATATTCGACTAGTAGAAGTGAATAACGCTATCCGTGATCACGATGTAGAGATTATTGGTCACGAGCTGCGCGGCTATATGACTGACATGAAACGTATTGTTGAGTCTAACAACGCCTGATTTCACGGTATTTAGGATACATAACGCCGAATAAAAAAGCCCGATAGCTTATGCTATCGGGCTTTTTGTTGCTTCTACTATCGTTTTAGATGCAATCAAGAATTGATTTCGAACAACCCCGCGGCACCCATACCACCGCCGATACACATGGTAACAACACCGTAGCGTGCATTTCTTCGACGCCCTTCAATCAAAAGGTGTCCCGCCATGCGAGAGCCCGTCATGCCAAAAGGATGGCCAATAGAGATAGACCCACCGTTAACGTTTAACTTATCCATAGGAATACCCAACACATCGCGGCTGTAAATAACCTGAGAGGCGAAGGCTTCATTGAGTTCCCAGAGATCAATATCGTCCATGGTTAAACCAGTTGCCTTAAGCAGTTTGGGCACTGCAACCACAGGACCTATGCCCATTTCATCGGGTTCACAACCGCCCACTGCATAACCACGGAAAGTGCCCAAGATATCCAAACCACGACGTTCAGCTTCCGACTTCTCCATTAGCACCTGTGCCGATGAGCCGTCAGATAACTGCGATGCATTACCAGCGGTAATAAAGGCATCTTCACCCATAATCGGTGCCAAACTCGCGAGCCCTTCAATGGTGGTGGACGGTCGATTACAGTCGTCTCGATCAGCCACAGCAGCATGCTCGGTGACTTCACCCGTCTCTCTATTCTTCACTTTCATGACCGTGTTCATGGGTACAATTTCATCATCGAACTTACCGTTGGTCTGACCGGCTGCAGTGCGCTGTTGGCTGATTAATGAGTACTCATCTTGCGCTTCTCTGGACACATTGTAACGGCGGGCAACAATATCAGCGGTTTTAATCATGGGGTACCAAAGACCCGGATACTTGGCGTAGAGTTCAGGTTCCACCGACTCTTGAGGGTCACTGGTACCGGGGAGAGAGATACTTTCAACACCGCCAGTGACCATGACATCCACACCTTCAGCAATAATCCGGCCCGCGCCCATAGCTAAGGCTTGCAATCCTGAGGAGCAAAAGCGGTTGATGGTGGTACCGGAAGTGGTTACCGGACAACCGGCCGCCAAGGCTGCATTTCGCCCGATATTCATTCCAGTGGTACCCGCATGGGATGCATTGCCAAGAATCACATCATCAACCTCTGCCGGATCAATATTAGCGCGCGCCATGGCGTGCTCGATTGAATGGGCGGCCAAGTTTACTCCGTGGGTGTTGTTAAAGGCACCCCGAGCGGCCTTGGTGAGCGCTGTGCGCGCTGTTGATACGATGACTGCTTCTCTCATTGTTAACTCCTTTCGTTTTTATTGGTCTGTAAATTCTCTAATTAGTCGATTTTTCTCTCTTCTCTGAGCAATGTTTTCACCAATGAGATAGCCATTAGCGCCATCACTAGCGAAAAGGGTACAGCGCCGATGATCATCACCGAACGTAACGCATCCATACCACCGGCGGCCAAAAGGACACCAATTAGCACAGAAAATAACACACCCCAAATCAGCACGTGCTTAGTCTGCTTTTGCGACTGACTACCGCCGGAAGCCAATGTGTTAATAATCAGAATACCAGAATCTGCTGAGGTAACTAAAAAAGTCAGCAGCAAAATAACGATGACCACCGACAGCGCGACGGCCAAACTGGGTGATAAAATTAAATTGATGGTTTCAAACAACTGCGCCGAAATGTCAGCATTGACAATAGCCCCCTGAGCTACACCAGATAGCTCCAAATCGATGGCGGTAGCGCCAATAAAAGCGAACCAAACAAGACATATCAACGACGGGATTATCATAGCTCCCAGGACGTACTCGCGAATGGTCCGACCTCGGGACACCCGAGCCAGAAATAATCCCACGAAAGGGGCAAAGGCGATCCACCAGGCCCAGTAGAAAATCGACCAGGCGGCCTGCCAACTCTGAAGTTCTGCTGAGGGAGCCACGCCATTATCTAACCAAACCGTCGTAGACATTGCCGGCAGAGCAAAAAGATAATCCCAGATGGTATAAAAAAACGTTTTAAAGGCAAAAAGCGTGGCGCCAAACAGAACAAAAAATGCAATTAGAAATACTGACAAACTCATATTTATGTTGGAAAGCCACTTTATGCCTCGCTTTAAGCCCGACATTGCCGACACGCAGGACGCAGCCACAATCAGTGTCAGCCCCAGTAGCTGGGCTAACAGCGTCGGCTTGCCGCCATCACCCACCAACCAACTCGCACCACTGATATTGAACAGACCGGAGGCAAATTGCGAGACACCGTAACCAATGGTAACGCTCAGACCAACAATAGTGGCTAGAATCGCCACGATATCCACCATATGACCGGCATTACCCGACATGGCGCGCCCAAACAAGGGTTGCAGTGCACTTCGAATGGTCAGTGGCAAGCCACGGTTGTAGGAAAGGTAACCCAGTGACATACCCACCACACCGTAGCAGGCCCAGGGAGTCAATCCGTAGTGCAGCATGGCCCATTTATAGGCATTGCGCACGTTGTTTTCATCTAATCCAGTGGTTATTCCCTTAATGGTGTCTGGGTTGTTAGCGAAGTGGAAAATGGGCTCAGCAGTGGAATAGGTCAACATACCAATACCGATACCGGCACCGAACATCATCGATAACCAGGTAAACATGGAGAATTCAGGCAATTCATCGGACTTTCCAAGCTTGACCTTCGCCGTTTTTGGCCAGAGACCAAGACCAAGGCAGACTAAGGTATAAAACGCGGTGACATAAATATACCAACCACCAAAACGCTCAGTTGACCAATTTTGCATGGCCAATAATAATTCTCCCGCGGACGATGGCGACAGTCCCACCCAAATAATCAGTGCCGCTATGAGCAATTTTGGAATCACTGCAACCACCGGATTAAAGCCCTGATAAAATCCTGACTCCCTAACCTGAATTGTCACGGCATCCCGGTGCTGACCAGACTCTAGTTCACTCAAAATGCTTTCTCCCCTCGAACACCCAATTGCCCGTAACCACTGTCGTTAAGTAGCAAAATTAGTTCACCTTAGCCGGCAGGCTACAGCCGACGAAAGCGCTGATTTAAATAATTATTTAACACTGAGGGTACATCCTATTGCACTCCCTCTCGAAGGGCAATAAATTATAGTAAAAAGATGTCGCCATCGCTTGACTCAGAGCCGCGTCAGGTGTAACTTCTCGCCTCCAAAATTAGCGTCCGTTTTTTTGTGACGCTCGGGATCTATGGCTACGTAGCTCAGCTGGTTAGAGCACAGCATTCATAATGCTGGGGTCGGTGGTTCAAGTCCACCCGTAGCTACCATTTTTCATTTTGTTGCCAACAGTAGACCATTTTACACTCCTGTGACGTGCTGCCTCATTTTATTTAATCACAAACAACTGGCACAACAACACTGTTAAGCGGAGCAGCGTCTTAACTTTGACTATGGGAGCACTGGCGGATTATTGGGCACACCATTAACACTATGCACCGCAAGCGCCGCTCGCTCTCCCTCATGTAATGCGCCGACAACGGTAGCAGGGTGCGTTTCGTGCGTCGCCTCTCCAGCGATAAAAATTCGATTATTGGCCACCGGCACTTTGAGATCACGCCGTTTGTTATCTTCCGCTGATAAAAATGTCTCCACCTTCGGATAAGAATAGGCACCAAGGGTGTAAGCTGCGCTACCCCAATCCTGAACCAAAGCGTCGACAAAATGCTCCGACGCCTGACCTAGGGCCTGTGGCAAGGTGTTGTCTAAATCTGTCAAAATCGCGTCAATAATTGCCTGATCGCCAGTAGATCCGCCACCTGCTTGAGCGCCGATGTCACTCAATGCTGCGCTGTTATCACCCATGGGGTAACACATAAGAATATAAGACACCGTATTGCGCTTGTAGTTACTGGGTACCCAACATGCACCAGCGACACCTTCGGTAACCAACCATGCCAACTGATCACCCTCGGTCTCCCACCACGCGGTGCTAAAACGCATTGGCACTTTCATTCCGTGATCGATACCGATGCCGTTATAGGCGGCAATGGTGGTTGATGGCAGGTCAGGTACAAAATCGATTAACTCTGCTTGAAGTACTCCAATGGACACTGTGACGATAACCTGCCTGGCGAAATACTTGTCGCCTGAGGAGTCAATTACCACAACATCTTCTCCACTGGTGTCAATGGTCTCCACAGGGCTGTTCAGGAGTAACTCACTGTGGGCAACTACATCATCCCACCACACTGTTTCGAGCGCATCGATGTAGCCCAAGTCTTTGTCACCCAGAACCCTTATGCCATTTGACAGTGGCCATTGGTTACTCTGCACAGCGACACTTTTGGCTCCCAGTTTATGAAGATTTGTAGCAAAACTGCCACCGGCGATACCCGCATCATAGAGATGGTAACCACGATGATTGGCACCGACAGCAAATTCTTCCAACACCTCATCAGCAAGGGTTGTAGCGGGATTTTGATGCAGTTCAGGTGGCCAATACCAATCCCAAAAATCCCACATTGTGACAACATCGGCATCATCAGCACAGGGCTGAAGTGCGAAATTCTTGGTCCAACAGGTGTTGACACCCTGGTCCATCGAATAGGCCGTCAGTCCCTCATAAGGTTGAACATAAATTTGCTCACCGAACTGTCCTCGTATGGCCGGCCAAACAGGATTATTTCCTTCACCCAGATAATGCTCCTCAGCACCGAGTTCAACCCGCATGTCTCCCAGAGTGGCACTTTTAACCCGACCACCAATACGATCTGTGGCCTCTAGGATGAGCACATCATAACCATAAGATTGCAGCTTTTTAGCCGCATAGAGACCGGCACTGCCAGCACCGACCACAATCACATCGTAGGCATTATCTGGTGTCTCTGGGGGCGCAACACCGTTGTCGATAACGGCAGTCGGCGCGGAGCCTCCGCCACCACCACAAGAGGTGAGCAGGACCAATAACAGAGCGCATGCTAGGCGCATCATTTCATTCATAGAATGGAATCTCAAAAACTTTGCTATTGTTGACGTTTATTAAAATGACTTATTTAGAAACGAATGTAACATTGAGACCTGATTCAGGCAAACCAAAAAAATATCATCAGAGGGGTTAGTTTGTGGAGTACCGCCGCCAGTTCAGTCGTGAACTAAGCGAAAACCATTATTTCGATTACGCTTGTTCAACAGACCGCCAAAGCGAACCGCAGAGCGCATAAGAATTGCACCTGCTTCCCATGATCCACCTCGTTTGACACGACGATTACAGTCGCCCTCAATCCAAGCGGTGCCATCTTTGGGAGCTCCGGTGTAATTATCGTTCCAGCAATCTTGCGTCCATTCCCAAACATTGCCGTGCATATCATACAAACCCCAGTCGTTGGCAGCATACGATTTTACTGGCATGGTCTTACTATTATGTCGATCGTAATTGGCCTTTGAGCTATCAACACCATTGCCCCAACTGTATTTGGTCGAACTGCCAGCCCTGGCGGCGTACTCCCATTCTGCCTCTGAGGGCAATCTAAAGGTTTTACCTGTTTGGTTGTTCAACCAAGGTATATATTTCTCGGTAATATCCATCCAGCTGACATTAATCACCGGCAGGTTAGCTTTACCCCAACCATTGTCTCCCCCAGATGCACTGTTATCTGGACAAATACCGGCATCTATGCAAGGTTGATACTGGCTCCAAGTGACCTCGTGGGACTGCATGCAAAAAGCCGTTATCTCCACCTCATGAATGGGTAATTCATCTTTATAACCTGCGCCATTGATGTCACCCCTACTGAAATTACCAGAGGGAATCGCCACTAAATGTCCAATCAACCGCGTTGTTATTGTACTCTGCTGTGAACCTTCAGCATTGGTTGCCGTTGTGCCAGCGCTCTGAGAGCTCTGCCCATACACAGAGCTTAGCTGATGACAGTTCGACGGAGTTAAAGTTTGCAGGTGCTGATCAGACTGATCCAGCCCCTTATTGAGTTCATCATCTAATGAATGATTCTCCGACAAGAGACGAGTGCCGGTAAAACTATTTGTTGGTGAAAGGATTCCGCTTCGCCCCAGTTCCAGAGTGTTTATCTGAGCATGACTTGTAAGTGTTACAAGACTACCCAACAGGGTTATAAGAACATCTTTTGCGCTCATTCTATAATTTGCCGGTGATTAAACTGGGTGATCAAATATCCATTTGAGATCTTATTATAAGGCCAAAGTTCCCACAAATTGCTATTTCTATCTATTTTAGCCGTGCTTTTGCGATTATGAAGTAAATTAATACTCTGGTTTTAATAACAATATGAGAAGTTTTGCAAGAAAAAATGATAAACGTCAACACCAAGGTGTCACCTTACTGTGATTCACATTTCACTGAGGTGTGGTTATTAATCTTCAAATATAACCACTGACGCGGGCGTTGCGTTGTGAATATTTTTCAACCATTGCTGAGCAGCTACTTGATGTGCGAGGGATGTATAGGCAGCGGATAGAGCACCCATGGGATCAGCCGCCACTGTTGGCATTCCCTTATCAATATCTTCGCGTATTTTTAAATTCAACGGCAGTGAGCCAAGTACTGAAACCCCATAATCCTGAGCCATTTTTTGGGCGCCATGCTCACCAAATATAGACTCCTCATGCCCACATTGAGGGCACACATAGGTGGCCATGTTTTCCACCACACCTAAAATAGGAATATTGACCTTGTTGAACATCTCAATACCTTTTTTTGCATCAGCAAGGGCGACTTCCTGTGGCGTTGTCACTATCACTGCGCCAGAAATGCTGAGCTTTTGCGCCAATGATATTTGAATATCACCCGTACCTGGTGGCATGTCGATAATTAAATAATCTAATGGCCCCCACATAGTTTGCTCTAAAAGCTGCGTGAGCATGCGAGTGGCCATGGGTCCTCGCCAAATCATGGGTGCCTTTTCCTCGGACAAATAACCCACCGACATGGATTTAATGCCCATACTCGTCATTGGTTGTAAAAATTTGCCATCAACTAATTGTGGCTTTTGATCCTCCGCAATTCCCATCATCATACGCTGGCTGGGTCCATAGATATCAGCATCTAACAAACCCACCTCAGCGCCTTCCAATTTCAAAGCCAACGCAAGGTTAACAGCCGTGGTAGATTTTCCAACACCGCCTTTACCTGAAGCGACCATGATAATATTTTTGATCTCGCTCAAATGTTCAGATCCAGTCTGACCTGGGCAAGCTTTTACCTCTCCCACCACGTCAACATGTGCATTATTAAAGCCTGCAAGTTGCAATTGTGAAACTATATTCAGCCCGACCTTGGCCTCGATTGAGGGCGAGCAATAACCAAGCTGGATACCCAACCTGACCTGTTCATCTTGCACAGAAATGGTATCAACAGCTCCCAAGCTCAAATAGTCTTGATTTAAAAGCGGGTCGAAAACAGACGATACTATTTTGCTCACTGCAGCTTCACAAGAAGACATATTAAGTTTACTCAACAAATGCTCTTTCAATGACATAAGTGCCCAGATCTCCATGACGAGTCTCTCGGAACCCGAGCTTATCTAATATCGCTGTTGTGTCTTTTAACATGGCAGGACTGCCGCATAGCATGGCGCGGTCCACCTCGGGGTTTAGCGGTGGCATGCTGACATCAGTAAATAATTTTCCCGATTCTATAAGATCGGTAATACGACCTTGAAAGCGGAAATCTTCTCTCGTCACTGACGGATAGTAAATAAGCTTATCGCGCACCTCTTCACCAAAATATTCGTTATCAGGTAGGCTGTCAGTGATAAGATCTTGGTAGGCCAATTCACTGACACTTCGCACGCCGTGAGTAAGAATAATTTTGTCGAATGCCTCATAGCACTCGGGGTCTCTGATAATACTCAAAAATGGCGCTAAACCAGTGCCTGTGCTAAAAAGATATAGGTTCTTTCCGGGAAGCATATTGCCTACGGTCAGAGTTCCCGTCGACTTGCTGTTGACCAAAACCTCATCACCCACTTGAAGATGTTGAAGCTTAGAGGTCAGAGGTCCATCTGGCACCTTAATACTAAAGAATTCTAGTTCTTCTTCATAATTTGCGCTGACGATACTGTATGCGCGCAACAGTGGTCGTCCGTCTTGCTGCAAACCAATCATTGTAAAATGACCATTTTCAAACTTAAAACCCATGTCTCGCGTTGTTTTGAAGCTAAACAACGTATCGTTCCAATGATGCACGTGAGTCACTTTTTCAGTCATCAAAGTAGCCATTAAATAAATTCCTTCAATTGATAATTACCATTAATTCTCGTACGACCCCTGCATGCAAGACCCGCAAACTGACCACCCAAGTGTTTATAATCTTTGGGCCTCAGAGCGCATCTAATGCTCTCTCGCTTGCTATCGCTAGCAGGTAGCTCCAGGGATAGATACCTCGATCATGCCCATCTGCAAAAACCAACTGCAATCCCGTAGTGCCCATCAATATGAGATCGGTCACCACCGGACTATCAGTGATCACATCAACCCCAACCTGCCCCTTAGCGCGGCAGGTGGAACAGGCGCAGTAACGCCGCAGACTCTGACCGGAGATCTGACTTTTCTTACCATCTACCCAGGTTAACTCAAGCAGATTTCGGGTTTTCTTAAATACAATAGAACTAGGTTTTTCGGTATGCATTGAACCGGCTCACACAGAATACAATTTAAAAAAACAACGCCTATCCTCATAGGGTAAAGATCAGATCCTTGCGTTTATCAGGTTTATCGGCCCAATCATGGGCCTCCTCAAGAGGGTCTTTAGTGGAGGTTATTTCCGGCCAGTCTTGAGACAGATCTGCATTGATCTGGATGTATTCTTGAAATTCACTGGGCAAATCATTTTCATCATAAATCGCATCCACTGGACACTCGGGTATACACAGAGCGCAATCAATGCAGCCATCCGGATTGATAACCACAAAATTGGGACCCTCATGAAAGCAGTCCACCGGGCATACATCCACACAGTCAGTGAATTTGCATTTGATACATTGTTCTGTAACCACAAAAGTCACGACTCAAGCCTCCGACTCTTTCGAGGTTGAAATTCGATCTATTGCCCAACGCGCCAACTTACGAACATCTGGATCGTTGTCGTTAAGCACAATATCGAGTAATGGAAGTCCATCCGCATGCCTTATCTCTCCCAACGCTGCTACCGCTGACTTGCGGAGATTACTGATCGGACTATCAATACATTTCGCCAATGCAGAAATCCCCTCCGGGTCACCTAAAATACCGATAGCCTCGGCAGATTTCTCTTGAACTTGCCAGCGTTCATCCTCTGTAGCATCCATTAGAGATGGCAGAGAAGAAGACACTTTCAATTTTCCGAGGCCTTTTATGGACTCCATTCGCACTCGCCAGTTTTCATCTTTAATGGCGGACAGTAAGGTCTCCGAAACCATACTAGGCGGAGCAAATATCATGGTTCCAACGGCTGTTCTTCGTACTTCTGGATCAATATCGTTAGCAACCACCGACATCAGTTGTGGCAAATTTTCTATTTCTTGTAAATAACCCAGCACGCCCACCGCTTCTCTTCGAACGCCCGCGTCTGCATGCTGTAATAACTCAATCGCATAGGGTCGAGCATCTTTGATTCGCAACTGCTTGAGCGCGCGCAATATAGCGGTTAAAACAAATACGTCATCCCTCTTTAACGCTTCAATTAAGGCGGGGGCCACAGACTGGTCTTTTAAATCAGCCAGAGCACTGGCCGCTGCATTGCGCACATGTTCATCGTCAGAGATAAGCGCTTGCACCAAGGCATCCATCATATCAATGGGCTCGAACTCATCAATAACCTTTGCCGCTTCCATACGAACGCTTGCGTCGGCGTCACTCAGCGCGGCTATTAAAAGCTCCACAGCCTCGGGTTCGGGACTGTCGACAAGATCCATGACAGCCACTCGGCGAACACCAACATCGTCTTCTTTGAGTCTTGCTTCAATAGAAATTAAAAGGGGATCAGTAAAATTAGACATTCTTATCTCATCGCAATAAATAGGGAATATTGACCGTCACCGCATCAGTGGGGCAGTCGGTCTCGCAGGGCATACAATACCAGCACTCATCGTATTTCATATGTGCCTTACCGGTTTCTTCGTTGATCCACAAGACATCTAGCGGACAAACATCAATACAGGTCCGACAACCCTTTTCTGCGATGCATTTATCATCATCGACGACGACGGGAACAAGTGATATTTGTGATGCTATTGGCATGATTCACACTCCATAATTAAATTAGTTACGCTGTCTGCTGAACTCGCATTTTGGAGTAAGCTGTTTTCTCGTCGTCATCCAAATCGACAACATAGGGATCGATAGGCCGTGTCTTACATACCATCTCACCCGCTTCGTTTTTGTAAAGCTGAACATGGCAAAACCAATCATCATTATTGGTTGCGGGATAGTCTACGTAATGATGGTAAAGGCCCCAGCGACTTTCAGTGCGGTACATGGAAGCCACCGCAGCCATTCTCGCGCAATCTAAGATATGTTGCGCCTCATTGGCTCTCAGTAACTCATGTGCATCACGAGCATAAAGGTACTGGATATCTTGCTCCATAGCGTGCAATCGTTGAAGACCAATATCCATCTTTTTGGTGACCTTGGGTGGCTGCAGGTAGTCGTTCACCAAGCGCCGCACTTTGTACTCAAACTGGCTGGGAGGAATCCCATCTTTGCGCTTTAAAGGCGCCAGTATCCGATCACGTTCAGCAATAATGTGATCGACATCTAACTCAGCAAAGTCTCTTTCAGCGGCAAACTGTGCCGCGTTCTCTCCGCAAATCTGTCCAAAGACAAAAGCGCCCAGCATGTAACTGTGAGGCACAGAGGCCATATCACCGGCGCCGAACAGACCGGGCACCGTGGTTTCGCCTTTTTCGTTTGTCCAAACGCCAGAGGCCGAGTGTCCCGCACAAAAGCCGATCTCTGAAATATGCATTTCTACCATTTTGGTACGGTAGTCCACACCACGGCCATCATGAAAACGTCCTCTACTTGGGCGCTCGTTAGTGTGTAAGACATGTTCAATTTCTTGAATGGTCTCCTCAGCCAAATGATCTAACTTTAGAAAAACTGGACCATTACCGCCCTGGAGTTCATTGAAAAACTCCATCATCATCTGACCGCTCCAGTAATCGCATTCAATAAATCGATCGCCCTGGGAGTTCGCCGTATACCCACCCAGCGGACCGGTCACGTATGCACATGCTGGACCGTTGTAATCTTTTAACAGTGGATTGATCTGGTAGCACTCAAGACCTGTCAACTCCGCACCAACCTGATAGGCCATAGAGTGGCCATCACCGCAGTTGGATGGATTTTCATAAGTACCGTACAAGTAACCGGAGGCTGGCAAGCCAATACGCCCAGCGGCGCCGGTTGACATAACCACCGACTTGGCACGAATCACTAGAATTTCTGCTGTACGGGTATTTAAAGAAATACAACCGCTAACATTACCGTCTTTGTCTTTGAGCAGTCGAATTGCCTGAAAACGGTTCTCAATCACCACTCTATGCCTACGCAGACGACGATAGAGAATTTTCTTTATATTATGCCCTTCCGGCATGGGTAAAACATAGGTGCCCAGATGGTGCACCTTTTTCATATCATATTCTCCGGTTTCATCTTTCTGAAAATAGACGCCCCAGTCATCGAGTTTTTGGATCATGGAGAAGGAATTTTCAGCATAGGTCATCACCGCTTTCTGTAACAGAACCCCGTCATTTGCGATGGTAATTTCCTTGACGTAGTCCTCAGGTTCAGAGTGACCTGGGACAACCGCGTTATTCAGCCCATCCATGCCCATACTGATGGCCCCAGACCTTTTGACATTGGCCTTCTCTAACAGCATCACTGAGGCGTTGGGGTTCTTTTCCTTAGCAGAAACGGCCGCCATTGGTCCCGCTGTACCGCCACCAATAATCAACACATCTACATCTTTTGTCGATATATCTTCAGGTAGATTCATTAGTTTCATCATCCTATGGTTGTTTACATGTATTAGAACCGACTGTTTAATAAGCAAAGCCACCGATCACCGCTCATACCCGTCAGGTTCTTTCGATTTGGAACTGATATTTGTAGGTATCGCCGCGGAAGGCCAAATATTCGAAATCAACAGGATTTCCATTAATATCATGGGTCAAACGTTGCACCCACATAATGGGCGATGCAACCTCAAAACCCAGTAAATTCGCGACATTGGCATCTGCAGGCCGGGCCTCAAGAGTCACTTCGGCATGACCTAACCTAATTCTTAATTCGTTTTCCAGCAATGGAAAAATATCGCCGCTCATATCCTTAGAAAACAATTTCCGGCCCAGAGCCAAGGGGAAATACGACGTATCCACAGATACTGCTTCCCGGTTTAGATATCTCACTCGCACCACTTCCACTACCGATTCCTTCGCTAGAATACCGAGATTGCGTTTCACCTCTTTGCTTGGTGACATTTCTCTAATGCTAATCAAACGAGCCGACGCTTCATAACCCTTGGGCACCATGGCTTCGGCAAAACCTTGCAGGTATTTCACATCCTGAGTTGCCTTCGGCTTGCTAGCAAATGTTCCCTTTCCTTGAGAGGTAAATATCAATCCTTCCATGTGTAAATCTCGCAATGCCTGCCTAACGGTGATACGACTCACTTCAAATTTTGACATCAATTCGCTCTCAGACGGCATCTTCTGATAAGGAGCGTAATAGCCCCCTAAAATATCTTTTTTTAGCGCCTCTTTAATCTGCATATAGAGTGGCAGATGAGACATGTTGCTATCCATTAATGAGATCATAATTACGGTCTAATTAATTAAAGTTCGATTGTACATATCATAACAAGTTATGACAAGCTAAATATTCGAAAATAATCATGCTAAAACCCTTTATTTAAGGGGCCTACAGCCAATATCATGTTTTTTTAGAGAGCACCAAAATAGACCCATTAACGCACTTTTTTAGGGCAATTTCGCTCATTTTTTTTCGTCATTTTGTTGTCTATGCGCAAGATAGAAAGCAACAGCTTGAATGCTCTGAGTATCTAAATTTTTAGCAACAATATTCATGCTTTTAGTCGAATCGTTTTTGCGCACATTAGTTTTAAAATCGTTCAACTGCTTGACCAGATACGCCTCATGCTGAGCAAACAAGATAGGCGCCGCAACCATGACCCCTGCTCCACTAGCAGAATTTTTTTCTGCTCGCACACTGGCAGAAGGATGATGACAAGTAGCGCAGGAATCCGTCCCGTTGGCCGATTGCCAAAAGACTTTTTCACCATCATCAAAAAGTTGCTGGCTTGCGGGATCGTCAGAGAGTTGGGCTGCAGCGCTCGGTGGAAGTTGGGCAAAGTAACTAGCCACCGCATCCACATTTTTAAGATCAATTTCAGTCGTAATTGCCTGCATTTGGCCACCGTCGTTAGTACGTCGCTGCCAATAAAAATCTTTAAGTTGTTTGCTGATATAATCAGCTTTTTGTCCAGCAAGTTTCGGAAACTTAGCCATATGACTGATACCATCTGCACCATGGCACATGGCACAAATCTCCCAATCAGCCATACCATCTTTGTCCAACAGTCCCGCCCCTATTGACGGTGCGTAGCCAACACAGATCGCAAGAAAAAAATATAATTTGAATCGGATCAAGATCATCACAGTTAAAGCCGTTCAGATATCTATTCGGTTATCGTGGTGGTGCATATGGCTTGTAGGTTTTATCGCTGGATCGTTGGAAACCTGCATATGAAACTCTAATGCATCGCCATTGGAAAAAGTAAGCGTCACAGGAAAACTATCTCCCAGTATCTTTTCTGACGCCATGTTACGCATCATCAAGTGCAACCCAGCGGGCTTAAATTCAACTACCTGATGGGGTTTAATAGAAACTTCAGTTAATCTCCTCATACTAAAGATACCATCAGTGAGTTTCGATTCGTGAATTTCAATAGAACTAAACACCAAACTGGATACCCCAACAAGGGTAATGGTTTGATGAGAGTGATTCTGCAGGGTGAAGTACCCCGCATATACGGATGCAACGCCCGGCTGAAGTGGCATCCGAGCATCTGATACGTCAATCGATCCAGCCGTCACCTCAACGCAAACAATTGAAGCAAGTACCAACATGAGAGCATAGTGACGAATTAACCAAGCACTAGTCATCGAAGGAAACTCCCCGTATTAACTGGGTGAGATATTCTGCTGTTTTATGCGGATGGAATGGTGGCGTCAGCTTGGCGACAATGTCTCCTGCTGGATTAACCACCGAAACAAAGGCAGTATGTAACACGTTGTAGTTCAAATCATTAGCTGTTTTCTTGTCCAATCGATAGAAAGCACCCAAATTATCAATTAACTTGTCGATCTGATCGGTTTCTCCAGTAATACCAATATACTCGGGATGAAAGTAACTTAAATAGGATTTCAGTACAGGAATATCCCGCTCTGGATCAACAGCAAAAAATAGGATCCTAGGGATACGCTCTGGACTTAAGCGCAGTCCCATTTCAGCCCGAACGGCTTCAAGATTGGATAATGTCACAGGACAGACATCCGGGCAGGTGGTAAAACCAATAAAAATCATCGACCAGTGATCTTGCAATCGGCTCAAGTCAAACAGTTGCGCATCCTGGTCTTTTAAACTGAAGGGCTTTATTTCCACCGGATTAGGCAAGCTTTCAAAGCCATCGGAGTCTGCCCTCACATCCATAGAATTAAGCAAAAACCATGTGGAGATGGACAATATTACGAAAACTCTTGGTAGAAAAAACAGTTGCAGGAAGATCATTAGATTAACCACCCACCTGCTGAAAAGACTTCATACTTTCAGCTCGGATATGGCCGAGACATTTTTTCTTTAGCTCAACGAATTTTTGCGATGTCGCGATATCAGGATTTCGCGGTCGCTCCAAGTCTACCTTGATATCACTGATAACCGAGCCGGGACTAGCGCTCATGACAAGAATTCTATCCGCTAAAAATATTGCCTCATCCACATCGTGGGTCACAAACAATACTGTGGTACCAAACTCGGACCAGATATTGAGCAAATTCTCTTGCATCATAATTCTTGTTTGTGCATCGAGTGCACCAAAGGGTTCATCCATCAGCAACACACTTGGATAATTAGCCAGTGCGCGAGCAATACCAACGCGCTGCTGCATTCCGCCGGACAATTCAGCAGGAAATTTATTGGCAATGTTTGTCAACCCAATCATACTCAGAAATGTGTTCGCAATAGAACTGCATTCGGCTGAGCTGCAACCTGCCAACTTTGGACCAAAGGCGATATTCTGGTGCACAGTTTTCCACGGAAAAAGCGAGTATTGCTGGAACACCATACCTCGGTCAGGGCCCGGACCAATAATTTTTTCCTCATCTACTAGCACTTGGCCGGTGGTGGGTGTGACGTAACCTGCCACAGAATTCAGCAAGGTGGACTTGCCGCACCCAGACGGGCCAAGAATACAGACAAACTCACCGGGCTCGATAACTAAGTTGGTCTCTTTGACGGCTATGTTTTCATCTGCACCAGAGCCAAAGACAATACTCACTCCCTGTATCTCAATTCGGCCAGGCTTTTTTTGCGGCACGTTTCTACCCGCTTTTCGTGCGTACATTGAAATAACATCTGCATTCATAAGTGATACCTAAACCAATTCAAAAATTAGCGTTGAAGGCTCTTTACTTGAACTGTGCCAATTGACATTGGCGCAGCCAAAAAGAGAGATACTGCCAAGAAACCATAACCAAGCAGATTTACCCATATGCCTACGGGCTCCAACCATAATGACGTAGAGACACCGAGGCCCATAATTGCCAAGCCAACAATCCATGTAGGTGTAGAGCAACAAACAACCCAAGACATTGTGATAGAAGCCAGTGACACAAGCGTTGCTCCAACACTTGTTGTAAGACCAACAAAGCGCTTGCTGACAGCAGAGCAACGTCGACTAGCACTGCGTAGTAGTAGGTAATTAAGCGCTATTACCGCAGATAAAAGTATTATCCCCAGCACTTTAAACGGGGCAATAAATAGGCTCCATTCCGAAATACCAAAACCGTAGTCGTAATTCATAAAACCCACTTCGAACAACCACTCATCTTTCATTATGCTGATCGCATCCATGATGGACGGAGTCGAAAGCCAAATGTGTTTGATATTGAGTCCCCAGTCATAAACATTAACGTAATTGGGTAGTCGCTCAAAACGCAGGATCAGTGCAAACATCAGAGCTAGGTAATACAAGAATGTAAACAGAACCACTAAGCCAAGCCAATTAAGAAAATTGTTGCTGATGGTGTATCTAATCACGCCAAAATGTGACCTGTGATTCACCTTAACGCCTCTTTTCATTCCAGCGCAAAGCCGGTTTCATCATTAGCTTGATAAGAAACGTCGATAAAGTACCCAAACCACCAATAATTAACATACCGACGACGATATCTGGGTAGTTAATCAGCGAGTATGCATTCCAAGTGAAATAACCTATGCCATACTGGCCGGAAATAATTTCCCCAGCCAACAGCGAGAACCAGCTAATGCCCATCCCTATGGCAAAACCTGCGGCAATGCTCGGCAGAGCAGCCGGCAGAACAACATGTAGAAACACTGTAAACTTGCTCGCACCCAATGACCTCGCTGCGCGAACGAGTACGTCAGGCGTCTGCTCAACACCATGAAGAGTGTTGAGGATGATTGGGAACAGAGCACCAAGAAAAGTAATGTAGACAATCGACGATTCCTCCGTCGGCCACATTAATATTGCCATTGGAATCCAAGCCACGGCTGGGATTGGCCTGATGATTTCAATATACGGTAAAACCGCCGAACGAGCTAACGTTGAACGCCCGACGAGCACACCGAGAGTGACACCGAGTATCACCGCTATGCTATAAGCAATTAAAATTCGTCTGATACTTACGGCGATATGAATATAAAACTCTGAATCACCCAGATGCATCAGAAATGCAGCCCATACCTTTACCGGCGATGGAACGTTCTCGAAGTTAATAAAAAAATTGAAGTTATACTCTGTAACCAGATACCAAAGAATGATACCCATTGACAGTGACACAGCGCCGACAAAGAATGAGGCAAAATTCAACGAAACAAGCTGCCTATTAAGCCATATCAACGGATTCACAAACACCCTACTGGCGGGCCACTTTGGCTTATTAGAGTCAGACCAATGTGCTTTCGACAAGACCTCTGCCTCATCCACTTGGTCATGACTTCTAACAGATTTTTCAATATTTTTTCTGTTCATAAACTAAACCAGCACAATCAAAAGCCCGAGAATTAATGCCCCGTCTCAACCCACTGTTTACCCGACGGAGCACCGTTTTTAGCAAAAATCTAATTACTCTCTAATTACTTAAGTAAGCTAATGCCGCTTCGTAGGTCATTACCTCGCCCTTGCTTTGCGAAGCGAAAGCATCAGCATCGGGCTTACGTAAAAAGGTTTCAAAACCATCACCCGAGTTTACAAAAAATGCAGTCTTGCCGAATAACTTAAGTCCCGTCTCTCGATCATAAACGTAGGTGGCATTTAACTTTGCACCGGTCTGCCGAAAATCCTCAATAGCGCCCAAAAACTCTTCAACCGTCTTATATGATGAGATTCCATCACGGGAATGCCAAATCTCCATGGGTAAACTGGCATTACTGATAGCAGGGTCCACCATAGACTTTTTTTCCGAGCCGTAATCTACACCAAGGTCACTGTAGGCGGCCTCTACATACTCCTCAGTGATCCACTCATCAAAATCCAATGGCGGGATGGCCTTTTCCTTCACCAAAACACCATGATTAAATTCGAGAGCATCTACCCACTCGGTTTTGATAGAGGGATCCAGCGTCAAGTGACCACCCTTGGAAAAATAGATGTAGAGAACTTCTTTCTCTACCCCAGTCCACTTCTCCATCAAGTCAACGGCTTTGATTGGATCTTCGCGAATCCACTCTCCAGCCTCGTAAACCGCCTTGATAAACGCGGTGGCCACCTCAGGGTATTTGTCCACAAAGTCTTCACGAACAACCACTCCATGCAGATAGGGAACGCCGGTTTCACTACCATCGTAAATTTTGCGGCCAGTGCCGCGAAACTCCATCAACTCGGACCATGGGCAAAAGTCGGCATGAGCATCAATTTTACTTGCGGCAATGTTGGCTGCGCCCACCGCCGGGCTCTGATTCTTTAGCATGTAATCTTTAGTGGAAAAGCCAATATCTTGCATGCCTTTCAATAACATGCCCCAGGCCGCGCTTCCCACCGGTACGGAGACATCTTTACCTTTGAGTTGATCTATGCTGTAGATATCCGAACTAACAGGCACAACAATAGCGTTACCACTACCCTTCAAGTTATAACCTGTACCGGCAATGTACTTTGTGCGAAGCGAATCAGTCGCTTGAAACTTTGCCCCATTGACAATCAGCGGGTAATCGCCCATTACACCGAAGTTGAGTTTATTGGCCATCATCTGGTTAGTAATGGGCCCACCAGAAGAGTAATCACTCCAACTGATGTCGTACTCAACATCAGCATACTTGCCCGTGGTGGGTAGATATTTTTCTAACAATTTAAGTTCTTTGACCACAATTCCTGCAGTGTAGGTGTCTGTGCACATGCTCTGATGGCCGATGGCAATCCGGATACTTTCAGCATGGGTTTTAACGGCGAGTAAGATCGCCAAGACAAACAGAGGTATTAATTGAGTTTTGACATTCATGTTAATAGCCTTTTAGTAAATTTAGGTTGAGATAAACTTGTTATGTCGATCAACAAGGTCCACCTATATCGATGCATGGCGCGTGCCAAATCGTTATAAATTACAATTAATAATTTCTAAATTACTGATTTGTATGGATATTTATCATTTTTTAATAAAATATCATTGCTCTTAGGAGAGGTAAATTACCTCAATCATCGCACAGCTTTAGGGCAATATTTTTTTGCCATGATTAATAGTGGGCGTTTATTTAAAATTCATACAGGACGGGTTAATACAACATATCAAGCTAGTGACTAAATGAAAGTTGAGGATCTTTAAAAAGACAAAAAAATAGCTACCAAAAGGTAGCTATTTTCTCGGGTGCTATCAACAAACATTAACTGCACTTATATTAGATAATTGCTTGGGATCAAATATCTAAAATCCTGATGGTAGACGACGCAATCAGACTATAACTTTAGCTGAAATCCAACTTTGATCACGGATTTGTCACCGCCACCTTCTCTGTCTTCAAGACCATAATAAAGACCAATTCGCGCGCCATGACCACGGATCACCGAAGTAATTCCTAGGTCCCAGCGTGTTGTGTCTTCAATACTGCCATCGGAAGGAGAGAAAGACTGGTATCTGATACTTGGCTGCAGACGACCGGGACCGTACTCGCCTGGTAATAAATATGACCCAGACACCAAGAAAGCATCACCTTCTTTAGAGACAATACTACCGAAATCATCATAGTCATATACAGCCGCTTCAAAACTCGCTACACCGCCGCCAGCAAGGTTCTTCTCAACAAGTAAATCCAAATTGTAAGCAGACATATCTGTCTGCATCAGCTCATCCCCAAAGGCATCGCTCTGCTGCATCATAGTCAAGCCAACGGTGAATATATCCTTCTTACCATAGTATGTGCTTCTTGTCAGGTAACCTTCTGAGTCCCAGAAACTGTAGGCAACACGTCCGGACATCAAATGACTGTCATCGGGTATTCCAGAGGGTTTATCTTTACCGTTGAACAATCCGAATGAGTAGCTCAACTTTCCCTCAGCCTGTGAGCCAATAATAGCAATACCGTCATCTCTACCACCTTTTTTTGATGTTGGATAATGGGATGCAATCCCCGGATACTGCCATGTTGGCAGGTTGTAGGATCCACTGAGATTAGAGCGATCGCTGGGAGGAATAAAACGACCAGCCCAAACACTTACCGTGGGGCTGAGTTTAAATTTTGCCAGAGTATCCAGCATCAGCATGCTTCCGCCTGAGTGCTCAGTCTGCAATTGGAAGTCGATCTTGTCAGTGACCTTACCTTTGAGGTAAAAACGCATACTGTGGACGCTGGTCTTAAAAGAGTCATCTGTGCCTCCGTTGAAGCCATCTTCTTGAGAGATCAACTCGGCTCGAATACTGCCACCGAGTTCAATAGCGGAATCATCGGATAGCTTAGCTTTAATGCCAGCTTCGCTCTGTCCCACTAACAATATCGAACTGGACAATAGAGAAATTGAGGTTAGGTGTTTAAATTTCATATGTTTTTCCTTGTGTTGTAAGTGAAGAAGTAGTTGCATTGAAGTTTGCTGGGAAATCCAAGTACTACCCAGCGCGTGCACGATCTCCCAAAGCAAGATTGGCAGACCGCTGCCATATTTCACCTATATCAGCAAGAGAACTGTCCTGCTGCGCTGCGCCTACAAAACAAACTCCGAAGGGCAACCCGTCATCTCTTATTGCGGTTGGCACAGCAATGACAGAGAGCTGCAATATGTTGGCAAAATAGGTGTAATACCCCATATTTGTATTGAGATTGATTGGATCCGCTTCAATTTCTCTTATTTTGTAGATTGTCCCCGCGGTGGGCACCATCAACACATCAACAGAAGAGAACGTTTCTCGCGTCAATGCTTTTAGCTCTGTTACGCGGTAATACTCATTGCATAAATCAACCGCTGTATAAGATTTCGCCTTTTCGACAATGGATTTGACATTACTGTTTACTTGATTGGGATTGGCTTCCAAAAAAGGTGCTATTGAAGCAAGTCGCTCTGCCAACAAGGGACCGTCAAAGAGCATCTTTCCGGCCTCGACAAAATGTGTGAAATCCACTTCAGTCAGTTGAGCGCCCAGTGATTGGGCCTTAACAATTGCCTCGTTAAAGCATCTCTCAGCTAGGCTATCTCCGAAAAATTTACGACTTTTTTGGTCTGGAACACCAATTCGTAACGCTGATAATGATCGGGGAATCGAGTCGGTACAGCTTTGCTTAGCGCGTAAGAATGGGTCTTTAATATCGATCCCCGATGCCTGCTCAAACACTGCCCTTGCGTCCCGACATGTCAATGCAAATACCGGGACACAATCAAACGAACGATTGGCATAAACCATTCCATGGGTACTGATGAGACCAGGAGTGGGTTTGAGTCCGACAATATTGTTCAGCGCCGCAGGAATTCGACCGGAACCGCCGGTGTCACTGCCGAGTGAAAAACTGACCAACCCCACGGAAACCGCAACACCAGAGCCAGAGCTGGAGCCGCCGGGGATATAGTCAGAATTGAAGGGGTTAACGGGATATCCGGGGCTTCGAATACCAACCAAACCTGTGGCAAATTGATCCATTGTGTTTTTACCGATCAAAATGGCACCGGCAGACAACAGCTTCGTTACCACCTTGGCTGTCTGTTTGGGGAAATGAGAAAAACTCGGACAGCCCGCGGTAGTAGGTAAACCTTGCACGTGAATATTATCTTTTACAGAAAAGGGAATACCGTAAAGTGGCAGTGAGTCAGGTACCTCAGTCAACAGAGACTCGGCTCGTCGTATCGCGGCTTCGCGGTCAACCAAAGTCGTCCAAACATAGTCCTCGCCTCTCAGAGTGATACGTCTATAAACCTCATTGACAATGTCAACCGGAGTAAATTTGTTGTCACCATAACCAGTTTTTAAACTGGCTATATCGAGACTAATGGATTGTATGGTGGGCTTTGACATCAGTTTTTTTTCAGATAGTAGTGAAATAAAGGTGCAGGCAGGGATGGATTAACCATCCCTGCCAATGACAATTATTTGAGCAAGGTTTCAAGGTACTCAGGATGCATAAAGCTAGACATTTTCTCTCTTGAAGCTGGCGCAGGAAGACGCTTTTGTTCATAGAGGAAGTCGCCAGTTGATACCAAGGTATCAACGAAACCGCCATCTTTTTGAGTCGTACCGATATATTGCTGAGTGAGCTGCTTGCCGCAGGGAACCATTTCTGTACCCTTCATCATTCGAGTCGCGTCGTCGAGAGATAGCTCAAGCTCCTCAGCGATGATTTTGGCTGTTTCAGCCGGGTTATTCAGCCAGAAATCAATGCCATCACATTCTGCTTTCAAAAACTTCAACACGTAATCTGGATACTTCTCAGCAAACTCATTCATCACCACACCCACATCCCAGGTTGGGTAGCCCCGCGCAGCCATAAGACCAGAGGTGTTGAACAAGTGTCCGTCGTCTTTTAATACGCGCCCCAGAGCGGGTTCCCAGAACCAAGCTGCATCGATATCACCTCGGCTCCAAGCCAATGCAATATCATTTGGGCGAAGGTCAACGATTTTCATCGATGCAGGGTCAATGCCCTCGTCTGCAAGTGCATTGAGCAGCAAATAATGAGTCGTAGAACCGAAAGGTGCGGCAATAGTTTTACCTTTTAGATCTCTCAGGTTTTTAATATTTGCCGATGTCCTTACCGCCAGAGCTTCAACATAATCCAGCATATTAAGTACCATGATTCCCTGTATTGGGAGACCTCTGGTAACACCAATGGCTGTGGGTGGATTGCCCAGACCACCAAAATCCACTTGATCCGCCGCAATGGCTCGGAGCATATCGCCGCCGCCGCCAACCTTGATATAGTTAATTTTGACGCCAGGCATTTCTTTTTGTACCAGACCGAGTGATTTTGTAACCAATTGGGCATTAACCAGGTTCAGATAACCAACGGTGACCTCCTCTGGCTTGTCGGCGAGTGCCATTGAAGAGGCCATAGACATGCATAGGCCTGTAATAATCGATTTAATGTGCTTGTTCATAGAAATTCCTCTGTAAAGTTTAGTGATATAAGTAAAAGGGTTAGTGATTTGAAACTTTCCTCGTTGTCCGCGTCCAAGGCATGAGTGCGAAGCCAATAAAACGCATGGTGATGTCCAACAAAATTCCTGTAAGACCTAAAATAATCAGCCCCATAATGACGATATCGCTGAGAAGAAACTTGGCGGCGTCCCAAATCATCCAACCGATACCAGCGGTGGCTGCGACGATTTCTGCTGCAACTAACACCGTGTAAACAAAACCCAGTGAAATTCGCATACCAGTCAATATGGTGGGTCCAGCGCCGGGCAAGTAAACTTCGCGAATTAGATCTGCACGAGAAGCCCCAAGAGACCGAGTAGCCGAGACATAAGTGGGGTTTATTTCCTTAACCGCTTGCACGGTTGCAATAATGATGCCCGGTAGCCCAGCTAAGAATAAGAGAGCTAATTTCGATGACTCTCCAATACCTAACCACATCACCAATAAGGTGTACAAACCCAGAGGTGGTAATGGGCGGTAGAATTCGATAAAGGGATTAAAAATCGCATGTGCGGTTTTCGATATCCCCATAGCAATTCCCAATGGAATTCCAATCAAACAGGCAAGCAGAAATGCCGCCAGAATCCGATATAAGCTCGTCCCCACGTGCTCAATTAATGTAGATCCCTGATAGCCTTCAAATAGACAGTCTATAAATGCGTCGTAAATGGCTACGGGACCGGGTAAAAATAGCGGGTTTGCTAACCCAGTCTCAGTGACTAGGACCCAGAGAGAAAACATGAATACTACAGATCCCATTGAAGTCCAGAACTGTCCATTGTCGTCTTTCGCACCAAGCCTCATCATGGTTCGCTCACTCCGAGAATTTTCATCAGACTCAGGGCATAGACCTTTGTGGCTACAACAGACTTAGGAACCGAGATACTTTCATTAATTGGCGACCATCCATCCTCACCGGGACCAAATGTGACTGCATTAATACCCGCTTCACGAAAGCGTATTGTGTCATTGAAGGCATTCTTTCGATTGATCCTTGGCCGATCACCAAGTAACTGTTGATAGGCTTTGGTAATTGAAAGATTTGGCTCTTCATTTTCTGGTACCGGTTCGGTGCCGTGGACAAATAGGGAGTCCGGCACTTGACGGACGCTAAATCCGGCATTTTCCTCACCACCAAGAGACCGCGAGACAACCTCAGAAATATCTTCAATGACCGTATCAATGGTCATGCCGGGCATGATTCCAACAACCGCCAGTGTCAATGTGCAGCTGTCCGGAGAGAATTGCATTTCCCCAGGTAGACCGCCATTTATTCGAACCACACAGACACAGGGTGGTGTATGGCCCATTAATTTAGACGGTGTATATCTAAATCCCATTTCATTTAAGGGCGCAACGAGAATCGAGGCCAACGTGATGGCATTGGTTCCGGTGTCCGGTCGCCAGATGTGTGACTTTAGTCCAGTCACATTCACTTCAACTAGGCAATTGCCAGCATTTGCCACGGATATATTCATCCCCCAATCCTCACTCTCACCGCCCCAGGCAGTGGGCTCGGCGGTAATTGAGTAGTCTGTTTTCAATCGTTTGGTTTTGGTCATGTAAATGGCACCATGCAAGCCATTTTTTTCCTCGTCCACGGTGTAGCAACAAACCAAGTCGCCTTTAAGCTTTACCCCTTCATCAAGGACAGCCTTTACCGCCAATAATGACGCCGCAAGGTTTCCTCTGGTATCTGAGGTCCCACGGCCGTACAACCAATCGCCGTGCCGCGTGGCTTTAAATGGATCTTGATCACATTTATCCCATCGCTCGGGTTCGACAGCAGGATAGGTATCGAGGTGATCATTGATCATCAGAGAAGGACCATCACCAACACCTTTTAATGTACCCATAACGTTAGGTCGGTGTGGCTGGGATTCAAATTTTTCGACATCAAACCCCATCGCTTCAAGTTTCCCAGCAACAAAGAGAGCAATGGATTCTTCCTCACCAGCAGCTATATCTGGGTCTAAGGGATTTACCGAATGTGGCTGACCTGTGCGGACCATCTCCGTCGTTAGGGCTAACCAATCCTGCTCATTTATTCGCGCTAAAACGCGCTTATCTAAATCGGTTAAGGTTTCGGGTTCAGAGGACATAATCGCTTCTCTTTTCCACTATCAATTTTTTGTTCATTGGCTTGCTCCGCTTGTTGAAATCTAGTGCTGGTTCTGCAGTTTGAAAGCACGAAGACTTTCAGACCTGATCACATCGAGACACTGTTTTTTGATTGCCACATAGTCTTCCCTTGTGGCCATCTCTGGCGATCGAGGTCGAGGTAGTGGGTTATCAATTTCAGCGACAATTTCTCCCGGACTGGCGCTCATCAAGAGAATCCGATCGGCAAGGAATACAGACTCGTCAACGTCATGAGTAACAAAAACCACTGTGGTGGAAAACTCACTCCAGATATCCAACAAACTCTCCTGCATGACCAACCGGGTCTGAGCATCGAGGGCACCGAAGGGTTCATCCATCAGTAGCACACTGGGGTAGGTCGCGAGCGCCCTTGCGATACCGACGCGCTGCTGCATGCCACCGGAGAGTTGCGCTGGATAGTGATCTCGGAAGTTAGCCAGTCCTACCATATCGAGAAAAAACTCAACTGTTTTCGACTGTTCAATGTCGTCGGTCAGCTTAGGACCAAGCGCAATATTCTCGTACGTGGTTTTCCAGGGAAGCAGGGAATACTGTTGGAACACCATGCCACGATCTGGGCCCGGCTCAGTAATCTTTTCGTCATCCACTTTCACTACACCAGTGGTTGGCGACACAAACCCTGCGATAGTGTTCAAAAGTGTTGATTTACCGCATCCTGAGGGACCAAGAATGCACACGAATTCTCCCGACTTTATGGTCAGCGTTGTGTTCTGGACGGCAACATTTTTATTGTTTCCCTCGCCGAAAACTAAACTCACATTGTCCAGTTCAATGCAACCGCGCTGGTTGCTCGAACGTCTGTCGGGCTTGGACTTACTTACAGCTGAAGCGTCAAGCACTGGTACCTCCAACGAATGGTAAAATCAACACAACGCTCATTTGTTTGAGATTCGCGGTTGATTTGTGGTTAATTGTCCGTCCTCAGCACCACTTGTATTTACATGTCATGCCTACCTATCTTTAAGGGAGCGAAATCCGTGCCAAAATTTTCCTTCTCGTACATCAAGGATTTAAGTCGTTGAAATTGAACAATAATAATCTTCATTTACGGGTATTTTGAAAGGGATGCGATGAATCTCTAAAACATAGAAACCGCACCATTTATATTCGGCTGAGCTCGGAACCGCACACTACTAGTGCGTTGACCAACAGGGTCTGGATACAACCAATACAAGTGGTTTGGTAGGCCATAACAACTGTAGGAATACCACTAAGATTTCTATCAGTGAGGAAATATTAAGCAATAATGGAAGGCAGATTGAGTACCTTGGAAACACAACGCTATTCACGCTAAGTGAAGAATCCTATTGAGATACTAGCAACCATGGCACCGCTCACCATAGAGTTGCCGCTCAACACTTGACACGTTTTTTACTGGGCAGCATAAGCACTTCCAAGAGAGAGACATCATTAACGACCAGATCACTCTTTTGTAGACTTGTCCCCCATACAAAACCGCATGTCTGAGCAAATATTTATTCAGTACGATTCAAATCAGTCTGAAAAGTTTCCGTTAGCGACATGACAGACAGAAGCGTGAGCAGCGCCGCGATAGCCATATACACCGAGACCCAAAAAATATCAAAGTCAGTCCATAATTTTACGGCAATGGTCGGAGCAAAAGCGCCACCCAGAATGGCACCAAACTGATAGCCGAGCGTGGCTCCAGAGTACCTCACTTCAGTGCTAAAAAGTTCGGTAAAGAAGGCCGCCTGAGGACCATACATCATAGCCAAGAAGACTAAACCACCAGTTATTGCCAGGACAACAAGCCAAAAGTTTCCAGTGTCCACAAGGGGGAAAACCGCAAAAGCCCAGAGTCCTGAAAGCACTGCGCCTAACATGAAAATACCCTTTCGACCGTGGCGATCGGAATAGGAAGAAAACATAAACTGTGTGGGCACCATGATAGCCGAACCGATCAATACGGCAGTCAACATATCGTCTCGTGGCATGTCAGCACTGGAAACACCGTAAGCCAAAAGGAACGCTATCAGTATATAAAAGGTTACCTGCACGGACAAAAATGCGCCAGCCGCCAGTGTAATTCGCTTAGGGTACTTGCGCATCGCCTCAATGATAGGCGACTTGGGTGTCACAGGCCTGTCATCGCCAGTCTGCTGAGCCCGCTTCGCTTCTAATTCTTTAAACGCATCCGTGTCCTCAAGATGCAACTGGATATACATACTGATGGCGATCAGAATCGCGCTGGCAAGAAAGGGAATGCGCCAGCCCCAGGTGTTAAAAAACTCCTCTGAAACCAAAGCGCTGGTGACGATGAGAGCCAAGTTTGCCAAAATAACGCCAATGGGAGCACCTGCTTGTGCATAGGCGCCGTAATAGCCTCTCTGATGGGCTGGTGCGCTCTCAGTGACCAACAACATGGCACCGCCCCACTGACCACCAATAGCCAAACCTTGAGCAAAACGCAACAGAGTGAGGAGTATAGGCGCGGCCACGCCAATCATTGCATAGGTAGGCAGCAGCCCAATCAGGGTGGATGCGACACCCATTAACATTAAGGCCATCACCAGTGTCTTTTTGCGCCCAACTTTGTCACCAAAATGACCAAATATAATGCCTCCGATTGGTCGCGCGATAAAACCTGCAGCAAACGTCAATAGAGATAGGAGTAAGGCGGTGGACTCGGGCATTTCACCAAAAAATGTGCTGGGAAAAATAAGCGCGGCTGCCGCCCCATAGAGAAAAAAGTCATACCATTCAATGCTGGTACCAGCCAACGCCGTGTAAGCCACCTTGCGCATATTAGACTGATCGTGAATACTCTGTATATCCTGTTCTTGGCTCATACTGACTAACCCCCATTATTACTTCAGTATCGCGCTGAAGTCACACGGACTGTCGCTATAAAACTGACAATCGATTATAGTTTATCCACTATAAAAAACTTGTTAATTAAAAGACAGGTAAAAACATGAATTACCAGTTATTGGCAGAAAAATTTTGGCGTCAGGGTTATCTGTCCATTGATAACTTTTTCAATACTAAATTAATGGACAACTACCAGTCCCTGATCCTCTCACACTTCGCAAAAAATCCTCAATTCGCACACAATGAAGAATTTTTAAGTAAATCTAATACCGATGTGATTCCATGGTTTCCGCAGCGAGAAGGGTTTGATGAGTTTGACATTGCTGAACGCGACTCCCGCATGATTGAGCTAACAGAAGCTATTCTCGGGCCTCAGTGGTCTGCTCTTTACAGTATGGTAATGTATAGCCAAAAGGGCTCTAAGGGGCAATCCTGGCATCAGGATTGTCCCCCAGAAGAGAATGATAAATTCAACCTAAATCGTCTGGTGTACACCATGGATGTCAATGATCAGGTTGGCGGCAATGTTATTGTTGTTCCGGGCACACATACCAGTGGGCCTATTCCTGTGGGAGCCGGAGATGAAGATTTGCCCAAACAAAGAGTGTTGAGTCCTAAGACAGGGACATTGATCTTAATCCACGGTCATCTCTGGCATCGGGTACTGCCTGTTCGCGGTTCCTATAGGGTTTCCACCAACTATCGCTGCTGTCCAAAAAACACACCGGAAGACATTACCGATATCTGTGTCTATAGAAATATGCGCTACTGTTTTTCCCATAGCAAAGTGGTGGAAGAGCGTCTGTAATGGGAACATACTCGGTAAATCCCGTGCGCTGGGGAATAATTGGTGCTGGGCGCATAGCGGAAACCTTCGCTAATGATATCCAATTCACCAAACAAGCTAAGCTTGTCGCCATCGCATCCAGCAGCGAGAGCCGAGCGAAAACCTTTGCAAAAAAATTTAGTCTTCCAATGTTTTATGCTGATTACGACGCGCTATTGTCAAATTCAGATATAGATGCTGTTTATATTGCGACTCCACATAGTCATCATCGCCAACAATGCATACTGGCATTGGAAGCTGGAAAACATGTGTTGTGCGAAAAACCTGCCACAGTGACACCAGAAGAACTTGAAGATGTGCTGGCGTGTGCTAAAAAAGCACAGAAATATTATATGGAAGGTATGTGGACGTACTTCATGCCAGTCATCAAACAATGTCAACTCTGGGTTAATCAAGGCCGCATCGGTAAACTGCTTCACGTAAAAGCCGAATTTGGTTTTCCACTGCCCTATAGCCCTGACTTGCGCGAATATGACAACCGCTTGGGCGGTGGCTGCCTTTTGGAAATGGGTATTTACCCCATTGCCATGGCCTGGATGTTCCTTCAATCTCACCCGAAACATCAAAGCCTATGGCATCATAAGGCAGACAATGGCGTTGAAGATGATGTGGTTATCCTCAACGACTATGGCGATTCCACAGCGCAGTTAAGCACATCATTTCGCAGTAAATTGAACAACTATCTCACGCTGATCGGCGATGAGGGGACAATTACAGTAAAAGATTATTGGGCAGCTAGAGAGGCAAAACTTTTCCGCGGGCAAGAGATGATAGATAGCTTTGTAGAGAACAGGCCACAGCAGGGTTTTAATCATCAAATCGAGCAAGTAAGCTGTGACATAGCCGCCGGAAAAATTGAATCAGATACTGTCAGTTGGGACGACAGCCGTGCATTCCAACAACAGATGGCCGCCATCAAAAATCATTTTTAATTGACAGACTTTGACCTAAACCGCCCGCCCAAAAGGAAAAACGACCCATGCAAGACCGCATCAACTATGTTCTCTACTATGCCATCATAGTCTCTCTTGGTGGCTTTGTGTTTGGCTTCGATGCAGCAGTTATCTCCGGTGTGGTGGGTTTCGTCACCACAGAGTTTGACTTAACCCCCATTCAAGCCGGTTTTGTAGTAGCTGCCCCCACCCTATCGGGTGTTTTTGGCACACTGGTAATAGGCCCTTTAAGTGACGCCCTAGGACGAAAAAAAGTTCTCCTGATTATTGCCTTTTTATACCTACTTTCAGCCGTAGCGTCGGCATTCGCCACCTCCTACATGATGCTAGTGGTGGCTCGTGCTATTGGCGGTCTTGCCTTTACCTCTCTGATGATTGCACCTATGTACATTGCTGAGATTGCCCCTGCACGATTACGGGGCAAATTAGTCTCAATTAATCAACTGAACATAGTGATCGGATTATCTGCTGCCTATTTTGCCAACTACTATCTACTCAACCTAAGTGAGTCGAGCACTCAGTGGGTCACTGATCTAGGCCTTGATACGAACACATGGCGCTGGATGTTAGGCATTGAGATTGTCCCCGCGGTGCTGTTCTTCGCCGGTCTCTTTATTATTCCTGACAGTCCGCGTTGGTTAATTATTAAAGGGAGAGAGAAAGACGCCCGTGCGGTGTTGGAAAAACTTGTACCAGCAAACCTCATTGACAGTGAAATCAACAGTATCAAAAATGGTCAAGACACTGAAACCACTGCACTGTGGATGAAAATCAAAGGTATCTTTGGTCCCAAAATGCGTTTGGCACTGATTGTGGGTATGATCGTTGCCGTGGTACAACAAATCACTGGCATCAATGCTATCTTCTTTTACGCGCCCACCATCTTTGAACAAAGCGGTATAGGCACCGATGCTGCCTTTGCTCAAGCCGCATTGATCGGTGTTGTTAACGTGGTATTTACCCTCGTTGCAATTGCTCTAATCGATCAATGGGGTCGCAGGCCACTGCTACTTGTGGGTCTCTCAGGGATCGCTTTGAGCATGGCTCTCTGTACCTATGGCTTTGCTCACGCAACCTATCAACTGAAAAGTAACAGTATCGCTCAAATCGAACAACAAGCAGAGATTGGCCAGAACGTAAATCTGGCTGACATTGAACCCATGATTGACGTGATTTATGACAGTGACGTGGAATTTAAATTGGCACTTCGAACTACAATAGGCGATGCGGCCGCTAAACAATTGGAGAGCGAACTAATTAAGTCTGCTACTAACATGAATGCCACACTTATTTTGATTGGTATAATAGGCTTCGTTGCATCTTTCGCAATGTCACTGGGTCCAGTGATGTGGGCACTGTTTGCCGAGATTTTTCCCAATCAACTGAGAGCGGTGGCGATTTCTTTCGTCGGTATGATCAACAGCTTGGTGAGCTTCTTTGTACAGCTTTTATTCCCTCTCGAACTCAGTGTTATGGGGGCCGCATTGACTTTTTTCTCTTACTGTCTGTTCGCTGTTATAGGTCTCATTCTTGTGGCTTGGTTATTACCAGAAACTAAAGGGCGGTCATTAGAGGATCTAGAACAATTGTTTTCGTCGGAAAAAGGTGCCAGTTAAAGCCAATCTGCAGATGGAAGGCAGGGATGAAAAGTCGTCATACTAACCTCAACACCATAAACAAGGTAATCGGCACCACCATTAGCCAAAGGCCAATAGCATGGACCACCGGAGCTCCCCTTATTTGCCGGAGAGTATCGCGGCTGATGCCGCACCCTATGCAGAAGAGCGCCAACACCAGTAGAGTTGAACTCAGAAAATCTGCACTACTTAATATAATGTCGGGCACAACCACTAAGGAATTAAGACAGGCGGCAATTAAAAACAAAACAACGAACAGTGGCACACCCGCCAAGGTAAATCTCCCATTTCTAACAAAAGCAAAGAGCATGACCAGTGGGATTAACCATAGCGTGCGGCCCAATTTAACCGTAGTGGCTAGCTGAGCCGCCTCATCACCAAAAATTGTGCTGGTGGCCACGACTGACGAAGTATCATGAACCGCAAGCGCGACCCAGATACCAAATTGTTGCTGAGTCATTTGCAAGTGTTCACCAATCCAGGGGAAAGTGAGAAGAGCCACAGCGTTCAACAAAAAAATTAACGCCAGTGCGATGGCTGTTTCCTCTGATTTTGCTCCAATCACTGGTGACAAGGTTGCAACTGCGGTACCGCCACAGATTGCCGTGCCTGAGCTGATGAGGCAATTAGCCTGCTTTGAGCTGTTTAGAACCCATCCAAGTACCAAGCCGGCAAACAAGGTCAAGACTACATAGGCTGTCGCGAGTAAACTATAGTCCTGAGCGATTTCTGCGATTTGTCCAGCATTCAGTTTAAGGCCGAGAAGAACAATTGCAGTTTGTAAACTATAGCGTCCTACAACATTGATACTCTTCCCAGCACTGACATTACTTGTCACGGCAATCCCAATACCCGATATAAGCGCCAGTGCAGGGTTTCCAACCCAGATGGCGCAGAATAATAACACCGAGCCCAACAGGATTTTTAATGGCAAAGGATTATCCTCATACAAAGGTAAAGGCGCATTGTCTCGGCAAACAACACATAAAGTTGCCATTAAAAAAGGGCCAATCAGCACACTGACTGGCCCTTTATTTAAGGCCGTGACCGTCTACATCAGACTAATTTAAATACCCGTCGACGCAGCAGTAATATCAAAGCGGCTAACATCAACAGCATCAGTGACCAATCGGACGACTGGCCGTTACCTACTGTACAGCCACCACCACCACCGCCACCGCTACTCGGGGCAGGTGAAATAGTCACTGCATTGGAGGAAATTGAAACCGACTCGCTTCCATCACTAACGGTAACATTGACCGACAGCTGACCGCTAGTTGCCCCAACAGTGAGCGTAGACTCATAGACACCATCACCAGATTCTGAGAAGGCGGTCAGTGTAGCGCCAAGGTTCGCTGACCCTGAAACTGCCATGCCCTCCAAACGACGTCCGTCAGAATCCACTGCTGTCACTGTAACCGTCGCTGTTTGCCCACTATTGGCCTCCAGCCCCGCAGAATCAATGATAACCGAACTATCACTGCTTGGAGCACCAAAATAGAGGGTGGCAACACCACTTGGATCCTTTACCTTACCATCAGCGACACCATCCGCATCATTAGCACCACCATCCTGAATATTCAATTCAATACAAGTAGCACCTACCATCAAACCATCAGTATAGAGATCACTACCGGGTTCAGGACAGGTACCACTTGCGGCGGTGGCGGATCTTATCCCATTGGTTGCATCTTCGACAAAATCCTGCCAACCAATCGACTCACCCATGTATTTTCGCAACACCGCGCCATCAGGCACTGGTGTGGAAAGAGGTATGACAATGCTGTAGGTCGCTCCAATTTGACCACCGGTCAACTCAAAGTCAGCCAGACCGCTAAAGTAAGAATAATCAGCATCTTCATTACCAACATCCGTCTCATCAATACCGAGCTCGTTATCACCAGCTGCCAGCGCTGTGTCACCCAACGCAATGGCAGTACCCGCAGCGGACTGAGCCACATCGCCATCATCTCCTACAGGAGCAAAGTAACTCTCTTCGATATTGTCTTGATAATCTGGAATACCGTCGTTGTCATTATCGCCATAACCCTCTTCAGCATCAGACACGCCATCACCATCACTATCACTGTTGTCTAAAACAGGGGCTGCAGCGAGCACTTTAATAGTCACTGAAGCCATCGTGGTCAGCGATGGATTGCCACTGTCCGTCACAGACGCATCGAGGACGGTTAGCGTATCGGCGAGGCTGGATGGATCGAAAGTAGCCATGGCACCATCAATGCTCACTCCCGGCAAGTTGCTTACATTCGCACCCCAACTGAATGTATGGCTATCGCCAGAATTTAAGTCACTGTATGTCGCGCTTAGTGAGACGAACCCTGAGTCCGCTGCAACGATGCGCCCGCTTGTGTCACCCTGACTAACAGCCAAGGTTAACATTGGCGCAACATTATCTTCGACAATAGTTATGGTACGCTCCGTTACTGCACCAACAGCTGCATTGATGGGCGAACCCAAACTGATCACCACAGTCTCATCTGACTCTACCTCGGCATCTTCACTGATGCTCAAAGCAACGCTACCAGACAGTCCCTCACTGATGATAATAGAATCCGTTAGCACATAATCATCACTCGTCGCCGTACCGCTAATCGTTAGTGGAACTGTAACTGGATAGATGACCGCCATACCGCTCAGCTGCACGGTCACATCAATATCAGTACCCTCCACGGTAATCGAGGACGGGGTCAAGTTAGCCAGTGGTAATATCTCTATTCTTTGCACCGCAGACGACTCATTCCCTGCTTCGTCAGCCACCGCCCAGGTGATTTCAGTCAATCCCGACTCGAACGGACCAGTCACACTTGGGGAGACAGTTAATTCACCGTCCTTGTTATCCGTCGCAACTGCTTGACCAATATCCACATCTGTCAAACGGCCAGTTGCTGAAAGGACAATATCCTCAGGAATAGTCAATTCAGGCGGTAACTCATCCTGTGTGGGATCCGTACCATTGAGGTATTCATCGAGGTTGCTGATGCCATCACCATCCAAGTCCCCGTCTGCGTCTGAGGGATCATTTGGATCAAGTCCATTTTGTGTCTCATAAAAATCAGGTAACCCATCATTATCAGTGTCCAGAACAGCAACGTTCACCGTAGCAGAATCAGAGACTGTATTACCGGCGGCATCCGACACAGAGAATGTCACCAAGGTATCACCTACTTCGAATTCCTCAGGTGCGTCATTAGTAATGGTGGCAGTGAGATCACCATCTTTGTTGTCTGTCGCAGTGGCGCCAGCGAGGAAGGCGACGACAGCATCATCCGACTTGGCGACAACATCTCCCGGCATGTCCACTATAAGACTGATAGACTCCGGCACAGCCAACTCTGGATCAACAATATCCAAACTGATATTGATCACAGTCTGAGCAGACGCCTGGTTACCCGCAACATCACTCACCGTGAAGGTCACTGTGGTTTCACCAAAGGGATAGAAATCTGCTGGTCCATCGTTCTGAATACCAGTAAGTGAACCATCAACATTATCGTTAGCTGTAACACTGGCAAGATAATCGACTATGGCCGGCTCAGTAGCCGGAACACCATCTTCAGTGCCGAGGACCACCAGAGTAGCTGCTGCATTGATTACTGGTGCAGTAAGGTCAGCAATGGTCACCACTGAGGATGCCGAGCCTCGATTACCGGCAGAATCAGTCGCCTCAAAGATAACGTTTGTATCTCCCAGCGGGAATACAGCAGGTGCATCGTTGGTGATCGTGAGGTCAGTGTCGACGTTATCCACTGCAGTGACGCCTGCCAAGAACGAAACAATACTCGCATCAGTAGCGGCGGTGCCCTCAGCATCAGTGGCGGCAATGGTGACATCTGACGGAGAGGTAATCACGGGGCCCGCCTGATCAGACACTGTAACTAGCGCCGTCTCTGACACTGAATTACCCGCACTGTCCGTCGCAGTAAAGGTCACAACGGTAACCCCTAAGGGGAATACAGAGAGTCCATCATTGGTGACCAAGACCTCAGCATCCACATTGTCGGTAGCCGAAGCACCAACTAAAAATGCTGCTATGGATGCATCGGAAGCCGCTGTCCCATCAGCGTCAGTCGCCGCAACCGTTATTGCCGCAGGCACCGAAATCACCGGTGCAGTTTGATCCGCGACAGTGACCACAGCAGTTGCGCTTCCGGTCAAGCCCGCCGAATCTGTTGCGCTAAACGTAACAGTGGTATCGCCAAGCACAAATATTTCCTGCGCATCATTGGTTACGGTTAGCTCAATATCAACATTGTCAGAGGCAGTGGCGGCCGCCAAGAAAGCCGCAATTGCGGCATCGGTCGCCGGCGTACCATTGGCGTCTACAGCGGCCACCGTGATCGCTGAAGGTGGTGTTACAGTGGGAGCAGATTGATCTTCTACCGTCACTGTCGCTGTGTTAGAACCTACATTACCAAGAGAGTCCACAGCGGAGAAAGTTACTGTCGTGGTACCGATCGCGAACACATTCGGTGCATCATTGCTGACTGTTACGCTGCCATCAGAGGCATCAGTCGCAGTAGCCCCTTGAAGGAAACTTGCAATGGCAGTATTGCTTGCTGGGGTCCCTGCTGCAGACTCAGCGCCCACCGAAATATTAGCGGGAACGCTCACTGTCGGCCCAGTAGTATCCTTGTTAACCGAAGCCGTTGCAGTGGCCGTCTCAAGCGATGTCGAAGCCACCGCAGACACTGAAATCGCACCATCGGCGAGACCACTGGCATCGACAGATGTTGTCCAAGCACTGTCAATACAATCTACCGCGTTAGCATCTGCCGAGTTGGCACCATCGGTTAAACTCACTGCCACAGAGACACCGTCAAGATTACAGGTACCAGCAACAGCATAATTAGCGGCATTTGCCGTCGTGATCACGTCAAGCGCAGAAACTGCCACTGACAATGCATCTGCACGGTCCACCGTAACCGAGTATGTAGTCACACCGATACCATCTTCAGCGGTGACGCTAATGCTAATATCATTTACACCGGTAACAAGATCAACAGTATTGTCACTGACCGCTGAACCATTGGCGGTAAAGGTGGAGATTGAGGCAAAACTATCGGTCAGTACAGGGACCAAAAATACCGAATCGACAGGGTTAGCGACCTCAGCAGAATAGTCCGTGGTAGCGGAATCGAAGCCAGGAGTCAACGCAACAGCAACGGATTCTCCTTGTGAATCATAAGATGCAGTTAAACTCGACAAAGTAGACACTGTGCCAGGAATTTTATTAATCGCCACGTCATCAGCACTCAGAGTGAAGCCGGCGGGGACAGAGGAGGCAGAAAATTTAATCGTTGTCCCTTGGAATCCACTGACTGCTGTCAATGGCACACTATAAAGCGTCACCGGCAATGTCTCACCATCAGGCCAGTCACCACTAAAATCAAACCAAGTTGTAAGTAAATATTTGTCTGTGGAGGGATCACTATCATCGTCATTGACATCATCTTTAATCTGATTGCCCGATTCCCCTTCCTCTAAAAGATCGGCGATATCTCCCAACTCAATCACCGAACTATTATAATGCAAACGCAGACCCAACCCTGTGGTGGAAGTGTCGGCGCCATCACTGTCCGTCGCTGTGTAGCTCACAGTTAACACTGTTTCCTGACCGGCCGAGATTTCATCTACTGATAACGAACCCGTCACAGACTGAACCTGTGCCGACGCAAACCCTGCGGCAAGCAGACAAAATGGTACAAATAATGCGTGCAGGCCCAATGAAATTTTTCTTGTTTTAAACATATGCTTATCTCGACTTTCCAGACTAGGTATTTAATTGTTTTCGTCGCGATGGTAGCAAAAATACTTGTTAATTCACAGTCCGATTTAGATTTTCAACCCATTCACTATCAAGGTACGGTAAGATAATTCGAATGTTTGTTTCTTCTATATCGACAACAAGAATTTACTGCTCTGATCGAACTGTCTTCGACAGGCCGCAGCGAGTGCATTTTGAACCTCAGAAAGTGCGCAAGCCACTATGGTCAAGCACAGCGGCGAAACTATTCTCTATTAGAAAGAAAAATCTCTTACCGTTCCTTCTGGCACTCTGCACAGTACAAGCAGTTGAAGCTCAACTCTTACGTCACCAGGTTGAGACCATTACAGTGGTCGCAAACGCTGAAGTTGACTTGGCCGTCTTATCTGGCGGCAGTTCTAGCCAGCAAGAAATTTTGATAGTCCAAACACCGATCAGTGGCAAACGTCAGCCTGCGTTAGAACAGATAAAGAGTGATGAAAACTACAGGTCAGTCAGGGTATTTCGTTACTCAGGACATAAGTGGGTTGCGCAGTTCCAAAAGAAACTCGAAGAACAAATCAGCTTTGTTGACATCGCAAAAACCGCAGCAGGATTCGAGATGTTTGGGTACAAGGATTCCTCTGTTGCCTTATTTTCTCGCACCACCGGTATGTTTGAAACGCTGTTTCTCAGTCCCACCATGTTTCGCAGTCGGGATGACCAATCATCACCCTTGAGCGATATGTTTACTGATCTGAACGATGATGGCCTCGATGATTTTATGATGCCAGACTTTGGCGGGTGGAGAATTGCTCTGCAAGACGAAACGGGATTTAGCCCAACACAAGTACTGGGCTCACCCCCCTCCATGCGCATGCGAAGTTCGTCACTTAATGTTGCTTATTCAGCGACACGACCCTTCACGGTAAGAGCTGTCAGCAACGATCAAGTCGATTTAGCGCTGTGGAGTGATGAAAGCCTAGCTGTATACAGATTACAACCCGATGGAAGGTATCTGCAAACACCTATCAACTTAATTGATAACATTGACGGTGTTATTAGTGGCTATTCGGAAATTTCAATCGGCCAAACAGAAACCGGTGATGAGAAAGATTTTTACTCTCAAATTCTCGAGGATATTGCTGATATCAATGATGACGGTATCGATGACTTGGTAGTAAAAAGAATTAAAAGCCAAGGCGTTCTTGGGTGGGAATCAGACTACCAAATGTTTTTTGGTGCTAGGCAAAACAATGGTGAATTAAGATTCGATAAAATGCGCTCCACGGCCATTTTGAGTAAGGGGTTTCAATTCGACACCAAACTCCTCGATATCAACGGTGATGGAACATTAGAATTCATTATAACCTCGGCAAAAATCAGTCTAGGGGCAATCGTTCGTGTGCTCCTAACTCGGTCGGCAAAATTAGAAGTCTCTGTTTTCTCTTTGAAGGATGGACAATTCCCAGAAAAACCAACCGCAAAAAAAATAATTTCAGCACAGATTAACTTTAAATCGGGCTCCGTCTCGGTGCCTGCAGTACTCACTGCGGATGTCAATGGCGACGGCCTAAAGGACCTTCTTGTGCAAAATGACAGCAGTGAGTTAGCAATTTACTTAGGTGAGCCATCTGATCGCCTTTTTGTAAAAAACTCTACCAAAATACGCCTGAATTTGCCCAAAACAAGCAGTGATTATCTGGTATATGATCTAGATAACGATGGACAAGATGAATTGATTCTCACCATACAAGAAGAACAGACTACCAAAGTATCAGTGGTCAGATTCGGTAGTAGAGCAGAGTAATAAAAGAGGATTACAGTCGGTTTAGTCGCTACTCTAATTGATCTGCCAATATCTCAGACCACTTTAATGTCCAAGTAGATTTGTTTATCCTAAACGCAAAGCCAGAACGCCATTTAGTGCCTATCCAATTTTTTTAAAAGGTTTCGAGCAAATGATCCGACTTGTGATGCTATCCCTCTTTGCGCTGCTCCCGATAGCAGAGAATTCTGCTGATGAAATAAATTTTGCGAAAATGAGATTTGCAGACGGATTTTTGTCCATGTATCTGGATGAAGCAGAAAGTAAAATTTACCTTTCAATAAGCTCCTTAGACACTGATTTTTTATATATAAATGGGTTGACTACGGGCGTGGGTTCAAATGATATTGGACTTGATCGCGGACTGCTGGGCAATACTCGACTGGTGGTTTTTAGACGCAGCGGAAACAAGCTTTTTCTAGTACACAAAAACACTGCATACCGCGCCTCGTCGACCAACAAAGATGAAATTCGAGCAGTAACAGATGCTTTTGCGGAGTCGGTTCTGTGGGGTTTTACAATTATCAGTACAGATAAGTCTCGTGGTAACTACGTTGTCGATGCAACCGATTTTTTTGTTCAGGACACTCTCGACATTTCTGGACGAATGAACTCACTCGATCAAGGTGCTTATGCACTGGATAAAACTAGATCATCCATACACATGCCCTTAGTGAAAAATTTCCCTAACAATACTGAGATTGAAACCATGATCACCCTCACAGGTGACGCTGTGGGCGCCTATATTCGATCAGTCACACCAACATCTGATGCCATTACAGTGCGCCAGCGTCATTCTTTTGTTCGGCTGCCAGACGACAGCTATGAGCCGAGACAGTTTGATCCTCGAGCAGGCTTTAATGGGATATCGTTTATGGATTTCGCAACACCAATCGATGAACCCATCGTCAAGCGCTATATCGCTCGTCATCGCTTAGAAAAGAAAGATCCAAGCGCTTTAATCTCCGAACCCGTCGAGCCAATTGTGTACTTTCTGGATCGGGGAACGCCTGAACCGATCCGTTCAGCGCTGCTTGAGGGTGGCAATTGGTGGGCTGAAGCCTTTGAAGCCGCTGGTTTCAAAAATGCCCTTCAAGTCAAACTTGCGCCTCCTGATATGGACTTTCTCGATTCACGCTACAATGTAATCCAATGGGTTCACCGATCAACCAGAGGTTGGTCCTACGGCCAGAGCATAGTGGATCCAAGAACCGGAGAAATTATTAAAGGACACGTCTCACTTGGTTCGTTGAGAGTCAGACAAGACTTTCTCATTGCCCAAGGTCTCTTGCAGCCCTTCGCTGATAATCAGGCAAGAAAAAGTGAAATGCTCGAGCTGGCGCTTGCCAGACTGAGACAACTTTCCGCCCACGAAATTGGTCATACTATTGGACTGGCACATAACTTTGCCTCCTCGAGTATGGGAAGGTCCTCTGTAATGGACTATCCATATCCAAAAATAGCTCTCGATAATCAAGCTGAAATCGACTTTAGTCAGGCCTACGACAGCACTATTGGCGAGTGGGATAAGCGAGCTATCGTCTATGGGTACGGATATCCTGGCGCGGGTGTCAATGAAGAAGAATTTCTAAAAACTACTCTGCTTGATACCTACTCTGCCAATCACGAGTTCATTACTGACGCTGATGCTCGCGATCCAGCGGGCATGCACCCGCGAGCTCACCTCTGGGACAACGGAAGTTCACCAGCTGGTGAATTGATCAGGCTGATGGAACTGAGAGAAAACCGACTCAACAACTTTGGGCTCAACTCAATACAAGAGGGACAACCTCAAGCTCTGATAGAGGAAACGCTTGTACCTCTATACCTAATGCACCGATATCAATTAGAAGCTACAGCCAAATTGATAGGGGGTCAAACCTTCAGCTACAAAGTGAAGGGAGACAATCAACCGTCACATTCGTGGGTTGCTAAAGAGCAACAGATCGAAGCTTTACAATCACTATTGAGGGCAATAGGTCCTGATCAACTTGAGATTCCCTCACACATTCTTAACCTCCTGGCACCCAGACCTTTCGGCTACAAGAGAAATCGCGAGACTTTTATGTCACGAATGGGGCCTCTCTTTGATCCTATTGCAGCGGCAGAAAATATCGTTGATATCGTACTCGAATTGATGCTCAACCCAAGCAGATTAAATCGCGTTAGGCTTCAACATCTCAATGACAACGAAAATATTGGTCTTGATGAGCTTCTAAATTTAGTCAGCGATCAAATTTTCCCCGCTTCAATAGAGGTAGACCTTCAAGGAGAAATTGCTCTCATGGTTGAAACCAAATGGATTAATCACCTTATCCTGCTAGCCAATGGCGAGAATCTCACCTATGTCGCCAAGACAATCGTCAGAGCACACTTGCAACAACTGAGAGATTCCAGCACTGCCACCGGAGTTCGGGGCTTGAGGTTTAGGGGATCAAAGTCATCTATTTTGGCCGCGCATTCAAAAGATCTAGCACAACAAATAGATTTAGCACTCAAATCACCGCTGAAAACGCTACCCAAGAATAGTCTGAAGGTACCCGATGGTTCACCAATTGGCAGCACATCAATGGAGTGCAGTCTTGTCCACTAAAGGCTTCGGTTCAATTAATGGATGACAGATTCTTAAGCATCAGCAAGCCACCCATGATAAACAGACATCCCAATGCCAATGATCGATAATCATTTCCGTCAAGCTTTTTGAACAACCGATAGCCCACCCTATTGCCAATCATTACCGCTGGCATCGTCAATATAATTAACCAAAGAGATTTAAGTACAATTAATCCAGCCAAGCCAAAACCAATTAAAGCAAACAGCGCCGAACTGAGAAAAAAGGATAACAGCAACGCCCTCGCTCGCTCAGCTGACTGCTCAGTTGCCATAACATACAAAATGATCGGTGGACCTGGGATGGCCAAAATTCCATTCATAATACCCGAGATCAGTCCAGCAACGGCAGTGATCCCGCGGTTGATGCGATAAGCTCTGGGCTGAGCCAGCAACAAAACTAAACAGGCAATGACCACTGATAAGCCTGTTAGAAATTGGAATTGCACTGGTGTCAACTTTACCAGAAAGAATGTCCCGATCAGAGTCCCCAAAAGAGCCCAAGCAATGAGAGGGGTGAGCAAAGTATACGGAATATACCCGCGATATGTAGGCAAACTGCTTATATTGCTCACCAACGTGAGTGCTGCGCATAGAACGACCGATTCCGCCGGCGAGAGAAACAACGAGAAAACCGGAATTGCAACAAGTGCAAAGCCAAAACCTGTTACCGAGCGAACAACTGATGCCAACAAAACAGCTAACCATGCTTGCACCAATTCGGCGAAAGTGTGGTCAAACAACACTTGTAGCATAGTCACACATCAGAAGTAATCGTTGCATGCGCGGTCTGAGCCTTCATCCAACGAGCTACAGCTTATCAAAAAATTACTGCTGTAAAAAAAGCTTGAGAAACTGCAGCGTCCTTTCATAGATTAAGATCTATCGGCACCTCGGAGCGCATACCAACCAATATATACATAACACAACATGGGCACGATGAAACTCAATTGGATACCCACCGCATCTGCGGCAGCTCCCTGGATTAATGGAATCAATGCCCCGCCCACAATACCTTGGCAGACCAGCCCCGATCCCTTGCTGGTCATGGCACCCAAACCTTTTACTGCCAGAGTAAAAATTGTTGGAAACATAATGGAATTAAAGAAGCCCACCGCCAAAATAGACCACATGGCAACATCACCAGAGCTGTTGATACTAACCACAATCATGATAATGGCCATAACCGCGTTACCCGCAAGGTACTTGGTCGATGCAATGTAATTCATTAAAGCGGCACCCACCAGTCGCCCCACCATGGCGGCACCCCAATAGTAACCGACCATCTCACCGGCCTCGGCAATCTCCATAGCAGCTATGTTACTTTCAGCAAAATAATTAACTAGAAAACTGCCGATCGCCACCTCACCACCAACATACATAAAAATAGCCAGAGCACCGAGCACCAGTGAGCGATGATTCCAAACACTGTCACCTTCGACCTCATCGCTGGTCTCAACATGCGCGAGAACCGGTAGCTTTATGAATCTAAACAACAGCGCGGCAAGCACTAGCACGGCGGCGATCATCAAATAAGGCATCTGAACTGCGGAAGCGTCCGCCGCTACTGCACCGAGAATCAGTATAGCGCCCACTACGGGGCCTACTGTAGTACCCAGGGAATTTGCCGCCTGAGCTAAATTTAGCCGACTGGCAGCAGTTTTCTCTGGCCCGAGCGCGGCAACATAGGGGTTTGCCGCAACTTGTAAAATGGTGATGCCGCTGGCTAAAACGAAGAAAGCAAACAAAAATAGGGAATACATATGCAAGTCAGCTGAAGGGAAAAACAAAATACAACCAGCTGCAGTGGTCAGCAAACCCAAGACAATGCCCATCTGAAAACCTACTCGGTCAATTAGTTTTCCGGCAAAGGGAGAGACAATAAAGTACGCACCAAAAAAACAAAACTGCACTAACATGGCTTGGAAGTAAGTTAAGTCGAAGGACTCCTTCAAAAAAGGGATCAAGATATCATTTAATACCGTAATGAACCCCCAGAAGAAAAATAAACAAGTCATCGCAATAAATGCAAAGGTTTGTGTCTCCTGTTGCTCATTGCTCACTTGCGCAGATGTATTTCCTAGATCTGACCCTGCCATGTTTACCCCCCGGCATCTTTATTTTATATTTTTACCTATGCCTAGCGAGGATAAGTGCGCATCACTTTACATGCAAGAGCTCTGCTGTCAACTCAGTGGCTTTGGTCGCAGTATTAGACTATTTGATCGCGTATATCCTGCGGCAGGTTAATGAGCCTCAGAACGGCTATCGGCCATCGCTAGAATGTGTAAACCATTTTTCTGATGAAACATAAAGCTGTAATCAGTACAATGGAGATAGCGTATTTGTAACCCTGAGATCCTAGCAGAGCACCAAGCCGGATGTTCCCCCAGCGACCCTCGGGTCATCTAACAGACAATAGACGACGTTAAGATGATAATCACAGAACTAAGCTTAGGCATTGTCATTTTTGCACTCTCAGCCAGTATAACCCCCGGACCGAACAACATAATGATCATGGCCTCTGGCCTAAATTTTGGTATTCGACGCAGCATTCCACATGCATTGGGAATTGCCATTGGTTTCCCAATTATGTTGCTGGCCTTGGGCTCAGGTCTAGGAACGATTTTCGATCGCTATCCATTGTTTCACGAGATCATCAAAGTCTCGGGCTTACTATATTTAGTCTACCTAGCTGGGCGCATTGCCAAGGCTGCACCCATCGAGCACACTGAGACATCAACCAAACCTCTCAATTTTTTCCAAGCGGCATTGTTTCAATGGGTAAATCCCAAGGCCTGGGTCATGGGAACAGGGGCGATTTCCAGTTTTACAGTTAGCAACCAAAGTATGTTTGACCAAGTGGCCTTTATTGCACTAACTTTCTTAGTCGCCGCAGCTATTTCGGTGTCCCTCTGGCTGGTCGTTGGACATCAGCTAAAGTTATGGCTGAAAAATAACCGTTATCAACGCTGGTTCAATTTCACCATGGCTGGCCTTCTTATAATGTCAATACTGCCAGTTATTTCCTCCATGCTCATCGGACTGTAGCGTTAACACGAATAGTCCCTCCAATCCGTCAAAAGCCAATTATTTGTGCAACCATTCACAAGTTAGCAGTGACAACAAGGATTAAAGTTGACTTGAACTCCCTAAGCATTTAATTTGAAACGTCGGTGGATGCTAAGTCAAGCATGAAGCTAACGAGATTTACCTAACAAGAGGAAAATAGCAATGTCGTCCAACCCCCTGCAAGCCAGCCTAGATATTCTGATCTCGCCAAATGAGACTTTTAGTCTGGTCAAAGACAAGAAAAACTGGTCTTGGGTGCCATGCGGTTTAGTGTCTCTAGCTACGGCTGGACTGTTTTTATATTACTTCTCCAGCATTGATTTCGACTGGATGCTCAATCAAATGCTTGAACAAATTGCCATTGACGAAGGTCTCTCAGATGAAGAGCTTCAAATCACAAGCCAATACATGACAAAATCAAACATGATGTGGAGCACCACTATAGGAGCCTTGTTAGGGACGATAGTGGTTAATATTGTGATGGCTCTCTACTACTTTCTCGTCACTAGAATCGCAACGACTGAACATTTAAGTTTTGGCAAATGGCATGGTTTCGTCTGGTGGATAAGTATGCCACTGGTTGTTTCTTATCTGCTGGCATTTCTAATTATTATCTTTTCAACTAACGGTATGGTGACTCTCGAAGATCTTTCGCCGACCAGTCTGGGGTTTTTATCTGAATCCTCAAGCCGTTGGTTCGGCCTATTTAACTCTCTTAACATTTTCTCATTTTGGACAGTTGCTTTAGCTTTTATTGGTTTGCGGGCCTGGTTGGGAGTGGATCAAAACAAGGCACTGGCCATTGCCAGCGGCCCCACTTTGACTATTTATGGCATCTGGACCCTGTATCTACTGACCACAGGTTGAAGACACTGTTTGCCAAAATAAAAACTTTCAATCAGTAACAATTCATTTGCCGATATAGGTTAACACGACGTTATGAACAAAAAGCTCATCATTTTAATCGCCATTACTGTCATGGTAGTCTTTGCTTACTTTAAGCAAACCGGCGGTTCGAGTACTCTGACAGTCACCGCACAACCTGCCCAAAACGAACAAATTAAAAGCTCGATTTTAGCCTCAGGAACCCTTATTTACAGACAGCAAATTGAGCTTCGCTCTGAAGTGATAGGGCAAGTGAGTGAAATGCTAGTTGAAGAAGGTGATGAGGTAAAAAGAGATCAAATTTTGATGCGCTTGGATCCACGAACATTCAATGCCGACGTGGAACAACAAAAAGCCTATGTGCGTATTCAAACTATCGCCATTGAGCGACAAAAACAGGACCTTAAGAATATTGCCTCCAAATGGCAGCGGAATAAAAACCTCTACGAAAGAAAAATGATCGGACAAGATGCCTTTGAGTTAATTGACAATCAATACGCATTATCAAAAATTGATTTGCGCTCCCGCGAGGAAGGCCTCGCACAGGCGCAAGCCACACTCGACAAAGCAATTGAACGATTAGCCAAAACCGTGTTTCGATCTCCCATTGATGGTATTGCCACTTCGGTAGATATCAAGTTGGGCGAGACCGCCATCAGTGGTACCACAAACATCGCAGGGTCTAACTTGATAACGGTGGCGGATCCCTCATCAATTCTCGTTGAGGTTTTAGTCGATGAAGCTGATATTGCCGACGTCAGCATTGGGCAAAAAGCCGATGTATTTGCGGTCGCCTATCCCGATAGAGCTCTGACTGGAACAGTACAAAACATCGCCACCTCAGCAAAACGTTCATCCTACAGGCAAGGATTAAGTTTTACTGTGAAAATATTACTTGAGAGTCCTGAAGATATTGACATAAGACCAGGCATGAGCTGCAGAGCAGAAATCTTCACAAAGGTTAAGGAGGACACCATCGCCGTGCCTATCGAAGCAGTGCTCTTTGAAGACGCTCCTTCAGATAACGACAATGTGGACACTGATACGAGTAACGAGGGCGTAAGCATTGGTATTTCAGCTGCTCAAGGCAGCACCAGCCACCTGTTCATCATTAAAGATGGAATCGCTACCAGAACTCAAGTTGAACTGGGAATATCCAATGACAGCCTGCAGGAAATCACCTCTGGTATTACGCTTGGGGACAGGGTTGTTGTCGGTCCAGCGAGGGTACTCGCTAAGCTGGAGGATGGGGATCAAGTAGAGGAAAATAAAAAGGCCAAAGATGACTGACCAAGTCATTATTGAACTGCAAGGAATTTCCAAGCACTACATGATGGGGAGTGAAGGATTCTATGCCCTAGACAATATAAACATGCAAATCTTCCTAAACGATTATATGGCGATTGTCGGGTCCTCTGGCTCCGGCAAATCAACCCTAATGAATTTACTGGGTTGTCTCGATATCCCCTCTAGTGGGGCCTACAAACTAAAAGGCACCGATGTAGCAACCCTCGATGAAAGCAAATTAGCTGCCATAAGAAATCGTGAAATTGGTTTCATATTTCAAAATTTTAACTTGTTACCCCGCGCTACGGCGCTACAAAACGTGATGCAGCCTCTTATCTATCGAGGAGTTTCTCCCGCTGAGCGTCGACGCAAGGCCGAGAACACACTGACCATGGTGGGGTTACAAGATCGCATGAGCCATGTGCCAAATCAACTATCTGGAGGTCAGCGCCAGCGAGTTGCTATTGCTAGAGCACTGGTCACGGAACCGGCTATTCTGCTGGCGGATGAACCCACTGGGAACCTAGACTCCTCAACCACGACAGAGATAATGTCACTTTTCGATCAATTGCATGCTGAGGGTCAGACACTCATTCTAGTGACCCATGAGCAGGAGATTGCCGATCGATGCCACCGTGTGGTCACTCTGCGAGATGGTCATCTGATGTCCGATAATCGAACCGCTGTCCAAACGGATTCAGGAGCTAACCTCAATGGCTAATCTACAGTTTAAGATTATTGAGGGAACTCGGTCTGCCGCACACTCAATTTTCGCTCATGGCTTGCGCAGTTTTTTAACTACTCTAGGTATCATTATCGGTGTGGCCTCGGTGATCGCCGTTGTATCAGTGGTTCAGGGATTTAGCGCGAATATAAGCCAGCAGTTTGATGGCATGGGAACAAACGTAATCAACATTGAGTCCTACACACCCAGAAAAGACCGTTTGCAGGGAATTCGGGCTAAATTAACCTATGATGATTACCTTGCAATTAAGTACAAGATATCAGGTATAAACCACGTCACGCCAACAGTCAGGATGTGGGGTTCTAATGCAGCTATTACTTACAGAGGTCAAACGTCAAGCTCGATGATCGTCGGCACTGCGTCCACCTACCAAAAGCTGAATACGATCTATCCCGATCGCGGTAGATTTTTCAATCAGAGCGATGATCAGGGTCGCAGGCGAGTGGCTGTGCTGGGGCCCTCAGTGATAACAAAACTGGACATAAAGGGAAATCCTATTGGCCAACACGTCACCGTGTCCGGTGAGTGGTTCAAAGTCATTGGCATAAGCGAAAAACGTGGTAAGTTATTTGGCTTTGATCAAGACGACTACATTCTGCTGCCCTTTAGCACCACAAGAGCACTTCTTGGTGGTGCCGAAGAGCCCGATATTGTCATCAGTCTACAAATAGATGACCCAAAAAAATTAGATCAAGTAAAGCAAATGATCAAAAATCTGCTGCGTAAACGACATAACTTAGACAAAAACGCCAAAGATGATTTCGACATCGCCACTGCTGATCAGATGCTAGATACCTTTGATTCGATTATAGGAACGACTACACTGGTTCTCGGCGGCATCGTGGGAATTTCTCTGATTGTAGGGGGCATAGGTATCATGAATATTATGTTGGTATCTGTAACTGAACGCACTCGGGAGATTGGTATTCAAAAAGCGCTGGGAGCAACGCGATTTGACATTCTTTTACAGTTTTTAATTGAAGCGGTGTTCCTCTGCCTACTCGGTGGATTAGTTGGTTTATTACTAGGATTTGGAGCCGGCTCGCTGATCAGCAATGTCACCGGCTTACCCTCGGCAACCGTTCCTATGTGGGCGATTGTTTTGTCATTTAGTTTCAGTGCCGGAATCGGGCTCATTTTTGGCATTGTCCCAGCCGCCAAAGCCGCCAATCTAGATCCTATTGACGCACTGAGATACGAATAAATGCCACATCTAATACCGCTCAGACAGCCTCAGTATCGCATCGCCCTGATTAATTTGAAACTGGAATTGACCCAATATATTCATTCCTAGTAAACCGTCTAATTCCTCTGACAAATCAAAGTCCAAAACCGCTATATTGACGTCGCGCAGGGTAAATCGCCCCAAGCGAACAAAGGGAACACGATACACGGATCCTTTGATAATGCCATTAGCTGTGTTAAACAAGCGCTGCTCGACATAGCTAAAATCAGAGTCTGAAAATAACCGCTGAAAACGCTTTTGAGTGATTGTGGTCATTGAAGCACCAGTGTCAATGAGCAAATCAACATCAGAGTCAGCAATTTTGAGATCCAATGAAAACTGATTGCCACGGGGCTTGAGGGTCATCAGATCGCTATCAAACCACTCAACTGGCTCAATATCGGCCAACTCCTGCGATTCAATTTGAGACAATAAGGCGAGCACCTTCGGAGCTAACTCAGACTGCTTTGCAAGACGATTTAACAACACTTTGGCAGCTGCAATATTTCCCAGTGAAAGATAAGCTTTTGCATAGGCTAACTGATGTCTCGGCGGCAGCAAATCAGCATCGTCCAGCTGTGCATAGATAGTGGTCAGCTCATCAAAACCTCCACTAGCTCTGTAATGTAGATCAATTCTATCGACAAAAATATCCAATGACTGACGTAGCTTAGTCATTTGTGCAGCTGAATATGCATAGCTTTTGATAAGGCGGTAAACTGCCGCTGCCTCGACCATATCAGCTCGCGAGTAGTTAAAAGTCGCCAAGTAAAGTAATACGTCAACATCATCGTAAAAAGTTGACAAATACTGACCGGTAAGATCGACGAATTGCTGATCAGATGAGCTTTCTAAAAGCTGATCAAGATGGGTCAAAAGACGGCTTTTGGCTCGAGCCAAACCAACTTTATCCAAGCTGGCGATATCTTGATACTGATCCAATGCTAAGGAGTAGTCAGCTAATGCAAGACTGCGTGAGAACTCATCCAAACTATCCAAGACGACTGACACTGATAAACTGGCATCAGCATCTTGACTATCAATAGTCATAGTCTCATAGGTGCTAACGACTTCGGGCTGGCGCATAGATCTAAATGATGATTCGGAGAGACTACTCTTCATCGGCAATTCGATAGCGGAGTCCGATTTGAGCAAATTGTTTGTAAACCAGCCCGCCGCAAAAGAAAATAATACCAAAAACCCTAGTTTAATAGTTGCAGCTTGTTTAGTTATCAACTCAAAGAACTCCGACTTATTGGTTCTGAGGATAGCAACCACTAACTCCTTTAGCAACAACCGTGACAGGTGTTCGTAGTTGTAATAAACTTATTACTGCTAACGTCGGCAAATCAACAGTCTAGGTACACCAGATGTCACTTTTTGAGGCCATTATCCTCGGCATAGTCCAAGGACTTACCGAGTTTTTGCCAGTAAGCAGCAGCGGACACCTAGAGCTTGGTAAGGCACTGTTGGGAGACACTAGCCTACCTCAAGAAAGCATGATGTTCACCGTGGTGGTGCACTTTGCGACTGCCCTTGCTACGCTAGTGATTTATCGGTCTGAGGTAGCACGGATCAGTGCCGGTTTAATGGCCTTTAAAAACAACGATGAATTTCAGTTCTCGATGAAAATTTTGCTCAGTATGATTCCGGCAGCCGCAGTCGGTGTTTTTTTCGCCGATGAAATCGAGCGTCTTTTCGACCGGCAGATAACCTTAGTCGGTGCTATGCTCTTATTAACTGGTGGGTTATTGTTGATTGCCGATCGTGCCAAAAATACCACCAAAAACGTCGGCTTTGGTCATTCCATTGTAATTGGGATTGCTCAAGCAATAGCTATATTGCCTGGCATCTCGAGATCGGGAGCAACCATATCTACCTCGGTAATTCTTGGCATTGACCGCAGCAAAGCGGCCAGTTTCTCGTTTTTGATGGCCGTTCCGATTATCTTAGGCAAGGTAGCAAAGGACCTATTCGACAACAGTTTTTCTATTTCTGATGGACAAGCCGGAATTTTGTTAGCAGGCTTCTTGACTGCATTTATAACTGGTTTAGTAGCTTGTCAATGGATGATAAAACTTGTCAAAGATGCCAAGCTAAAGTATTTCTCTTACTATTGTTTTCTGGTTGGTTCAGTGGCGATCGGTCACCAACTCTATTCATAACAACATCAGGGTTAGTATTTATTGCAGACCAAGCAATTTGTGAGTCTGTAAACTTAGAGTCCATCGTGGATGGCTCAGACAATAATCGACAGTTTGTTGAAGATAGTCACTTTCTCCATCAACAAACATAGGTTGGAGAAAAAAGTGGGAAAAATTGAAATCGACAAAGTCCGTCGGTTGATGACCAGTCTGAGGGTACACTAGTTTTATCTCATCTCCTTGAGTAACCGCGAGAGGCGCACCGGACTTTGGACTTACACAAACCCAGTCAACACCAATAGGCACCGGCAAAGTTCCGTTTGTTTCAATCGCAACTTCCATCCCTAGTGCATGAAAAGCTTCTACTAATTGCTCATCTAATTGAAGCAGAGGTTCACCCCCGGTGCAAACGACATAAGGGTGCGTGTTATCTGTAATTGTCTTCGGCCAATAGGACTTGACTGCCTCTGCTAATTTGTCCGCCTCACGAAAGGTGCCGCCGCCAACTCCATCGGTACCGACAAAATCAGTATCACAAAACTGGCAGATCGCAGAGGCTCGATGTTTTTCTCTGCCACTCCACAAATTGCAGCCAGTGAAACGACAAAAAATAGCAGGTCGTCCGGCGTGAGCCCCCTCGCCTTGCAAGGAATAAAAAATTTCTTTTACGGAATATGTCATAGTTGCATTATCCCAAAAATATCACAACAAACCTACTAGATTGCACCTCGAATAATCTTTATTCATTTTGTTGAAAAGATCACGTGAATAGTAATCTGATCCCAATGGCTGTGATGAGTTAACAATAAGGACAGAAATGTGGGAAATTTCAAAAACCGTCTATTTGAGATTGATTTTTTACCTAGAGATTCAGAATATGCTTTCCTTAAAACAGTAAATACTGTTGATGTAAGAAGCTCTGTGCCACAATTGTGGATCGCATATTGGGTTGCTTAGTAATGCTGACCGCTGTATTTTTAAAATGTCTATAACTAAACTAATGGCACTTATATTTTGGAGTTGTGTGATAGTCGCGAGCGTGACTGCCGCGGGTGTTTCACTGTGGCAGAGTATCACAACGGTTCGCGATGAAAGTTTTTATATGGCCAATCCACAGATCACCAGAGATACGATTCAAAAATGCTTGTCTGAGGCAAACCTTGCCAGAGCCGAGGGTAATAAAGATCTCTCGCTAAGTCTTACCCAAAGGCCGGAATGCGTTGCCGCTATAAATACTAAACGAGCATGGAATGACTATAGCGAATACTGCCAAAAGGGGTTTGATCCATTGCAAGAACACCTGTGCGATAAGCCTCAGTAATCTCGCCTAGCGCCAATGAATTCTTTCTTGGTTGAAGATACCTGATAGATCATCCTTTGGCATTTGTTACACAAATAGACACTGTCTTATGCATTAGGGACAATACATCGCTCTGGGCTCGTCGTCCGATATTTTCTTTGTGATGCTGCTCAGATCAATCACTTACATAGCTTCTTAATGATCCCCTTGGAATTGATTATTTGCGTGTTTCGAGTCGTTGGTCGAGAATTTTCGAACATAAGACTAATTATCTCTGTTCGACAACATCTGGACATATGGGAACTAAATCGAAAATAAAATCTTCAGGAAAGGCACAAACCCCATCACATTTCAGTCAAATACGACTGGATGGCATTGGAAAATCTAATTGGCATGGTCTACGTTAAGTAAACGGAAGAGACTATTTTGAAACAAGGACAGTTACATGCTAGAGGATCTAATGCGGGAAAAGGATATCAATCAAGTTGAGTTACAGCGCGAGACCGGCGTGCCCCAGCCGACCATCAGCCGTTTTATCAACGGAGAAACAAAGTCGCTTAAATTTGATACCCTCAAGGTACTGGCAGAGTATTTTGATGTACCAATGGATAAAATCGTGAGATAAAAGTGCGCCAGACAAAAATATCCATGGGCAACTTTATAAAGCTGTTTATCTGAGGTTTAAGGCATTGATGACATTTGTCACCCAGTGCAATAATCGGATATGTCTGTTATTAGTTGAGGTCCCCGATAAATAAATCCAGTATACAGTTGGATCAGGCTTGCACCTGCATCAAGTCTAGCTTTGGCGTCTTTGCCGCAACTGATGCCGCCCACACCAATAATGGCGACTTCCTTAGGTAACTTTGCGGAGAGGCGTTTAACAACAGCGGTTGATTGAGCAGTCAATGGTTTGCCGCTCAATCCACCTTCTTCGTCCGCGTGGCGAAATCCAGCGACAGCGGCTCTATCCAGTGTGGTGTTGGTGGCTATTACTGCATCGAATCCATTTTTTGTCACAGACGCCGCGATAGAATCAATCTCCACCTCAGTCAAGTCTGGTGCAATTTTTAGCGCCAAGGGTACGTTATGACCATACTCCTCACGCAAGCCGCGCCGCTTTTCAATCAGCACAGCCAAAAGCTCATCGAGCAATTCACCATATTGAAGCGAGCGTAACCCAGGAGTGTTTGGCGAGGAAATGTTTACCGTGATATAAGATGCGTGCGGATAAACTTTTTCCATACAATAAAGATAATCATCTTTTCCCTTGTCCACTGCAGTATCTTTGTTCTTACCAATATTCACGCCCAACACAATATCAGATTGGCGTGCTTGAAGGTTTCTCACCAGATTATCGACACCTTTATTGTTAAATCCCATTCTGTTAATAATTGCCTGCTGATCCTTTAAGCGAAACATCCGAGGTTGCGGATTACCCGGTTGAGGCCTGGGTGTAACAGTACCCACCTCAATATGACCAAATCCCATGCGCGCAAATGCATCGATGGCCTCACCATCTTTATCTAGGCCCGCTGCCAAGCCCACTCTGTTATTAAATCGCAGGCCCATGACATTGATTGGATCTTGTGGCACCTTTTGCGAATAGAGTCCGCTGAGAAAATTTCCCCCTGTTTTACCGAGAAAACCGAGGGTCCAATCATGGGCTCGTTCAGGATCCATCTGCATTAAAATTTTTTGCGCAACGGGATATAACATGAAAAACGACGTTCCTTAACGTGGGCTGTTAGAGGACAAAATTTGATAGGGGCAATCATACCATCTGCGAATGCTGGTGCAATGGATGCTGATTAACTTCATTGACTAGCAATCAAACAAGAACATCTTTAAACAAGCTCATTCGGATAAATTTGCCTTCCTTGGCATCAGGGCTTGGTTAAACTAGATTAAGGTATTACTGAGGTCCAATCTGTTCCAGAGGGTTTGTCCAAAGAGTCGACCATACTGACGTTCCGTTGATAAAATAAACGGCATCGTCGTGGATGATTGATCGATGAAGATCAACCTGCCACCAATCTTTTTCTGCTCTAATTTGACCAATTTCGCTAATAGACGCCAATGTACTGTCATCTTTGTCTTTTAGCTCAAATAAGTAGAGACGAGGGCTCTCGCTATACTCCCCAAGTTCTTCAGAGAATAACCCCATGGTAACCGGCACAAGGAATCGATCTGGATTCTGATCATTTGCCTGATAAGTAAAGGCATGGCGATTATACTGAGCCTCGGAGTAAGACCACTGCACCCACTCGAACTCGCCGAGAACTGAGGTTCCCAATGAATAAGGGCTACTCATATCAGCGACATTAAATAATTCAAGCTTGACTAATCCGTTGCCATTCTGCCCCAGTCCTAAGAGTAATTCCTCATTCACTGGATGTAAAAGATCCGAAAAACCAGGAATGGTGAGTTCTCCAGCAATCACGGGGTCCTCCGGAATGGATAGATCGATGACGTAAAGCGGATCAACTTGTTCAAAGGTGACCAAGAAGAGCTTATCCCCCATAAATCTGACACCAAAGAGATTTTCATTGGGCTTGCCAATTTCCTGGGTACGATTATCGTTAGGGAGAGTACTTACCAAATTCAATGTCTTGTTAGCGCTATCCAACTCGAATATCGATAATTTATGATCAAACCAATCATTACTGTCATCGGTAAAATCTGTGGTGACTAAACGCAGGTAGCCGTTATGCTCGTTGATCCTAAAGTCTGAATTACCGGATAAATAAAGAGCCCCGTTTGCCGTACCGGATCCCTCATAAATCAATTCAGAATCCAGTTTATAGCGATGAACCAGAGTGCGAGTAACATCTTCAGTTGAGTAATCAACATAACTGAGGTAAATCGCATTTTCACTAACATAAATGCCGTCTGTGGGTTCTAAAAAACAAGAACTTTTAGCAATGGAACGGCTATCTAAATCTATCGCAATCAATAGCGTCATCGTCGGATATCCAGTCTCGGACGAAGCAAGTTGATGTTCGGCATTTGCCACATAGCACTCTTGAGACTGAACTAACTGTGAGTCAATGCCGTCAATAGACACCCGAGGCAAGATATCATCTACAGTAAGCGCATCTAAAAGCACATCGTTCTGTGCCCTCTCTTCATCGTTGGTGGGATAATACGTAAAGCCTTCTATGTAAGGCGTGTGCCGAGTGACTAAATAAACGGTGTCGTCCTTTTTACGACTACTGACGAAACCGCCCTCTAATCCGATTCTCAGCACTGCGTCAGGCTCGCTAATCTGGGACACATCATAGATATTCAAAGCGGTATTTTGACCTTCCCATAAGGAGACGCCGGAAAATGAGTCGCCATAAGCTCCCCACCATCCTGAACTGCTAATAGTAACCAATTGATCCTCATCAATATAGAGACCCTCAACCGACAATTCATCCTCCAACTCTATTGTGCTCACCTCAGCAGCACTGCCCTCCTCGGGTGATGTTGCCAGAATACGAATTGTTCTCGTCTCCCCATCTGCGAGCGCAGCGTCCTCCGTTGACACAGCATTCTCTGCAACTGTCTGATCTTCGAGGATAAAACAACATCCCATGCTTCGACTCGGTGCAATAAAAATATGTTCACCATCATATTTGACATAATCATGCTCATCCACGCCTGCCTCGAGATTATAAGTCGCAGTAAAACCTGATGAATCCACAGTAACAGCCTCAGCTACTGCTTTTTGATCATCTTCATCCAACTGGCTAAATCCGAGACGCACTGCGTCAACCAATTGTTCGTCTGTCTCCACCGGCACCAACAGACCCTCAGCAGAAGGCGAATCGGGAACAGGTAAAGGAATTGCAACATCATCACTACCGCCACCACCGCAAGCTACCAGCAGTAGTAAAAGAGTCGAGGTTGATAAAATTTTTGATCGTTTATCCATGTCAGCGGGTCCTCTCACCAAAAGTAATTTGTCGTATCAGTTTAGAATAAGTCGCAGCTAATGACTGTGGCGTTTTTGCAACAAAATGTTGGTTTTTGTAATGCAATTACATTTACTTACATTTGCTATTGTTTGTTAATAGAAAGTTATCCTCGATTATGTAATTCTAAGAGGATGACTGATTATTTATCAAAACTGCTGATGCTTTTATGCCTATTTGCACTGTCCTTGACTGCCAAGGCGGAGAAAGTGAGTCAAAGCAACTGCCTTTTGCTATCAAATAAGGAAGAACTTAGCAGTAAAGCAACAATACCACTGTGTGAAGAATTGTATCCGGAATCACACTATTTTCAGAAGGACAGCCCTTGGCGCATTGGCCTGAGCGCAGGCATTGGTCAGCGCAGCAACCCACTATTAAACGCCAGAGATATACCAGTCTATGGTGTTTTACACATCTCCTATTTCGGCGACCGCTTTTTCTTTGATAACGGTGATATAGGCTGGCGACTATTTGAGTCAGAGAATAGCTCCATTAACGCGATAGCGGGAGTGGGCGGCGAAAGGTCTTTTTACTCGTTTTTGAACGATAGCCCAATTAGCTTTTTTGAAGCGGTGGATGTTGCAAATGGTGCAGTAGTAAAAGAGGAGGCTATAAAAGCTCCGCAGAGAGAAATGGTAGTCGATGGCGGCATAGAGTGGCTATGGACCTATGGCAATTCAGATCTGCAAGTTCAGCTTCTGACTGATATCAGTAACCAGCACAATGGACAGGAATTTTGGCTATCTGCAGGTCACACTCTTAATTATAAAAAATGGACAGTATCCCCGTCCCTTGGTTTTAACTGGAAAAGTGACCATGCCGCCAGTTACTACTATGGTGTTACCCACGACGAGTCCATGCCAGGCCTTCCCGTCTATAGTGTGGGTTCAGCTATCAACACTTTTTTTCGATTCAGCGCCAACTATGCACTGTCAGCTCATTGGTCTATCATCGCACTGTTTCAGTATGAGCACCTAGCCAGCAATATCATTGATAGCCCATCGGTGGAAGACGGTCAGGTTACGACCTCTTATCTGGGGTTGTATTATGAATTTTAGATGGCACAAATTTCTTTTTTTTATGATCTGTGGTCTCAATTTTAATTCTGGGTTTTCCGATGAAATCGAGGATAACAAAATACTGCTCTCGGCAAGGCCAGGGGTTTGTATCATGGCTAAGGTCACTGAAAAACCCTGCGAAATGGCGCTCAATCTTGTCTGGAAGAGTCGTCGATTGGCTGATCTCTGTCTGTATAGCTCAACACAAAAGCAGGCTCACCAATGTTGGTCGCGGGCGCAGCATGGCAGCCTCCACTTCCAGTTTGAATCCAAAGTCGACGTTCAATTTTGGTTACAAAAACCTGAGGTATCCCAACGTTTAGAACTGATAGAAGTGCGGGTTCTAAGCCTGACCAAGCGCAAGCCTGAGCGACGCCGCAGACGTCATGTGTGGTCAGTATGGTAAATAATTTAACATGTGATAAAAAATCTATTTTGCTAGTTGAGGATGATGACAGACTTGCTAGTCTCGTCAGTGAGTACCTGCAGGAGCACGAATTTATCGTGCATATTCAACGTCGAGGCGATGATGCAATCGACCAATTCAACCCCGATGCTATCGATCTCGTTATTCTGGATATCTCGCTGCCAGGTAAAAATGGATTTGACGTATGCCGAGCGCTGAGAAACCAGTTCAATGGGCCAATCATGATGCTGACCGCGAAAGGCAGCGATTTCGATCAGGTTGTCGGTCTTGAACTTGGCGCAGATGATTACGTTATAAAACCGGTAGAACCGAGAGTTTTACTTGCCCGCATCAGAGTGTTGCTACGCAGAGGCGACACAAATGATCAATTTGATGAATTGACCTTTGGTCAGTTAATCATCAGTCAGACATCACACCATGTCAGCTTAAATGGCAATCCTGTAATATTGACCACACAGGAATTTAATTGTCTGTGGATGCTGGCCTGCAGTGCTGGAAGAGTTGTGTCACGCGACACTATTTATCAACAACTTAGAGGTATTGAATACGATGGCATGGACCGCAGTATTGATGTCTGTGTCTCTCATCTTCGCAAAAAATTAGCTGACAATGTCGAAAACCCTATGCGAATAAAAACAATCTGGGGAAAAGGATACCTCTTCTCACCTGAGGCTTGGGACTAATGAAGCGGACATCATCGTGGCTATTCGTCCGAGTTTATGTATTTATCGCATTGCTTGTTTTCTTCTCGGGGCTCGCTCTGGAAAGATTGATTGATCAACGGGAGATTGAGCTGGAGGCACAATCACACAAAACCATGCTCAACGGCAGTTTTCACCTCGCCGAGAGGATTTTGTCGACCCAAAAAAAAGATGCCACACCGCCGCTATTTGAAATTCAACAAGCCGTTAAGCTACCAGTCACAATAATTTCTCATGACGATTTTCGTCTATTAAAAGATGCTCACGATGCATTGAAGAACGGCAATATAGTTACACTTTACAATGAAAATGATGAACCCAGTTACTACCGCAAACTAAGTCAAGGTGATTCAGTTATTGCCCTTGGCCCCATCATTAGTCAGAGTAACGACCGTGTAGCCTGGGTGGTCCCTATATTTTATAGTTTGGTAGCACTTGCCGTATTCATTTGGCTACAACCACTAAGGCGTGATTTGGCCAACCTACAGTCTTCGGCACTGGCCTTCGGTGCCCAAAATTTTTCGTCTAGAGTGGCGGTTCCAGAAAGATCTTGGCTGTCGCCAGTGGGGCAAGCTTTTAATTTGATGGCAGAGAAAATACAGTGGCTCGTACAATCCCACCGAGAGCTCACGCAAGCGGTATCTCACGAATTGCGCACACCCTTGGCACGCATGAGATTCAATTTAGAAATGCTTTCTTCCAGTAAAGATCAAACCAGACATTTTGATGCCTTACAAAACAATATCGAAGAACTCAATGTGCTGATCGACGAAATGTTGGGTTATGCTGAACTTAACGAAGCTAACCTGAAGACTCATTTGGAATGGATTCCCCTAGACAAATGGTTGGAATCTTATCTTAGTCAATATGAGCAAAATACTGATCAGCCCACCATTAAACTGATGACGACTAAACTGGAACAACAGCTAGCGGTGGACATTCGTCTCCTTGCCCGAGCTATGGACAATCTTATCGGCAACGCACTTCGTTACGCCTCTAGCGAAATTGTTGTTCAAGCTGAACTTGATGCTCAGATGGTCTGTATCAGGGTGAGCGATGACGGCCCCGGCATCGCTGAAGAAAATCGTGAAAAAGTGACTGCCCCATTCACTCAGTTAGAGTCGAATAGTAAAACCACTGAAAACGGATTTGGTCTCGGTCTTGCGATTATTCAACGGATCATGGAATTACATAGCGGCTCCATGTATATCAGCGAGAGTTTTCTTGGTGGCGCCGCAATTACAATTAAATTTCCTCTCCACAGTTAAAAATGTCTATTTAATGCGGCGCTCTATTTGTTTGAAAATTCATCAATGAGCGGTGATTCGTTAGTGCAAACTAGTTGACTATCTTCCTGTATTTTGCTAAATTTCACATATTACTGAAAATTCAGGAAATACAATGGACACAGCAAAAACAATTGACATATCTCCGCATTCAGAATCGTTTATTCAACATTTTGGTGAAATGGGGAGTCGCTGGGGTATCAACAGAACCGTGGGTCAAATCTGTGCTCTGCTGGTGGTATCTGAACAACCGCTGAATGCTGACCAGATCGGTGAAGCTCTGCACATATCAAGATCAAATGTAAGTATGGGTTTGAAGGAACTACAATCGTGGAATCTGCTGCGGGCAGTTACAGTAGCAGGTGACCGCAAAGATTACTTCACCACACCAGATGACGTCTGGGAGATGGCAAGAACCTTGATCGAGGAGCGGAGAAAAAGAGAAATAGACCCCACTCTGTCCATGCTCAGAAGCGTCTTATTGCAGGAACAACAATCGGGAGATGACAGCTACGCGCTGCAAAAAATGAGCGATATGCATGACCTCATCGAACTGTTGGTCAGCTGGCTAAACGAGATGCAAACATTGAAATCGCAACGCTTAGTAAAGCTGCTGAAACTGGGTTCGGGTGTGAACAAAATTCTCGATTTGACAGATCGCGTGTCCGGGAAATCATAATATTCAGAAGAATTCGGCAAATATCAAGAGGTGAGTCTACACTGAGGCTGATATTTGCACCGCAGCTTTCTTCGAATTAGGCGCTCTGCGCCAACACATAAAAATAAGCGGAAAACAGATTAACGAGAGCAAACAGTTGGCGGCTCTTACATTTTTGTGTGAATTTTTTGATGAGATCTACTATCGGTGCTTTCAAATAAAACGAGTAAAATTTTTTGGTTTCGACTACCACTGCTTCTAGCCTGTTTCTTCATTCTTGGTGGTTGCGACGAATTTAAACTTTTTGATCCCAAAGGTCCTGTGGCGCAAGAGCAACAGTGGCTGATTATTGTTTCCTTCGCAATTATGCTCATTGTGGTGATACCAGTGATCATAATGAGTGTTTGGTTTCCCTACAAATACCGAAGCAACAACACCGATGAAGAATATCTACCCAACTGGTCACACTCAAGTCGAATTGAGTTTGTTGTCTGGTCAGTACCCGTGCTGATCATTGCGGCATTGGGTTACCTCACTTATATCACTTCACACTCACTGGATCCCCGTAAGCCCATAGAGTCAGACCAGCCCACCATGGTTATCCAAGTGGTTGCAATGGATTGGAAATGGTTATTTATCTATCCGGAATACGGTATTGCTACTGTCAATGAAATGGCCATGGTGGTGGATCAACCAGTGGAATTTTTAATCACCTCTGACTCCACGATGAACTCCTTTTTCATACCAAACTTGGGGAGCATGATTTATGCCATGTCTGGTATGGAGAATCGTCTCCACTTGATGGCATCGGAGCCGGGAACTTATCCGGGAATGTCAACTAACTACAGTGGTTATGGTTTTTCTGGCATGAAATTTAACGCCATCGCCACAGATCCAGATACTTTCGAAAGCTGGGTTGAGCAGATTCAAAGTTCTTCCAAGGTATTGACCAGTGAGGCAGTTGAGCAACTGCGAATAAAAAGTAGAGATGTCAAACCGCTGTACTTTAACAACCCAAATCCCCTTCTCTTCAGCGATATTATCGAGCGATTTACCGGAGCATTAAATGTCGAGTAATCATACTATTGTAACTGAGCCAGATCCTATTTTTGGTCGCCTGACTCTGGATTCGATTCCCTTCGAAGATCCTATAATCATGACCACCTTCACCGTAGTGACCATTGGTGCACTAGGATTAGTGGGATCCATTCTCTACTTTGGAAAGCTGAAGTACCTTTGGGATGAATGGTTCACCTCGGTAGATCATAAGAAAATCGGCATTATGTATATCATTGTGGCACTTATTATGTTGTTTAGGGGCTTCAGTGATGCGTTGCTAATGCGCTCACAGCAGGCGGTAGCGGTGGCCAGTGAGTCCGGTGCTGGTTATCTGCCACCGGAACATTACGATCAAATATTCACCGCTCACGGTGTGATCATGATCTTTTTTGTTGCCATGCCGCTGATCGTAGGCCTGATGAATATCATTGTACCCTTGCAAATCGGTGCCAGAGATGTGGCCTTTCCTTTTCTCAATTCATTGAGCTTTTGGCTGTTTGTCTCTGGGGCTCTGCTAATGAATATATCACTGTTCGTTGGCGAGTTTGCAGCTACAGGCTGGCTGGCCTACCCCCCGCTTTCAGGTATTGAATACAGCCCCTGGGTGGGTGTTGATTACTGGCTCTGGGCTCTACAGATTTCCGGTATTGGAACACTTCTCACCGGCGTCAACTTTGTTGTGACTATCTTGCGCATGCGAGCGCCAGGTATGACACTGATGAAGATGCCCGTGTTCACCTGGACGTCTTTTTGCGCCAATGTTCTCATTGTGGTGGCCTTCCCGATTTTAACTGTCAGTATCACCCTGCTGACTTTGGACCGTTACCTAGGAACTCATTTTTTTACTGGTGACATGGGCGGAAATCAGATGATGTATGTCAATCTGATCTGGGCATGGGGACATCCTGAAGTCTACATTTTAATTTTGCCTGCTTTCGGTATCTTTTCTGAGGTCACCGCAACTTTTTCGCGCAAGCGTTTATTTGGATACGACTCATTGGTGTGGGCGACAGTCTGTATCATGTTAATGTCCTTTGTAGTCTGGCTCCACCACTTCTTCACCATGGGCGCTGGCGCCAATGTCAATGCCTTCTTTGGTATTGCCACGATGATTATCTCCATACCCACAGGCGTAAAAATCTTCAATTGGCTATTCACTATGTACAAGGGCCGGGTGGAATATAGTGCATCCATGTGGTGGACCGTCTCATTCTTTTTGACCTTCACCATCGGTGGTATGACTGGGGTAATGCTGGCTATCCCAGCGGCTGATTTTGTCTTACACAACAGTTTATTTTTGGTCGCTCATTTTCATAATGTCATCATCGGTGGGTCACTTTTCGGTTACTTCGCGGGACTCACCTACTGGTGGCCCAAGGCAACAGGATTTACCTTGGATGAAAGATTGGGTAAGTGGGCTTGTGGTCTTTGGACGGTGGGCTTCTTCATGGCATTTATGCCACTCTATGTGTTGGGTTTCATGGGGATGACACGTCGACTAAACTATTATGATAATCCAGTTTGGAACAATTGGCTGCTAGTGGCCGGAGCAGGAGCGATCATTGTTTTATGTGCTATCGGTGTCCAATTTTATCAAATGTTTGCCAGTATCCGCGATCAAAAAAACAATCGTGACTGGTCAGGAGATCCATGGGATGGTCGGACACTAGAATGGGCTACCTCATCGCCTCCACCGTTTTATAATTTTGCTCTTCTCCCCAATGTACGAGATCGGGATCACTGGGCCGATATGAAGGAACAAAGTTTGGCTTACAAAATCCCTGAGCAATATCAACGTATCCACATGCCTAAAAATACCTGGGCGGGGGTCGTCATAGGTGGTGCGTCTCTAGCCTTTGGTTTCGCCATGGTCTGGTGGATCTGGTGGATGGCAATACTCAGTAGCGGAGCAATGCTGGCAGCCTGGATCGCCTATGCCTTTAGTGATGACAAAGACTACTATGTGGAAGTCGACGAAATCTTGGCTATTGAGCAGAAACGTTACGCTAATTTACGTCGGACCAATGAAAAACCATTGAAAGACGGCGAAGTGGACGCGGTTACCATCAGTGTTTGATAAACCCTCATCAACAAGGAGAAAATAAACGTGCCTTCGGCCTCAGTAGCAAATTCAAAATTGGTCCCTGGACCATTGCCGCCCGGTTACACTGGCTATGTATCAGAGGAGCAACACCATGACTATGGCGGTGATACGGTATTTGGCTTTTGGATATACATTCTCAGTGATTGCGTCCTATTTGCCACACTGTTTGCAGTTTATGCAGTACTTCAGTCAAACTATGCTGGGACCATTAACGCATCAGAACTGTTCGAGCTGGATTATGTTCTCGGTGAAACCGCCCTTTTACTCGCCAGTAGCTTTACCTTTGGCCTCGCAGTTTTAGCCGCAAATCGTGATCACATGGCAGGATTATTAACCTGGCTTCTGACCACTTTTGCACTGGGTGCTGGTTTCCTATACATGGAAATAATGGAATTTATCCACTTCACCCACGCCGGTGCCGCCGCTTGGAGTAGTGGTGCCTGGTCAGCTTTCTATGCACTCATTGGTACCCATGGTTTACATGTTTTTGCCGGTATGTTTTGGATGATGGTGCTGTTTGGACTCCTTTACAAAGAGGGCATCAGTGAGGCTAATCGCGTTCGGTTGATGTGTCTCAGCTTGTTTTGGCACTTTCTCGATATCATTTGGATCTGTGTATTCAGTTTTGTTTATCTCATGGGAGTCATCTAGTGTCACAATCTCATAGTAGCAACCAAATCAGTCCTGGTGGCGCCTCCCATGGCAGCCTTTATGAATATTCAGTTGGCCTGTGTCTGTCTATTTTACTGACGGTCATTCCCTTTGCAGTTGTGATGAGCGGCTCCATAGGGGAGACGCTGAGCATCACTCTAATATTGCTCTGCGCTGTGGCTCAAATAATGGTACAGCTAATATTTTTCTTACACATGAATACCTCCTCTGAGCAAATGTGGAACTCCGTTTCAGCGGTATTTGTGGTATTGCTAGTGTTAATTCTAATTATTGGCTCTGTGTGGATTATGCAGCATCTCAATCATAATATGTTGATGGGACACTAAAGGAGTATCCGCACACTATGACTTCACGAGCAAACTGGTTGCTACCTAGCCTGATAATAATGGTTATTGTGTCTACAGGTGTTTTGTTTAGCATCATGTTAGACAAACCCCAAGAGCAACCGAATCTTATCAAAAGTCCGACTATTGGCGGTGATTTTGTGCTGAGGAACATTGATGGCCGTGTTTCCCTCGAGGATTTTCGTGGCAGCGTTGTGATTCTCTATTTCGGATTTCTCAGTTGCCCTGAAGTGTGTCCCACATCAATGTCCATACTGACTCGGAGCCTCGAGAAGCTCTCTCCGGCGGAAAAAAACAAAACCAAGGCTATTCTAATCAGTATTGATCCTCAGAGGGACAACTTTCAAGAGCTTCTAGAATTTACCAATTATTACCATCCAAATATTTTAGGAGTGACCGGTACAGAGCAGGAAGTAGAGAAAGTCGCGCAACAATACGGTGCCTTTTTTGAGATCACAGCGTCAGAAACAGTTGATTCCGCCTATGCTTATCGCCATAGTTCGAGATACTACATAATCGATCAACAGGGCAATTTAATTCAGGCAATGCGGCACAGCACTACACCGAATGAACTCGCGGCGCGCATAAAGAAACTCTTTCAACAATCCGCTTTTACCGAGCCGAGTTAAATGGGTTTAGTCCTGACAAGAAACTGAGGCATTAGAATTGTTTAAAACAAATCGTTTTTTGGTACTGATATCAGGTATTTTTGCTTTGATTCTCAGCATGGGTATTGCTCGATACTCATTTACCCCTATGCTGCCAGCAATGCAGTCTCAGCTGGGTATTACCGAAAGCTTGGCTGGCTGGCTAGCTGGCTGGCACTATATTGGTTACATCGTCGGCTTGTTTATCGTCTGGTTAATCACTGACCTGCGAGCCAAAGACTTCTTTTATCGGTATGGTTTGGTGGTATCAGTCATCGCAACCACCTTCATGGCGGCCTCAGATCATAGCTTAATTTGGTATGTCAGTCGTTTTTTCGCAGGCGTCAGTTCTGCTACCAGTTTTATGTTAGGCACTGGATTGATTCTTAACTGGCTAAACCAAAACGGCTACAAAAGCGAGCTTGGGCTGCATTTCTCTGGCATTGGCATCGGTATTATGGTCAGTGCACTTATCGTTGACAATTCTGGGCTCGGTACCTGGCTCGACTTAAACTGGCGTTCGCAGTGGCTTACACTCGCTGCAGTTGGCAGTATGCTGTTGATCCCAGCAATGATCCTGTTGCCTCGACCTCGAGAACTCGAGATTCAGTCACTCAAAGATGACAACATCGGTGTTGGCGATCTCAAACAACTACCACCGGTTAGATGGCTTGTATTAATGCAGTTTGCATATTTTTGCGCCGGCTTCAGCAACACTATTAATGTCACTTTCACCTCTCTGATTACAGAACTACAACCTCTGGAGGGACTGGGTGCGAGAATGTGGCTATTGGTGGGAATAGCAGCTACCCCAGCACCCTTCATATGGGATCGAGTAGCGCGGCAGATTGGGCGCTTGAATGCTTTAAGCTGGGCCTTTGTCATCAATATCGTGGGTAATCTGTCTCTAGCAATGACTAATTCTATTGAAACTACTGCCATTGCGGCTACTTTATTCGGTTTTACCTTCATGGGTATTGTCTCTCTAACGCTAAGTACTGTGGGTCACCTCTACGGTAATAAAGCGACTCAAGTAATGGCGCGGCTGACTTTTTTTTATTGCATTGCGCAAATTTTATCTCCAATTATTGCCGGAACTGTAGCGGAAATAACCGGTAACTTTCAAACTCCATTGTTCGTTGTTTGCGTCATCATGTTGTTCGGCCTACTGCTATTGCTAATAGCAAGACGCTACTCCCCTGAGCAAATTAATCAGCAATCACTCAAAATCTAGTGTTCATGAACGTCGTTAAGCAGTTACTGTTTGTTTCGTTATTGTGTGTCTTTCCACCCTGCAGCACTGCTAAAGAGCCCTACCAAATCACTGATTCCTTCGGAAAACATTGGTTTGACAGACCTCCGGAAAGAGTCGTGGTTACCGACTGGACCCTGTTGGAAAATCTTTTGGAACTCGGAGTTGTACCCGTTGGAGCACCGGAGATTGATCATTACCGTCGTTTTGCGACTCAACCAGCCATACCCGAGTCTGTCATGGATGTTGGAAAACGAATATCACCCGCTCTGGCAACTATTCGTCGGCTTCAGCCAGATGTGGTCATTCTGGGCACTAAGCAAAAGGACCTAGCGCGCGCATTTTCCTCTTTTACCAATGTCAATTATTACAATAGCTTCAGCGAACGCTATCGTACGAATGGGAAAAAATCACGGCAGCGATTTCTACAGATTGCGCAAATGTTTCAAAAGACGTCCTTGGCCAATCAAAAGCTAGCTTATTTAGATCAGCGAATATTAGAGCTGAGAAACGACTTACAACTTTATTTTGTCAACGACTTGCCTAAGGTGACAACCTGTCGATTCGGGGCCAATGAATCCATCCTAATCTATGGGTACAACAGCATGCCCCATTACGCTCTGCAATTGCTTGGCATCGATGGCGAATATGAGGTCGAAGCCTCCACCTGGGGAGAAGAGAGCATCAGACTCAATGAATTAGCATCAATCTCTGAGGGCTACTTAGTTTGCTTCAAACCTAACGACAACCAAGATATATTTCAACATCCTGATTGGCAGGCCCTACCTGCTGTCATCAATAATCAATTTTATTTGACCGATCCAGTATGGTCTTATGGGGGTGCAATGTCTGTACTCTATATCGCTGAGGCAATCGCCAAAACCCTAATGGCGCAATAATTTCCACTGAAACCAAAACAATTTGACGATGAGCACTCGAAAACCAAACTAAATGATTTACACTGTGTAAGAAGATTTTCTAAATAGCGGTGTAATCGAGAACAAATCATTTCACACATATAACTTTTGAGGGTAGTTTCATGTCAAATATTTCGTCTAAGTTAGATTCATTAGCTAAGCCTTTCGAAGGTATCACTCCCTGGCTGTTAAGGCTATCTTTAGGGTTATCATTTTTCCTTCATGGCTATGGAAAATTTCCGCTGCCACCAGAGAAAATGGTGGGATGGTTCAGTAGCATGGGCATACCTGCACCCGATGTCGTTAGCAGCTTGGTAGCATTGGGTGAAGCCGGTGCTGGCATCGGTATCATTGTTGGTGGCTTGTTGGGTACAACACTTGGGCACCTCATCACACGCCTCTCCGGCGGAGCCGTGGTGGTTATAATGATCGGCGCTTTTTATCTTGCCCACTCAGACTGGTTCATCACACCTAAATTATTTATGAGTGAACAGATATTTTTATTCGCCCTGGGTCTCTACTTTGCCATCAAAGGTAATCAATAACTCAGAAATTATCTCAATCTGACGCCATACCTAAGACTCAACAGAGCTTCCACTTGCTTTGCTTTGGTGTGGCGTTTATTCTTTCATGCCAAAGGTTATCGCACCTAAAAAGAAAGCGTTTGTACTGGTGTGATAGTACTTACATTAAGCGTTAACGGAATTATCAATGCCTTTCTCATCATTTATATACCGCCTTTACGAAAAATTTCTGCATCGACAGTTGCAATCCAATAACAGACCTCTCCACGTGGGACTCATTGTTGACGGCAATCGACGCTTTGCAATGGCAAATGGATTAGCAACTCGTAAAGCCGGGCACATGGCAGGTTCAGATAGGCTGGAGGACTTTCTTCGCTGGTGCTTAGAGCTGAATATTCAGATTGTTACGCTGTACGGATTTTCCACCGAAAATTTCAGCCGAAGTAGCGAAGAAGTCGAAGAGTTAATGAGCATTATTTTGAATAAGTTCCGCACACTTCAAACCGATCCACTGATCGAGTCTGAAAATGTAAAAATAAAAGTTATCGGTAGGCGCGACGGATTTTCGAAGGAAATGCAGGACGAAATTATCAAAGTTGAAGCAATGACCGAGCAACATAGTAATTTCCAACTCAATGTTGCCATTGGATATGGCGGACGCGCAGAAATAGTTGATGCTGTAAAAAAAATTGGAGAAAGAATCCTAGCGGGCGAAGTGCTCGTCGATGATGTTGACGAAGAAATGCTATCTAATCATCTTTACACCGAGGGGTTGCCTGATCCTGAATTGATTATTAGAACCTCTGGAGAGGAACGCCTGTCAGGCTTCCTACTCTGGCAGAGTGCATACTCAGAGCTATATTTTACTGAAGTTTTCTGGCCCGCCTTCAGAAAAATCGACTTTTGGCGCGCCATCCGTGTTTGGCAGCAACGACATAGGCGTTTTGGCAAATAGATTCGCTCTAGCTAAGCGTTGCTCCCGTAGCCAAAAAAATCTGCGATCGCAAGGCCACTGGCAACACTCGTGAAGGGATCGTGCTCGACAACTTTTTCTCCAAACTGATTTTCCAGTATATCTCTCACCGCAGGAATCAAAGACGAGCCTCCGGTACGCAATACAATATCGATATCCTTATTCGACAGATTCGCCTTGTTTAATGTCATGGCAATCGCTTGTTCCAATTCAAACAAAAGATCAGAGATCATCAACTCGAATTCCCAACGCTCAAGCTCTACTTCAATGTCTAGTTCCGGTATATCAAGTATCGCTGAGGTATGAACCGATAATTCTGCCTTGAATAATTTGATTGCTTCAAAAACTTGGTAACCGTAGTTTTGCTTTATGAGGTCATAGAGACGTCGAAATTTAACTGCCGCTTCATCATTATCAGCCATTCTCTGCATGACTGGCGCAGTATATTTATTTTGATTAAGCATGTAACTCACGGGCCAGTTTACAAGTAATTCTTCAAAATCTCCGAAAGGAAACAAGGTATCCACCATGAGACCATCCACGACTCTCGACCAACGTTCACCCTTCCCCAGCAGAGGGAAAATTAATTCTGCGAATATCAATTGGTCAATACGATCTCCCCCCAGACCAATACCATAAGTCGCTTCAACTTCAAATGTTCTTCCTAAACATTTCAGAATACAAAAATCTAAAGTGCCACCACCAAAATCCACGGTAAGCAATCTTTTTTCATCATTAACGGCTGTGCTATGCAAATAACTAATCGCTGCGGCTGTGGGTTCGGGACAAAAAGTTTGAATGGCAACTCCAGCATAACCATAAGCCTCCTGCAACCGTTGCATCGCAGTGGAGTTCTTGGCATCTTCAACACCTTCAAAATTGACCGGATGGCCAAGACACGCATGGTCAGTAGAATCCGAAGAAGGCATCTTTAACTGCGATCGAATTGCTTTTTGAATTCCCAATAATATGGGTGTTATGAGAGCGACCAAACGAAAAGGGCGATTAAAGATCAATAATTTTTCGCTATTTCCGCCGAGTAACCGCTTGGTTCCACGAAATAATCGACCCGGCAATCCCGCATCATTTATTGCGTGGCCAAATACCTTGCTTGTATCACTTTCACCAGCCGGTCCGTCGCTGCCTCCAGTGCTCGTGCGCTCTTCACCCAACAGCTCTGCACTTAACTCAACCCGGCGACCACGGTTATCGCTAATATACTGATCAATCGCCACCTGGCCTACACGGGCAACAAAGTCTTTATCGAGATAATTAGCCGAAGGCATAACCCCATTGTCTTTATCAAGATTTATCATCGTCACAGTTTCACCATCGAAAATGGCAGCAGCGCTGTTACTGGTACCAAAATCGATACCTATGCCGAAAGAATGTCGTTGCGTAAAAGAGTCGTGTGTCATTAGTTGATTGGTGAACAAGTTAATAAAGCACTATTTTAACGTAAATATATAATAAATGGACTATTGGTTAGACACATCAAAGAAAAATCATATTAAACTTAAATCTAGGTTGCATGGGTTGCCCCATGCTCATTGTCGCCGAACCTTAGATTATTCGGATGCCAATTAGCATCGTGATATTGATCAATAATTGTGAAATCTGCGGCTATTGGAAAGTTTGCAGTTAACCACTGAGCCTTTCGGCGGTGGTAATGCCAATGGCGGTGCGCAACACAGCTGCACGGGGACTTGTTACCGAATTAAACCTGTTTTAGATATCAGTTTTTCAGTGGATCATTCTTCGTCGACAATCAGAATGACTTGCGAACGGTACAATATACGACTGATAAGTTTGTGAAATACTGCCATACTGATGCACTATAAAATGCTCTCAAAACGGTTTTGTGCTCGATTTTTTATAACATTGTCGGCAGCAAAAATTTGTCCATTCATGGCGATGTAAACACCGTCTTCAATTAACTGTATTGCCGCCACCGCACAGCCGATATTAAAAATAGCATCATTTTCAGCGAAAGCGGCCGGTTGCAGTGCCCCTGTCAAAACAATTTTCTTACCTTTTATTCGAACTAACGCATTTGCCGTTTCCACCATTCCGTCAGTACCGTGGGTAATTAATATATTCGCGCACTTATCGTCTCTCACCTCAGATTGAATGAGTCGACGATGTTCGTCTGTCATATCCAGACTGTCAATGCGCATAATCTGTTTTACTTTTACATCAAAACTAACGTTCATTCTTGACAGTAATCCTTCAATAACGGGATGACCAACTTGGAATTCACTCGCTGCATCGAAATAAACTTTATCGATAGTACCGCCGGTGGTTAACACAGTTAACTGTTGCATAAGCTTTTTCTTTTTGTAGGATTAATGCTGGTTGAAAAATATTTTTGCCACATGGAGACGAGGTATCTTTTCAAATTTTTTCATCCGCGTATACTTGGATCTAAAGTGTAACGCATCCATCTTCACAGATCACTGATCCAGTCATCAGTATTGGCCGTAAATCAGTTCTAAGTGAGGAGGATGCTGGAATGTTGGACATCAAAATTACTGTTGTAGACGATCCTAAAACTGCGCCTCGTGCAGCTGTAGTAAGCACTGAGAAGCGCTCAGACCAATGGTCACTGTTACTTGTTCAAGTAGGTGAGGAACGAGATCGCCAAGCGTTTGCCCAACTCTTCAGCCACTTCGCTCCATTGCTCAAAAGTTTTGCCCAGGCGAGCCGGCATGAAGGCTGGTTCCCAGGCTTGAGCGAGGAGCTGGTGCAGGAAGTGATGATAAAAGTGTGGCAAAAAGCCGGAGGTTATAAACCTGAAAAGGCATCGGCGACAACGTGGATTTATACAGTGGCTAGAAACTGCAGGATTGACATGTTGCGTCGGAAGAGCAACACACAGCATCTTCCGCTGGAAAATGAAGATTTTTGGCACGAGCCAGATGAAGAGACACCGGTTTCTTTACTGAGGCAAAAACGGAGCGAAGATAGAGTCCAAGCGTCGTTGCAACAACTCCCCAAAGAGCAGGATGAAATTCTAAGGAAAGTTTACCTAGAAGGTAAGTCACATGCGGAGGCGTCTGAAGAACTCGGCCTACCTCTGGGAACAGTCAAATCTAGAGTGCGTCTCGCGCTCCAAAAAATGCAGATTCTGGTAGCGCCAGAGTTTAGAGATGAATTGATATGAGTACACTTAAGCACCACCCAGACACAGCTACTTTAGTCGAGTTTTCAGCGGGGACGTTGGAGCCCGCATTGGCCATGTGTGTGTCCGCACACCTGCATTTTTGCGATCGTTGCAAAAATGAATTAATGCGCCTAGACCAAGTGGGTTCTCAGATCATGGGCGAAGCCGATCCTGCAGAGGTAGACGGGCAACTTTTCGACAAAGTAATGGCGAAAATCGATGATTTACCGGAACAAGAAAAAGTTTCTCTCCCCGCTAGTGAAAATAACTATCCGCCGTTGGTTGAAAAACTGGTCGAAAACACTGGAGAAGATCTGACTTGGCGAAAGATGTCCGCATCTGTTGACATCGCCAGACTTAAAACGGGTCAAAATGATTATGAAGTGGCATTACACAAGATCTGTGCTGGAGGAAAAACACCTAAACACGGGCATAGCGGAAGAGAATTTACTGTTGTGCTCAAAGGAAGTTTTTCTGATGAAAGCTCAGTCTACACTGAGGGAGATTTTATCATGAAGGCAGCGGGTGACGAACATCAGCCCATGGGAGCCCAGAATGGCGAATGTATTTGTCTCTCAGCGCTTGAGGCGCCAATAAAGCTGTCGAGTAAATTTGGTTTTTTGATGAAGCCTTGGCTGCGGATCAACCCTATGTGACGAGAATCTCTTTTTGGTGGCAAAAAAAGCACATTAGGGAGTTAAAAAAAAGGGCCTTGCAACAAGGCCCTTTTTTTGTGGTTTATAACTTAGAAGTCGTACTGTGCTCTCAAGTACCAAGAGCCGCCCTCATAATTTGCTGCGGTTCTTCGTGGGTACTGCAGACCAACACTCATACGATTGGCGTTTGGATCCCCTATCTCATCAACGTATGTATCCAGAATGTTAGATCCACCAGCAGTAACACGTAAATTTTCAGTCACATCATAACCTAACTCAACATCGAGATAGATGAGACTATCAATCTGTGCCGATGGGCTCGTCTCTGCCCCTATGGTTCCGCGCTCGTCGTAGTGCTCACCGTAGAAGTTGACTCGTGCCATCAAGCTCCACTGATCATTAAGATTAGTAAAGGTGTTGAGCACCCAACGGTTTTCAGGATAGTTATTCTCAATATCTTCTACTAGTGAATCAGATACTGGCTGAATTCCATTGATCAAAGTCTGGTCAGTAACATCCGTGGTGTTGTGGTTAAATGCAAGGCTCGCAGTAGTTTCAACACCAGCAACAAGTTCGAAGTTAGAAGATAGAACCAGATCAAAACCTTGATGCTCCAACTGCAAAGCATTGGTATAGAACGAAATAGAACCACCGCTGCCGTTGGCGATATCTCCCGTGCGATAGATGCGGTCGTCAACCTCGACGTTATAAAAGTCGACTGTCAGGGTGGTGTCATCACCAATATCTTTGGTGAATCCCAAGCTCATATTGAAAGACTCTTCCTCTTTCAACGGCGCTCCACCTACTGCGAGTGCAGCATCACTGGTTGGTCGAACCAATCCTTCTTCAACCTGCAATCCTGTGGTCCCATCAAAGGTTGTAATCACTGTACTTACATTGGCTTGGCCTGGCGTAGGTGCGTGGAATCCAGTAGACACAGAGCCACGAAGCGTCAAGCTATCACTGACGGTATAGCGGCCGGCAACCTTACCATTGACAGTGCTACCAAAGTCAGAAAAATCCTCGAAACGCACTGCATACTGCATCATAAATTGATCACTAACATCATGCTCTAGGTCAGCGTAAAACGCTAAGTTATCGCGAGAAAACTCTCCCGCATCGGCTGGTTTCACACTACTCATGCCACTGGTGTTACCATCGATAGCTGCCTGCTCACCGGGTACGGTGGTGAAAGTCTCTTCGCGCCACTCAGCACCATAGGCGAGGAACATATCAGATCCTATCGATGTACCGAAATCAGCATTCAAGTTAAACTCGTCTTGGTCATAGCCACCCAGATCAAAGTCTCGTTGGAAGAAACCGTCTGCGGAAATCCCCAAACTCGGCGCTGTAGTGTTGTTAAGGAAATAACGCAATTCATTTGAGCCAGTGCCAATACTAAAATCATAGCTGGTGCCATTACTCAACTCGCCCTTTAACCCAGCCACCAGAGTTTTGTCAGTCTGAGCACCGTCCAAAAATGGCGTATAACCCTGCCTCAACGCCCCCTCAGTCCAGTTTTCTTGCTGGCATAGAGCTGCAATTGTGCTATGGCCTGCGGAGCAATCAGTGTCGTAACCAGCGCGATAAAAGAACCTATAGCGACCATCTGTCTTCGCGTATCCACCATGTGCGTATAGGCTGGTGCCATTGGTATCAGAGCTACCCATATTGAAGAACAAGCGATCACCACTGGTTTCCGGCCGACCCCAAGTTTGAACAAAAGGTGCATCACCAAAAGGAGAATCGGCGCCCACATTGGGTACACCGGCATCAATTAACCCCTGAGCCACTGGTCGCTGTATACCTCTTGATAGGGCATCGTTATCAGTCGTTTCAAAACTGATATTCAAGAATCCGTCAGCACCCAACTCAAAACCGCCATTAGCTGACAGTTTCATCGACGTTTCACCCTCAAAAAACTCGCCATACTGAAGTTGAACTCGCCTCCCTTCAGAGGCATCTTTCAACTGAAAATCCATCACACCAGCGATGGCATCAGAACCATACTGTGCCGCGGCACCATCACGCAGAACCTGAATATTCTTCAACGCAATACTCGGCACCATTCCTACATCTACACCGTGAGCACCGTTACCCGCGGCAGGAGCGAAAAACTGCACCAGTGCTGAACGATGACGGCGTTTGCCGTTAACTAAAATCAATGTTTGGTCAGGAGCCATACCACGCAATGATGTTGGGCGAATAAATGCACTGCCATCGCCGGTCGCCGGTGTCGCAGTGTAAGATGGCACTAAAGCCTTCAGTGTATCGGTGATATCAGCCTGATTGCCGAATGCAGCCAACTCCTGTTCAGAAAATACATCAACCGGGACCGGAGAATCCACCACTGATCGCGGTTCATTGTTTCTACTGCCTACTGTTACAACTTCTTCTATGTTTAGTGCCGTCGCTTCTTGTGCGCTTGCCAGTTGCCCTGTCATTGCCACTCCAGATGCAACCGCTATCGCCAGAAGACGAGCTCCCTTTCGCTTGTCCATATATAATCCCCTGTGATTAAAGTTATTAAAGCTCCATGCATTCGTTTAACAAGCACACGCAGCCACAACTAGAAATGTCTTTTAAACATTCTAGAGAATTTTATTGTAGCATATTCAGCAGATTACGCGCTTGAATCGACGTGGCTATTCTGTGACCACCGACATCAAGAGACTCCCTAACTTGTCTTACCAGCTGCCCGTTAGCGAGTGACCTCTCGCCGCTAGCTAACAGAAGGTTGTTTTCAAAGCCAACCCGAACATGGCCACCTAAGTTTGCCGCACGTAATACGCACTCAAGCTCTCGCCCTCCAAATGCACAAGCTGACCAGATCGTTTGTTTAGTCAATCTATTTTTCATCGGTAACACATCATTGGGGTCAGCATGAATACTTTGATGGTAAGCTCCCAACACTAACAACACTGCCACCTCATCACCAGGGATAACACCAATCTGACGCAAATAATTAAACCGCTTAACGTCGTCAGGGCTATACAATATATACTGAGGTGAGATAGATTCCCTCATCATCCAGCGAAAAAAATCACCTGCTGGTGACTCCTCATGTTGACTCGGGCAAAGTTCTCTAAGGGCGATAGATACCGCTTCAGGCTTAACTTGTCGAACAACCTCCATCTGCTGGTCACTGGTATATTTATCAACCGACTCGGTGGTAATCTGAATGATCATGTCAGGCCCCACCGCTCTCCTAACGTTTTTGAGTGCGCTTTTATAGAGATCTGTATCGAGGGTGTGCAAACCCTGATTATCTCTGATATGCATATGCAGCATAGAGGCCCCGTGTTCAAAACACTCAGCAGCAGTGTAGGCTAACTCTGTCGCTGTCATGGGCAAGTTTGGATGATCAAGCTTGGTTTTACGGCCTCCGTTGGGCGCCACACAAATCATCACCGGACAAGTCATTATTCGCACCTCAATGGCTGGTTTATCAGAGCCCGATCCACAGCATCTCCAAGCTTCGAAACTATTTCCTCAACCTGTTTTTCATTAACCAAATAGGGTGGCGCTAATAAGACATGATCACCTCTAAGGCCATCAATCGTGCCGCCACTAGGATAACATGCAAGTCCCAACTCCATTGCGTTCTGTTTCACCAGAGCATGTATTTTTGCGGCGGGGTCAAACGGCGCCTTAGTTGAACGATTAGCAACCAATTCTATTGCCCTGAACAAACCCCGGCCCCGAATATCGCCAACATGTGGATGATCAAAAAAACGCTCAATGAGACCAACATGTAGTTTTTCCCCCATAATGTTGACATTTTCTAGCAGTCCCTCTTCCTCTATCGCTTGCTGGACTGCCAGGCCCGCCGCGCATGCTGTGGCATGCCCTACATAAGTATGTCCATGCTGAAATAGACCTGAACCATCAGCAAAAGCAGCATAGATATCCGAGGAACACAACATTGCTCCAAGCGGCTGATACCCGCCCGCTAGACCTTTAGCAATAACCAATATGTCTGGGCAAATATCCTCTTGTTCAGAAGCAAACAGGCTGCCTGTGCGCCCCATACCACACATTACTTCATCAAGAATTAACAAGATGTCATAATCATCACAGATCTCTCGAATACGCTTAAAATAACCGGGCGCAGGAACCAATGCGCCTGCCGTTGCGCCCACCACCGGTTCTGCTATAAAACCAATAATATTCTCAGCACCAACATCCTGTAACCGTTGTTCAAGCTGACTGGCCACCCGCAAGCCATAATCTTCCAAAGATTCATTTTTGTGCTGGTCTCTATAGGCATAGCAGGTATCGATATGATCCACATCAATCAGCAAGTCTTCAAATGGTTGACGTCGCCACTTGTTCGCCCCGATGGCCAACGCTCCCAGTGTATTGCCATGGTAACTCTGCTTGCGAGAAATAAATTTCTTACGTTCAGGTTGACCTTTCTCAACAAAGTACTGGCGAGCCAGCTTTAATGCTGACTCCATAGCTTCAGAACCACCTGAAACAAAATACACGTGGTCAATACCCTCCGGCGCCCTTTCGGTTAAAAATTTTGCCAACAACTCACTGGGCTGGTTGGTAAAAAATGCCGTGTGGGCGTAGGGCATCTGCCTTACCTGCTGCATGATCGCATCGATGACTTTTGGGTGTGAATGGCCAAGACAGGAGACTGCAGCGCCTCCGCAAGCATCTAAATATGACTTACCACTACTATCGTAGATGTAAGCGCCGTCACCGCGCTGGGCAGTGGGTAGGTGGGTATGAATTTGACGATGAAAAATATGACTTTGATGCATACTGGCGAACTTCCGAATACGGTTAAAATGAGCATCCAGAATAATTTTAAATACAACCAAGTATCAAACCATATATTCTAGCTTTTTCGGTTAGAAAAACTAACAAGTGATAGTCGTCGTTAAGTGTTGGGAATTAGAAAATTACGGTAGTTGATATTCTCTTGTTGATAGACAGCAGCTTGGCGAAATATCCACTCACGAAAAACCTTGACCTTATGCAAATCCCGAGATGATTCTGCATAGTATAGGTTGTAAGAATTTCTACGCCGAATAATATCATCAAAAGGTAAAACCAGCCGCCCCAAAGCCAAATTTTGAGCGGCAAGTATACTTCCAGCTACAATGACCCCTCTACCCTCCACAGCGACCTGTAAAGCGAGACCGGCATCGGCATAGTACAACCCTTTTTTCTGATCTAGTGGATCTTGCCCGAGATGTCCGAGCATGGTGTTCCAAGCTTCACCCTGATCGTCATGAATTAATGTGAAATCAGCAAGATCCTCGGGAACAGTCAATCCTTTGGGCCCCTCCATTAAACTAGGAGCACAGGCACAAAACGTATCTACATAAAAAAGACGCTCCATCTGCAGCGACGGATATCGAGCACCGCCCCAGCGAATCGCAATATCGGCCTGATCATCGAATTCTCCAGAAAAATAAATTGACGGTGATAAACGTAAAATTATGTCAGGGTGCTCATGCTCAAAGCCTGCTAACCTTGGAATCAACCACTGTGACGCAAATGTTGCGGTCAGATTGATCGTTAACGTGTGAAGATCTTTATTATTAACTAGCCTCGCGCTTCCTTTCTCAATTCTGTCCAGTGCATTACTAACTATCGGAAGCAGGTCGGCACCGGCTTCAGTAACGCGAACTTTTCTATGTGATCGAATAAACAAAGGTTGCTGAAAATAATCTTCTAACAACTTAATCTGTTGGCTAATGGCACCGTGGGTAACGAACAGCTCTTTTGCTGCACCGGAAAAACTCGATAGCCTAGCAGCGGCCTCAAAACTCTTTAACGCATTTAGTGGTGGAAGTTTACGCCCCATAAAAAACGACACTCTGGACAGTAATCAATTTAATACGCAACTAAAACCGCACAGTAATACCCTGCTGTTGCATGAATTTTTTCGCCTGAGAAATGGTGTAATCACCAAAATGAAAAATACTCGCCGCCAACACCGCATCGGCCTTGCCTTTAATGACGCCGTCAGCAAGGTGCGAGAGGTCACCAACACCACCTGAGGCGATCACTGGAACACTCACTGATCCACTAACCGCAGCGGTCAACCCAAGATCAAAACCATTTTTAGTCCCGTCACGATCCATACTAGTCAGTAAAATCTCACCAGCACCATAGGCTGTCATCTTTTCTGCCCAACATAGAGCATCAATACCAGTGGGCTTTCGGCCTCCATGGGTAAATATCTCCCACCTTGGATTTTCGCCCCAAGAAACCTGTTTAGCGTCAATTGCCACAACAATACATTGGTTGCCAAATCTTTGGGCAGCTTCTGCAACAAACTCTGGATGCGCTATCGCAGCGGAATTAATCGCTACCTTGTCCGCTCCAGCATTAAGTAAATTTCTAATATCCGTCTGCCCACGCACGCCTCCACCAACGGTAAGAGGAATAAATACCTCAGAGGCCATCCTCTCTACGGTGGAGAGTATCGTATCTCTGCCCTCATGACTGGCTGTAATATCCAAAAAGGTGATCTCATCCGCCCCTTGTTCATTGTAGCGCCGTGCAACTTCTACTGGATCTCCGGCATCGCGAATATCGACAAATTGCACACCTTTGACCACACGGCCTTTATCAACATCGAGACAGGGTATGATTCTCTTGGAAAGGCGCATAACTAACCTTTAGATGGGCGAAATAAATGACCAAGCTTGCCCGCCTTGGTAGACAGGTATTGAGCGTTGTGAGGGTTGCTCTCAGTCTCTATTGATTTGCGCTCTACTACTTTAAAACCTAAATCTTTGAGTGCGTTTACTTTCCTTGGGTTGTTCGTCATCAATTGGATACTAGCTGCACCCAGGTGCTGCAACATCGGCGCACAGATCGAGTAATCGCGCATGTCCGCGCCAAAACCAAGTCGCTCATTGGCCTCCACTGTGTCGGCTCCTTTATCCTGAAGATTATAGGCTCGAATTTTGTTGACCAAACCAATACCGCGCCCCTCTTGTCGGAGATAGAGGATGGCGCCACGTCCACGCTCAGAGATACGCTTCATCGCCTGATGAAGTTGTTCACCACAATCGCAGCGCATACTACCCAAAGCGTCACCTGTAAGGCACTCGGAGTGAATCCGTGTCAATAGCGGCTCATCCGCACTGCAATCCCCCATGGTAATCGCAATATGCTCTTTACCCTTAAACGGATCTTCAAAACCATGGATATCGAAGGTGCCCCAACGTGTAGGCAATTTTGAAGATTCAATGTATCGAAGCACGAAAATAACTCCAGAGGCCAAGATCAGATGCATGGGTATTGTACAGACTCTAAAAATCTCTTGCAGGGATTTAATCCAGAAGTTTGGACCTTGACCGCTCACTAAAAGTCTTTTTGTCTAACTGGCTTTCTCCGGAAAATAACCCATCATCCGCATGACAACTAAGCAGATGGCGCCAAATCCCACCAGACTTGCTAAAGTACCAGCAACCGCAAAACTAAATATTCCACTCGCAGCTGTTAACAACACAACCGCAATTAACAATATTGCAGTCAAGATAGCTTTTATCAACCTTTGATTGGTCTCAACGACAAGGTAGAGACAGGGAATTAAAAGCAACGTAATGGTAGATGCAAACAAAATACCGAAACTCAACGATAACGCCATGGGAATAACCCACTGCGCCTGCAGACTTGTTTCGAATAAAAGCGGCAATAAACCGACAAAAGTCGTCAGCGTGGTCAACAAAATAGCTCGAAAACGTTTCTGTCCGGCATCTAATATTGACTGCTCTATGGTCTGATTCGCCTCTCGACCACGGTTGGCGAACTCCACAAGTATCAAGCTGTCATTTACCACCACCCCAGCAAGCGCAATGATCCCAAAAATGGACATCATGTTCACCGATATGCCAAATAACACATGGCCGATAACAGCGCCAATAAAGCCAAACGGGATCACTGACATGATAACCAGCGGCTGAATATAGGAGCGCAGTGGGACGGCGAGAAGTCCATAAATCATAAACAACGAAGCCAAGAGGCCAACCCCGAGTTTAACATAGTACTCCCTCTGCTCTTGCGATCCGCCGCTGAGTCGAAACTCTACACTGGGGTATTTAGCGATCAGCTGGGGTACAAATTTTTCACGCACGTCTTCAATTACGTCACCACTCTGGACTTGATCCACATTTATTTCAGCTGTCACTGTCACGGTACGCATACGATCCATACGCTCGATCGCAGTGAGGCCGGTACCCAGAGTAAGCTCAGCAACCTCACCGATAGCAATGGCCTCACCACTGGCGGTGCGAATGTGCATATTCTCCAATGTGGAAATCGCCTGACGCTCTTTGGCCGGATATCTCACCATCACCTTTATCGTATCTGAATCTCGTTGAATGCGCTGCGCTTCCTCTCCGTAGAACGCACTTCTTACCTGCCTGGCAATATCTGCGAGTCGTACACCCACCTGACTAGCATGGGGCTTCAATTTAACGAGCACTTCCTTGCTGCCAGATGACTGAGAGTTGTAACTATCATAGACACCAGGAAACTGACTGATGTACTGCTGCAATTCGACACTTGCCAAAATCAACTCATCGGGATCTGTGCCCGACAAAGACAGACTTATCGCTGCCCCAGAAGGACCATCGGTGGAAAAATATCGTTGCTTACGCACATCGGGTAAAAGGCCCACTTCATTTCGCCACAGCCGCTCCACTTCGATAGCACTAATATCTCGAAACTCGGCCTTCACCAATGCGACTCTGAAGCTGGCTTCAACATCGCTGGAGATAAAAAAGCTTACATGTTCCACGAGGCCATTTGAGTCCGGATTTTCCAATACGTATCTATCATTTACTCGATAGATCGCTGATTCGACTTCGTCGATAGTTTTTTCAAGACTTTGTGAGGATGCTCCATCCTGCATAATGATCTGCGCCTGAATATTGTCATCGGGAACAGTGGGGAAAAACTCAAATCTGGCAATACCGCTATTAACCGCGCCTAGAATTAAGATAAACATAGCAACAAAGGCAGCCAGAGTAGTATACCTGTCCTCTAGAGCACGCCTTAAAAGAGGCTGATAGACTCCCTCTATAAAAGACTCCAGACCATTGGAAATCTTCCCTTGATAACGATTAAATCGAGCTAGCCAGCTGGATTTGGTTTCGCCAAACTTCAGCCCCACGAGGTGTGAGGGCAATATCAATTTAGATTCAATCAAAGAAAAAGTAAGACACAATATAACGACAATACTAATTGCTCGAGTGAATCCATCAAAGCTGCCGCCGACAAACATGATCGGCAGGAATGCCGCCATGGTAGTAAGAACACCAATCGTCGATGGTGTTGCTACCCGCTGTGCGCCCCTCACAACAGTCTCAGCAGTCGCCCTGTAGCGGCCTTCAACCAATTCACCCGCAGCAAGTTTTTCTCGGTAATCCTGCTTTACTTCGCTGTAAACACTTTCGCCGATCACAATAGCGTCATCTACCACAATACCCAAGACCATAATAAAAGCGAAGAGACTGAGTATATTTATCGTCACGCCCCCTAGAGGCATCAACCAAAAAGCACCAGCAAAACTGACAGGAATACCGACTATAACCCAAAGCGCCACCTTGATATTGAGAAACATGCCCAGCACCAGTGCTACAAGAAACCCGCCCATCAATAGGTTTTGCGACATCATGCTGAGACGTCCATTTAAATAGTAGGCCTGATCATTAAACACACTCAACTTCAAGCCACCTTGAATGGTCTTTTGCTTTTGCTCGACGTAGGCATGCACCTCTTCACTGATACTCAGCAAATTCTGTCCCTTGAGGGAAAATACTCCAAGGGTCACGGAGTCCTGACGATCAAAACGGTTTTTCCAAATGCTATCGGTAAATCCATCTCTAATGTCCGCTACATCATCAAGCAAAAGCTGGGTTCCATCTGCCCCACTGCGCACTACGATGGCACTGAAGTCCTCACCTCGGTAGGCTTTGCCCTCAGTGCGTACCAACAAATTGCCCGCGTTAGTGCGAATCATACCCGCCGGCATATCCAGCGACGACTGACGCACCGCTGATGCGACTTCGGCCAACGTAAGATTTAGTGCCCGAAGACGATTTTCGTCAACTTCAATGGAGATTTCGTAGGTACCCGCTCCCCAAAGTTGCACCTCTTTTACGGAGGGCAGAGCGAGGAGATCATCGTAGATTTCATCACCTATGTTTTTTTTCTGCTTCTGGGTCATTGGTCCATAGACAGAGACTCCAAGAGCCCACAAGTTCTGGGCAACCCTTTTTATTTGCGGTTTCTCAAGATCTTGTGGGAGATTTGTTATGCCATCAATTCGATTTTCAATGCGACTCCGCACCTCGTTGAGGTCCTCATTGGGCTCTATTTCAAGGTATATTCGGGCAAAATCTCTGGACGCCGCAGATGTGATTTTTTTTATACCCTGAAGGCCTTCCAAGGCGGCCTCCATTGGCAGTATCACACCCTTTTCCACTTCCACTGGTGCCGCGCCAGGATAAGAGGCAGTAACGCTGATAAGATTCAAATCAGAACGCGGAAACATCTCTTTGCTGACTGTAAGAAGAGCAATAGCGCCAGCGCAAAATATAAACACCATCACTAGGTTTGCCGCCACTGAATTCCGAGTGAACCAGTCAATCAATCCATTGGTTTTTAGCTCCATCAGTCAGCACTTCCCAGATACAAATCGTTTCTTACTTGCAGAGGCATACCATCCACGGCGGTGCCCACCGCGCTAATGATAAGCTCCACCCCACTCTCCAACCCCTCATTCACGAAGTAGTAATTCTCATCAGAGAAAAGTACTTTCACTTTCCGAAAACTCAAGGTTTGATCTTCATTGACTACGGCCACCCGTGAGCCCTGCAAGAGTGTACCGCGAGGAACTCTGACAACACCGTTTAAAGTTTTTCCATTGAACTGAGCCGTGACAAAAGTCCCCACCAGCAGCGGCGAAACAGCGTCGTCAGATCCACCGATAAGACCATAGGGATCGGCAACCCGAGCAACTAAATACTGAGAGCGATTGAGTTCGTTAATCACACCTTCGGATCGCACTAACTGAGCCTTCCAATTAGTTTCAACTCCGTTGACCGATCCACTCAATCGAACGTTCTCACCACCCATATCTGATTGCAGAGAAGCAGGATCAATGTTAGCTAAGTCTCTCTCTGTTAATGGCAGTCTGACTTCCACAAAGTCAATGGCAAAAGTCTCACCCAACCTTGAACCGACGGTAACATATTGACCCACATCCACAGATTTCTCAGTGACCATTCCCGCGTAGGGCGCTCTGATAGTGGTGCGCTGCAATTTAATTTCGGCTTGCCGAACTTCAGCCTGAGCTTGGAGGAGATTGGCCTCCGCCTCTGCCAAGTAAGGTTTTCTCAGAGCCAGCAAAGGTGCTTCCGACTCAGGTCTGCCAGTCATCTGCCATTCTTTTTTTGCCTGAACCGATCTCGCCTTTTCTAGCTCGTAGAGAGCTTGGCGGCTAATCTCAAGTGCTTTGGCTCTCTCCAAAGCCACGTTGTAATCGGAAGGATCCAGGCGCAGTAGTACATCACCTGCATTGAATTTACCTCCCACTATATAATTGCTGGAGACTTCTAGGACGGTCCCAGTTACTTCCGAAATCAAGATAGTTCGCGTTCTTGGTCTAACCGTGGCTTGAGACTCCACCTGTAAAGTGACATTCACTTGCTCTACGACCTGGGTTTTGACTGCTAAAGCGGCTTCAGGAGTGACCGTTTTCTCTGGCACGGGTTGAAGTTGATCCATTAAAACCGCGATGGCTATCGCAGTTCCAATGAGCAACAGTGGAACAAATGCCCTCATAACAAGATTTCCTTAACTAATTATTGTAATCTTCCTTTATCGACGTGTCGTCAGCCTTATATCCAACCGAAAAAAACCATCATTTGGATACAACCCAAGGTTGCCAAGCCGGCTATCACGTCGTCCATCATGATACCAAAACCACCCTGTATATTTTCATCTGCCCATTTAATTGGCCAAGGTTTAGCAATGTCAAAAAATCTAAACAAAACTACTCCAACCAATAGTCCGGACCAATCAGCTGGTATTGTTGCCAGCGCAATCCACAACCCAACAAACTCATCCCAAACAATACCCCCGTGGTCATGTTCATCAAGCCTTTTGGCCGCCTCGCCACAAATATAAACCCCCAGCAACGCACAGAGCAAAACAACAACCAAGTATAGCAGAGATGGCAACTGCACCAAAAAAAGCCACAGGACTGCCGCAATCAATGTGCCTACTGTGCCCGGCGCCACCCTGGAGAGACCACTGCCAAAGCCAAAAGCCAAAAGCATAATTGGTGACTTCAAAAGATCGAGAAATGATGGGTTAACAGTCAAAATGGTCAAATCCTTTTTTTGCCGCCGAGACAGGCATGTCGTCAATTTTTACCCTGGTAGAGTGGCCATCCCAGCTGGTCAACTCACCAATTTTAACTGCTTCAAGAGCTTCTTCAGCAATCCACTGCTCCACCTGCTCGAGGTGATACTGAGGCACAGTAAAAATTAACTCATAATCGTCGCCGGCGAAAAGTGCCCAGTCGAGCCATCTCGAAGGATAGCTGGTTTTTATTCGACTGTGAATAGGTAGCTTATCACTATTAATCTGGGCATCAACACCAGATTGAACGCAGATATGGGTTAAATCAGCGACTAAGCCGTCGGACACATCAATGCAGGCAGACGCCACTGCGGCTATCGTCAAACCCTCAGCAATGCGAGGCTCAGGGCTATAAAACCGTTTAGCCAGACGTGCTCTCTCAGTGGAATCCTTCACCATGTCACTATTTCGTATCATTTCGAGCCCCGCGCCACCATCACCGAGCATTCCAGTCACGTAAATACTATCTCCCGGTCTTGCACCACCCCGCGTTAAAGCCCGGTGAGCACTAACTTCCCCCAACAGGGTCAGGGTAATCGTCAAAGGACCTGCAGTAGTATCACCACCAATGAGTGCACAGTTATATCTGTCAGCAACGCTACACAAACCCTGGCTAAACTTAAACAGCCAGTCATCATGGGCATTCTCTTTTGGCAAGGTCAGTGCCAAGGTAAACCAACGAGGTTGGGCACCCATGGCTGCCATATCACTCAAATTGACACAAAGAGCCCGCTGAGCAATTAGATCGGCCGATGCTTGCTCAGGAAAATGAACGCCACTCACAAGAGTATCAGTCGCAACAACCAGATGGGTAGAAGCACCACCGCTAAAATCCACCAGCGCAGCATCATCACCAATTCCCAGCAATACATCTTTTTGCGCGGTAAGATGCTTGAAATAAGTCTCAATTATGCCGAATTCAGATTGTTTAGTTGATACTTTATTAATCACTGATCTCTGCCTTGGACTAGGAGCTCTTTATACTCCCAGCAACTTCAACAGCTCGTTTCTCAGCTGCCACTTGATCCAGTACACCGTTTATAAATCGAAACGAATCAGTCGGGCCATAGGTTTTAGCCAGGTTTACAGCTTCATTAATTGCCACCTTGTAGGGGACCTCAATAGTAAACATTAACTCATAAGTCGATAATCGCAATACCGCCCTGGAGACTGGATCCAGTTGTTTAGTGTCTCGATCAAGATAGGGTTCTATAGTTTTATCAAGGTCCAGCAAATGTCTTGGAACGCCAAATAAAAGTGAGTGAAATAATCTCTGATCGACCTTGGTCATATTATTGTCGGTATGAAATCCAGCCTCAATTGTCTCAAGGTCTGTGCCACTCATTTCCCAAGAATATAAAGCCTGTACAGCCATACGACGGGCTTTTTGACGCTCTCTCGATTTAGACATCTACCACTCACCGTCCATATGATTAAACACAGTGAGCAGCTCCAAGATTGATAGTGCTGCCTCTTCACCCTTATTGTCTGCATTATCCTCGGCACGCGCCAGAGCCTGCTCGTGATTATCCGTCGTCAATAGGCCGAAGGCAACAGGGATATTGTGGTGCAAACTGACCTCTCCAATCCCTCGGGTTGTTTCCGCACAAACATAATCAAAGTGGGGTGTATCTCCGCGAATGACACAACCCAGTGCAATCACCGCGCTATAGCGCTCGGTTTTCGCCGCGCGTTGGCTAGCGATGGGTAACTCGAAGGCACCAGGCACTCGATATACATCAACAGCTTTACCTTCTAATCCATGGCGAGCCAAAGCTCTCAACGCACCAGCGAGTAAACTGTCAGTAATATCTGCATTCCATCGCGCAGCGACAATGGCGATGCGAGCTGCACCAGTATCAAAATTCCCCTCTTCAGGTCTGAAATAACCCATGGCGTAATCTTTTCTCCCAATTAAAAACTGTAGTCTAAATTAATCACAACTAACATATTCCACCACTTCCAAGTCGAACCCGGAAATTGCTGTGAATTTAAATGGTGCACTCATCAAACGCATTTTCTGAACACCTAAATCCATCAAAATCTGTGAACCCGTACCCACCTGTTGATAGACCACGTCGCTGGCAGGGCCGGCCCGACTCTCCCCAGGATTCAAAATTGCTTCAACCTCAGCATCGATATCACCAGCAGTTTCAGGATAATAAAGCAAAATTACCGCACCGCGCCCCTCTTTGGCGACACGCTCAAGAGCACGATAGAATGACCAGGCCTTGTATTCCCCAAGGGACTCAACAGCTAATATATCTCTGGCCAAGCGGTTTACATGGACTCGAACTAATGGGGGTTGATCTCCACTTAAATCACCCATCACTAATGCAAAATGCTTTTCATTACGAGCACTATCGAGGTACGTTTTCAGTATAAAATCACCGAAGTGAGTATTTACTTTTCTTTCATTGATGCATCGAGTAGTTTTTTCAGTGACCAGTCTATAGTGAATCAGGTCAGCTATAGTACCAATTTTTAGATCGTGCTTTTGGGCGAATTTTTCAAGATCATCACGGCGCGCCATGGTGCCATCTTCATTCATAATTTCTACGATTACGGCAGCTGGTTCAAACCCCGCCATTTTCGCCAAATCGCAACCAGCTTCTGTGTGCCCCGCGCGACTTAGGACGCCTCCTTCTTGTGCCTTCAATGGGAAAATATGCCCAGGCTGCACAATATCGTCTGGCCGCGCATTACTGGCAACCGCCGCCTGAACTGTTCTGGCTCGATCAGCGGCGGATATCCCTGTGGTCACGCCCTCAGCAGCCTCAATAGATAGGGTAAATGGAGTGCTATGGCTTGAGTTGTTATTCTCACCACTCACCATCATTGCCAAATCTAACTGATGACAGCGCTGCTCATTTAGAGTTAAGCATATTAATCCACGCGCATTAGTGGCCATGAAATTAATGTCTTCCGGACGCACCATTGGCGCGGCCATGACCAAATCACCCTCGTTCTCTCGGTCCTCGTCATCCATCAAGATGACCATCTTTCCCTGACGAATATCTTCAATCAACTCTTCTACTGTGTTTAATACCATGAGTCGTTTTTCCGCTATGTTGTTTTATTTATTGATCAGCTGCTTTTTCGCCGAGAAGCAAGCGCTCTAAATATCGGGCGACAAGATCGACCTCTAAGTTTACTCGACTACCCAAGATATAGTCACCCATAACAGTGTGCTCCATGGTGTGCGGAACAATATTTAATTCAAAATCAGTCCCCTGTACTGTGTTGACCGTCAAGCTAGTACCATCCAGCGTAATCGAGCCTTTGTGAGCGATATATTTAGCGATATTATTAGGCACACGCACACCAAATCTCCATGATCGAGCATCTTCATCAATCGCTGTTACTTCGCCAATAGCATCCACGTGACCAGAGACAATATGCCCACCAAAGCGATCCGTTGCCTGCATGGCTTTTTCGAGGTTAATACGCTGACCAGCAAGCCACGAACCGATGGTGGTCAAATTCAGCGTCTCAACCGACACATCGGCAACAAAACCCATGCCAGTTAACTCTACCGCAGTGAGACAGGCACCGTTACAGGCAATGCTATCGCCCAACCTTACATCGGAAAGATCTAAAGTGCCGGTATTAATTGTCAATCTCACGTCGCCGCCACGAGGCTCTAATTTAGCCACCTCACCAATCGCAGCAATTATTCCTGTAAACATAATTCATTTCCCTCGCTCAAACAGCGTTACAATTCTACAGCTTTATTGTGAGACACATTAAAACCGGATAGAACCTTTAAATAAATGTTAATAATCCTTATCCGGGACAAATATCATCCTTATATCTTCACCAATGCGCCTGACATCCTGAACTGATAGGGCCAAGTGTGCATCAATAGTACTGATCGGAAGATTGAACATAGGCCGCGCCTGATGTCCAAAGAGTTTGGGTGCCCAGTAACAAACCAACTCATCGACTAACCCTTCAGCGATAAAAGAACCTGCTAAACTGGCACCCGCCTCAACCATCACCTGATTGCAGTCCCTATTTGACAACTCTTCCATCAAAGCATGAAGATCTACACCATCGGCTACGGCAGGTAAAAATACAATTTCCGCACCAGCTTCGACAAGGGCATTGGCTCGCCGTTGCTGGCTCTGCCCGTCGATAGTCGCGATCATTACCGGGCCAGGTTGTTGCAGCAGTCGAGCACTTGGTTGGATTCTCAACTGGCTGTCCACAACAACCCTCAAGGGTTGTCGAAGTGGATCTGTCGTTCCCAGTTCCGACTCACTAATTCTTACTGTTAGCGAAGGGTCATCCATTGACTGAGTGCCGCTTCCGGTCACAATGGCACAGGAGGCTGCTCGAAGTTTTTGCACATCTTTCCTGGCCGCAGGTGTGGTGACCCACTGACTCTGACCACTGGCCATCGCGGTGCGGCCATCAATACTTGCCGCCATTTTAATAAGTATCCAGGGCAATCCCTGTTCGTGACGTTTGATAAACCCTCGGTTAATATTTCTGGCCTGATCTTCGAACAAGCCAACATCCACTTCAATACCTGCATCTTTTAATGTCTCAACACCAATGCCTGATACCACAGGATTGGGATCCTCACAGGCAATGACGACACGAGTAACACCAGCCTCTATCAATGCTTTGGTACAAGGACCTGTTCTACCTTGATGATTGCAGGGCTCAAGTGTGACATAGACATGGCTATTTCTAGCATCACCTGCCATCACTAAGGCTTCAACTTCAGCATGATTTCCCCCAGCAGGACGAGTACAACCCTCGCCTAGGATTACTCCGTCACGGCTAATAACACAACCAACTGCAGGATTTGGAGACACTGTGAATCGCGCTTTTTCAGCCAATTTCAGCGCTCTGGTCATCATTTCCCGATCGTAGGTAGAAAAACTAGTCACTTTCTAATCACTCTTGGCTTAGCGTCGCTCAACCGATTCAGTTCATCCTGAAATTCACTCAAATCTTGAAAACTTCGATAAACAGATGCAAAGCGTATGTAGGCAACTTCATCCAACTCATGAAGCTGACGCATCACTTCTTCACCAATAATTCTTGAGGAAATTTCTCGCTCACCAGTAACCTGTAAAAAATGTTTGATCTGCGACAGAGAAATCTCAATTTGCTCAATTGATACCGGTCTTTTTTCGAGCGCACGCTGCAACCCCGCGCGCAATTTATCTTCGTCAAATGGCTCTCTGCTGCCATCACTCTTGATCACTCTAGGCATCACCAGTTCAGCTAACTCAAAGGTAGTAAAACGCTCGCTGCAAACACCGCATTCACGACGTCGACGCACCTGTCCACCCTCGGCTACTAGGCGAGAATCGATCACTTTGGTGTCATCAGCATTGCAAAATGGACAGTGCATAAATGGGCTCAAAAAAAAGGAGCGCTAGTTTAGCATAAGTCGAATGACTGAGCTCAGAATTGTTAACTAAGGCGCGTCCATAGGCTGCACGCCTACTTCACTGCCAGAGTGCTCGTAACGCATACCATCGGAGGTAAACAATGTTCTGTGGCGTGGACCATCGACAACAGGGTCATTCTCAAGGTAACCAGCGTCGCCGGGATAAAGACAAATAACTTGGCCATCAAGTTCACATAACGTTGGGGTAACTGAATAGGGACTGCGAACTGCCAGCGAACGACAGGCATCAGTCGCGCTAGCGTAGTGACTGATCAAACTGATAGAAAGGTAGGTCGGCGGCATCAAAACCAGCTCACCCGAATGATGTAACTCCATGGCTCGATGCAAACCAATCCACTGAAAGTCGTGGATTTCGGAGCCATCGATAACGACTGCTTGTTCCGTATCAGTCACCTGCGATGCAAAAAACCAGGTGGAAAACCGTCTTTTTTCACCAATTGGGGTGGTCCAATTGCAAAAGTGAACCAAGTCGTCTGCGGCGATAGTGAGCCCACATTCTTCATTGATTTCTCGCGTCGTTGCGATTCTTGCTGCCTCGTGTTCCGTGGAGTACCCATCCATCTCGGCCTGATCTATGGCCCCGCCGGGGAAAACCCAAGCCCCGCCCGCAAATGCCAACTTTGCATTGCGTCGCAACAACAGCACCTCTATACCCACAGATGAATCGCGCAACAAAACAGCAGTTGCCGCCGGCCTCACAGGGACAGGTTCATCCATCTTCAACTCCACTCTTATGACCTTAAATTGAACGCAAGGCACACGGCGAAAAACCTCTACCCATATACAGGAAAGCGAGCACAGGTAGCCAGCACCTTCGCTTTAACGGCAGGAATAATTGTTTCAGACGTACCGTTCTCAAGACTATCCAATATGTCACACATCCAATGGGTTAGATCAACTGTCTCTTTGATGCCAAATCCACGAGTAGTTATAGCAGGTGTACCGACACGCAGGCCAGATGTTACAAAAGGCGAGCGCGGATCATTTGGCACCGCATTTTTGTTAACGGTAATAAAGGCATCTCCCATGGCTCTATCCGCGTCAGCGCCGGTGTAATCCTTACCGATTAAGCTAACTAACATCAGGTGATTTTCAGTTCCATTGGAAACAATATCAATACCACGCTCCATGAACGTCGCTGCCATCGCCTTAGCATTGGCCACAACTTGCTTCTGATAAGTGACAAAGTCTTCACTCGCAGCTTCTTTGAACGCCACCGCTTTAGCGGCAATTACGTGGCAAAGTGGACCACCCTGGCTACCGGGAAAAACTGCAGAATTGCACTTTTTGGCAATGGCTTCATCGTTAGTCAAGATGATGCCGCCGCGAGGACCTCTTAGAGTCTTGTGAGTGGTTGATGTCACCACATGGGCGTGAGGAATTGGGCTGGGATACACGCCCGCTGCAATCAAGCCTGAGACATGGGCCATGTCAACAAGTAAGTAAGCGTTTACGTTGTCAGCTATCTCCCTAAACCTAGCCCAATCCATAATACCAGAATAAGCAGAAAATCCTGCGATAATCATGGCCGGTTTATGTTCCAGCGCCAGCGCCTCTACCTGATCATAGTCAATCAGGCCTGTGTCCGCATCGAGCCCATATTGCACTGGATTATAGAGCTTGCCAGAAAAGTTTGGCTTGGCGCCATGAGTCAAATGACCGCCATCTGCCAAACTCATACCAAGAACAGTGTCACCGCCCTTTAAGAGAGCTAAAAATACCGCGCTATTGGCTTGAGACCCCGAGTGAGGCTGTACGTTGGCGTATTTGGCATCGTACAAACTTTTCAATCGCTCGATGGCTAATTCTTCAGCCACATCAACATACTCACATCCACCGTAGTAACGCTTGCCGGCATAGCCCTCAGCGTACTTATTTGTCATCTTACCTCCTTGCGCTTCCATTACCGCATAGCTGGTATAGTTCTCCGATGCGATAAGCTCAATGTGCTGTTCTTGGCGCTGGTCTTCCAATTGCATAGCCTGCCATAGCTCGAGATCGGCCGTCTCGATAGTGTGATTTTTCTCAAACATGGTGCGTCGTATTCCTGGATGTGAAGGTTGCTTAAAAAGTATTGCAAGTTTACATGAATTACTGCCGACCTGACAGGCAAACCCGCGGGTTTCATACTGTTATTTTTATCTGTTGGATCTATTTCTCAAACACCGCCAAAGACTCAATATGTGCGGTGTGAGGAAACATATCCATCACCCCCGCTGAGTTGAGTTTATAGCCAGCTTCAGCCAATAGCTTTGCATCTCTGATCATTGTTGCCGAATGGCATGAAATATAGATAATTTGTTTGGCATCCGAGGCAGCCACCCAAGACATAACACCACCGGCTCCGCTGCGTGGAGGGTCGAGAATAATTAAATCAATGGCAGCTTTATTGCTTACAATATTACGTAATCCATCGCTTTTAGTAAGATCCGACACAACAAAATCAATATTGGTAATCCCATTGTTGTGCGCATTGACTTTTGCAGCCTCCACCAATTCAGCTAACCCCTCCACACCCACTACTCGACCAAAATATTTGGCCAATGGCAAAGTTAAGTTGCCCGAGCCACAAAATAGATCGATGGCCAGCCCATCGAATGAGGGTTTTAACAAATTCACAACTTGCTTGATCATCCTTCGATTGATATCACTGTTGACTTGAATAAATTGACCGGGTTCAAAAAGAATATCTAGATTATCAATAAGGGTATACGACAACCGATCACTGCCTTCGTCTAGACGGCGGTATGGGGCCATAGTAGAGCTTTTCCACCAAAGTTGAACATCACCAGCAAATTGTGAGAGTTTACCTAGCAACATCTCAGTCTCTATTGCAGACAAGCTCCGATTAGCCGAGATTGCAATGGCCGTCTGATCATCACCAGCAACTAACTCCATCTCAAATAATTTAATAGTGTCTAATGTGGCCAAAATAGAAGGCATTTTGGCTAAAAAAATATCCAAACACGGCACCAAAACCAAGCAGCTACCTACTGGCTCTATGCGGTTACTCTTTTGGGTTCTAAAGCCGAGTAACACTTTATTATGTCTGATTTGCTGAACCGCCAATCGAGCCCGCCTTCGGTAACCCCACTGATCGCCCTTTATGGGCTCAAGAACTATATCAGGGTGCATGTTTGAACGACGTAAAGCATCGACAAGCTGGGTCTGTTTGTGCTCGATCTGTCGGTCATGATCAAGATGTTGTAAATTGCAGCCACCGCAACGAGAGAAATATTGACACGCCGGTTCCCGCCTAAAAGGTGACGGTGAAATTATCTCGACGACACGACCCTCACCAAAGTTACGCTTCTCAATTGTTGTGCTAAAACTAATATCTTCTCCGGGCAACCCCCCGTCGACAAAATACGCTTTACCATCGACACGTCCAACTCCGCGGCCATCGTGGAGTAAGTCGCTAATTTCGCATTTTTGCACCGGTCTGCCTGACATATATTACGCCTGCGGATTATTCGTGTGTTTTGCTCTAGCTTTCTTAGTGGTGCAGTCTAACTAATTAATTTGCTTTGGGAAGTGGCGAGGCCTATTACCAGTCAATGGATTTGCCTGCCCAGTCAAGAAAAGACAACTGTCCATCTACGGACGCATGATTCATAATTTCGGTTAACTGTTTGGCAACGAACGACGGCGTAAATAGCTTATCTTCAGCAACGCGCTTTTGAAATGGTTTAGATAAGTTTGTGTCAGTGGTGCCTGGGTGGAACGCAATTAATTTGACGTTCTTCGCACGTCGGGAATATTCAATAGCCGCAGTTTTCATCACCATGTTCAGTGCCGACTTGGAAGCTCGGTAAGCGTACCAGCCACCCAATTTGTTATCACCGATACTGCCTACTCTGGCACTCAGAGCGATCAAGATGCAGTTGTTTTGACCTTTGAGAAAATCGAACAATAGTTTTAGCCAGAGCGACGGAATGACTACATTACTGTGCAGTACGGACTGCATACTAGTCTCATTGATATCTTCCAGACGCTTTTCAGGTTGAATATCTCCCTGATGAAGAACACCATGACAAATGCATACTCGGCTGAACTGTCCTTTATATGGAGACAATTGCAATACAGTGTCGGTCATCGACACCTCATTATATCGACATTGAATCCAGAGTATCTTAGTTCTTGAAGCGCCCCATTCTATATTCTCAGACTTTGGCTGCCGGCTGACTGCAATAATCTTATCTAGTCGAGGATCCTCCAATAATTCTCTCACCAAGGCCAAGCCAATTCCCCCAGAAGCACCCAGCACCAACGCGCAATTAAGACTGTCTTCTTTCACTTGGGCTGGCCTCCCGTATCACAGCTGTCACAGCGAGGTTGCCGTGTTAGCAAAGAGGAAAATCTATGCCTGTGTTTAGCAAAAAATATATAGGCATAATCGGCGATCTGTTTGATTACTGGCCATCGCAGGGGAGCAACCCAGTGTCTTTTGCCCACCAGACTCCATGCGCGATAGGTTACATCGAGGGCATAAATCATCTCGCCACCGGCCAATTCACCATGCAAAATTTGGTCAGCTTCTAGCTTGTCCACGTAGGGAAATCGTCGATTGAAGTCGGGGGCGTTGATATCTTCGTAGGCAATGTTTTGCTCTGTGTCTAAACTCTGCAGATGGCGCATTTCTCTGGCGCAAAGCGGGCAACCACCATCGTAAAATATAGTTAACTCTTTCATCTAAAGATATTCCATCCCAATAAAAAATAGCACAAGAACATGGAGTGAAACGACAGCGACGGTGAGGTTTCGGCGAAGACGCCAATAACTGAGCTCATCTCGTCCAGCGAAACGCTCCACAAATAAGACCGACCCATACCCTACCGCCAGTAAGACTAGCGCAAGCAGCGTCATCACTTGAGAGACATGGGTTAGTAGCAGTGAAAACCAAGCAGAAAGACAGACGACGTTGCTGAATAGCAGCATACTGCTGGACAATTTGTCGACACTCGCAGAGTTAATGCGTCCCCACAAGGTACCAGAGACAAAGCTTAGAATAACAACACTGTAGGAAACAAAAACATAGGGGGCGTAAAAGCCAGCCAACGAAGCAGATTGACTGCCTAGACCAAAAACAGCAGCATTGCCTAACACCAACGCGCTAGTCAAAAATGGCAACAACCCCAAATACCCTAGACCATAGGCCACTCTAGCTGACGCGGGTAGTGAAGAATCATTTAGTGCCATAATCGAAAATCTATAATTTTACTATGGTCAATACGTCAGCCATACCACCGGCGGATCCATCCATGACCTGTTCAAAGATAATCTAGAGGTTATTGTGACGATGGATCCATCATTGAGATCAACTCGTATCCTCGGTACTCAATGTTTAAAGGCAGTCCATCCCAGTGATTAACGTCGGTATAATGCTGTTTTCCAACGACTTGCGGATTGAGGATAATGCGACGTTGCTGCATGCCTGCTCTCAAGTAGACAAACTCATCTGCCTTTACTGTGACGACTCTTTTCACCCATCCATATCGTTACGAACTCCGGAGTCGCCATCACAGCTGCGGCAGAATTTCCTTTATCAATCACTCGAATCTCTGGATAAAAGCTTAGCTGTCTACCAACAACACCTTGTGGTGCGAAAACAGCCACAAACCGATGCCCTAGCTGAAATAATTACCCAGCATAACGTTACTCACGTTTTCAGCAGTCGCAATGCTGGCTGGTATGAGAATTATCAATGGTCGCTTTTAAGATCACGCTATCCGATGATTCACTTTGAACAACAGGACAGTCACACACTGTTCAGACAATCTCAGCTACCCTTTGAGTTGCACAATTTGCCTGAGAGTTTTTCTAAATTTCGCCGGCAAATTGAAAAAAAATTGTGCATTAATCCCCCAGAGGGAAAACCAAGCAAGATGCCTGCGGCATTGCCAATACCGAGATCAGAGAAACTGAACCTCAGCATACAGAGCGATAGCACTGCTCTTTTCAGGGGAGGCGAAGATGCAGGAAAACGGCATTTAGATAAATATTTTGCATCAGAGTTACCCAGCACATACAAAAAAACCAGGAATGGGTTAGATGGCATGGATTATTCCACCAAGTTTTCTCCCTGGTTGAGCAATGGTAGTCTATCAGTCAACTCAGTAATGGCGGCGCTTAACCACTACGAAGGTAAAAAAGGTGCTAATGATTCCACCTATTGGATTTTCTTCGAATTACTTTGGCGAGAATATTTTCAGTGGTATGCCCATCACCACAAAAGCCGACTGTACGGTTTTGGTGGGATCAACAATCGGCAACCCAAAACCAGTTTTTATCCGCAACGTTTCCAAAAGTGGTGTCACGGCACTACTCCATTTCCGCTAGTTAATGCACTAATGAATCAGTTGCGGGCCACTGGGTATATGTCAAATCGCGGTCGACAATTGGTGGCCAGCTGTTTTGTGCATGAGTTAAATCTTGATTGGCGCTATGGCGCTCGCTTCTTTGAAAAACATCTTATCGATTACGATCTCGCTTCAAACTGGGGCAATTGGCAGTATCTGGCGGGCGTTGGCGCAGATCCAAGGGGTCACAGAAAATTTGATTTATCAAAACAAGCTGAGATATATGATTCCGAAGGGAAGTTTACTCAAGCATGGGATGGTTTTGGCAAAGGCGATCATCTCGATTCAACCGATGCGGCAGATTGGCCAGTCTAGATTAAAGTCTCTCACTTCGAGACAAATCGATTTTTCACTTAACTAAAAGTCGCTGCTCCCGGAGTCCCACAGGCAGGGACGAAGCCGAGCGATTTAACACTAAACCCGGGGGTTGTCGTGTTAAAAAACGCTCATATAAGAAGTGTAGACTCGGGATTTGTTGCACTTTAGTAAAAAAAAAGATAAATTCAACGAATCAGTTACGCATAAAGCGTCCCATAACAATAGTAACTGAACTACGTGGTGCGGCTGGCTCGCGTTCCGTTAGGCTCGCTTGCACTTGACAAAAAAGTGATTGAGAAGGGTTTTACAATGACAGATAATCTATCGTCCGGCGATTACGTCGGCATGTCCTTTTGGTTAATTTCTATGGCGCTAGTCGCTGCCACTGCTTTCTTCTTTGTTGAACGTGACCGTGTCGCGGGCAAATGGAAGACATCATTGACAGTTTCTGGTTTGGTAACGTTGATTGCCGCCGTTCACTACTTCTACATGCGCGATGTGTGGGTTGCAACAGGCACTTCACCCACGGAATTTCGTTACATCGACTGGCTACTGACGGTTCCTCTGCTAATGGTTGAATTCTATTTAATCATGTCAGCGGTAGGCAAAGTTCCAGGGCGTGTATTCTGGAACCTATTAGTCGGTACTACTGTAATGCTGATCTTCGGCTATATGGGCGAAACAGGCATGATGGGTGTCGGGCTAGCCTTCGTTCTGTCGATGGCAGCATGGTTCTACGTGATCTGGTACATCATGAAAGGTGAAGCTAGTCAGGTTAATGCCAGCCTAGCCAATGCAAATGTTCAGAAAGCCTACAAGACAATGACCTTCTTGGTCACCGTCGGCTGGGCAATCTATCCCCTGGGATACTTCATGGGATACCTAGGTGGTGGTGCCGATGCCGGTACTATGAACCTGATCTACAACTTGGCTGACTTTTGGAATAAGATTGGCTTCGGTGTAGTGATCTGGGCAGCGGCAGTAGCTGATTCGGAGTAAATTGTTCGAATTACGAAGAAGAGCCGGGATACCCGGCTCTTCTTATGCTGCAGCAGAAAGTTCTAGTTTCGGTGCGAGAAAGTTAACTTAACGCCAACCGAGCAAAAATAAAAATGAAGGGTACACTCTATGTCCCCAACTGATTCATTCCAAAAGGGGTTAGCCGGACTATCAGAATTTGATAGCCTCATGTTAGACGAAATACCTCATCCAACTAACGGCTTGCATGAGGCAGCTCGCTATCATTTTCAAAATCCGGGAAAATACTTTAGAGCGCGTCTAGCACTTCGATCCGGTCAAGCACTCAATCTAGCATTACAAGATTCTCTGCATTGGGCAGCCTCCTGCGAGCTGCTGCACAACGCATCTTTGATACACGATGATATTAGCGATGCCAGTACCAAAAGACGTGGACAAGCCAGCATCAACGAACGCTTTGGGCAAGATACAGCGCTTTGTCTAGGTGATTGGATGGTCGCCAAGGCATTCGAATTGGCTGCGCGGAATATATCTCACGGTGGACAACTGGCGGCGCTTTTGGCCCGCGCAATGCAAGACACCTGTAGCGGGCAGACTTCCGACATTAACCAACGTAAGATCGCAGAGCTCCAAGAATGGCAACAAATTGCCAAGAACAAGACCGCACCACTGCTCATCGCTCCGTTGTTGGGCATAGCAATCTGCGCTAATGAAAAGTTTGCTGCTGATAACCTAAAGCAACTAGTGGAATACTGTGGCTTGGCTTATCAAGGGCACAACGATATCGACGATATAGTGCCATCGAGCCACTTCTCCAGCGATCTCAATGGACGTAAACCTAATCTGGTGATCAGCCTATATTCCAATTTGGAGACCACCAAGGTCTCGGCATTTCAGAAATGGTATGGTTCTGAAGATATCTCGAGTACGAAAGAATGGCAAAAACGTATCGCATCCAGTGATGCCATCACTCAGGCTAACGAACTGGTGGACTATTGGTTATCTCAGGCTGAGCGACTGGTTCCCCTTATGCCTGTTCAGTTACAATCAGTGGTAGGTGATCTGGTCACCTCAGTAAAACGACCAATCACTGACGAATTCTCGGGTCAATTAGCCTAATTTAGCCAATAAGATCAGTTATGGAAAATCTACAGTCGCGACAAGTACTTGCGCGGCATGGAAAGTCTTTTTACTGGGCAAGCTTTTTCCTTGGCCCAAAACTGGCAAACCGTGCGGCCAGACTCTATGAATTTTGCCGATTTGTAGACGACTTGGCTGATGGCGATTTACCCCATAGACAACTGTCTCTCGAAGAAATTTTCGCTGGACTAAAACCAGAGCCACAGATGGCAGGTTCGCGCACACTTGCAGAGCTTGATGATTTCTTACAACTCTCAGAAGAAAACCATATCCCCCTCATTGCTGCACAAGAACTTTTGCATGGTATGCTCCAAGACCAAACGCCCGCCGCGTTTACCAGCGAGAGAGAACTTCTTCGCTACTGTCATGCCGTAGCTGGTACCGTTGGTCTTATGATGTGTCGTGTTCTCAACTGTAAACATGACAGAGCTGACAGTTTCGCTATTGATTTGGGTATCGCTATGCAACTCACCAACATCTCCCGAGATGTATTAGAGGATGCGAAAATGGGGCGCCGCTACCTGCCCTCAGATTGGTTGCCAGACAACCTTACCGTGGATGATATAGCCACAGCTAAAGCCTCTGCCCATGAGCCTGTAGCCATTGCCATTGAGCGTTTGCTGACATTGTCAGAGGACTATTACCGAAGTGCACTACTAGGTATACGATTACTGCCATTTCGAAGTCGACTTGCCATTGCTATCGCACTGCGCGTGTATCGTCAGATTGGGTGGGTTTTACAACGCAACAACTTAGCCTGGTGGCGTGGTAGAGTTATGGTGAGTAAACCGGAGAAGGTGCTGTTATCTATTCGCGGGCTAGGTGAGCTTATTCCTTTGAAAGTACCGTCCCACAAACGAGATCTTCATAAAGATTTAGGGGGCTTAGCAGGTGTCAAATGAAACCAATACTCCCCTAAACATTGATATTGCCATTATTGGCGGAGGCAGCGCTGGTATGACCTTGGCAAGGGAACTCTCCGCCCAAGAGAAACCGCCAGTAACGGTGGTCTTCGAGCCAAAGACACCACGTCAGAGAGACTGTTGCTGGAGCCTTTGGGCGACGGAAAAACAACGACAACAACTTGAAAAATCGACCAAAGGTGCTTGGCAACAGTGGCGACTGGTCTGTAATAAAGAAGAATTAATTTTAACGAGCCACAACTATGCATACACCTGCCTAAGTTCGGCCGCCTTCCTGAAGAGCTGCGAGGACAGTCTAACTGATCCAGTCAAATTGAAACGCGTCAGTGTCAACCAGATATCTGATGAGGGTTTAGTTGATGCTGGCGACTTGCACTACAGAGCAAGCCATGTTTTCGATAGTCGACCCAGCAGCACAGATGATGGTTTGAAACAACACTTTCTCGGATGGGAAGTAATAACCGAGCGGCCTATCGCTGAGCCTGAGATAGCTACACTGATGGATTTTCGCGTCGACCAATCAAGGGGACTGCACTTCATCTATGTGTTACCGTTTTCGGCAACCCATTTGATGATTGAATCCACCATGATTTCGTCCACGACTGAAGACAAAATTTGGTATCGCCAAGCAATCGAGCAATGGCTGCAAAAAAAGCATATCAAGATCAAAGAATTGATTCGAGAAGAAGTGGGCGTTATCTCTATGCAATCTCAGTCGCTTTCAGAAAGTGAGAAAGCACAGACTATAACTGCAATTGGCGCCGCCAGTGGTGCAGTTCGGCTGTCATCTGGCTATGCCTTTAGTACTATCCAAGCGCAAATGACCAGACTTGCCGAGAACATCTCTGTGGGCAACCCGCTGCACAAACCTCAG
>Ga0206126_10000041_pt1 | contig 162273 bp, 138 predicted proteins | sample Helgoland_Spring_5_FD_148621 | JGI IMG/M metagenome (GOLD analysis project Ga0206126, IMG submission 148621) | Pelagic subsurface seawater microbial communities from Kabeltonne, Helgoland, North Sea - Helgoland_Spring_Bloom_20160412_1 | ecosystem: Environmental > Aquatic > Marine > Epipelagic...
TACTCGAGATAGCACGAAACACCTGATCGAGGTCGGTGCCGTTATTGGGTACAAGCGACTTCACGTTCTCGATACCTACATTAAGACCGTCGCGGTCGGCAACTTCTTGCCAAGTAAATTTGTCGCCGGCTAATAAGGCCTCGGTTGTGTTGCTAAACTGCCAGAGCTGATACCGGCTGGTAATAGGCAGCTGCGTGCTCACCCAGTCGACGGTTTTGACCACGCGCTGCCACTTGGGCGCCTCGCGTTTGCGTTCGTCGCTCATGTTGCGCGTACGAATAATATTCACCAGCGTTTCGTCGAGCATGCTGGTCGAGCTGTCGACCAAAATAAGGATGCGCTGCCCGCCAAGAAAAAGACCCGTTAGATACTGGCGACTGCCATCGCCTAAAAACTGACGAACGCTGTTACCCTCTTGATCGAGCGCACTCGCCTGCAGGCGCAGGAGTTCTTCTTCGAGCGCTTGCACATCAGCGCGCAGTTTTTCGATGCTCTCGACGGTTGCGGTACTCGAGTTTTCGAGCGCAGCAAGCTCTTGCAGAAAAGTTTGCAGCTGCTCTTGAATCTCGCGCGCAAGCCCCTCGGCGGTGACTACCTCTAAACTAACGTCGGCAACGGTATTACGAATTCGTTCGAGGTTAAGCGCGCCCTCTAATACTTCTTCTTCGAGCAGACTCACCTCGGAGGCGATACTGGGATCGACTGTGACAGCAGCAACCGTGTCGGCGTGGTCGAGAATAAGGAACAGTAAAATCACCGCACCAAAACCGCAGAACATCACGTCGAGAAACGCAAGGCTCAGCGGGCTTACTTGTCTTTTTTGTGATTTAGTCTGCGCCATTGTTTAGCTTTTTAAGGTTAAAAGTTAGCGTGCCTAGGGATTCGTCTAACGTTGTTGCCTCGCTGCCGTCGAAGCTCAGCGTAAGCGAGTCGCCTTCTTTTAAGACGAGCTCGGCAGAGTCTGCGATGCGCTCGCCGTTAATGCGTAAGTTTTTAAGCAGCGCGTTTGCCTGCGCACCTTGCGCGCTTGCGCTGAGCTGTGCGTGGGGGCTGCGGGTGGCGCGGTTTTCTTGAGAGCCGCTTTCTTGAGGGCCACTTTCTTGAGAGCTGCTTTCTTGAGAGCCACTTTCTTGAGAGCCACTTTCTTGAGAACGGCTTTCGTTAGCAATGGCTGGCTCACTAGCGCTCAGTGATTTTGACAACGACGCCGAGGCAGTGCTGATGAGCATAAGCTCTCTACGCAAACTGCCCGCACCGGAACTAAGAATCTGGTCGCTATGGGCAAGGCTGCTCGCTAGATGCTGCTCGGCATTACTACTCGTTACTGGCGCGACGCGCGCAAGCTGTGTTTTTAGGCCGGGCAATTCGCTCAGCGTTGAGCAAAGTACTATCTGTACGTTTTTGCTGTTCGCTACACGACTGACCATGGCACTTAGCTGTTCGTTTACGCGCTGCCGAATCGGTGCAAGCGCAACGACTAGACTCTCGTAGGGCAGTTTTGCATTATGCACCGCACCATCGGCGGTCAGCTCGAGCAGTAAACTGCCGCTAGACACGTCGGCGGCAAGCCATGCGGGCAGCGCGTTGTATAACAGCTGTTCGGTGGCCGCGTCGTGCTGCGGATTAAACCGGCACTGATCGATAAATAATTCGGTGCTGAGCTGCATGAGCGAATCTATAACATTCTGACTACCGCTCGATGGCAGCGTCACAGAGCTGTCGACTTTTAGTACACCCTGATGACAACTCACCTGTGTAAACAGTATTTGGTGGAGCTGTTGCTGCACCACGATTGTGTGCTCGCTCGCCTGCAGTGTTTGAGCACCGGCCGCGGCGATGAGCGCCGAGTCGACAAGCCCTGCAACAGTCAGCGGCGTTTGTTTTGCGATGCCCAGAAGTATGCCCAATTGCTGCCGCGAAAAACTGCCAGGTACGCTCAAAATCACCTCACCGGCATAAGATTCGGACTCGGCGGCGAGACTATTGAGGTGTGCGTGAGCGAGGTCGGCAAGATGCCGGTAGCGATCGCCGGGCAGGCGACCTGAAGGCAGAGGATCAAGGCTTAATTCTTGCCAATAGCGACTGTGGCTGTCGTTAGGATGAAGCCGCGACTGCGCTTGAGCCTGGGCGCCAACCACAAGCGATTTATCGCGGGCGAGCGCAAACCCCGGACTGATAAGCCTAATGCCCTCGGCATCGCCTAGGGTAATTCCGTGGTCGTTAAGCTCTAGAATTTGCGGCGCCATGTTGGTCTCAGGTTGTTGCAAGTATTACTAAGCGATGAGTTCGTTATCGGTTCGGCCATTGGCCACGCGCAGATGCCGAATCATGCGTTCGTCGCAGTAGGTCTGACAATCGAGCACGAGTCCGTCTTGCACGAGCTGCAGCTGATGTAAGACAAACATCAGCACGATGCTTACCACGAGCGCGACAAATGTCGAATTGAACGCCACGCCAAGGCTTACGGTCACCCCGACAATATCGCCGTTTACCGCTTGATACGCTTGCCCTAGCGCGGTGCCGATTCCGCGGACGGTGCCGAGGAAGCCGATAGACGGAATTGCCCAGGCGATGTAACGCACAATCGCCAGTTCGGTTTCCATGCGATCGGCTTCGGACTCGCAGACATCTTTGACGGTAGTGGAGACGTCTTGAATATTTTGCGTACTCTGAAAACGATGTAGGCCCGCGATAAGCGCGCGCGGTAATAGCGTAACGCGCTCGTCGTCGCTAAGCGCCTGCAGCGGCCGCGCAAAATTGCGCGCATCCTGCGGCAGAATGCTTGTCCCCTCGGTGACTTGTAATAGATTGCGATCAAGCAGTTTGCGGTCACCTAATGTCTGCTTGGCCTTAAGGCCGATGATCGCAGTTGCCCACAAAAAGAGAATGATGCAGGTCTCTTGTTCGAAGTCACGCAGCACCACATAAAACGAGCGCTCGGGCGTGTAGTCGGGATCGGTCTGCTGCAGATACTCTTGCTGCTGCGCCACTATCTCGGCATTGGGCCGAATGACGGCGACATAGGCCATGTGCACAAAGATGACCGAAGTGATCAGTGCAGCGACTTGGAAAATCGCGCCGTTTAACAAACCCTGTCTCATAGTTGTTCCTTTTTGCTGCTGTTCGTCGTAGTGCTGCTAAATTAAATGTCGACCGGAAACGATACGCCAAAGTCTTGCGATATCTCTTCGGTTGGAATAAAGCGTGCGCCGGATTCTTCTTCGCTTTCGGCATCTTGTGCGCTTTCAGCGCCGGCCAATTCAGTGTCTTGCACAGGCTCCTGCTGCTCGGCCGCGCTGGCTTCTTCTGTTTCGACTGCCTGCGCCGCGCTTTGTTCCAAGCCTTGCGCGGCTACGCTAAACACCCACGCACACGCAAGCAGCATGGCCGCGCGGGTTAGGATGCTGAGTGTTCTTAATGCTTCCATGAATAGGCGTTTGCCAACTCCGATTAGTCTTCGAGATAACGCGCGACGCGGAAACCAACATCGTCACGCGGCTCTTCACCAAAATCTCGAAACGATAGACGCAGTTCGGTGATCGTTCCGTGCGCCCAGCTCGAGCCGCGAATGACTCTAAACTGACCCGCTTCAGGACCCAGCGGATCGCGCTCAACACCGAGACTGCCGCTCGCGCCATAGTAATCGTTAACCCATTCGGCAACGTTGCCCGCCATGTCGAAAAGCCCATGCTGATTCGCACTGTAAGTGCCCACCGTGGTGGTCACCGGCGACCGGTCGTTGTAGTCGAAGAGTATGTCGCCGAGAAATGCACGGGCGCTCACGTCCGCAAGATTGCCTGCACCGTCGGGCGGGGGTAAGTCGCCGTCCCAAGAAAATTTTCGCACACCGGAAGGGTCTGCGATGTCGCGCCGCGCCGCCCACGCCCACTCGGCCTCGGTCGGCAAGCGGTAGCCGTGGCTTTCGGCATCAAACCCAACAACGACGTCATCAACAACCGTGTAAAAAGGGGTCAGACTCCCGTTCTCACCCCCTTTCTCGCTGAGCCAGTTGCAGAACAGCGCGGCCTGTTGCCAGGTGATGCGCACGACCGGCTGGCCCTCGTTATTAAGGGTCATGCCGTTGCTCGTGCCGGAGCTGTGCTCGGAGTCGAACTGGCGAAACTGCGAGTTAGTAACCTCGGTGAGCGAGAGATAGAACGGCCTTTCGAGAACGATGTCGCGGATTGTCTCGTTCGGCCGACGCCCCGCTTCGCGGCGTGACGCACCCATCTCGAAACGGTCGGGGTTGAACAGCTTTAAACGCTGTCCGGCTGCGTTCGTGATAAAGGGCTTTATCGCCGCGATGCGCGCCTCTTCGAGCGAGGTGAGATTTACCCGAATCTCTTGCTGCAGACCACGGCGCGGTGTGAACTCGGCTTCGTAAGGCACGAAGCCCTCTTTGCGAATTTCGATGCGTTGGCTAATCGCCATGAGTGCGAGCGTTTGATTGGCGCTGCCGCGGCTCACGCCGTCGATAAATAATTCGGCGTCGCTTGGCGTCGCCACAACCACGACATCAGACAACACGGGATCGAGCGACACAGCTAACTCGCGCGCCTCGTTAGGCTGTGGAGTTAGGCTTGTCTCTTTTGAGGCATAGCCGTTTTTGAAAAAAGTCAGGGTGTGATTAATGTTTGGTGCGAGCGCAACCTCGAGAGGCGTCTGGCCCTTAAACTCACCGCCTATTGTCACGCTCGCACCGCTGGGCTGCGACTTAATAAACACAAGGCCGTCGGCGGGTTCGAGCTCGACACGCGGAATGATGAGACTGGTGCCGGCATCGAGATCGAGTCGCTCTTGCCACGCCTTATGGCCGGCGAGTTTGAGCGTGACTTCGCGTCTACCTTGCAGAATTTCGGCATTGAGCGGCGTCGTGCCCTCGCTTTCGCCGTCGACAAACAGCTCGGCGCCGACGGGTGTCGTCGTAAAACTAACCGTCGCCCACGCCGGTGCGAGGGTTAATTCGAACGCCTGTTGCTGACGTCGCCCTTCTATGTCGATTGTTTGCGTCGCCGGTAAATAACGCGCACGCGTAATGCTGATTTCGTGCACGCCCGGCTCGACATCAATATCGGCAAGCGGTGCGACGCCTAGGTCGACACCATCGATGAGCACACGGCCGTCTTCGGGGGTAGACTTTATAGTCACAATGCCCGGCAGTTTGCGCATGGCAAAATTATGCGTTTGCGCCGCTTCGTCATCGATCACAAGGGTTATGAGTTCGTCATGAAAGCCTGGATTACTTAGCGCGACGCGGTAATCCCCCGACCGCATTAAATAGCGCGCGCCTACCCTCAGCGCAAAACCCTCTTTGATCTCGATCTGCGCGGTAATCGGATTTACGTCAACCAGAACCGATCGTGCGGTTAACACAAACCACGCCGAGAGCAGCGCGGCTGCGCCGAACACCGCAAGAAAGGCGTGCAGCCACCGAAAGCGATAAGAGAAGCCGCGTTTGGTGTCGGTGACCGGCTCGAAGTCGATGACTTCGATTTCGTCGTCGTTGAGTTCACTCATTCTTTAGCGTCCTAGCGCAGTGCTGATTGCTTCGTTGCAGCGCACGATCACCACGGCGGGGGTTAAGCCAAAACCCACAGTAAATTCTTCGCGTACTTCGCGGTAGCCCGCACGGCGGCCGACCGCCGCATAGGTGCCCGGCTTAAGATCCAGCCTCGTTTGTTCGAACGTGCCGAGTTCTGTCACGCGTAACACAGTCACGTCGGTGAGGCCGTCGGAGATGAACCGGATCGATAGCGGTACCTGCGAATTTTCGAGCAGCGTTTGTAATTCATCGAGCTGGGCTGTTAAGCGCGGGCCAGCGTCTTCGATTGCGCGGCCGGTAAAGTAAATATCTCGTGTCTCGTCGAATACCGCTTGCTCGGCGAAACGCTCTGGCGTGTCGAGTGCGGCGATTAACAATGCATCGAGCCTCGCGCGCTTTTCTGCATAATCTAGCGCGCGATTGATTGTTGGCAAGTTTGCATCGATAGCGACAATCGCATCGTAATCTTCGACGGCCTCTTGCCACGCTTCGCGCGCTTCGGAATCAAGTGCGCGTCGCTGCAGCTCGGCTATTTTTGCGTTAGTGATTTCGGTTTCGGTCTGCGCGATTGCGGCGCGGGCTTCATTCTCATTTACGCCGAGTGTTGCTGCCGCTTCGAATCGGGCGATAGCCTCTTGCGGTGATCCCGCCTGCAGCTGCGTGTAACCTTCGGACATCATCGCCGCAAAACGTTCTTGCAGTCTATCTGCGCGCGCCTGCGCGAGCGCTTGCGCCGCTTCGGTGCTGTAGGGATCTAAATTAACTGCTTGTTCCAGTATCTCGACTTGCCGCGCGGGGTTTCCTGCGGCGCGCTCTGCTGAGTCGAGAAGGTCAATTAATTCTTCTAACGCTTGTGCACGAGTAAGACCAATCTGTGCGTCGTTGCTCGCAATACCGGCCGCAAGGTCGACAAGTGATTCTTCGAGTAATGTTGCGAGCTCATAGTTGGCAATGGCGGTTGTCGCATCCCGCGCAATAAGCGCCTGCTCGCCACTGATGAGCGTTTGCTCGAGAACCGTCGGCACCGAGGCGAGTGTAGCGCTTAACTGCGCGAGCGCCTGCTGATAGGCGTCGCGCGCGCTGCCAAATTCTTGCACTCGATAACTTTCGTCGCCCTCTAACGCTAGGGCAAGCGCTGAGTCATACGCCATTTTTGCCCATTGCTCGACCTGCAATGCATCGAGCTGGGATTGAGTGTCGAGCAGTTCGGCGAGGACGTCTTGCGCCTCTTTACGTTCGCGTGCGCGTTGGGCTTCCAAAAAAGGCGAGACACCCGTTTCGGCGCGTTGCTGCGGCGCAACCGGCGCTGTCGCGAGTGACTCTTCGACGCGGCGCTCGAGCGGCAACTCATAGTCTTGCACAATGCCCGGCAAAACGAATATGACAAACAGCGCAAGCAAGACAAGCGCACCCATCCCTGCCCAAACCCACGGCGGCTGTCCCGGCTTTTGCGGCGAGAATTGGTCGAGCGGCGGTGGTGGCACCTGCTCGGTAGGCTGCGGTTGCGCTGCGGCTTTTCTCTCGGCAGCGCCGCTGTTATTAGCACTCTCGCTAAGGTCGCCGAAGCGGTCGTTGTGGTCTGGCATCGCTGTCTTCTTTGGCTGTCCGGGGTTTTCTAAAGCTGGCCGGTTTCGGCTGCGTAAATGTCGGCTAGTATCTCACGCCACTGCGCGTACTGCTCCTCTACCGTACCCGTAAGCGTGATGGTGCGATCTTCGAGATCGATGACACGCGGCGCGACTTCGTTCTCGAGCGATTCGCCGAGTTCTTGCAGCGACTCGAGATGCATCTTAGCCTCGGCCAGTTTGTCGAAGCCGCTTTTAATCACATAGGCGCCGGCACCCACACCAATCGCACCGCCTGTCTGCGTCACATAATCCTGACCGTTGGCCGCAGCGGCGAGACCGCCCAACACAACCGCAGTACCTGCAATGAAACGGCGACGTGCCGAGCCCTGAAGCTCGCGCAACGTGAGCGTGGCGTCGTAGCTTTGCTCACGCCACGAGTCGTAGGGCACACGCATTTCGCGCGCGTAAGTTGCGTAATAATCTTGCACGGTATCGATATACATAAAGTCGCGCTCGCGGATGCTGCGTACGCGATACAAAAGAGGATCGTTTTCGGCTGGCAGCGCGGTTATTTCGTACTGCCCATTTCGGTTTTGGGTGAGGTATTCGTTAAACGCATCGGGGGCGAAGCTGCGGGCAAACCTTAGCTCCGACACGGTGCGGATTTCGGTGATCTCAGCGGGCTCGATATTGCGCTCAAGATAGACTAACAAGTCATTCGCGATCGCATTATAGATTACCTGAAAGGGATCATTTTTTTGACGCTCGCCGGGCTCATAACTAAACCGGCTAACCACCTCATCATAGTCTTTGGTGTACCACGCGCGGCCGGTGGAGTCAGACACTGTCACTTGTAATGTCATCGCCTCGCCGTCGGAGTGCAACACCATGCCGTTGACGACAACATCGATAGGGCTTTGGTCGTTTGGCAACACCCTTACGATGCCCCAATTACCCGAGCGCTGCAGCGTTTCGGCGAGCATGTAGGGTGCGTAGCGCGATTCGGCAACGCGGATCTGCGCATTGGTTGTCTCTTCTTCGCGGCGACTAAGATTGTCGAGGCCGGGATCGAATATCGCAACGCCAATGTCGAGCAAAAATTCTTCGGCGACAGTTTCGGTGGCGCGTTGAATCGGGGTGTACGTTGTGCTCTTAACAGTATGTGTTGCGCAGCTAGCTAGTAGCAGCGCGGCCATGGCGATTAACGCAGCTCTCAAATGTAAGTGTAAGTGTAATTGCAGTTGCAACGGCATTGATAGACGCCGCAATAGACGCCGCGTCGTGGCCGCCAGAATCGAAAAACCTGAAGCGCGCGCGATGGCGCGAAGCCTCGGACTGCTCGCGTTCATTGTGTTTGTTTTCATCTCTCGATTCCTATTCATCGGGTTCTGTTTATGAGTTTCTGATTACGAGGTTTGGGTCTATCGGCTCCTGATTAATAAACCGGTGATTTATTTCAGTTACCGCCGAGGCCGGTGTAATTTCGGTATTCATCCCACAGCGCTTCGCGCAGCTCGGGATCGGGCTCGCTCATCGCCGCCTCACGGAGTTGGCGCGCGACTACGTCGTCATCGCGGCCGCTAGGAATATCTTCGGGTGGCGGGAATGACTCTGTGTTTTGCGAACCCGGCATTGGCGGCGACTGCGTTGCAACCTGAGGCATACCGTTAGCACCCGGCGCGCCGAGAATTTGCGGCATCTGTCCACCACCGCCGCCACCGCTTTCTGCGCCCGGCTGTTCGCCAGAGCCTGCCTCATTACTCTCGGCTTGCGCACGCTCTCGCTCGCCGAGAATAAACCCATCGAATGTTTCGTAGCCGCGGCGCAACTGCTCGTCGAGGATCGCGGCCTGCTCCGAGGTTGTCATCGCGCCGGTGCCGCGCGTGCCCTGACCAGTGCCCTGACCAGCACCGATGTCGCGACCAGTGCCTGCGGTAGATCCGCTTAAGTCGCCGTTATCTCCAGAACCGTTGCTAGAAGAGCCGTCACGAGACGGACCTCTACCACTTAGCACGCCATCTGGCAGCGTATCTAGACTGTAATCTCCACTTGGTGTCCCTAATACCGAAGAACCCGAGCCTGATTGTCCACTTTGGCTTCCAAGGTCGCCGGTCGAGCTATCTCTTCCTGCGGGGCCTGAAGATGAGCCTGATGAGGAGTCGGCGCCCACGCTCGGCCCGTCAGCACTCGGTAAATCACCGCGGCCTGGCAAGCCCGCGCTGACGCTCGGCATACTGCCCGACTGTCCGGCACTTGATGGCGAGCCTGCAGCTGCGCTGGATGAGCCGGCGTCGCTGCTTGCGCCCGAAGGCATTCCTGCGCTCGACGGTGAGCCTGCCGACGAGCTAGACGATGCAGAAGGCATCGAGGGCGGCTGCGAAGACGACCGAGAAGATGGTGAAGAAGATTGCGACGATGACGGCATCGACGGGCTGCTGCTGGAGCTGCTAGAGCTACTGGGCGGAGACGAATTGCTTGGTGAGCTGCTCGACGCGCTAGAGGGACTGCTCGGCGAGGGCATCGACGACGACGAACTTTGGCTTTGCGACTGACACGCGGCTACGAGCAGCCCAACACCTATTATTAGGCTATTGCGCACGCCCGCGCGAAGGCGGTTTGTGGTTACTGACTGCTGCGCTGCTCGTTTCATGTTGCTGTCCTTGGCTTGTGAAGCTCAGTGTAGCGCCTCCGCGGAAAATTGTACGGCAAGAGGCGATAAATCCGTCTGCGGCTAACCCTTCTTCCTAGACGGATTATATTTCTCTCTCTGCTCTACTGCCGTTGGCGCAACCTCTACCACGAGGTTTATCACAAACAAGCTGAAGAGAGGCTTAATACCAATACCGATACCTAAATACATTGTTTGCGGAGCGCTGCGGAACTCCATCGATAATGATGGGCCGAAAGTGCGAAGTGCGAACTACGCGGCGTAGGCGACTTAGCTGGTTTTTGTTGTCTTCGGTTTCGGCCGAAAGTGATCGCACATCGCGCACCTCGCCGGTGTCGGTCACATCGAAAATAAGATCGGCGTAATCAGAGTCTAACGGTTCGTCTGTCTGCCGAACGGCATCTAACTCATAGCCCTTTTTCTGCTCGCCCACAAAACTTGGCATTGGCACGACGCGCCCGAAATAGGCTTTGTGTAGGGCGTCGGCATTGGGCTGATTCGCAAGGAGGCGCCACGCGTTCCCGTACTGTTCTTCGGCGGCGCGGCGGCGACCGAAGAGGAGATACCAGTCGGCAAGATTGGTGAACGCATCGGCTAGCGCCAGAACATCGTCGCGCTTTTCTATCTCGTAGCGGAGAATCTCGGTCAGCGCTTGCGCGCCGCTTGCGAATCCTTTGGACTCATAACTGCTAGGCTGCCCTAGATGAACTCGGTTGATTTCCATTTCGTTACGATATTGTGGTCGACCAAGATCGGCCATCATCTCTGGATTACGCGACAAAAGGTATGAAGAATTAGCGATGCCGCGCAGGTAAGTCACAAACCTTTCGTCCTGCGGCCCGAAATGCGTTTTCACCATTATTGCGGCTGCATTCCAAAACATTAGTGCGTTATTTAGCCGCATGCCGAGGGCTTCGCCGTGACCTAGATGAAAGGCACGAAGATTCCATTCGGCAATACTGTTCAGCACCGGAATAAGCCGTGGGTCGCGCGTGCCGTAAGCACGTCGCTGAATATAATACAGATACTCAAACGTGAGGTCGGCGTCTTGCCATTGGTCCAGCGCAAGATAGCTTTGGATTTTACTCTCGATAGCAGACACCTGTTCAACAGTGTGCAAGCCTAAATTAATCCGATTAATATGAATCGCTCGGTCGAAAACTTTTATCGCCTCTTCGTGCGAGCCTTGTTGCTGCAATAACGTGCCCAGCGAGGTGAGCTCTTCGACTAAACCACCGTTCCACGCACCTCCATCGCCCTCTAGGTCTGCGATGACTGCATTGTAGTTATCGATGGCTTCTAAGCGGGCTATCGCCGCTTCCGACTCAGCCGCCATCATCTCTGCCAAAGAATCTGCGCGAGACGCCTCCTCTTCAAAAGAATCGACTTGGTTTGACGAGGTTGCTAGAAGCACTTGATTCGCTAACCTGACGCCAACGCCGCCGCGAATGAGAGGCGAGCGACCTGCAATAGTGTAATCGCGTGCGGGGTTTTGAAAACTGCGTTCGAGTGTCCACAGCCGAGTCGAACTCGCCAAACTAGTCGCAAGGTCTACGGGAATATTGCGCGGGAAAGGGTTCGCCATAATCAGTGGCTGAGGGTCACTTATATATTTTAATTCTGACTGCGCACGAATTTTTAGTGGCGCTGGATTGTCTTGCTCGGCGCCTTCTAGAGTGGCCAGCTCGCTCGTATTGGCTGGCTCGACTGATTCGGTCTGTTCTGCTAATTGAGCTTTTTCTGGTTCGGCGCTGTTACCCGCGCCAGACGCTGCGAGTACCACGTGCGTTGTGCTTTCGGCGGTTGTTGTTGCACTAGACTCCTGCGCGATCGCGATACCTGCGGCGCCCGCTAGCAACAAACCCACAGCGGCTGCGCGCAGAACCACTGTGACTCCACTGATCAATCGGTTGACGCGAACCTGGCAGTCAAACACGTCCCCTGCCCTAGATGATAAGGACAGCACGGTGGCTTGCTCGAGTCTGGCGAATAGATTCAGCATTGGGGAAGTTCTTACCCTGCCTCAACTTGGGTTAGTTACTTTGTGACTGTTTAGCGATTACGACCAAGCGCAGTGCTGGGATCAGCAGCCGCAATTCGATTTATCACTCGTTTTCTTCAGTCTTTTATACACTTAGGGGATTTGGGTGTAAACGTCAGCCTTAGCGTTTGCGTAGCTCGATATTCCCGATCACGTCGCGTTTCGCGCACCATCCGGGTGCAACAAAGGTGGTGGCGGCCAACTCGATGATCACCAACGGTCCTTCTCGTTCGTGCTCGTCTAATGCCTCGCGTCGAGTACTCGGATAGGCGCCGCTGCCATACGTCGTCGCTGAGCTGGCTGGGTGTGTAGAGTGGACCTTGTTAGCGGCAGATTTAGTGCTTCGGTTTGTGTTATCGAAGTCGGCACGCGGCAGAACCAGCTCCACGCCCTGCGCCGTGACTGCCGAGCGCAGATTAACCAGCTCGAGCTCGGTGTCGTGATCGTAGCCAAAGCGCTGGCGATGCAGGGCAACAAAGGCCTGCTTTGCCTGCGCGCGCGAGTGCCAAGGCACATTAAGCGTATAGGATTGACCTTTGTAGCGCAGGTCGACGCTGGGCTTTGCGGCTAGGGCGCCCTGAGCGCCTTCGGCGGTAAGCTCAGCCCTGCCCTGTGCCTCGAGTTCGGCTAAACCATTCTCGATTTCGGCGTCAGTAAGATCGCTAAGCAAGGCGGTCGCCGTGCGCGAAAGCTGGCGCCCGGGCTGCGCGACAATCATGCCGAGCGCCGACAGCACGCCGCCGTGAATAGGCACGAGCGCACGCGTCATATTCATCGCCTCGGCAAGCGCGCAGACGTGCAAGCCGCCCGCGCCGCCAAAGCTGGTCAGGGTAAAGTCCTGCGGGTTGTAACCACGATTGACCGAGATGAGCCGAATCGCCGCCGCGATTTGTTCGTTAGCAACGGCGAGCACACCCTCGGCCGCGGTTTTAGCATCGACGCCCATCGCCGCACCCAGCCTTTCGAGCGCCTCCAATGCCGCGGCACTGTCGAGTGTTAGGCCACCGGCGAGCGTGGAGCTGGGGTCTATTCGGCCGAGCACCACATGCGCATCAGTTACGGTCACCTGCGTGCCGCCCTGCCCATAGCACACGGGCCCAGGAACCGCGCCCGCCGAACGGGGACCAACCTGCAGCATGCCGCCGGTGTCGAGCGCCGCTATCGAGCCGCCGCCCGCGCCGATCGTATGCATGTCGACCATCGGCACGCCCACAGGCAACTCAGCGATCGTGCCTTCGTTTGTAGTGACCGGTGCGCCGTCTAGCAGCGCGACATCGGTAGACGTACCGCCCATGTCGAAGCTGATAAAGCGGCTAGTGCCTGTCTGCAAGCCAAGTGCGTGGAGTGCGGTCAGGCCGCCCGCTGGGCCCGAAAGCAGCAGATTGACCGCGGTACGCGACGCCTTATCGGCGGCGATCGTTTCGCCACTAGATTGCATTATTTGTAGCGAATTGCCGTTTAATTCTTTTTCTAGCGTCGATAAGTACCGATAAACGACAGGGCCAAGCGAGGCATTTAGCCAAGTGGCGACACCGCGTTCGTATTCTTTGTATTCGGGCAACACCCGCGACGACCGGCTCACCAGCACGTCGGGCAGCGCGCGCTCGATCGCAGCCTCGATGCGCTGCTCGTGTGCCGGCGCTAAAAAGGAGAACAGCAAATTAATGGCCACGGCCTCGGGCTTGAGCGCGACGAGCTGCTGCACTAAATCCGCAATCGCCTCGTCGCTCAGTGCCTCGACTTGTGTTCCGTCGGCGGCAATACGCCCTTCGATCTCGAGGCATAGCTCGCGCGGTACTTTGACCCGCGCAGGCGCAGGCTCGAGTGCGTAAAGTGCAGGGCGCGTTTGACGCGCAATCTCGAGCATGTCGGCAAACCCTGTGTTGGTGACAAACGCCGTCCGTGCGCCTTTACCCTCGAGCGCCGCATTGGTTGCAACCGTGCTGCCGTGCACAATATGCAGGGCACCGTTATCGAGCGCTGCTTGCAAACCCATCTCGCGAATACCGCGTAGTATTGCCTGCTCGGGCGCCGCCGGACTCGATAGCGTTTTGTGTATGCGAATACTCACTTCTTTTTCGGCATCGATCTCGACACAGACGAAGTCGGTAAAGGTGCCCCCGGCATCGATGCCGAGTAGAATGCGAGATGAGTAAGGCTGAGTGGCAGACGACATATAAGGGCGAGTTCCGCGTGTTATCGAGCGCCGAGTATCGCATAAACCACTTATTGATGAGCAAGCGCGATTGCAGCCGGTGCAATGAATAACCGGTGAACTAATTAGGAGGCGCTTTGCCAGAATTACCCGAAGTTGAAACAACCCGCCGCGGTATTGAGCCCCACGTTGAAGGCAAGCGAATTACCAAAATGGTGGTACGTGAGCGCCGACTTCGCTGGCCCATACCTGCATCGCTTGAGGCGCGGCTCGCTGGTCAGACAGTCGACGGCGTAGAAAGGCGAGGTAAGTATTTACTCCTTCGCATCGATAACGGCAGCCTTATCGTGCATCTCGGAATGTCGGGCAGCCTTCGTGTGTTCGAACCCGGCACACAGCAGCCTCTTAAGAAACACGATCACGTAGAACTGGTGTTCGATGACAACACCGTTTTGCGCTATCACGACCCACGGCGCTTTGGCTGCATCCTGTGGCAAGACGATCCGGTGAGTGATCACCCGCTTATCGAGACGCTGGGCCCCGAACCGCTGGACGAAGACTTTAACGCCCGAGCGCTGTTCGCGCGCAGCCGAGGGCGCAAGGCACCGATAAAAACTTTCATCATGGACAGCAAGGTAGTGGTGGGAGTGGGGAATATTTACGCCAACGAATCGCTTTTCTTCGCTGGGATTAATCCGCAGCGCGCGGCTGGCAACGTGTCACTCGCGCGCTACGAAAAACTAGTCGAGTGTATTAAGCGCGTGCTCGCGAGGGCGATTGAGGTGGGCGGCACTACCCTGCGCGACTTTACCGGCAGCGACGGCCAGCCGGGTTATTTTGCCCAGTCGCTGCAGGTTTATGGGCGCACAGGGCTGCCTTGCAACAACTGCAAGGCGCCTTTAAAAGAAGTGAGACTAGGGCAGCGCAGCACGGTGTACTGCACGCGGTGTCAGCGCTAAACGCGCGAGTAGGCTTTCATCGCTTCGACTACGGCCGGATGCGCGAACTTAGAGATGTCGCCACCATAGGACGAGATCTCTCGCACGAGCGTCGACGAGATATACGACAAGTGCTCGGCAGGCGCGAGAAACACCGTTTCGATGCTGGGGTCGAGCACGCGGTTCATGCCCACGAGCTGAAACTCGTATTCAAAGTCGGCCACGGTACGCAGGCCGCGCAAAATGATTTTCGAATCGACCTCTTGCACAAACTGAATCAACAGGCTTTCGAATGAGCGCACCTCAACGTTGGGCAGATGGGCCAACACCTCTTGCGCAAGTTCGACGCGTTGCTCGGTTGGCATTGCGCTGCTTTTCTGCCGGTTAGAACCCACAACGCCGACGATAATATGATCGAAAAGCCCCGCCGCGCGCTCCACAAGGTCGGTGTGACCATTGGTGATTGGGTTGAATGTTCCGGGGTACACGGCAGTTTTCATAAATTCTCTCTTGTGGGCGTCTCGTCGGTCTTATTATTAGTTGAGTGTTTTTCTCGAACAAGGTCGCCGCATTCTAGCGAATCGGCTGGCGAGGCTCAATCGCGGGTATTGCAGGCATTTTTAGCCACTACAGCCCTAGTCCGAGCTTAATAGAAAGCGAGCGATTTGCTGTTCTAGCCACGCGCGATTGCCGCGCGCGATAAAGCCTACGTGGCCGCCTCGGTCGGACAATTGCAATTCGGTCGCGCTCCCGAGGTCTTCTTGCAACGGCAATGCCTCGGGCGGAATAAGCGGGTCGTCGGCGCTTTGAATGAGTAGTGTGCGCGCGCTGATGCTTTTTAGCTTTGGCCCGCTGCTGCAGCGAGCGTAATAATCGTCGGCGTTTGCAAAACCATGGAGCGGCGCGGTTAGCTGATCGTCGAAGCGCCAGATACTGGTTAGATCAACCGCGTTATTGAGCAAGCCGCGCAGAGTTATCGCCGCGTCAAACGCCAGTGGATTTCCCAAGCTTGCCAGAGTCTCGAGGTGTTCGACTTTGTTGATGAAATCTCGATTAAGCAGTTTGACAAAATAGTCGCCGTAAAATGCACTCGTGCCGCCGAGCATCGCGCGCGAACAGTCTGCTAGCTGAAAAGGAGTCGACACGGCAACGGCTCGACACGTTGATGCGGCAGGCACTTCGGTACTGTGCGACTCTTGTTCACCTTTTTCTGCAAGCCAGTTGAGCAACACGCTGGCGCCAAGTGAGTAACCCGCAAATAAAAAGTGATGCGCCGGATATTGTTCCTGCAAGATATTGAACACTTCGTCTAAATCTTCGGTCACACCCGAATGATACGCGCGCGCGAGTCGATTAAATTCCCCGCTGCAACCGCGAAAATTGAGCGCAACCGACGCAACGCTCGACAAGGCAAGCTCGCGTTGGAGCTCGATAATATAGGGCGATTGCGACGACCCGCAAAGCCCATGCAATAACACGACAATCCGATGCCTCGACGAATCACTCGGCGCAGGCCCTGCCCAGTCGATATCGATGAAGTCACCATCGGCTAGCTCTATGCGTTCGCGAAACTGTTCGAACACAGCAGGCGGTGTAAATCTTCGCCATAAAGTTTGTGCGTGCGCGTTACTCGCAAGAAGCGGCGGTTTGAATGTGTTGGCGCTGTATGACATAGACTTTTTCTGTTTGTTTGAATCGCGGCTAAGCCGAACGGAAACCTAGAGCGCTTGTAACAACGTCGAGTGGACTGCACCCGCCCGTTTGATTTTACGGCCGGTCCAGTTAGAAGGCAGCTTGGCTTCGTCGAGCGGTTCGGCAGACTCGATATAAACCAGCGCACCAGGTGCGAGACAGCCCGACTCCGAAAGCGTGTGCGCCGCCTCGTAGTGCTGATTCGCATCGAAAGGCGGATCTAGAAAAACAAGATCGAAGCGCTGCTTGCCTGCATCCCGCCTGAGCCAGATGAGCGCGTCGGCCTCGATGATTTGTACCGCGGTTGTTGCCAGTGCATCGCGGTTGTCGCGCAAAGCGTTGGCAGCAGGCTTTGCTTTCTCTACCATCACTACACTCGACGCGCCCCGCGAGGCAGCCTCGAAGCCGAGCGCGCCGCTGCCGGCGAATAGGTCGAGTACTCGGGCAGCGGGGATCGCCATCTGTAGCCAATTAAATAGCGTCTCGCGGACACGATCGGCGCTGGGACGTAGGCCGGCGGAATCGGGAAAGCTAATTTTACGGCTGCGAAGCTCGCCGCCAATAATGCGGACGCTGCCGCCGGGTCGTTTTTTACTTGTGCTCATTGGCTAAGTGTAACCGCGATGGCTGCGCTACACAGCATCGCAGTGCGATTGCGGGTTTGAAAAGTGATAACATAGCGGCCTTAGATTCCTGCCGCCGCGCCCTTCGTATGGCAGCACGGCACCCTTCGGCAATCAGCGACTAGAGACTTTACGATGTTTGGCTTTGGTAAAAAGAAACGTGTACAGGAAGAACAAGATGCCGAGGCTGCGGTGGCTATTGCGCCGGAGCCGGCTGCTGATTCGGCTGTGGATTCGGGTGTCGATTCAGTTGTGGATGCAAATGTCGAGAGTCAGGCCAATGAGCAGGCTCAGGCGCCGAGCGACTTAGCGGTTGAAGAGCAAGCCGAAGAACCCAGCAAACGCGGCTTTTTCGGCCGGCTGCGCGACGGGCTCAGTCGCACCCGAAACAAACTTAGCGATGGCCTCGGTGCAGTGGTGCTTGGGCGTAAAGAAGTCGATGCCTCGCTGCTCGAAGAGGTCGAGACGCAGCTGCTGACCGCCGACGTAGGACTCGAAGCCACCGACGCCATTATCGACGGCCTTCGCGCGCGTCTCGGGCGCAAACAACTCGCCGACGCAGACCAGTTTATGGCCGCCCTTCGCGAGGAGCTGCGCGCAATACTAGCCCCGTGCGACAAACCGCTGGTTATCGACACGAGCAAAAAGCCTTTCGTTATTTTGATGGTCGGGGTTAACGGCGTCGGCAAAACCACGACAATCGGCAAGCTGGCTAAGCGCTATCAGAGCGAAGGCCATAGTGTGATGCTCGCAGCGGGCGACACTTTCCGCGCCGCGGCGGTCGAGCAGCTGCAGGTATGGGGGGAGCGCAATGCCGTGCAGGTCGTGGCTCAGGACACCGGATCGGACAGCGCCTCGGTTATCTTCGACGCCTACCAATCTGCCAAAGCCAAAGGCATGGATATACTCATCGCCGACACCGCGGGCAGGCTGCACACAAAAGACAATCTCATGACCGAACTCGAGAAGATTGTCCGGGTCTTAAAGAAGCAAGACCCGCGCCTGCCCGACGAGATTCTGCTCGTGCTCGACTCGACCACTGGCCAAAATGCGCTGGCTCAGGCAGATAGTTTTCATGAATCGACTACCCTTACAGGTTTGGCGCTGACCAAGCTCGACGGCAGTGCTAAGGGCGGTGTCGCCTTTGCCCTCGCGAAGCGCTTGGGTATTCCGCTCAGGTTTATCGGCGTTGGCGAGCAGATCGACGATCTTAGACCCTTTAACGCGCATGATTTCGTCGCAGCGCTGTTTGGCGACGAGGAAAATCGAGACAGCTAACCCGCGTCAGCCTGCCGAGTTCACAAGAGCAAACGACAGAGAGTTAACGACAGGAACAGCCAGAGAGGAGCCAAGGGCTAGGCCCTTTAACCGGATGATTGCATTCGACAGAGTTAGCAAACGCTACCCCAGTGGTCAGCAAGCACTCGCCAACCTGAGCTTTACGCTCGCGCGGGGCGAGTTCGCGTTTATTACTGGCCACTCAGGGGCCGGCAAAAGCACGCTGCTCAAACTTGTGCTAGGTATCGAAAGGCCAAGCGGCGGATCACTTGTCGTTAACGGTCATGATCTTATGGCAATGTCGCCCAACATGCTGCCTTCTTACCGCAGACAGATCGGCACTGTATTTCAAGACCATCAGCTGCTCAACGACCGCAGCGTGTTCGACAACGTCGCCCTGCCGCTCGAGATCTCGGGTCTCGATCCACGTGAGGGCAAGCGCCGCGTGCGTGCTGCGCTCGATAAGGTCGGGCTTTTATCGAAAGAGAAAATGTCGCCGATGGCGTTATCTGGCGGCGAGCAGCAACGCGTGGGAATCGCCCGCGCCGTAGTGAACACTCCACGTATAATTTTGGCAGACGAGCCCACCGGTAATCTCGACCCCGAACTTTCGGCTGAGATTATGGCGCTGTTCGCTCAGTTTATGAGCGTTGGCGTTAGCCTGTTGGTGGCGAGCCACGACCGGGCGCTAATCGATGGTTTGGGCTACCGTATTCTCACACTCGAAGAAGGCAGACTCAGCAGCGAAGCAACCCCTCACATCAAAGGCGCGGCCGCGAATGACTACTAAGCCCGCAGCAACCGCAAGCGTGAAACGCGTGGGGCGGCTGGCCGAGCATCGCCGCGAATCCGCGCGCGCCTTTTTGCGATTGCGCTCGGCGCCGGTGGCAACCTTGGTCACACTGCTGGTGATCGGTATCGCATTGCTGCTGCCTTCGCTGTTAAACCACCTACAGCGCGCGCTGACTACCGGCGTTTTAGCGCTGCAGTCGGAGCCAAGCATTAGTGTCTATCTTGAACTTAAAGCCACTGAAGACGATGCTTCACGAGTAAGTGAACAGATACTTCAGTTGACAGACGTGGACGCGATAGAAATCATTACACCTGCCCAGGCGCTCGCGCAATTGGGTGAGACTGCCGGCCTTGATAAAGACCTTTTGGCCACATTTAATGATGAAGTAAGCGTTCGTTTACCAAACCGGAATCCTGCCTCGCCTGCCAAATCCCGCAATCCGCTTCCAACAACCCTTGTCGTCACCCTCAGCGCGAGTAAAGACAGCTCGGAGACAGTTGCTGACACAGCCGAGCGACTCGCTGCCGAGATACGAACAATCGACTCTGTCGACAGCGTAACTGCCGAAGGCGCTTGGCTGACGCGTTTGCACGCGCTCGCCCAGATCATCCGCCGCTCGGCGCAGCTGCTCGCAGCGCTCATGGCGATAGGGCTGCTTGCGGCCATTGGCAATACCGTGCGGCTTTCGGTCGAACAGCGTCGGGATGAGATTCGAGTCAGCAAGCTTATCGGCGCGAGTAATGGGTACGTCGCGCGCCCCTTCTTGTATGCCGGATTGTTTCTAGGCTTAGGCGGCGGGCTGGTGGCATGGCTACTGCAGCTGGTGGTGGTTGGGCTTGTGGGTCACGAGGTTAATCAGTTTTTAGCGCTCTACACGGCGCAGGCGAACAGCCTGGCAGCATCACCGATCGCTCTTTTTGCGCAGCAAGCCGCGCAAGACCTTGGGCTGTTGCTCGGCACTGGCGCGGCCCTAGGCTGGCTAGCCGCCTTGGTCGCCAGCCACAGGGCTATCGCCGCCTGCGAGCCTTAAACTAACCCTTGAAATTTAACGTATAAGCCCAATATCCAAGATAGATCAATATTCTAAGTTACTACCGCGCGATAATGGCTATGCACGAGGAGCCGAAGAGGTGTTAAACTACTCGGCCGTCGTAGAAAAGGGGTCAGATTCCTTAAACTGATTTCTTAAACTGCCCGCGTTAAACTGAGGAAAACGACACAATGAGCACAACCTTCCAAGGAAATACAGGGACGAGCCTTCAGGCATTCGATCCTTCCTTTGGGCCTAACACGCCAGGAAGAGACCTGTCTGCCTACATGACGTCGGTCAATAGCATCGCTATTCTGACGCCAGAGCACGAGCTCGAACTCGCCAAGCAATACTATTACGACGATAACGTCGATGCGGCGCGCCAGCTGGTTCTTGCGCACCTCCGTTTCGTTGTACACCTCGCTAAATCTTATTCTGGCTACGGCCTGTCGCAAGCCGACCTTATTCAAGAGGGCAACGTTGGCCTCATGAAGGCGGTAAAGCGCTACAACCCCGAAGTCGGCGTGCGCCTCGTCTCGTTTGCAGTGCATTGGATTAAGGCCGAGATGCATGAATTTATTCTGCGCAATTGGCGCATCGTAAAGATTGCGACAACCAAAGCGCAGCGAAAATTGTTCTTTAATCTTCGTAGCTCTAAGAAGCGTTTGGGTTGGCTGAGCAACGACGAAGCCGATGCCGTAGCCGAAGACTTAGGCGTTGACGTGAAAGTTGTGCAGCAGATGGAAGGCCGCATGGCGTCTTACGACATGGCCTTCGACGCCGACAACGACAGCGATGACGAAGCCGCTTACAAGGCACCCGCCTACTTCTTAGAAGATCAGAGCTCGGACCTTGCGTTGCAGATCGAAGAGGAAGAGTGGGAAGAGACAACCAACAACAGTCTCTATCTTGCGATGGAAGGCCTCGACGAGCGCAGCAAAGACATTCTCGCGAGCCGCTGGTTAAGCGACGACAAAGCAACCCTGCACGAGCTCGCCGACAAATACGGCATCTCCGCTGAGCGCGTGCGGCAACTTGAAAAAAATGCGATGAATAAGATTAAGGCCAAGATGGTTGCCTGATTTTATTTAGACAGTGAGAAGGGGCTTTTGAGCCCCTTTTTTACGCCCGCTTTTTACGCCTGATTTCCTCGCTTGGCTTTGGGTGGTTGTATTACTATCTCGGCTTCCTAGGCCGTTAAGCCTCACTATCCGGAAGAATTAACTCTTTGCTACCCGAACGAATCCACACGCAGCGTCTTATCCTTCGCCCCCTCGATAACACTGACGCCGACGATGTACTGGAATATCAATCCCACTCCGAGGTAACTCAGTTCGTACCGTGGCGGCCGCGAATTAACGAGGAAGGCAGGCCGGCCGCAATTATTCGCAAAACCTCAACCTTCGAGCGCAAAGGCGACGCGCTGGTAGTGGGATGGGAGCTGCAGGCGGAGAATAAAGTCATCGGACAAAATATTCTCACACTCACCTCGGCGGAAGAGCGCACAGCAAATATCGGGTGGGTGACCAATCCTCACTACTGGCGCAACGGCTATGCTGCAGAAGCAACGGGGGCGGTAATAGAACAAGCGTTTAGATTAGCTGACCTCAATAGAATCGATGCGCATATCGACCAGCGTAATCCCAATTCAGCGGCGCTGGCTCGAAGGCTCGGCATGACTCTCGAAGGCGTATTTAAGGGCGCCAGTTTCATCAAGGGCGACGGCGGCTGGTGCGATATGTGGCTCTATTCGATTTTCGCACCGGGCAAAGAGTCGATAATAGGGGGTCGGTAATAGGGGTCTGACCCCTTTTTTCAACCCCTTTTTTCATCCAAACCCTTTCGCAAACGCGATAGAATGCCTTTCATCACTATTCGGACACACAGCTATGCCAAATCTATTTCTCACCCTTGCCGGCATTAACGGCTTTTTGGCCGTGGGCATCGGCGCCTTTGGTGCGCATGCGCTGCGCGATCGGCTGACGCCGGAGCTGGCGTCGACGTTTCAAACCGGCGTGCAGTACCACATGTTTCACACGTTGGCGCTGTTTGGCGTGGGGGTTTTGCTGCTCGCTATGCCACAGGCGACGCTGCCGCGCATTAGCGGGTATCTGTTTACGGTGGGCATCGCGCTGTTTTCGGGCAGCCTGTATGTTTTAGCGATTTCGGGTATTCGCTGGCTGGGCGCAATCACGCCATTGGGCGGGCTATGCTTTTTGGCGGCGTGGGGTTGTCTTGCGTGGTTTGCGGCAACCAGTCAGCTACAGCCGTAACCTAAGCTCCGCGCAAAGTAGAGCCTTGATGCAATTCAAGTGGCCGCATAGATCAGAAGCGTCATTGATCAAAAGCGTCACTACACAGAAGCGCCATTGAACAGAAGCGAAATTAAACCGAAGCGTTGATTAGACATTATGAGCACTAACGAAAACGAGATTGGCAGTAATCCCGAGGCTTTGGATGCATCATCCGAGCCGTTGCAACAAGAGCCGCTGCACGAGCCTGCCGCAGACAATACACACCGGCCGATACGCAGCTATGTGATTCGGGCAGGGCGCTACACCGATGCGCAAAAAGTGGCGATCAGCGAGCAGTGGGACAATTACGTGGTGGAGTATGAGCCGCGTTTGTTTTCGACCCACGAGCTGTTCGGCAACGACAATCCACTGACGGTGGAGATCGGTTTTGGCATGGGCGACTCACTGCTCGAGATGGCGATTGCGAATCCGCAGCGCAATTTTTTGGGTATCGAGGTGCATAAGCCGGGCGTGGGCAAACTGCTGCACGGCGTTGCCGAAAGTGGGCTGACAAACGTGAAGGTGTTTTGTCACGACGCCATAGACATTCTTGCGCACTGCATTGGCGAAGGCTGCATCGACACGCTGCTGATTTTCTTTCCCGACCCGTGGCACAAAAAACGCCATAACAAGCGGCGTCTTGTGCAGACCGAATTTATTGCCGGCTTGCTGCCTCTGCTAGCCGACGCCGGCCGTATTCATCTCGCCACCGATTGGGAGCCCTACGCTGAACACATGGTCGAGGCGATGGAGGCGGTGCAGGGAATGACGAATGCCAATGGCGCGGGCCAATTTTGGCCGGTACCAGACAGGCCGGGCACGAAGTTTGAGCGCCGCGGTATTCGGTTGGGGCATGGGGTGTGGGATCTGCTTTACACCAAAAGCTAGCTAAAAGTAGAGCCTGTGCTCGTGCTCGCGTAGCCAGTCGATGAAGCGGTCGCTGTCGGGGCACACGGAGTCGACTAGTGTCCAGAAATGCTTGGAGTGGTCCATGTGTTTGAGGTGGCAGACCTCGTGCGAAATCATGTAGTCGATCACGCTGTTAGGCGCGAGCATAATTAGCCAGTTGTATTGCAGCACGCCTTTTGAGGTGCAATGGCCCCATTTGGTTTTGGTCTTGCGAAACCGAATGTCGGTAATGTCGCCCGCCACGCCAAGGTGTTGTGCAAGGCCCGTCGCGCGCGGCACGATGTATTCCTTGGCCTTGTTTTGCAGATACCGTTCGACGATACCCTTCGCTTTTTCTTGTGTGAGTTTGTGGCCTTGGATCACGAAGGTTTTGTCTTCGATTAACACGCGCTCTCGTCGATTGTCGCGGAACTCGATGTTGAGCTCGCGTGCCTTGTACAGTATCTTGCCGCCGTGTTCGATGCGAAGCCGATTCTTATGACGCTGGGCTTCGGCGACTAGGCGTTCTTCGATCCAGTCGCGGTGGGTGGCGATAAACGTTTCGACATCGCGTTTGGAGGCACGCAAAGGCACACGCACTTCGACCCAGCGGTGTTTAACATAAAGACCGAGGGTCTTGCGCTTTTGACGCACGATTTCACACTGAAACTGATTCATCGTTTTAGCGGGAGAGGCCTCAGCAAAACGGGTGTAAAAGATTTCGCGGCGAGCCGCTATTCACGCTGATAATAACGGCTCTACTGGCCGTCTGTATAGAGCCGGGCGCGTCGAATATAATAACGACTGCGCGCACAAAACCGGCTAAGAGCCTAGGTGAAAATTATGACCGAAAAAACGAGCAGCCACGCCAACACCGACCGTGTGTTTGCAACCGAACGGCTGCCTACCGCGTTTGCTTTCGATGACCAAGTGGCGAGTGTTTTCGAGGACATGATCAACCGATCGGTGCCGGGCTACAGTACGATTATTTCGATGATCGGCGTGCTCGCCGAACGCTACTGCGGCGCGGGAAGTACCATTTATGATCTGGGCGCGAGTCTCGGCGGCGCCAGTTTTGCGGTAGCACAGCAGCTGCCCCACGACGACTACCGCATTATCGCAATAGACAATTCGGAGGCGATGACCTCAAGGCTTTCGGCAAAGCTCGCCGCGCTGGGCATCAGCGGTAACGGTGCTAGCGGTAGTAAAGAGACAAGCCGAATCGAGTGCCGCCACGAAGACCTGCGCGACAGTAAAATAGAAGACGCCTCGATGGTGATTCTTAACTTTACCCTGCAATTCATCGAGCCGGCGGCGCGCGAAGCGCTGATGCGCAAAATCTATGACGGGATGCGGCCGGGCGGGCTGCTGGTTATCTCCGAGAAGATTCAATTTCCGGACCCCGCGCTGAACGAGCTGTTTATCGACCTGTATCATCGCTTTAAAGAGACGCAGGGGTATAGCAAACTCGAGATTAGCCAGAAGCGCGCTGCGCTTGAGAATGTGCTGATTCCCGAGACGCTGGCGGCACACCGTGAGCGCTTGAACGGCGCAGGTTTCCATTCGGTCGACACTTGGTTTCAGTGTTTCAATTTCGCGTCGATGGTGGCGTTTAAGTAATTTAGGCGGCCGCAATGTCCCTCGCTATTCCTAACATCGACCCCGCTGCGTTAGCGCGTTTCTACACAGCGCAGCGTGAGCGCTTTGGTGCGCGCGCCGACAGCAAAGGCCTTGTCGCACTCGCAAAAGCGCTCGCGTCGGTGACACCCAGCGCGCTTAATCATGGCGACATCGGCAGGTGGACACAGGCGCTCGAAGCCCTGCCCGCTGTGCAGCCTTCGCGGGTTGAGCTGGACTCGGCGCGGCTCGTTATAGGTGATGAGCGGGACCTCGACGGCAGCCTGTCGGCGCTTGAATTTCGCGCGCAGCTCGAGGCGTTTATTCCTTGGCGCAAGGGTCCTTTTGAATTGTTTGGCGTGGGGATTGATACGGAGTGGCGCTGCGACCTTAAGTGGGCGCGTCTGGAATCGGCGATCAGTTCCCTTGCGGGTCGCCGCGTGCTCGATGTTGGCAGCGGCAATGGCTATTACGCGTATCGCATGGCGGGGGCGGGGGCTAAACAGGTGTTGGGCATCGATCCGCACGTGCCCTATGTGGCGCAGTTTTTATTACTGCAGCAGTATCTCGCCGAGGTTGCGGTTGATGTTTTGCCTATTACCCTCGACGACTTTCCCGAGCGCTGCGGGGCTTTCGACACCGCGTTTTCGATGGGCGTTCTCTACCATCGGCGCTCGCCGATCGATCATCTATTGCAACTGCGCGACTGCCTGATAGTCGGCGGCGAGCTCGTGCTCGAAACGCTTTATGTCGAAGGCGACGAAGGGTATAGCCTCATTCCCCAGGGCAGCTATGCGCGCATGCGAGGCATCTGGTTTGTGCCCACGGTTGCAACACTCAGGGCTTGGATAAGCAAAGCAGGGTTCGACAACGTGCGCGTTGTGGATGAGTCGGTCACGACACCCGACGAGCAGCGGGCGACGTCGTGGATGCCCTATGAGTCGCTGAGTGATTCATTAGACCCCAACGACAGCAGCTTGAGTGTCGAGGGCCACCCTGCGCCGCAGCGCGTCGTGATTGTCGCGACTAAGCGATAACGCTCGAGCGGGGGCAAATCGGGGGCTAAATCGCAGGCGCAAAAAAGCCGACCTTCGTTAATCCGCCGTTTTGGCTGGGTTAATCGAACGCCGGCAATTTAGCGCGTATCGTCGCTTTCTATTTCGAGATTTCGCGACCCTGCTATTTTGCGCTGTGCGGTACTGCCAGGATGCCGCGCTCAGAGTCTGCGGAGAGGCTGCGGCATCAATCAGTAAGGCGTGCTTACTTGATTTTGGCTTCTTTGTAGATCACGTGCTTGCGAGCGACGGGATCAAATTTCATGATCTCCATCTTGTCAGGCATCGTGCGCTTGTTCTTGTCTGTTGTGTAGAAGTGACCAGTCTTTGCGCTGGAAACTAAACGGATCTTGTCTCTCATAGCTTTAGCCTTGCTTATCAGCTCGCTGGCGAGCTTTGGTTGAAGCGCTAGCTCGAAGGGTGTTTAGACCTTCGCGCCATTCTTGCGGATGTCAGCGAGTACCGAATCGATACCTACTTTGTCGATGATGCGCATTCCCTTCGTTGAGATGCGCAGCTTAATGAAGCGCTTCTCAGACTCAACCCAAAAACGGTGAGATTGAAGATTGGGCGAGAACCGACGTCTGGTCCTGTTGTTAGCGTGGGATACGTTGTTCCCTGTAATTGGCTTCTTGCCAGTTACCATGCAAACCCTAGACATGTTGCTGCCTCGTATAACCTGTTTAACCCTAACCCAACTGGGCCGCGCCTCACAGTAGTCTTAGTGAATTGTGATGAACTTTTGTTTCTTGCCGCGAGATCACCACGAAATGCCGACCGAGTCAGCGCGACGTAGATGTCGGCAAAAAAGAGCTGCGTTTTATACCAAAAGCACCCGTAGATAGCAAACGAAAGCGAGGTTTTGACACACTTAAGCGTCAATTACTCGTGAGTTCGCGTCCGCCTAGGTGTTCTTGTCTCTGTTGACCACTATACCTAGTTTAGCTAGTGCCTCTCTTTTGATTTTCTTTTGATTCTCTTTTGGTTCTCTTTTGGTTCTCTTGTGCCTCTCTTGTGCCTCTCTTGTGCGTCTCTTGTGCGTCTCTTGTGCGTCTCTTGTGCGTCTCTTGTGCCTCTCTTGTGCCTCTCTAGAAAGCCGGGCACGGTTACAACGCGTCTAAATCTGACCCCGCTCGGCGAGTGACACCACCTGCGAATGGCCGATGATCAGATGATCGAGCACGCGCACATCGATGGTATCTAACGCCTCTTTCAGACGACGTGTAATCGCAACGTCGGCCTGACTAGGCTCGGCAACGCCCGACGGATGATTATGCGCAAGAATCACCGCGGCAGCGTTATGGTAAAGCGCACGCTTGACCACCTCGCGCGGGTAAACAGCCGCGGCGTCTATGGTACCTGTGAACATTTCCTCTAATTTAACAATATGGTGCTGATTATTGAGAAATAGGCAGCTAAACACCTCGCGGGAGCAGTCTCGGAAACGCGCGGAAATAATTGCGCGTAGCGGTCGAATTCTCGAGTATATTGCGGCCCGCAAGGGGTTCGGCGAGATGCCTGTGGGACAGCTCGAGGATAACGCCTAGCCGCGCCGCCTTGGCCTCGCCAATGCCTGGTGAACTCAGAAGTCGCTTGCTGTCGGCGCAGAGCAGGTTCGCAAGCCCGCCGTATTCGGTGAGCAGCGACCGCGCGAGGTCGACTGTCGACCTGCCGCGAACGCCGGTATGCAGTACCAAGGCAATGAGTTCGGCATCGGTGAGCTTATTTGCCCCCTCGGCGATAAAACGTTCGCGTGGCCTTTCGCTAGCAGGCCATTGTGACAGCACCATGTCGTTCTCAGCGTATTGGGTGTGAGTAGCCGTTTGTTACCTAGTTAGGTATAGGCGACTCAGCACGAGCGCGCGATTTATAGGGCAATTGAACTTAGGACTGCCTTTTTGAGCGGTAACTATTTTGGCGCTACCTGTGCTGACGCTACCTCTATGAGCGCTTACCTCTTTTGTTAGTAAGTACTCTCTTCGACGCATTCGCCTGCTATACTTCGTGAATCGAAACTTGCCATCGGCTCGAAGGCGCATCGCCTCGTTGGAATCATCATGTTAAGCCTGTCTAACAAACGCATCCTACTCGGCATTACCGGCGGTATTGCTGCCTACAAATGCGCCGAACTCACCCGGCTCTTTATTAAGGCGGGCGCCGAGGTGCGCGTTGTGATGACGCAATCGGCAACCGAGTTCATCACACCGCTCACGCTACAGGCTCTGTCGGGCAATCGTGTTCATCTCGATCTCTTAGACCCCGAGGCCGAGGCAGCAATGGGGCATATCGAACTCGCGCGCTGGGCCGACCTCGTCCTCGTCGCGCCCGCAACCGCTAACTCGATCGCGCGCATCACGCACGGCGAGGCCGACGATATACTCACCACGCTCGTGCTTGCTACCCCCGCCCCGATCGCCATTGCCCCTGCGATGAATCAGGGCATGTGGGCCGATGAGCAGACGCAGGCCAACATCGCAGCGCTAGACGCGCGCGGCTATACATTTATCGGTCCGGGGTCGGGCGAACAGGCCTGCGGCGACGTTGGCCTAGGCCGCTTGTCCGAACCCGAAGAAATCGTTGCCGCCTGCGCCGCGCTGTTCGACACCGGCGCTCTAGCTGGCCGCCACGTGATGATCACCGGCGGGCCAACCCGCGAGGCGCTTGATCCGGTGCGCTATATAAGTAACCACAGCTCCGGCAAAATGGCCTATGCGCTCGCCGCAGAGGCGTCCGCCGCTGGCGCTCGTGTCACATTAATAAGCGGACCCGTTGCGCTCGCCACACCCGACCGAGTGACGCGCATAGACGTAGTAAGCGCGCTCGACATGCTCGCCGCGACGCTCGATGCGGTAGACGGCGCCGATGTGTTTATTGGCGTTGCCGCGGTGGCCGACTACCGGCCTGCACACATAGCCGACGAGAAAATCAAGAAATCGGGCGACGAGATAACGCTGTCGCTTGTTAAGAATCCCGACATCATCGCCGAGGTTGCCAAGCACGAGAATCGCCCTGCGATGGTGGTTGGCTTTGCCGCCGAAACCGAGAACGTGGTTGCCAACGGGCAAAGCAAGCTTGCTGCCAAAAAACTAGACCTGCTGTTTGCTAACCAAGCGACCGATACCTTTAACAGCGACAGCGTGACGATCACGGTCATAGACGCTGCAGGCACAACAGAACTTGCGGCGGGTAATAAACACTTGGTCGCGCGCAAGATGCTGCAATTAATTGCCGAGCGTCTTAAATTGCCCAGCGCGCATTAGCAGAGAGCGCCCAGAAAACACAAAGAGAATCCCATGTCATTGACATTAAGTAACGCAAAAAATATTGCGACGGTATTAACCGAAGCGCTGCCCTATATTCAAAAATTTACGGGTCGTACGATTGTCGTTAAATACGGCGGCAACGCGATGGTCGACGAAGCGCTTAAACAAAGCTTCGCGCGCGACATCGTGCTCATGAAACTGGTCGGCATTAATCCAATCGTCGTGCACGGCGGCGGTCCGCAGATTGGCGAGCTATTAGCCAAACTCAATATCGAGTCGAACTTTGTCGATGGCATGCGCGTCACCGACAGCCAAACGATGGACGTAGTTGAGATGGTACTCGGCGGTTTGGTTAACAAAGAGATTGTGTCGCTGCTCAATAAAAATCAGGGCAAAGCGGTAGGCATTACCGGCAAAGACGGCAATCTAATACGCGCACGACAACTCAAACTCAAAGGCGGCGAGGCGGGCACTGGCGGCGTCGACATAGGCCAAGTTGGCGAGATTGTTAGCATCAACACCGAGATCATGGAGGTGATGAAAAACAGTAATTTCATCCCTGTTATCGCACCGATCGGTACAGATGAGCACGGCGCCAGCTACAACATTAACGCCGATTCTGTAGCTGGCGAACTCGCCCGCGTACTCGGCGCCGAAAAGCTTATATTGCTGACCAATATATCCGGTGTGCAAGACAAAGAGGGCAAGGTGCTCACGGGGTTAAGCACGCAGCAGGTAGATGACCTTATTGCCGATAAAACGATTCACGGTGGCATGCTGCCTAAAGTGGAATGTGCGCTCAATGCGGTAAAAGGCGGCGTGCGCAGCGCAACCATTGTCGACGGGCGTGTAGAGCATGCCGTGTTACTCGAAATATTTACCAACGAGGGCGTCGGCACGCTGATCACTAGCGAATCGCTTGGATAGCGCCTACGCAGTGCCGCAGCAGAGATAAGCGCGACCCAAATTAATTAACAGACAACAGAAGATGCGAAGCCATGGAAACTACGACTAAGATTTCACGCAAAGACAACATACTGCAGTCGCTTGCCCAGATGCTCGAAACACAGCCCGGCGCGCGTATTACCACCGCCGCGCTGGCGCGTGAGGTCGGCGTATCCGAAGCGGCGCTCTATCGTCATTTCCCAAGCAAGGCGCGTATGTTTGAGGGGCTTATTCAATTTATCGAAGACACATTGTTCGCGCGCATCGCGCGCTTTGCCGCCGACGAAGGCACTGCCGAGACGCGTATTCATAATATCCTCTCGTTGCTTCTTACGTTCTGCGATCGCAATCCTGGCATGACTCGCCTGCTCACCGGCGACGCACTCAATGGCGAGAACGACCGCCTGCGCGAACGCATTAGCCAATTTTACGCGCGACTCGAATCGCAAATTAAGCAGGTGCTAAGGGAAGCGCAGATTCGCGAAAATTTGAAGCCGAGCATTTCGGCAGCGGCGCTAACCAGCCTATTGCTTGCGGCAGTAGAGGGAAGGCTCGCTCAGTTTGTGCGCAGCGAGTTTAAGCAGTCCCCACTCGAGCATTGGGACATTCAATGGCCGTACCTGTGCGCAAATCTGATGATGCCTTTTGGTGTTGACGATGGCTTTGGCAGCAACGCCCCGGCCTAGTGGCGAGCGTGGTTAGTTTTTAACGCCGAATTCTTCGCGATAGCGCGACACAGCGGGCAGGTATTTTTGCAGTTCGCCATTATGGCTCGCTTCGAGATAGCCAATGATGTGATCGAGCTGAATGATGCTAATCACGGGCACGCCGTAATCACGCTCAACCTCTTGAATCGCCGACAACTCGCCGGTGCCTCTCTCTTGCCTGTCCATCGCTACTGCGATGCCGGCCATGGTGGCGCCGTTGTCGATAATAATCTGCGCGGCTTCGCGAATCGCTGTTCCCGCAGTAATGACATCGTCGATCACCAAGGCGCGCCCCGCGAGTGGCGCACCGACGATGCTGCCACCCTCGCCATGATCCTTCGCCTCTTTGCGGTTAAAGCAATAAGGCTTATCGATGCCATGATCCGCAGATAGAGCGACGACCGTTGTCGCCGCCAGCGGAATGCCTTTATAGGCCGGACCGAATAACACGTCGTACTCGACTTCGGAGTCGAGAATCGCATCGGCATAGCAGCGCGATAGAAACGCCAGTTTGCCGCCGGTGTTAAATAGCCCGGCGTTAAAAAAATAGGGGCTCGTGCGACCAGACTTAAGCGTAAATTCGCCAAAGCGAAGAATCTCATGCTCGATCACGAAGTTCAGAAAGCGGCGTTGAAAGTCTTTCATCTTTTTGACCCTATTATTGTCGTTTTATGGCGCGAGCATTAACCGCGCAATGCGGCGGTTTGTAGCTCGAAAAGTTCGCGTATGCCCTTGTCGGCAAGGCCAATCATGTCGAGCAACTGCGCATGCGAGAAATCTCCGTCTTCGCCTGTGCCTTGCAGCTCGATAAACCCGCCGTTTTCGATCATCACAATGTTCATGTCGGTTTCGGCTGTCGAGTCTTCGGCATAGTCTAAATCGAGCACGCCGTGGCCTTTGTAGATACCGACAGAGACGGCAGCGACTTTGTGCTTAATGGGATCGTCTTTAATTTTTTTATTACGCAGTAAAAAGTTCACTGCGTCGATTAACGCGACACAGCCACCGGTAATCGATGCCGTTCGTGTGCCGCCGTCTGCCTGAATCACGTCGCAGTCGATTTTAATCGTGTTCTCGCCCAGTCGCTTCATATCGACAGTGGCCCGTAATGCACGGCCGATCAAACGCTGAATTTCTTGTGTACGCCCGCCCTGTTTACCACGCGCGGCTTCGCGGTCCATGCGGCTGCCTGTAGAGCGTGGCAACATGCCGTACTCTGCAGTTACCCATCCCTTGCCGCTACCTTTTAGAAAACGTGGCACGCCCTGCTCGACACTCGCGGTACACAACACTTTAGTATTACCGAATTCGACAAGAACAGAGCCCTCGGCGTGCATCGTATAGTCGCGTGTGATTTTAACGTCACGAAGTTGATCGGCTTGGCGTTGGCTTGGTCGGGCGAGGTCTGTCATAGCGAGGTCTGTCATAAAGTGTCCGTAAAGTGGCGTAAATCAGAGAAGGTGGCATTGGTGATGCCGTAAAAGTCGCGCGAATTATCGCGCAATCGGGCGACTAACGCGAGCCGCGAAGGCTGCGTGTGCTCTATCGACATCGTTATTGTGATGACGGACAACCCACGCAAGTTGGGTTATGCTCATCACTTAATCCGCACACGGAGATCGACCATGGTTCAAAGTATGACCGCCTTCACTCGCCAACAGCTAGATCGAGACTACGGTTCGCTCGCGTGGGAGATACGCTCTGTGAACCATCGCTACCTCGAGGCGAGTGTGCGCGTACCCGAAAGTTTTCGCGCCCTCGAAAACACGGTGCGCGACGCACTGCGCAAACAGCTTAATCGCGGCAAGGTAGAGTGTCAGCTCAGATTTCAGACCGAGGCGGCCGATGGCGCGCCGGTTAGCAAGATAAATGTAGATAAGGAACTGGTTAAACAGCTAATCGAAGCCGGCGATGTAATTAGCTCGCTCGCGTCGGATACAGCAAAGCTGTCGACTGCCGAATTACTGCGTTGGCCTGGCGTAATTGGCACGGCCGAATTGGACAAAAAAGCCCTCGAGCATGACGCACTCGAGCTGTTTGCGGTTGCACTAAAAGATCTCATCGCGACGCGCGAACGCGAGGGCGCCGAGCTCAGTGAATTTATCGGTCAGAGAATAGACGCGATACGAGCGATCGTCGCCGACGTGCGGTTGATGATGCCGGACATACTGGCGAAACAGCGTGAAAACCTGTTAGCCAAAATTGCCGAGATCGATATCGAAATCGATCCAACGCGTCTCGAGCAAGAAGTCGCACTGCTTGCGCAGAAAGCCGATATAGACGAAGAGCTCGACCGTCTCGGCGCACACGTCAACGAGGTCGAACGTGTTTTACGCAGCGATGATCAGATGGGTCGACGCCTAGACTTTTTGATGCAGGAGCTTAATCGCGAGGCGAACACCCTGTCGTCGAAATCGATTGTCGTTGAGACTACTCGTAGTGCGGTGGATCTTAAGGTGCTGATAGAGCAGATGCGCGAGCAGATTCAGAATATCGAATAAGGCGTTTCAGTGAGCCGTAAATAGACACTGCCCTAAGGTCTAATCAAGATCAGCCGCCGAATGCCGCTCCGCCACTTGCTCGTCTTCTGGGCCCCACACTTTATTCACGCGCTTGCCGCGTTTGACGGCAGGTCTCGCGTCGATTTGATGCGCCCACCTCACGACATTTTTATAGCTCGCAACCGACAGAAACTCGGAGGCTGCATATAAATCATGGATCACCAAGGCGCCGTACCAAGCAAACACAGCCATGTCGGCGATCGTGTATTCGTCGCCGCATAAATAGTCGTTATCGCATAGCGCGCGATCGAGCACGTCGAGCTGGCGCTTGACCTCCATACTAAAACGATCGATCGGGTATTCGAATTTCTCGGGCGCGTAGGCGTAGAAATGCCCGAAGCCGCCGCCAAGATAAGGTGCGCTGCCCATTTGCCACATCAACCACGAATGACATTCGGTGCGGCCCTTTAAGTCTTTAGGGACAAACGCGTCAAACTTTTCGGCAAGGTAGAGCAAAATAGAGCCCGACTCGAATACGCGGATACCGGTTTCGGTGTCGAGCAGCGCGGGGATTTTAGAATTAGGGTTGATCGCGACAAACCCACTGCTGAACTGCGAGCCTTCGGTGATGTTGATCAAGAAGGCGTCGTATTCAGCGTCTTTGCCGAGCGCGAGCAGTTCCTCGAGCATGATCGTTACCTTAACCCCGTTCGGCGTGCCGAGTGAATGCAGCTGCAGGGGGTGTTCGCCTACCGGCAACGCCTTGTCGTGTGTCGCGCCTGCTATGGGCCGGTTGATTTTGCTGAAGCGGCCACCGTTTTCTGCGTCCCATGTCCATACTTTCGGCGGGGTATAAATAGGTGGGGTATAAGTTGAGTTCGTCATGGGTGTCCTCTTGGTGCTGGGCTCTTTTGAGCGAATGGCATGGCGCTGCCTGAGCAAGCCCGTGTTGAGGGTAACTCTATTCTATTCCGCCTTAATAGCGCTACCTCTCAGGATAAAAGGCTTTGGCTAGCGCAATAAACTAGCGCAATAAAAAAGCCGACCCCACTGGGATCGGCTTTTAGATGAACTATGTATTCCGAAAGAGGGATTACATCGATGGAATCAGCACCGTGTCGATCACGTGAATGACGCCGTTTGATGTTTCGATATCGGCGGTCACTACGTTCGCACCGTTGACTGTTACGCCATCGGTCGCATCGATCGCGAGATTCATGCCTTGCACTGTAGCAGCTTCAAGTGCTTTGCCTGCGATATCAGCCGACATCACCTTACCTGGCAATACGTGGTAGGTAAGAATTCCGGCAAGTGTCGCAATGTTTTCAGGCTTCAGCAGATTTTCTACTGTACCGGCTGGCAGTGCAGCAAACGCTGCGTCTGTTGGCGCAAATACGGTGAAAGGGCCTTCGCCTTTAAGCGTGTCGACCAAGCCAGCCGCCTGAACAGCAGCGACGAGCGTGTTGAATGAACCAGCCTCGACAGCTGTGTCGACGATGTCTTTAGCATGCCCGCCACCGTGATGGTCGGCAAGTGATGCAGTTGAGAATAAAGTAAAGCTTAGAGCGATGAACAACGTGCGTAGTGTGTTAATCATCTTACGTTTCCTTAAGGAAGAATTTGGATACTGCAAAGTGTAAACGCTGCGAATAGAACATTGGATTAGGGGTCAGACCCCTTTTTTGAGACTCCTTTTTTGAATGCAACCTGACCAAATCCCAATTCTCTGGTATAAACGAGCAACAACATCAGGTTCGCAAGGAGGAGATAAACATGAATAATACTAGACGCTTAGTTTGCTCGATGCTTACGGCAACACTGACGCTCGTTGCCGCAGGTACTGCTTTCGCTCAGCGCCCCGATCTAAACGGGACGTTCACTAATATGTCGCTAACCGGCCTTTCGCGCCCCGAGGGCGTAGAGCCGCTGGTCGTGAATGCCGATCTTGCGCAGCAGATCGCTGACGGCACACCGATTGCGGGCCTAGATCCAGGTGAACTCGATGCCTCAGAGACAGAAACAGAAGACGGGGCGCCACCGGCAGGCAGTATCGATTTTGGCCTTCGTGGCTACAATTCGTTTTGGACTGACCCGGGCTCGCAATTAGCAATGGTGATGGGCGAGTTCCGCACATCGTATGTAATAGATCCACCTAACGGTCAGATTCCGCGCCTAGCCGAGCCCTTGTATGATCTGAATCGCAAAAACTTTGGCTACCGTTACCTCACAGGCATAGGCGATAGCTCAGGTCCAGAGGCACTGCCTCTCGCAGAGCGCTGCCTAATTGGCTTCGGCAACACGGCTGGACCAGGCATGATGGGCACGCTGTATAACAGCACCTATCAGTTTGTTCAAACCGATGATCATGTGATGATTTCGGTAGAAATGGCACACGATGCACGCATAGTGCCGACGTTTGCTAGCGCCGCAGAAGCCCGAGCTAATCGACGTCCGGCCGAACTCGAACAATGGTTCGGCGACTCGGTTGGCTGGTACGAGGGTGAGACGCTTATCGTCGAAACGGTCAATATTAAGCCGCTACAGATGGAGCAGAGTTCGGTGCCAATTTCGCCTACTGGTGTGATCACAGAGCGCTTTACCAAGTACAGTCCTACCGAAATCGTTTACCAGTTTTCGGTTGATGACCCCAATCTCTACAGCCAACCTTGGACGGCTGAGCTAAGCTTCCATGCTACCGATGGCCGTATGTACGAGTACGCATGTCATGAGGGCAACTATGCAATGCCGGGAATTTTAGCGGGTGCAAGGCGCGCAGAGAGAGAGGCTGGCGCTAATTAAGTATTGGGTTTGAAGAAGGCTTGGGTGCGACCGATTTGCCCTACACTCTAAAGCCGTTCTAGCGGATAATGGAGTCCTCAGCAAAAAAGAGTAACTCCATGTCAGCGCAATCCTCAAAAGCCACACTGTTTATTGTTACCGCACCTTCAGGTGCCGGCAAGACTAGCCTCGTTAAGGCGCTTGTCGACAGCACCGAGTCGTTGCGCGTCTCGGTGTCGCATACAACGCGAGCGCCTCGCGAGGGCGAGGTCGACGGCGTTAATTATCATTTTGTAGACAAAGCGGCCTTTGCCGCGATGCGTGAATCGGATGAGTTTTTTGAGAGCGCCGAGGTCTATGGCAATTTTTACGGCACCTCCAAAACTTGGGTAAACCAGCAGCTTGCGCTGGGTATCGACGTCATTTTAGAGATTGACTGGCAAGGTGCGGCACAAGTCCGCGCGCAGCATCCCGCCGCGTGTTCTATATTCATACTCCCTCCCTCACTCGAGGCACTCACGCAGCGGCTTACCGGGCGCGGGCAGGATGATGCCGAAACGATTGCGCGCCGTATGCAACAAGCGGTCGCCGAGATTTCGCATGTTAAAGAAGCCGACTACATTGTAGTGAATGACGATTTCGACGTGGCTTTAGCTGAGCTTAGAACGATTATTGTGTCGCAGCGACTTGGCGCCGAGGTGCAATCGCAGCGCCTTGAGGCAATGCTCAGCGCGCTTCTTAATGGCTAGTTGATGAGCTATTGATGAGCTATTGATGAGCTATTAACGACTTATTGATGTCCCAGGGCAATTTAACTCGCTGATTTGACTGAAAAGACTGCAATTTCGCGCAACATTGCGTAAAATCGCTGACCCGCTGTAAATTAACTCGGCGGATCCTAAAAGACTAAATTCGGGGCACGCCCCCACAATGGTATAAGGTACTGAAATGGCTCGCATTACTGTAGAAGACTGCTTAGACAACGTAGACAATCGCTTCGAGCTCGTCATGGTGTCGAGCAAGCGCGCCCGTCAAATCCAAACGGGTGGCAAAGACCCGATGGTCGCCGCAGACAACGATAAGCCTACGGTTATTGCCCTGCGCGAAATTGCCGAGGGACACGTCAACGCCGACATTTTGAAGGCAAAGCCACGTAGCGAAATGCAAGAAATCGATATGGAAGCCGAAGTGAGCGCGCTCGCCGAAGCCGAAGCGGCTATTGAAGCTGCTGCTGCCGACGTGATCCTTGCAGACGGTGCTGAGGAAGTGAGCGGCGATCAGGCGGCGGCCGAAGAAGTAGAAGACTAGAGGGTTGAGTCGAAAGCGTACCCCGCTGATCGAGAACACGGTGGGTCTACGGAAGTAGGCCTTTAGGAGGGAGTGTTAAGTGCCCATCACAGCCATCGCCCCACCCGTTGATAATATCGACTCGCTGGCGTCGGGCCTCTCTTCATACCTCAATCGCGACCAGGTTAACGGCATCCGCCGCGCCTATTACTATGCCGAGCAAGCGCACGAAGGCCAATTTCGTCGCAGCGGCGAACCTTATGTTACCCATCCTTTAGCCGTTGCCGGCATTTTGTGCGAAATGCACATGGACCCGCAGAGCCTGATGGCCGCGATGCTCCACGATGTTATAGAAGACACCGGCATCACTAAAACTGCCATTAAGTCGCAGTTTGGCACCAGCGTAGCCGATCTCGTCGACGGCGTGAGCAAGCTCAACAAGATGACTTTCTCGAGCCGCGCCGAGGCGCAGGCCGAAAACTTTCAGAAAATGGCGATGGCAATGGCCAAAGACCTGCGGGTTATTTTGGTTAAAATCGCCGACCGCCTTCACAATATGCGCACGCTCGAAGTGCTCACACCCGAAAAAAGACGCCGCATCGCGCGCGAGACGCTCGACATTTATTCGCCGATCGCAAATCGACTTGGTATGAACAATGTACGCGTCGAGTTCGAGGAGCTTGGCTTCAACGCACTCTATCCAATGCGCGCTCGACGCATAGACGCCGCAGTAAAGTCGATTAGAGGCAACCGCAAAGAGATCATCACCAAAATCCAAACCTCGATCGAGGCGTGTCTCGAACGCGAAGGGTTGGTTGGCCGCTGCAGTGGTCGTGAAAAACACCTGTACAGCATCTACGAAAAAATGCGCAGCCAGCGTAAATCGTTTTCCGACATTATGGACGTGTACGCGTTCAGAATCGTCGTCGATAAGGCAGACACCTGCTATCGCGTGCTTGGCGCCGTGCACAGCTTGTATAAACCCGTGCCGGGACGTTTCAAAGATTACATTGCGATCCCAAAAGCGAACGGCTATCAGTCGCTGCACACGTCGTTGTTTGGTATGCACGGTGTGCCTATCGAGATTCAGATTCGTACCGAAGAAATGGAAGCGATGGCGAATAACGGCATCGCCGCGCACTGGCTTTATAAGTCGAACGAAGACCTGCCGGGTAACGCGCACGGCCGCGCGCGCGAATGGGTAAACGGCCTGCTCGAATTGCAGAAACACGCGGGTAATTCACTCGAGTTTATCGAGAACGTAAAAATCGATCTATTCCCCGATGAGATTTACGTCTTTACGCCCAAGGGCACGATTTTCGAATTGCCGACCGGTTCAACCGCCGTGGATTTCGCGTATGCAATCCACACCGACGTGGGCAACTCGTGTGTCGCCTGTCGGATTAGCCGCCGCCTCGCGCCGTTAAGCGAGCCGCTGCAAAGTGGCCAGACTGTTGAGATTATTACCGCGCCCGGCACGCAACCGAATCCAGCGTGGTTAAGTTTTGTTGTAACGGGCAAGGCACGCAGCAATATTCGCCACTATTTAAAGAACCAAAAAGTGTCTGAGTCTGTCGCTCTCGGCAGGCGACTACTTACCAAAGCACTCGCGGGCTTTGGCACGACGATCGAAGAGTTGGCGCCCTCGCATATCGACTCGGTACTTAAGCAAACTCAGATCGAATCACTCGACAACTTACTCGCCGAGATTGGCCTAGGCAATCGCATGTCGTTTATGGTCGCGCAGCGGCTGAGCGACAACGATGAACTGAGTGCGGTGGATGCCGTTGAAGAGTCTAACCGCCAAGGCTCGATAGAGATCCGCGGCTCCGAAGGCATGGTGATGAGCTATGCAAAGTGCTGCCATCCGATTCCTGGCGATCCTATTGTCGGGCATATCAGCACCGGCCGCGGCATGGTGATTCATACCGAAGACTGCAACAACATCGCCGAAATAATCGACGACCCCGAGAAGTGTGTTTCAGTACGCTGGGATCCGGATGTGAAAGGCGAGTTCTCGGTCGAGCTGCGTATTGAGCTCGAAAATCAACGCGGCATTATTGCCACACTCGCAACAACCATTACCGGCTGCGAGGCAAACATCGAACGCATTTCGACGGTCGAGCGCGATGCGCGCTTCAGCATCGTTAACCTCTCACTCAATGTCCGCAATCGTGTACATCTGGCACGCGTTTTAAAGAAAGTGCGACTCATTCGGTCGGTGCTTAAAGTAACGCGCGTTAAGAGTCGCAAGGTTCGCAAAACGATTAAGAACATTTTAGGCGCTAACGAATAGTTAGCGTTCACCACTTCGCCTATCCATAATCAATTATCTATTCCCCAGGTATTAACTATGTCGACGCTAGAACCGATTCAAACCGCCGCGGCACCAGCCGCTATTGGTCCGTATTCGCAGGCGATTAAGTCTGGTCAGATGGTTTTCCTCTCGGGCCAAATCCCTTTGGTGCCAGAGACAATGGAGGTGGTCGAAGGTGGAATCGAGGCGCAAACTCATCAGGTATTTAAAAACCTAATCGCGGTTTGTGCAGCAGCCGGTGGCTCGCTCGCACACGCAGCGAAGCTGACTATTTATCTAACCGACCTTGGCGACTTTGCCGCGGTTAATGCCATCATGGCAGAGTATTTTACCGAGCCTTATCCTGCGCGCGCGACCATTCAAGTGTCGGCTCTGCCCAAAGGCGTTACTGTCGAAATAGACGCGGTGCTCTTTCTCTAAGAGTCTCTAAGAGTCTGCAAGCAACCTGAGCGAGCTCCCAGTATGTTGAAGATCATCGAGGCTAAAAGCCCATGAGCTCGGCAACCACCGGCGGGCTTGGCAAAAAAAGCGCAATCGCTGCAATAACGCCTAAGCCACGGGGCCTCGACGCTATGTCCACTGCGCGGCTAAAAGGCGTAGGACCCGCGCTCGAGAAAAAACTTGCCGCTATTGGCATCACGTCGATTCAAGATCTGCTGTTTCATTTGCCGCTGCGTTATGAAGACCGCACGCGCATTACCCTTGCCGCGCGCGCACAGATAGGCGAATACATGCAGTTTGAGGGCGAGGTAACGAGCTGCGATCTGCAGTTTGGCAAACGCCGAAGTCTTCGCTGCAGCCTCAGGGATTCGTCGGGCAGCATGACGCTGCGATTTTTTCATTTTAGCGCGGCGCAAAAAGACTCACTCGCGGTTGGTACACAGCTGCGTGTTTACGGCGAGGTGAAACACGGTCGCGCGGGTTTTGAACTCTTCCATCCAGAATACAAACCTCTGTCGCAGGCCAACCAAGAGGTGTCTGATACCCTAACGCCGATCTACCCAACTACCGAGGGACTCATGCAGCCTAGGCTGCGGAGTATTATCGGGCAAGCGGTAGAGTTAGTCGTTGGTAACGACGCTATCGAAGATTACCTGCCCGCAGACCTTGTGGCTAAATTTAATCTTGCTAGCCTCACCGAGGCGATTAAACAGATTCATCGGCCGACTGCCAATGCCTTCGGCGGTTGGGATCGCGATGCACCAAACCCCGGACGCGATCGTCTCGCGTTCGAAGAGCTACTCACCCATCGGCTGAGTCTGCGCCGTTTGCGAGATGATGCGGCTGCGAAGGCAGCGCCGCAGTTTGTTGGCGAGAATCAACTCATTCGCGGTTTTCTGTCAGCGCTGCCTTTTGACTTAACCGGCGGGCAGCAACGCGCTTTCGCTGAAATAAGCGAAGACCTCGCGCGGCACACGCCGATGCTGCGCCTCTTGCAAGGCGACGTAGGTTCGGGAAAAACCGTTGTTGCGGCGCTGTCGGCACTGCGTGCTATCGACGCGGGCTATCAAGTTGCGCTGATGGCGCCGACCGAGATTCTGGCCGAACAGCATGCGGTTAATTTTAGGCAGTGGTTCGAGCCGCTCGGTATAGAGGTCGGCTGGCACAGCGGTAAGCAGAAGGGCAAACCACGTGCCGAACAGCTCGAGCGAGTATCCGCCGGTTTCTGCCAGATCCTTGTCGGCACGCACGCGCTTTTTCAGGGCGAGGTAAGCTACGCGAAGCTCGGACTTATTATTATTGACGAACAGCACCGCTTTGGCGTGCAGCAGCGGCTTGCGCTGCGTGAGAAAGCAGCGTCGATGAATATTAATCCGCATCAGCTTGTGATGACGGCGACACCTATACCGCGCACACTGGCGATGAGTGCCTACGCAGATTTGGACAATTCGATTATCGATGAACTTCCCCCGGGACGAACGCCGGTTAACACGCTGATTGTGTCGAACGAGCGTCGGGGCGAGGTGGTCGAGCGAATCGCGGCGGCCTGCGAAAATCGGAGCCAAGCCTATTGGGTGTGTACTTTAATCGACGAGTCTGAGGTGTTGCAGTGTCAGGCTGCCGAGGTAACTGCACAGCAACTCGCTGAGCAACTGCCGCAGGTGCGAGTTGGCTTGGTACACGGGCGCATGAAGCCTGTCGAGAAGGCCGAGGTGATGGCGCGCTTCAAAGCCGCCGAAATAGATTTGCTCGTCGCCACCACCGTCATCGAAGTGGGAGTCGATGTGCCGAATTCGAGTCTCATGGTCATCGAAAACCCCGAGCGGCTGGGTCTTGCGCAGCTTCATCAGTTGCGCGGACGCGTGGGCCGCGGTTCAATAAAAAGCCATTGTATTTTGCTCTATCAAAGTCCACTTTCGCGCAATGGTAAAGAACGTCTCGGCGTAATGCGCGAGAGTAACGATGGCTTTTATATTGCCGAGAAAGACTTAGAATTACGCGGACCCGGACAGGTGCTAGGCACCGCACAAACCGGCCTCATGGAGTTTCGCATTGCCGATCTCGTTCGCGACGCGGCTATGCTCGACGATGTTAAGGATGCGGCAGACCATGTGCTCGGCCATCATCCGCAGGTGGTCGATTCACTCGTGAGGCGCTGGCTCGGCGAGAATATTCATTACGCGAATGTCTAAGCTTTTGTCTTAAGTGCGTCGTTGCATGTGACGCCTTGGGGCTTATAATCGCGCTTCGATATTCGATGTGGCCGTAAAAATGCAGCAAAAATCGCAGCACGATAAGCAAACTAAAGGGCGATTAATCTCCCCGCTTCGTCGCTTTCAGAGCAAACTCCCGGCGCTGTTAAAACTTATGCGCGTCGATCGTCCGATTGGCATATTGCTTCTGTTATGGCCGACCCTAGGTGCGCTGTGGATAGCAAGCGGCGGCTTCCCGCGACTCGATCTGCTTCTCATCTTTTCGCTTGGCACCGCGGTAATGCGTTCGGCGGGTTGCTGCATAAACGATTTTGCCGATGCGAAGATCGACGGCAACGTGGCGCGCACAGAAAACCGCCCGCTGGCGACCGGCGAGCTTACGCGGCGCGATGCGATCGCCGCCTTCGTCGCGCTTTCATTGATCGGTTTTATTCTTGTGCTCTTCACGAATCGTGAGACGATCTTGCTGTCATTTGGCGCGGTTGCTCTAGTTGCGCTCTATCCGTTTATGAAGCGCATCACACATCTGCCTCAGCTCGTTCTCGGCGTCGCCTATTCGTGGGGAATACTGATGGCGTTTACTGCGGTGGACACGCAAATACCGCCCGCGGCTTATCTTCTCTTTATTGCCAACTGCATGTGGACTGTCGCCTACGACACCCAGTATGCGATGGTTGATAGAGAATACGATTTGAAGATTGGTGTGAAGTCTACTGCGATTTTGTTTGGCGACGCCGATCGCGCGATGATCAGTGCGCTGCAAGGTCTGGTGCTACTTGCGTGGTGGCTTACAGGTGGACAGTTCGAGTTAGGGGCTGGCTATTATCTCGGTGTCGGCGTGGCAGCACTGCTGTTTGTCTACCATCAGTTTTTGATACGAGACCGACTGCCAGAGCCCTGCTTTAAGGCGTTTTTGCATAATAACTGGGTAGGCGTCGCGGTTTTTGTCGGCGTGGTGCTGGGGGTATAGAAGGGAGGAAGGGAGATGGGGGGGCGGAGAGAGGGAAAAGGGGTCAGACCCCTTAAGGGTTTCCTTAAAGGGGTCTGACCCCTTTTCCCTTACCCCTTTTCCCTTACCCCTTTTCCCTTACCCCTTTTCCCTTACCCCTTTTCCCTTACCCCTTTTCCCTTTCCCTTTCCCTTTTCCCTCTCTCCCTTTTCCCTAAGCGCCTGTGAACGACTGGATGCCTGTCTGCGCGCGACCTAGGATTAGCGCGTGAATGTCCGACGTGCCTTCGTAGGTATTTACCACTTCGAGGTTCTGCATGTGGCGCATAACCGGATACTCATCAGAGATACCGTTGCCGCCTAGCATGTCGCGTGCTTCGCGGGCTGCTGCCAATGCTTTCTCGCAAGAGTTACGCTTTAGAAGCGAAATCAGTGGCACTGCCAGTTTGCCTTCGTCTTTGAGACGGCAGGCTTGTAGACAGCCCTGAAGCGCGAGCGACAGTTCTGTTTGCATGATGGCAAGTTTCTTTTGGATCAGCTGGTTAGCCGCAAGTGGGCGACCAAACTGCTTGCGATCGAGTGTGTATTGCAGCGCCGCGTGCCAGCACGTTTCGCCTGCACCCAGTGCTCCCCACGCAATACCCAAACGCGCAGAGTTTAGGCAGCTGAAGGGTCCGTTTAGACCGCGCGCCTTAGGCAATTTGTTTTCTGCCGGCACGAAGACCTCGTCCATCACGATCTCGCCGGTAACCGACGCACGCAGCGCGAGCTTGCCTTCGATCTTGGGCGCGCTTAGTCCCTTCATGCCTTTCTCTAAAATGAAGCCACCGATGACGCCGTCGTCGTCTTTCGCCCACACGATAAAGACATCGGCGAAGGGCGAGTTGCTGATCCAGTTCTTAGCGCCGCTCAGGCTAAACCCGCCGTCGACAGAGCGCGCGCGTGTCACCATGCTGCCGGGGTCGGAGCCATGGTCTGGTTCGGTCAGGCCAAAGCAGCCGATGTATTCACCCGTGGCGAGTTTCGGAAGATATTTCTGCTTCTGCTCTTCGCTGCCAAACTCGTTGATTGGATGCATCACGAGGCTCGACTGCACGCTCATCATCGAGCGATAGCCGGAGTCAACAGCTTCGATTTCTTTTGCGGCGAGGCCGTAGCACACGTAGTTAACGCCCGCGCAGCCGTAGCCTTCGATAGTTGAGCCGAGTAGACCAAGTGCGCCCATTTCGCGGAAAATCTCCGGATCGGTTTGCTCGTTGCGATAGGCATCGCGAACACGCGGCAGCAGTTTTTCCTGCGCATATTGGCGCGCCGTATCGCGCACGAGGCGCTCCTCTTCGCTGAGCTGTGATTCCATGAGGAACGGATCTTTCCAATCGAATTGCGCGTTGTCCGAACGAACAGACATAGTCTTCTCCTAAATCGGTGTTGCAATGTAGCAGGCGCAGTTGGCGCCGCAGGTAATTAATAGATTCTAGCAAACTACGCTCGATATCCCTAAACAGGATCGCTTCCTCATTAGCAAGTGGTTGTCATTATTCTTCGTTAGGCTGCGCTAATTTACTCCCAAAATCGCGCCGCGCTAGTAATGCTTATTCAACCGCGCGTAAAATGCGCCGATGGATGTCTCGCATATACTCGACTCGCTTAACGACGAACAACGCCACGCCGTTGCCAACCCTAGCCAACACCTCCTCGTGCTCGCCGGCGCCGGCAGTGGCAAGACGCGCGTGCTCGTGCATCGCATCGCCTGGCTATTAGAAGCAGAGCAGGTGTCGCCTTTTTCAATACTCGCTGTGACCTTTACCAACAAGGCTGCGCGTGAGATGCGGCACCGCATCGAATCCTTGATGGGGCAGTCGTTTGGCGGCATGTGGGTGGGCACGTTTCACGGCCTTGCCCACCGCTTGCTACGTACGCATTGGCAGGAAGCGGGTCTAATTCAAGACTTTCAGATTCTCGACAGCGACGATCAGCTGCGGCTAATTAAGCGAATAAACCGCGAGCTTCAGATCGACGACGAACGCTGGCCCGCTAAGCAGTGCCAGTGGTATATCAATGGCCAGAAAGACGAAGGCCTGCGCGCCAGCAATATCGACGACTTTGGCGACGATTACACCAAGACAATGCTGCGCATCTATCGCGCCTACGAAATCGCCTGCGACCGCGGCGGCATGATCGACTTTGGCGAGATTCTGCTTCGCTCCCACGAACTCTGGCTTAAGAATCCACAGATTCTCGATCACTATCAGCGCCGCTTCCAGCATATTCTGGTCGACGAGTTTCAAGACACCAACTCCATTCAATACGCTTGGCTGCGCGTGCTTGCGGGCCGCGGCAGCCACCTGATGGTGGTAGGCGACGACGATCAGTCTATTTATGGCTGGCGCGGCGCCAAGATCGAGAATATTCAGCAGTTCAGCAGCGATTTCCCGGGTGCGCAGCTGGTCAAACTCGAACAAAACTACCGCTCGACTAAAAACATTCTCGACGCGGCCAACAGCCTCATCACCAATAACGCCGGCCGCCTCGGCAAACAGCTCTGGACCGAGGGCGTGGCAGGCGAGCCGATAAGCCTTTACGAGGCATTTAACGAACAAGACGAGTCGCGCTTTGTCGTCGATCGTCTACAAGATTGGTTCAATGGCGGCAATCGCCGCATCGATTCGGCGGTGTTGTATCGCTCAAATGCGCAGTCGCGCGAACTCGAAGAGGCGCTTCTGCGCGTCGGCATGCCCTACCGCATTTATGGCGGCCAGCGCTTTTACGAGCGGCTCGAGATCAAGAATGCGCTCGCCTATTTAAGGTTAGTAACCAATCGCTTCGACGACACAGCGGTCGAGCGAATTATCAATGTGCCCACACGCGGTATCGGCGGACGCACGCTCGAACTCGTCCGTCAGGTAGCGCGTGACCGAAACTGCTCGCTCTGGGAGGCTTCGGTCGCGTCGGTTAATGAGTCTTTACTTACGGCGCGTGCGGCAAACTCTGTGCTTGCTTTCCTCGAGCTAATCGATGGCCTCGACGAATCATGCCGCGACCTCGAACTGCATGCTAAGGCCGATTTGATTATCAAAACCACTGGCCTCATTCCACACCACGAAAAAGAGGGTGGCGAGAAGGCACGCGCGCGGATCGAAAACCTCGAAGAATTAGTGAACGCCGCGGGCAACTTCGACGTCACCGACGCAGACGAAGACTTCGACAGCACCTCTACTCAGTTTTTAGCCGCCTTTCTAGACCAAGCCGCACTCGACGCCGGCGAGGGTCAGGCCGCCGCCGATGAAGACGCAGTGCAGCTGATGACACTGCACACCGCCAAGGGCCTGGAATTCGATCTGGTCTTTTTGGTCGGTATGGAAGAGGGCTTGTTTCCACACAAGATGTCGATGGACGACCTGTCGGGGCTCGAAGAGGAGCGCCGGCTCGCCTATGTCGGCATCACCCGCGCCAAACACAAACTCTATCTAAGCCACGCCGAATCGCGCAGGCTCCACGGCGAGATCAACCTCTGCCGTCCCTCACGCTTTGTCCGCGAGATCCCCAAATCGCTTATCGAAGAGGTCCGCCTCAAATCGACTATAAGTCGGCCTTCGGTTGGCGGCGCAAGGCTTGGACGCGGCAACCCGAGCGGCAATCTCGACGGTAGCGTCGAGGTTCCACAGACCAACCTATCGCTGGGCCAGCGCGTCATCCACGGCAAGTTCGGCGAAGGTGTCGTGCTCAACTACGAAGGCCAAGGCACGAGCGCGCGCGTGCAGGTGAACTTCGGTTCGGCGGGCAGCAAATGGTTAGTGCTCTCTTACGCGAAACTCGAGGTGCTTGCCTAGCGCCCTGTTAACAGCAGGCGGGGGGTCTAACACCCGCAATTGTGGCTTTACGATTCTGCGAAATAGTGTACCTTGAGCGCTCGTTTAGACTCATATCGGACACGTTTCAATGCGCTCAGGTCTTTCTTTCTCGCAGTTCTCCAGTGCTTCCATTTTTCGCCCGATGGCGGCTTTTATGCTTTGCCTCATACTGGCAAGCTGCGGCAAGGCGCCAGCCGAAACAGGCTCCGCAGCAGCGGCAGCCCCACAGCAAACCTACCAATGGAAGCTAATTACCTCGTGGCCCAAAAATCTGCCCGCGCTTGGCACGACGCCCGAATTCTTCGCCAAAATAGTCGACGAGATGAGCGGCGGCCGCATGAAGATCCGCGTATTCGGTGCTAACGAATTGGTCGGTGGTTTGGAGGTGTTCGACGCCGTGTCGTCGGGCGTTGCCGAAATAGGCCACTCGGGTGCTTATTATTGGCAAGGCAAAATTGCGGGCACGCCCTTCTTCTCGACCATTCCGTTTGGGCTAACCGGCGTCGAGATGAATGCATGGCTCGATTATGGCGGCGGCAAAGAATTATGGCGCGAGATTTACGAGCCGTTCAATTTGTACCCAACGCGCGGCGGTAATTCGGGCACGCAGATGTTTGGCTGGTTTAATAAAGAGATCAATTCGCTGGAGGATATCAAGGGCCTAAAAATGCGCATCCCTGGCCTCGGCGGCGAAGTGTTTAGCCGCGCCGGCGGCTTGCCGGTAACGATGCAGGTGAGCGATGTGTTTACGGCTATGCAAACCGGCGCACTCGATGCAACAGAATTTGTAGGCCCGTATAACGACCTGTCTGCGGGCTATCACACGGTAGCGAGCTATTACTATTATCCGGGCTGGCACGAGCCCGGCTCGACCATCGAGCTGGTATTTAATAAAGAGAAGCTCGACGCCCTGCCCAGCGATCTGCGCGCTATCGTGCTCAATGCTGCCGAGGTGATGAATCAAAAGCTTTACGACGAATACACGGCGCTAAATAACAAGGCGCTGCAGACACTGATTGATGAGCATGGCGTGCAGCTACGCGAACTGCCCAAAGACGTGCTCGCCGAGTTCCGGCGCCTGTCTGCCGACGTCGTCGCCGAGCTTGCCGATACCGACGACACGACACGCAGAATTTACGAGTCTTATTCGTCGTTTCAGCGCGGCGTCGAAAACTACCATGCAATCTCGGAAGAAGCCTATATCGATGCGAGGCGTAATCGAGATTAGACCTGAGGCGGCAGCGCTCGCGGCTTGCCGTCGTCATCAATAGCAACAAACACAAACAGGCCGTCGCCGACCTTGCCCTCGCCCTGCGCGAGATCGAACGGCGTTGTCCACACCTCGACCGCGATATCGAGCGACGTCCGTCCGCGGCGCACAACGTGTGTGTAACAGCTCACTACGTCGCCAACTCCCACCGGCTTAATAAAATTAACTTCTTTAATCGCGACTGTAACCGAGCGCCCCTGACATTCGCGCTTGCTGCTAATGCCCGCCGCGATGTCCATTTGCGATACCAGCCAGCCACCAAAAATATCGCCGTTGGCGTTCGTGTCCTTCGGCATCGAGAAAGTCTGTAATGCTAAAGTGCCCTGCGGCTTAGTTGCATCGTTTACTGCATTGTCGGTCATGCGTTGTGTCCTGGTATGTGGTGTCAGTCCTTGATCAACCCTTGAGCAGCCCCGGCAGCCACGTGACGATTTCGGGCTGCAGTGCGAGTAATAACAGCAGCGCCAATTGCATTAACACGAACGGAATCACGCCGCGGTAAATGTCTTGAGTACGAATCTCGGGCGGCGCGACGCTGCGCAAATAGAACAGCGAAAAACCAAAGGGCGGCGTGAGGAATGAAGTCTGAAGATTGACGGCGATCATGATGCCGAGCCAGATCGGATCGAGCCCCATGCTTAACAGTATCGGGCCAACCAACGGCACGACCATAAAGGTGATTTCGATAAAATCGAGAATAAACCCCAGCAGAAATATGAGCAGCATAACCACGAGCATTGCCGAGAACACGCCGCCAGGCAGGTTAAGCAAAACCTCCTCGATTATCACATCGCCACCAAAGCCCCGGAAAACCGACGAGAATATCGCAGCGCCAACTAAAATAAGATAAACCATCGAGGTCACTCGCAAAGTCTCGAGGCTGACCGCGTGTAGAACACTCACGCTGAGCGCGCGCTTTATTAATGCAAGCAGCAGCGCGCCCAACGCACCAACGCTCGCGGCTTCGGTTGGCGTGGCGATCCCCATAAGAATCGAGCCGAGCACCGCAACCATCAGAAAAACTGGTGGCAGAAGACCCTTCACCAGCGCGAGCGCAAGGCTTGAGTTCTCGCTACGAAGCGCGGCAATGTCCTGCTCTTTAAGCGGCGGCGCGTCCTGCGGACGCACTAGGGCGGTGATTAAGACATAGCCGCCATAACTCATCACGAGAATGATCCCGGGGATTATTGCACCGGCAAACAGGTCGCCGATCGACACGAAATCGGGGGCGAACACACCGCTGTTTAGCTGTGATTGCTGATACGCATTAGAGATAACCTCGCCGAGCAGCACGAGGCAAATCGACGGCGGGATTATCTGGCCCAAAGTGCCGGTCGCGCAGAGTGTGCCGGCGGCAAGGCTAGGCTTGTAACCTGCCTTGAGCATCGTCGGTAGCGACAAAATACCCATCGTGACAACGGTGGCGCCCACGATGCCCGTACTCGCGGCGAGCAGCATACCCACCAGCACCACCGACAGGCCGAGGCCGCCGGGTACGCGAGCAAACACGACCGCCATGTTCTGCAGAAGATCGTCTGCCACGCGGCTTTTCTCGAGCATCGTCCCCATAAAAACAAACAGCGGCACAGCGAGCAGGTTTTGGTTAGTGAGAATGCCGTAGAGACGGCTTGGAATAAGAGTGAGGTAGATCCCATCGAACACCCCTAACGCCATGCCCAATCCTGCGAACCCCAAAGAGACGCCGGTGAGGGTAAGCGCAACGGGATAGCCGAGCATGAGCGCACCGCAGATGGCAGCAAAGAACAGCACAGGAATGAGTTCGATCACGCGCGCCTCTCTGCTTCATTCTGGGCTTCGTTATGGGGCGAGGTAGACCCAAACGCAATGCGCAGCGATTTAGTCAGCTCCGAGACACCTTGCACTGCCAGCAGCACAGGCAGCACGATAAGTAGGGTTTTAAGCAGGTAAACAAAAGGCAAGCCACTTGCCTCGGGTGAGCCTTCGCGAATACGCCATGCGACACTAACATAGTCCCGGCTAATCCAGGCGATGAAGAAAGACGCCGGAAGCAAAAAGAGCAACGCGCCGAGGCTGTCGACAATCGCACGGCCGCGCAGGCTGAAGCGTGAGTAAAACACATCGACGCGTACATGCCCCTGCGCCTTTAACGTATAGCCTGCGCCCAGCACGAAAAGCGCGCCGTTGATGTACATAACCGATTCCTGCAGCGCAATCGAGCCGAGCTGAAAGCCGTAACGCAGCACCACAATAACGCCAACGACAAGCACCAACACAAAACTCAGCCACGCAGCCGCGCGGCCAAGCGTCTCGGAGGCATTGTCGATAACCGCGACTAAGCGCGAAGTAGGGGGCTGTTTTTCAGGCATCTCGCTATTGTCTCACAAGCGCGTGCTAGAGGGGATTGGCAATGCTCGACCCGCTACAGAGTCATCACGCGTAGTAGCTGATAGCTCAGCACCGCAACCGCAAGGCCAAGCACACAGAGTGTAACGCCAAGCAGCCAAAAAACGCCTCGCTGAACGCGCGAACCAAGCCAACTCAGCAAGCCATCGGTCAGAGTGGCCTTGTTAGGGATATTCCGAAATAGCGCGGCAACGGCATACAGTAGGAGTGACCAACAAAAAACCAGAAGGCTTGCGATCGCCGTCCCGTCCTGCTCAATAACGTCGACCTGCGGGGCACGCCAGAGCAAGACACCGAGCGCACAGAGTGCCACAAGCAGCAACAGCAGCCGGAATCCATGCAAATGGCTAGCAATTCGTGAGAGTCGCTCTATCATAGGGGCTCGAATAAACTCTTCGTCAAAAGCATACACTAACCGATTATGACTGACGAACTAACACGCACGAGCCAGCACGCATGTCCGAAAGCATACATAAAGTAGAACTGCCCTTTGTGGCCGGCTTTAACGCCGACGACCAACCTGTTTTCGAGTCTCTCGAAGTCGAGCTTCTAAGCGCCGACAACGACGAGGTGCGACTATTGCGCTCGCCTCTGCTCACCCGCAATTTAGCAGCAGGCGACAAGCTCAAGGTCGTGAACGCAGCGGGCGCCGAGTATGAGCTTTTGGAGCGAAGCGGCAATCTCAGCATCAGAGTATTAAGTCGAAAAAACGTCGAGCCTCTTGAGCAACAGCTCACGCCAACAATCGAAAAATTAGGCGGCGCGCTCGATCATAGCAATCCGCGCGCCTTGGTCTACACCATTCACGTATCGATAGGATTTAAGCCTATTGAAGACGCGCTCAACGATGCCTGCGCGCAATTCGAAGGCGCCATGTGGAATTACGGGAATGTCTACGACCCCGAGGATGGCACAACGCCAATGGAATGGTGGATCGATCTCGATGAGAGGTAATAGGTCAGAGGTCGGAGGTCAGAAGTAAGTTGATTTGCATGCACCCACTATTCGGTTTAGGTTTACAAATCGAATACGGTCAAAATTTTAAGAGAATTTAGTGAGAAGTTATTATGCTGATTGTTGTCTCTCCTGCGAAGTCATTAGACTTCGACACCCCTGCTAAGACAAAGAAGTTCACCACACCAAGCTTTCTCAAAGAATCGCAGACGCTGGTAAAAGATCTGCGCAAGCTTAGCCCCGATGACATTTCATCGCTTATGAGTGTTAGCGTAAAGCTCGGCGAGTTAAACCACGAGCGCTTCGCTAACTGGCATACGCCCTTCAACCTAGAGAATGCCAAACAGGCGCTCTTTGCCTTTACCGGCGACGTGTATATCGGGCTCGACGCTGCCAGCTTCTCAGCTGCCGATATCACTTTTGCGCAAAAACACCTGCGCATTTTGTCGGGTTTGTATGGCGTACTAAAGCCGCTCGACCTCATGCAGCCCTATCGACTCGAAATGGGCCGCAAATTTGCCAGCGGAAAAACTACAACACTTTACGAGTTCTGGGGCGAGCGTCTTACGCAGTTTCTTAACGACGAACTCGTAGAGCACAAAGGCAAGAGCAAAGTAGTTGTTAATCTCGCATCAAACGAGTATTTCAATTCGTTAAAGCCTAAGGTGCTCGATGCAGAGGTAATAACGCCGGTGTTTAAAGATTTTTCGTCGGGCAAATATAAAATTGTAAGCTTCTTCGCGAAAAAAGCCCGTGGCGAAATGGCCGCTTACATCATTAAAAATCGCTTAAAAACCCCCGAAGAACTTCTCACCTTCGACGTAAATGGCTATCGCTACAGCGCCGAAGAATCAAAGCCAAACATGCCCGTGTTTTTACGCAAACAGTAAACTAGCCAATGACTCAACCAAGTGACCTGCCCTTCAGCCAGAGCTGCGAAAATAATAAGCAGCCAATACTCGCCCAGCTCGAGACACTTCTCGCAGACAAGCGGCATGTACTCGAAATAGCTGGCGGCACTGGCCAGCACGCGGAGTATTTCGCCTCGGCATTGCCTCACATTCGATGGCAGTCTAGCGATATACCTGACAATGTCGCCTCACTGAATACTCGTCTTTCGCTAGCCGGAGCTGACAATCTGCCACCAGCACTAGCGCTTGATGTTGACCAGCAAAGCTGGCTACTCGGCAATTGGCCGACGGCATTCGTTCCGCCTACTTCGACACAATCAGTGAATTCGTCGCAGACATCTCAGCCGTCTTTGCTAGAGAGAGGCGCTTTTGAAAAGGCAATTTACGACAGGCTTGGCAAAAACGCCGCTATTAATGCAGGCCCATTCGATACGCTCTTTAGTGCCAATAGCTTGCACATTATGAGCGCAGGTTCGGTCACCAATTTTTTCTTAGGCGCTGGCAAAATGCTCGCCGAAGGCGCTTTGTTAATTGTTTATGGTCCCTTCAATTACCAAGGCAAGTTCACCTCGCCAAGCAATGAAGAATTCGATGGCTGGCTCAAAGAGCGCAATCCGGTGAGCGGTATCCGCGACTTTGAGACGGTGTGCTCGATCGCAGATATTGCCAATTTTGAATTGGCGCGAGATATCGACATGCCTGCCAATAACAGATTGCTTGTTTGGCATAAGCAAGCGGCGGAATAATCCCTCCGCTGACCTACTCTAAATTTTTCTCAACGAGCGCAATCCTATTTGCGCGCCTTCGGCAGCGTCTGGCGTTTTCGGCCACGCTTTGGTAAAAATGTGTCTGAATTCTTGTGAAACACTAAATAAAAGCCCTAAATAGACACTATAAATAAAAACCTAAACAACCACCGGTCGGATAAAAACAGCTATGAATAAATTCACCGCGTCAGGCAAAGCAGCCGCTTTCGCTCTTCTTTTGCTAGGTAGCACAGCCACCATTGCCGCCGAGACTGCGCCGCGCATTGGCGATTTTTCGCTCCTCGATGCCGAAGGGTATTTCCATCAGATGAGCTGGTATGACGACCATAAAGCGTTAGTGCTGCTAAGTTATTCGAATGACGACAAGCAGCTGTCTAAAATGCTTGGAGCATTTAGCGAGCTTCGCGATAACGCGGGTGACTCGTTCGAGTTTTTCCTCATCGACTCGCAGGGAAAGCGCAACCGCAGTGACATTGCGGCCGCGATGGCGCACGCGGGCATTTCGCTGCCTGTTTTGATGGATGATGCACAACTCGTTGGCGAGGCGTTAGGGCTTTCTATGAGCGGTGAGGTGGTGGTGTTCGATCCGAAGGGTTTTTCGGTTATCGCACGAGGGTTTGGGGAGCAGGCACTGCCCGTAGTGAGCGACCTGCTGTCGGCTCTCGACCACAGCGCCGATACATCGTCTGAGGTTGCCGCGGTCTCGGCGACAAAGCCCGATGCAGGGGGTCTATTAGGCCAATCCCTTCGCTACCCCGCGCGTGAAGCGCATTCTATTGAGACTCCTTCTTATACTAAGGAGATTGCGCCGATCATTGCTGAGAACTGTGCGAGCTGTCATCGCGAAGGCGGCATCGCGCCGTTTGCGATGGACAGCCATACGATGGTCTTAGGCTGGTCACCTATGATTCGTGAGGTGCTTCTCACCAAGCGCATGCCACCGGGTCAGATCGACTCGCACATCGGTGAGTTCATCAATGACATGGTGTTGGCCGACAGTGACACACAGAAATTGGTGCACTGGATAGAAGCAGGCTCGCCTTTCGATGGGGACAGTGTTGGAGAAGGTGTAACCGCGGATCCACTCGCTCAACTTACTTGGCCAACGTCAGAGTGGGCATTTGGCGAACCCGACTACATTATAGAAGTGCCACCGCAAGAAGTCCCGGCAACGGGTATCTTAGACTATTACGGCACGACGGTTGATATCGACATAGAAGAAGATCGCTGGGTGCGCGCGAGTCAATACATTCCGGGCGACCGCACGGTTTTGCATCACACCCTGCACAGCATCATCCCACCCGGAGCAACCACCGGTGGCTCGCTTTTAGGCGGTGACCCCGACCGCCCCGGCATTGCGCCCTACATTCCTGGACAGTCGCCTCACGAAGAGCCGCCCAATACCGGCGGTCTACTGCAAGCTGGGTCGAAAATAGCGATGCAAATGCATTTTACGACGACCGGTAAAGCCACTGTCGACGAAAGCCGTATCGGCGTGTGGTTTTATCCAAAAGGTTTCGTGCCAGAGGAGAGAATGAGCGGTGAGTGCGCATGCCATTTTACGCCAACGTGGGTCAATATCCCGCCGTTCGATCCCGACTATGAGATGCAGCAAACCATTACAATCGACGATGATGCGCGCCTTTTTTCACTCACGCCTCATATGCATTTCCGCGGCAAGCGCATGCGGTTCTATGCGACCTACCCCGACGGCTCTGAGGAAGAACTCATCAATATTGCCAACTACAATTACAACTGGCAGCTCGCCTATACGTTTGCGGAACCTAAGTTTATGCCCGCAGGCACCCAAATAACGGCGGTTGGGGCATTCGATAATTCGGTTCAAAACAAGATGAATCCCGACCCCTCGCGTTCGGTTCCTTGGGGACTACAGAGCATGGACGAAATGTTCTTCGGCGCGGCAGACTGGAAAGTGATCAATACCGAGCGCGGTGCCGACTGAGGTTCGTGACTGGGATTGGTGACTGAAGTACATGACTGAGTCCTCAAAAGAGTGAGCGCAGGGAAGCGCTCAGAGGGGAAGGCATGTCGTGTGTCTGAGTGTTTCCATCACAAAGCTTGAGCTCACGTCGTAGATGTCGGCTTTAATAAGCTGCTTATAGAGGCGGTCGTAGTCGGGCATATCGGCGACCACAGCCTTGATGAGATAGTCGAGATCCCCACTCATGCGGTAGACCTCCAGCACGCCCGGAATGAGTTCGGTAGCGCGCTGGAAGGTAGCGGCCCACTCGTCGTTATGCTGGTTGGTGCGCACCGAAATATAAACCGTGAGCGACAGATTGAGCGCATTCGCATCGAGCAGCGCCACGCGCTGCCGAATAACCCCCTCCTTTTCAAGTTTCTGCAGCCTGCGCCAGCACGCAGATTTTGACATGCCCACGGTGTCAGCCAATTCGCCTACCGACTGCGACGAGTCTTTTTGAAGAATCGATAAAAGGACAATGTCTTGTCGGTCTAGTTGCATGACTCAATACCTAGTTAATGAAACACCCTGCGCGTTGACGGACAGTGATAAACAGCGCTTGCTGTTTTACTCGACAAAAAAGGGTATTCGATTCGTCTTTATTAGCGTTTTCGTTATTTCATGCCATTTTAGCTTCAATAAAGTAAACTTGTCTCGATATTCTATTAATCGGCGAATTAATAGGCACAATGTTCACCTGCCCGCTCGCTATACTGCTCACTCGATTTATTCGGCAGGAGTCAGCGTTGTGGAATTAGTAGAGAAGATCCGACAGTCGTTAATCGGCGAGGGGAAACGCATTCCTACCAGCTTTGGTGAGAAGCCACTGATCTATGCCGACTACACCGCGTCGGGGCGCTCGCTTTCCTTCATCGAAGACGCCATTCGCGGACACGTGTTGCCTTACTATGCCAATACGCACACCGAGACTTCTTTCACCGGCGCGCAGAGCACCGCCTACCGAGAGCAGGCTCGCGACATCATTCGCAGCGCTGTTAACGCCAGCGACGACGACCAGATTATTTTTTGTGGCCCAGGTGCCACGGCGGCGATTAACAAACTCGTCGACATTATGGGTCTTAGGCACCCTGCCGACACCAATCACGAAGACCAGCCGGTGGTGTTTATCGGTCCTTATGAACACCACAGCAACGAACTGCCGTGGCGTGAGTCGCGCGCACAGGTCGTCGTTATTCCGCTCGCACAAGACGGCACGCTCGACTGTGACAGGCTCGAGGCGGAGCTTAATCGCTTCGCATCCCGCAGCCTCAAAATAGGCAGTTTCTCGGCGGCGTCTAATGTTACGGGCGTGAAGACTGACACCCATCGCGTCGCAAAGCTTCTGCATGCCCACGGTGCAGTCTCGCTCTGGGACTACGCTGCCGCAGCGCCCTATGTCGCGATTGACATGAACCCTGCCGGAGACGCGCTCGCGGCAAAAGACGCGGTGTTCATCTCGCCGCACAAACTGGTCGGCGGGCCAGGCACGCCAGGCATACTGGTGGTTAAGCGCCAACTGATGACCAACGCTGTTCCGGCAATGCCAGGCGGTGGAACCGTGCTGTATGTGAACCCGCAGGACCATACGTTTATTGCAGACCCCCAGCGGCGCGAAGAGGGCGGTACGCCTGCCATAGTCGAGGCTATTCGCGCGGGTTTAGTCTTTAAGCTGCAGCAAGACGTTGGCATTGCAAAGATCGAAGCCAACGAGAAGGACTTTCGGGCGCGCGCGCTGGCGCGTTGGCAAGACAACCCCGCTATCGAGGTGCTGGGCAACACCGCCAACGACTCGCTGTCGATATTTTCGCTGCGCCTAAAATGTGAAACCGCGAGCGGGATGCGTGATCTGCACTACGGCTTTGTTGTCGCACTGCTTAATGATCTGTTTGGTATTCAGGCACGAGGCGGTTGCTCGTGCGCCGGACCCTACGGTCACGACCTCTTAAACATGGACATGCGCACAAGCCGCGCCATCGAGAAAGAAATAAAGAAAGGCCATATGGTGCTGCGTCCGGGGTGGGTAAGGCTTAACTTCAACTATTTTATCGACGAGGCAACCTTCGACTATCTACTCAGCGCCGTTGAGTTAATCGCCAACTATGGCGCGGGGCTTCTGCCGTATTACGAGTTCAATTCGACCTCGGCGACCTGGCGCTACCAAGGCAGGGCGATGCAGCTGGGCCTCCCTCTCGGAGACTTCGATTTTGCAGCCGACGCTACCGTTGGTAGCAACGGGAGCGCGCGACAGCCGGCTTTTGAGCCGAGCAGCGATCTTCCCCTGTTTTTGGCACAGGCCAGAGAAGAACTTACGCGTAACGACAGGGAGGGAACACGCTATACCGTGTCGCTGCCTGCGAGTGTAGAAGCGCTGCGATGGTTTGCCCTGCCGCAAGAGGTTCACCTGCAAAACTTTCACTCTGATGTCTCGAGTGGCTAATCTTTACGGAAAGGAAGGAGTGTAGCGGCGTCGGCAATATAGGCTTCGATATGCGGCCTCTCTTGCTCGACAAAATTGGCTACTGCCGCAGCGAAGCCTTCGTGAGCTAGCCAATGGAGCGAGTACGTAGACTTTGGCTCGAAGCCCCGCTGAATTTTATGCTCACCCTGAGCGCCAGAATCGAAGCTACTCAGGCCATGTTCGATGCAATAGTCTTGGCCTTGGTAATAGCAGGTCTCGAAATGCAGCAAAGGCTGGTCGCTTGTGCTGCCCCAGTAGCGGCCGAACAGCTGAGAGTCGTTCTTAAAAAATAGCGCCGCCGCACACACGTCGCCCTCGCTTGTCGCCCCAACGGCCTCGATAAGCAGCAACTGCTCGGGCATTGTTGCGCCTAAGCGTTCGAAAAATCGCTGGCTAAGATAACCCTGCTGCCCCCGCACGAGATAGGTGCGGTGATAAAACAGGCTAAAATCAGCCCACTGCTGCGGCGTTATAGCCGCCCCTTCGGTCCGCCTAAACTCAAAGCCCGCCGCCGCTGTCGCCTCTCTCTCCTTGCGGATTGATTTGCGCTTACGTGAGGTCATGGTCGCCAGAAAGTCATCGAAGGTTTTGTAGTCGCGGTTATGCCAGTGGAACTGACTTCCCATGCGCGCAACCATCTCACTTGATTCAAAAGCGGCGCGCTCGGCGGGGTTAGGAAACAACAGATGATAGGACGACGCCTTTAAACGCCGCACTTCGGCCTGCAGCGCCGGCACAAGACTCTGAGCAACCGCCTCAAGCTGAGCCAAGTCACGCAGCAATATTCGAGACCCAACGCTTGGCGTGAACGGCACGGCAGTAAGCAGCTTGGGATAGTAGTTTAGCCCGTTGCCCTGATAGGCATTCGCCCATGACCAGTCGAACACGTATTCGCCATAGGAGTTGGTCTTAAGATAAACCGGCACCACAGCGACAAGAGTGTCTGTCTCGGCAAGTCTCACGGCCGCATGATGAGGCTGCCAGCCCGTTGCAGCGGTCGTGCAGCCGGTCGCTTCTAAGGCGTGCAAAAACTCGTAGCGAGTGAAGGGGTTCTTTATGCCCCCGCAAGTTATGCCCGCGCAGGCATTCCACGCATCCGCGCCGATCTCTTCTATCGAGTTTACGAATGAATAACTATAACGGCTCAAGACTGGGGACTCATGGATGGCTAGGGGCTTATGACAAGGGCGTATAAGAATAATATTCTACCACCTGCCTAATCCTAATGCAGTGCATCGACTAATTAGGTAGCATCAACGTTGCCTCAAAGGAGATTGCTTTGCGCTCACCAAACCTCATACGCCGCCTCACCGACGCCAGATCCACGCTCAGTAAGTCTGAGACCAAGGTGGCTAGCTATGTGCTCGACCATGCACACGAGGTGATTAAAATGCGCGTTGCCGACCTTGCCCGCGGCTCGCAGGTAAGCGAACCAACGGTTATTCGTTTCTGCCGCGCAATAGGCTTCGACGGCTTCCAATCATTCAAGCTAAACCTTGCACAACATTTAGGCAGCGGTGGCGTCTACTCCCAGTTTGCTGTCGACGATAACGATACGGTCGAAGATCTGCGCAACAAAGTCTTCGACACAACAATAGGTACGCTGCTCACGGTAAGAGACGAGCTCGACCCTATCGCGCTCGAACGCTCGATCAACGCGATAACTCGCGCCAATCGTGTCGAGTTTTACGGTTTTGGCGCGTCGGGTTCGGTTGCCGCCGACGCGCAACACAAGTTCTTTAGACTCCAAATGTCATCGGCCGCCTATACCGACCCGCATATTCAACACATGTCGGCCATCTCGCTCGGCCGAGACGATGTCGTTGTTGCCATCTCTCAGTCAGGACAGACCACCGCACTTTTACAGAGTGTTCGTCTTGCCAGGCAGGCAGGCGCTACTGTGATAGGACTCGCCCCGCGCGACACTGCGCTCAGCCAAGAATGCACCATACCGATCTATGTAAATAGAGAAGAAGACCACGAGACGTTCGCACCGGTGTCCTCACGCATCGCCCACCTCGTGGTTATTGATGTAATCGCAACCGGCGTAGCCGTAAGGCGTAAGCCCGTACTTAAAGACCATCTCCAAAAACTCGATACGAGTCAGCGCGTCCTCAGAAAAGGCCGTGTCTTAAGGTCTAAAGCTAGCGGTAGTTAAGCGGTCTTTTTTGCTACAGTTGTAATATTTAGTATCAATAGTTGCAGCTGTTTCTCTTCTGTATTTTTTCCACAGTACTCGCCAACGCGCTATCTCAGTGCGTTTCAACTATTACTTTGGGCATAACAAGAACTCACGCTCCCTCTCAGTATCAAAGCGTTAGAAGTTATTGCCTACTTATTTCCCCGCCATTGTCGACAACGTTAGTAAGACAGCAATCTAGAAATTAACAATTATAAGAATAAGAGGACCATCAATAGCTGTTTGCCAAATACCTGTAACTTAATAATGACTAGCCAAAGGAGATTGGTGAGGCTGCTAAGTTTTACATTGGTGATAATGGTTATGTGAAAAGGAATTCTCTGCGCAACTGCTTGCCTTTTTCTGCCAGACGAAATTGAAACGAGTACTGAGCAACCCAGCTTTTGATTTCACTCGATATTCTCGGTTAGCCTGTTGCCGGAGATGTCATGCCCAAGCTCAACCTGACGCAGTCTTTCGTGAACAAAGCGAAAGTTGGAAAAGGTATTACCAGCGTAGACTATTACGATGAACGAATACCTGGGCTGTTGATGAAAGTTTTACCCAGCGGGCGTAAAACCTATTACATCCGCTATAAAGACAAACGAAAAGTAAGCGCTCAGAGAAAACTTGGCAACGCCGTGATTCTGACGCTTAGCGATGCGCGCGCATTAGCGCGCCGTAAGCTCGCCGAAATTGCGATGGGTGAAGAGCCTTTTTCACTGATTCAGAGCAACCCCTCACCAACGCTCGAAAAGTTCGCCGCCAGTGACTATATTCCGTATGTGAAAACTTACAAAAAATCATGGGGAATGGATATCTCCCGTATCCGTAATCATCTTCTTCCCTATTTCGGTGCAATGCGCATGAGCGATATCGAGAAACGCGATGTCGTTCAACTGATAAATGATCAATTACCGTCTTACAAACCCGGAAGCATTAACCGCGTTATCATTTTACTTCGCTACATGTTTAATCTGGCGATTAAGTGGGAGGTCGAAGGAGTAAGTAGAAATCCGACGGCAGGCATACCCCTGTTAAAAGAAGATAATCACGTGGAGCGATTTTTGTCTTCCGAAGAAGCCAAAGCGCTATTAATCGCAATTAAAAAATCAAAAAATCCGATGTTGCAGCATATCATCTCGATGCTAATCCTTACCGGTGCCCGCAAGCGGGAGGTGCTCGATGCCAAATGGGAAGACTTCGATATGGAGCGTAACATCTGGCGTATTCCGACTACCAAAGCGGGCAAAGCACGTATCGTTCCGCTGTCGGACACCGCGTCAGTTCTACTCATAAAGCTGCGACAAAGAAAGCGCTGCGCTTACGCGTTTGCCAACCCTGTGACCCTCAAGCCCTATAGCAGCGTGTACTATTCTTGGCACACCGCTCGTAAAAAAGCGGGCCTCAGCGATGTAAGAGTTCACGACCTTAGACACAGCTTTGCGTCGTTTTTAGTGAATGCCGGCAGAAGTTTGTACGAAGTACAAACTTTGTTGGGCCATACTCAGATCAAAACCACGCAGCGTTATGCGCACCTATCGACAACATCGCTTCGTAGTGCATCGAATGAAATATCTCTTGCCGTACCCGAGTTAATCTAAGGAATAGGATGCCTAAATTAGACATCACTCAGTCGTTTGTAGACACTGTTAAAGTTGAGTCAGAGGCCAGTAGTACTGACTTCTACGATAAAAAATTAGTCGGCCTTTTGCTTAAAGTGCTGCCAAGTGGTCGAAAAACATTTTATCTGCGCTACAAAGATACCGAGAACTGTAGTTGCCAGCGCAAGATTGGTAATGCGGTAATTCTAAATATTACCGAGGCGCGAGACCTCGCCCGGCTTTATCTTGCTAAGATAAGCTTGGGGCAGGATCCATTCTTGCATGCGCCCATAAGCCCTTCTCCCACTCTCGGATCGTTTGCACTCGAAGACTATTTGCCCTATGTAAAAACCTATAAGAAATCGTGGAATATGGACGAATCTCGTTTACGTAATCATCTCCTTCCTCGGTTTCGGAATAGGCGTATGAGCGACATCAAAAAACGTGATGTGGTTGCACTCATTAACGAACTTGCAGAGAACTTTAAACCGGGAACGATTAACCGCGTTACTATTCTGCTGCGCTATATGTTTAATCTCGCGATGAAATGGGAGATCAAGGGGGTCACACGCAACCCGACGGCGGGAATCCCTTTATTAAAAGAGAATAATCAGAACGAACGCTTTTTATCGGCGCTCGATGCCAAAGCCCTTCTGCGCGCCATAAATTACTCGCGCAATAAAATGCTTAAACACATTATTCCAATGCTCATACTTACTGGCGCGCGAAAGCGCGAAGTGCTTGATGCGAAATGGGAGGATTTTGATCTCGATCGCGGCATTTGGCGAATTCCGAATACAAAATCCGGTAAGGCGCGCGTGGTCCCACTATCCGATACAGCAAGAAACTTAATAGAAAAGCTAAGCGCTAACCAATGCTGCGACTACGTTTTTGCCAATCCCAACACGCGCAAGCCCTACGCTAGTTTTTACTATTCGTGGCACACAGCGCGTAAAGACGCAGGTTTGGCCGATTTGCGTGTGCATGATCTGAGGCATAGTTTCGCCTCGTTTTTGGTAAATGCAGGAAGGAGTCTCTATGAAGTGCAAACACTGCTTGGCCATTCACAAATAACGACCACGCAGCGTTATGCCCATCTCTCAACCGACTCACTGCGCAGAGCCTCGAACGAGGTCTCGGTAGCGGTACCAGAGCTCACCTAGCGTCCTATCAGATACTCGATTTATAGCATAGACACCTGTGTATAGGAGCGGCACTGTTGCTCTGTTATTATTAAGAAATAAAAAATGTATTAAGGACAGTAAGATGAATTGGTTTAAAGGGATTTTTTTTAAGCTTACAGCAATTGCCGCTGTCTTCTTAGTGGCAGGGTTCGCTGCAGTGCAGCTTGAATCCGTCCAAGACTGGATGCTGCTGCGCGTTCTCTCCTCGACCACTGTTAACCCCAATGCCCCCGCAGAGCCAGATGCACTCAGCGCCTCTGTGTGTGGCTCACGCTCGCCACTTCCAGACCCAAACCGCGCCGAAGCGTGTGTATTAGTAAAAGCAGGCGAGCGGCTGTTCGTTGTCGACGTGGGTGATGGCAGCGTGGCACGCCTACGCCAGTGGACTACGCCCTTTAATAGAATAGAAGCCGTGCTATTAACCCACCTGCACTCAGATCACATCTCGGACCTTGGTGATATGCATCTTGCCACATGGGTGCTACAAGACCGGGTCGCTAAACTACCGGTTTATGGTCCAGCGGGCGTAGAACAAGTGACAGCGGGTTTCGAGATGGCTTTCGGTATCGACTACGGCCTTCGCAACGCTCACCACGGTGATTCGCTCGCGCCATTGAATGTTGCCGGCTACGACCCGCGACCTATCGACAACGAGGCTCTTATCTTAATCGACGATGGCGATTTGAAAGTCAGTGCTTTTCTGGTCGACCACCCGCCTATCGTTCCGGCCTATGGCTACCGTTTTGACTACAAAGGGCGCTCACTTGTCATCAGTGGCGACACCAACAAAAGCCAGGCGATGGTGGACAACAGCCGCGGCGTAGATGTGCTGTTTCATGAAGCACAGTCCAACAGCATGTTAGATATTATGATCGAAGCATCTAAGGCCATTTCTGAGAATAAGCGCGCTCAGTTATTCGACGATATTCAGACTTACCATACAACGCCTGTCGAGGCGGCCGAGGTCGCAAATGAGGCCGGCGTTAAGCATCTTGTTTTTTATCACCTAACGCCTTCGCCGCGTAATTCTGTAATGGCTGACCGACTTTTACGTGGAGTAAAGGATGTGCGACCCGACAATTGGACGCTCTCGGTAGACGGGACGAAAGTGACATTGCCGATAGGCAGTGATGAGATTGTCGTCGGAGTGCATTAAAGGCTATTAATTTGATCAAGCTCGCGCGGAATTTAACCCTACTGGCTGGAGTTCAAAGATAGCTGCTGCCAGGCGGTCTTGCTAATCCGATAGCACAGCGTTTCGGTGGCAGCGCCGGTCACAGCAAGGTCTGCAGTATAGGCATAGTCGGCGCCTATTTTCTGCGCAGCTTTTTGAGAACGAATGTTGGTTGGCGCAATGTGTAACCACACCTCATCGAACGTTTCGAAGGCATGCTCAAGCATCAGTGCTTTCATCGCTCGATTCCACGCGCCACCCCAGTAGAGATGGTCGAGGAATGTAAAACCTATCGACATTGACTCTTTGATGTCAGGTGCCGGATAGTAGCGCGAACAACCGATAATTTTTGCCTCGTGAGTCCCACCCGTCGATGTGTCTAGCGCGGCAAGTGTCGTTCCGGTTTCTAGCAAAAAAACGAAATAGGGCTCAAATACCGACCGCTGCCACCGATCGTGTTTAGGATGATCCGCCCAAGTCTCAGGCGATGACGCCGCAAGATAAAGCCCCTCAAAGTCAGCTTCGGCAAGCGGGCGCAGCGTGAGCATTCCATTGCTTAGTCTCGGCTGGGCATTGAACGCCATTGCTCGGTCCTCGATTCTATCCGCGGGTCTTTCCTTGGGTCTTTCCCCGAAGCTATCCCCGAAGCTATCCTTAAGAGAAAGGCGCTGTCTCTTGTCAATTACTCGACAAGTGACACCGCCTCTTAATCTACCTGCTTTCTTCCTGGCTCATGGCGTTGGCGGGTTATCGCTTTCAAACCAGTGAGCGTGCAGCGATTACGCTGGAATTCTATGCAGCGCACAAATTTTGTTGCCCGAAGGATCACGAAGATAAGCAAGATACATTTTGCCATTATCGCCCTCACGAATGCCTGGCGCGTCTTCGCAGGCGGTGCCGCCGTTTGCGACGCCTGCGGCATGCCATGCATCGCCCTGTGCTGCGTCGGATACTGAGAAGCCGATTGTGCTGCCATTTCCGCCAGTCGCAGGTTTCTCATCTATGGGCTCGGAGATCGAAAAGATTCCGGTTGGCGCCATGTAGAAATAGCGCTTTTTGCCTGTGGGGCTTTCGTTCAAAACACCTGGGCCGTAGCCAAGAACGCCTAGCACTTCATCATAAAATTTCTTCGACGCTTCGATATCGGTGGCGCCTAACATAATGTGACTGAACATCGCTTTCCTCTCTGCATTACTTTGTTTGACTGGTTACCATCGCGCCTATTAGACCAAATAAGTTTTTTTATGACGCTATAACGACGCGATAAGAGCCCAATAGTAACCTACTTCTGCTCGCTCGACAGTAGGCAGCTTAGATGAATTATCCGCCACAGAACCTGGCCTATCGACGCCGCTGCCGCTAAAGCGTAACGTTTATAGCGGCCACCACGGCGAGTGCTTTTTGAGTTGCCTCGTCTGTAGTCGCGCCCCGTGCTAGCGCGACGCCCATGCGCCGCTTGCCTGTAACCTCGGGCTTGCCAAAGAGGCGAATCGACGTGTCCTCTACGGCGGTAGCCTCCCTCAGATTCCCGAAGCTTGCCTGTGCACTATTGCCCTCTACCAAGAGAACCGCGGACGCAGAGGCTCCGTAAAAGCGAATAGTCGGTATGCTAAGGCCCAAAATAGCCCGCGCATGAAGCGCAAACTCCGAGAGGTCCTGTGAGATTAGGGTCACCATGCCAGTGTCATGGGGACGCGGCGAGACTTCGCTAAACAGTACGTCGTCTCCCTTTATAAAAAGCTCGACCCCGAACAGCCCACGGCCACCTAGCGCGCCGGTGACTTTCGTCGCAATCTCTTTCGCTTTAGCCAACGCTATGGCAGACATGCTCTGTGGCTGCCAAGACTCACGATAGTCACCCTCTTCTTGCCGGTGGCCTATTGGTTCACAAAAACTGACACCGTCGACATGCTGGATTGTTAGTAATGTTATTTCGTAGTCAAAATCCACGAAGCCTTCGACGATAACGATGCCAGCGCCCGCGCGGCCACCTTCCTGTGCGTAATGCCACGCCGACTCAATATCGGCGTCATTTTTAATCGTGCTCTGGCCTTTTCCAGAAGAACTCATAATCGGTTTGACTACACAAGGAATTCCAACAGCCGCAATCGCCGACTGATACTCTTCATAGGTTGCTGCGAAGCGATACGCAGAGGTCGGTATTGCAAGCTCCTCTGCTACCAGTCGGCGAATGCCTTCGCGGTTCATTGTGAGCTGCGCGGCCCGCGCACTGGGCACGACGTGAAAGCCTTCGTTTTCGAGTTCGACAAGGGTTTGTGTCGCAATCGCTTCGATCTCCGGCACGATGTAATCTGGACGCTCTAATTCGATCACTCGTCTAAGTTCAACCTCATCGAGCATAGAAAAAGTATAACTACGATCTGCTACTTGCATGGCAGGCGCGTTCGCATAGCGATCGCACGCGATAACTTCTACGCCTAGCCTCTGCAGCTCTATCGCCACTTCTTTGCCTAGCTCGCCCGAGCCGAGCATCAATACTTTTGTCGCTGTCGCGGAAAAAGGAGTGCCGATAGTTGTCATAGTGTCATCGCTCGTTATTCTAGTACGCTGGTATCAATACTCGACCGGCTCAAGAGCGATTGGCGTGAACACCAGATCACTATCGAGTTGTCGCCATTCATCGTTTGAGAAACCGCTGTCTTCAAATTCCTCATACGATTCCCAAAGGTCGTCGGGAATAATCCAGCCCTTATCATCGGTATGCGTTTCGCGCGGGAGACTGTACTTTCCGATGATCAGCCGGAATTGCTCAGAAACCGCCGCGTCGTCTTTTTCCCGCCATTCACTAAAAAGTATTTCGCTATCGCTTACAAGAAGGTCATCGACAGAGTACTCGTCTGGATCGATCGCGATAACAAACGCATCTTCCGGCGCATGAAAATTTGTTTCCCAGCGCTCAAAAATCTGCCCTGTTAAAACATGCTCAACGTAGTGGATACGCTCGAAGCTGTCTTCTCTCGTAATTACCGTGTATTTATTGATGTCAGTAGCTTCCTATTTTGTATAACAACCGTTATTCCACTGTCACAGACTTAGCAAGATTGCGCGGATGATCTACGTCTGTGCCTTTTGTGATCGCCACGTAATAGGACAATAGCTGTAGCGGCACGGTAAAAACAATCGGCGCAAGTACCTCTGAACAGCGCGGCACATTAATCACTTTAAGACCCTTTTCGGATTGATAGCCGATGCTTTCGTCGGCGAACACGAACAGTTTGCCGCCACGCGCACTAACCTCAGATAAATTCGCTTTAAGCTTACCTAGTAAGTCATTATTTGGCGCTACCGCAACGACTGGCATTTTGCTGTCGACGAGCGCAAGCGGCCCATGTTTCAGCTCGCCTGCAGGATATGCCTCAGCATGAATATAGGAGATCTCTTTAAGTTTAAGCGCTCCTTCTTTCGCGACTGGGTATTGAATTCCGCGACCCAAAAAGAGGCTGTGATGTTTGTCACTAAATTGTTTAGCGATAGTTTTAATTTGTTTGCGCAGCCCAAGTGTCTTTTCAACAATACCTGGTAGTTTGTGTAGCTCTTTCACAAGCTTCGCTTCTTGCGCAGTGGTAAGGCCGGTGCGGCGAGCGAGCACGATCGCGAGCACGAGCAATATAGTTAGCTGTGTAGTAAATGCTTTAGTAGAGGCAACGCCGATCTCCTGCCCTGCCATAGTGAGCATGCTGATATCGGATTCGCGCACGAGCGAGCTTGTCGCTACATTGCATATTGCAAGGGTTGCCACATAGTCGAGTTTTTTTGCGTAGCGCAGCGCGGCAAGCGTGTCGGCGGTTTCTCCGGACTGTGAGATAGTGACAAACAGAGTGTCTGGCTGCGCAATGATATCGCGATAACGATAGTCGCTCGCGATATCGACCTGACAGGGTAGCTTGGCGATTGATTCAAACCAATATTTCGCCACCAGACCTGCGTGAGAGCTTGTACCGCATGCGACTATTTGTACGGTTTTAATTTTGTCGAACAGTGCAGGAGCATTAATTCCAAACGCCTGTTCGAGCACCGAGCTCTTGCTTACCCGACCATCGAGCGTGTCTTGTATAACGCGAGGCTGCTCGTAGATCTCCTTAAGCATAAAGTGCTCGTAGCGGCCTTTGTCTGAATCGGCTGTCTGATGTGCAACCGTCGTTGTAGGGCGGTTGACCTTCTTGCCCTTATGCCAGATCGTAATTGACTCTCTTTCGACCTGTGCGATGTCACCTTCTTCGAGATAGATGAAACGGTCGGTAACCTGGCCTAGCGCGAGCGGATCCGATGCGACAAAGTTTTCGCCGATTCCGACACCGATTACCAGTGGGCTTCCGCTACGTGCGACAACAAGTTTATCGGGTTCGGTATTGTCGATGACACAAAGCCCGTAGGCGCCCTCAAGTCGTTTCACCGTTTTCTTAACAGCAGATAACAGGGAAACTTTTCCACCCGCTCGGTTTGCATGAATAAGGTGCGCAATCGTTTCGGTGTCGGTATCGGTGTCGAAGGTGTAGCCCGCTTTTCTTAGCTCGGCTCTCAGCGCCTCATAGTTTTCGATGATGCCATTATGAACGAGTGCAATATCGGCGCCAGAGAGGTGAGGGTGTGCGTTGGCGACACTCGGCTTACCGTGCGTTGCCCAGCGAGTATGCGCAATTCCGATGCGGCCGCTAGCCTTTGCCTTTGACTTGGATACGGCACTAACAAGTTTATTAACCTTACCGACGGTTTTTATTGTATTGATTTGCGTGGCGAGTGCATTAGGTGTCGGTGATATAAAAGCGAGTCCAGCGGAATCGTATCCTCTGTATTCGAGTCGCTTAAGACCTTCTAATAGAATTTCTCTCACTTCTCTTTCTGCAATAGCACCAACGATCCCACACATACTTTTGCCTCTGTTTCTATTACAGCCTGATTGGTTCTCTACACATGCTTATTTTTTACCGGCCTTTTCCAGCCAGGAATATTGCGTTGTTTCGCTCGTCCTACAGCGAGATTCTCACTAGGTACTGGAAGGTTAACGACGGAACCTGCGGCAACAAAGACGCCGGTTTCAAGTTCAACCGGCGCAACCAGTACACTGTTCGAGCCAATGAAAACGTCGTCACCTACTGTAGTTGTGTGCTTATTAACACCATCGTAATTACAGAAAATTGTTCCGGCGCCGATATTAACGCCGGCACCGATTACCGCATCGCCGACATAAGCCAGATGATTTGCTTTACTGCCTTTACCCATGACGGTTTTTTTGGTTTCGACAAAGTTGCCAATTTTTACCGAGTCTGCGAGCACTGTGCCTGGTCTCAACCGCGCATAGGGGCCTATGGAGGCTGCGTTGCCGATTACCGCGCCGTCAATAATTGTGCCCGGTAGAAGCGTAACATCATCACCAAGTGTGGCATCTTTTACGATACAGTTTGCGCCGATAGATACATTATTGCCAAACTTAACTTGCCCCTCTATCACGACGTTCACGTCGATCGTGAGGTCGCGGCCGTAGCTTATATCACCGCGGATATCGACCCGTGTTGGGTCCATTACTGTGACACCCGTGGCAAGAAGCGCTTGCGCTTGAATCATTTGAAAATGCCGCTCGAGCATACAAAGCTGTAGCTTGTCATTGACGCCCTGAACCTCGTATTCGTCGCCAGTGGTCATTGACTCGACTGAGTGGCCGTCAGCAACGGCCATCGCGACGACGTCGGTGAGATAGTATTCCCCTTGCGCGTTGTCATTGCTTAGACGGCTAAGCCAATCTTTAAGTTCGATGGCCGAGGCAACTAGGATACCGCTGTTCACCTCGTTAATGCTTTTTTGCTCCTCGGTCGCATCGCGTTCTTCGACAATCGCTTTTAGCTGATGCGATTCATCACGCACAATTCTACCGAGGCCTTCGGGGTTTTGCGTAAAGAGTGTAAACACGCCTAGCGGCGACATTGCGCTCGCCTCGATAAGCTCTTGCAGACTGTCTTTGCTCACTAGCGGGACGTCGCCGTAGAGAACAAGGACGCGGTCCTCGACACTACGCGCGGGAATGCTTGGTATGGCTTGCTTAACCGCATGGCCGGTTCCGAGCTGTTCATCTTGAATAACGAAATTGAGATCGCCGCCTTTTATACCCTCGTGACTCGTGTATCCAGCGGCCGAATCATCGCCGATAAAATGCGTTTTGATGAGGTCTGCACCGTGCCCTACGACTAGGTGAATGTGTTCTGTTCCTAGTGAAGATGCACAGTCGACGACGTGCTCGATCATCGGCTTACCGGCAAGGGCGTGCATCACCTTGGGGAGATTAGAATTCATTCGCGTGCCTTTACCGGCGGCGAGAATTACCACGTCGAGTCTCATAGGTTTCTCACTGTTGTTTGGTAGATTATCGTAGGTTATCGGCTGCTTTGCTTGGTTCAAGCGCGGTAATTTTCCTACCGCACAACGAAAAAGGGTAGCTTTCGCTACCCTTTGTCATACGCTGATAGACCGTGTGGTCCTAGCGTTTGTGCTGGCGTAACGCTCGTAGTTGCGCGGCAGCCTCGGCGATGCGCGCTGCGGCACTGCCGTAGTCAAAGTCTGCGTGACGATCAGCGATGTCTTGCTCCGCGTCGGCGATTGCCTTGGCTGCTGCTGCCTCGTCGAGATCTTCGGCGCGTTCGGCAGTGTCTGCCAAAAGCGTTGCCGTACCGGGTTGTACTTCGAGGAAGCCACCTGACACGTAAAAGATTTCTTCTGTGCCGCCTTCCATAGTGAGCTTAACAGGACCTGGGATGAGCTGCGTGAGTAACGCTGCGTGTCCGGGAACGATACCGAGGTCGCCGAGCACGCCTGTTGCTACGATCATCTCGACAGAGCCTGAGAAGATGCTCTTCTCGGCGCTTACGATATCGCAGTGTAGGGTTGTGGCCATAGTGGTCTGCTCTCTTGTCTTTTAACTAGCCATTGGGCTGATAAGTTGATCGCTGCAGCGCTCAAAAAGCGCCGTAGCTGCGCAACGCTTACTTAAGCGTTGCCGCCTTCTCGATTGCTTCTTCGATCGTACCGACCATGCTGAATGCCTGCTCGGGTAGGTGATCGTATTCGCCAGCAAGAATGCCCTTAAAGCCTTCGATAGTGTCTTTGAGAGACACATACTTGCCTGGGACGTTAGTGAAGATCTCGGCAACCGTGAACGGTTGTGATAGGAACTGGCTGATTCGACGCGCACGGCCCACTGTCTGACGGTCTTCGTCTGAGAGTTCGTCCATACCGAGAATCGCAATAATATCTTTGAGTTCTTTATAACGCTGAAGCACTGTTTGAACGCCACGAGCCACGTCGTAATGCTCTGTACCGATGACGAGCGGATCGAGCTGACGCGAGTTCGAATCAAGTGGGTCTACCGCAGGGTAGATACCAAGTGAGGCAATGTCACGCGAGAGTACAACCGTTGCATCGAGGTGAGCGAACGTCGTTGCTGGTGAAGGGTCGGTCAAGTCATCAGCAGGTACGTATACCGCTTGGATCGACGTGATAGAGCCGTCTTTGGTTGAGGTAATACGTTCCTGCAGCGCACCCATCTCTTCTGCAAGAGTAGGCTGGTAGCCCACCGCAGATGGCATACGACCGAGGAGGGCCGATACTTCGGTTCCTGCGAGCGTGTAACGATAGATGTTGTCGACGAAGAGGAGTACGTCACGACCTTCGTCACGGAACTGCTCGGCCATTGTCAGGCCAGTTAGTGCAACACGCAGACGGTTGCCGGGGGGCTCATTCATCTGGCCGTATACCATCGATACCTTTGATTCGCCTTCGAGGTCGATTACGCCTGATTCCTGCATTTCGTGATAGAAGTCGTTACCTTCACGAGTACGCTCACCCACACCAGCGAACACAGACAGACCGCCACGGGCGGTTGCAATGTTGTTGATGAGTTCCATCATGTTAACTGTTTTACCTACGCCGGCGCCGCCGAGTAGACCAACCTTACCGCCCTTAGCGAAAGGACAAATGAGGTCGATAACTTTAATGCCTGTTTCGAGGATTTCGTTGTTCGCCGAAAGCTCTTCGTAAGTAGGTGCCTTACGGTGAATAGGCATATGAACCTTTGCGCCGATGTCGCCACGCTCGTCGATAGGACGACCGAGTACGTCTACAATGCGGCCAAGTGTTTCTTGACCAACAGGTACAGTAACCGGAGCGCCTGTATCTTCAACATTGAGTCCGCGACGCAGACCTTCCGTGCTGCCGAGAGCAATGGTGCGGACGATGCCGTCGCCAAGTTGCTGCTGCACTTCGAGTGTAATTTCGGTATCAATAACCTTGAGGGCATCATAGACCGCAGGCACGCTGTCGCGCGCAAACTCGACGTCAATAACAGCTCCAATAATCTGTACGATTCGACCGCTACTCATGTTCGGTTCCTCTATATCCTAAGCACTAAATTCTATTTAAATTAATATCAGTTCGCACAGCCGTTAGACGGCCGATGCACCACCGACGATCTCTGATAGTTCTTGTGTAATCGCCGCTTGGCGCGCTTTGTTGTAAACGAGCTGCAAGTTGTCGATGAGATCGCCCGCATTGTCGGTAGCGTTCTTCATTGCGATCATTCGAGCGGCTTGTTCACAGGCGTTGTTTTCAACAACGGCCTGATAAACCTGCGACTCGATGTAACGATCCAATAGCCCGTCGAGAAGCTCCTGAGCGTCCGGCTCGTAGAGGTAGTCCCAATGGCCTTTTAGTTCGTCTTCGTCTGACGGCTCGAGTGGCAGAAGCTGCTGTACGTTTGCTTGCTGAGTCATTGTATTAACGAACTCATTGCTCACAACGAACACCTGATCTAGCTCACCGTTTTCAAACTTATCTAGCATGACCTTCACGACGCCAACGATGTCGGCCGCTTCGGGCTTTTCACCCATGTCACGAACTGAGGCGAGCACACTGCCGCCATAGTTCTTAAAGAAGTTCATTGATTTGGCGCCGATAGCACAAACGTCTACTTCGACATTCGCGTCGTGGTTCGCCTTCATCGCTGCGACAGTCGCTTTAAACAAGTTGGTGTTTAAACCGCCACACAGGCCACGGTCCGTAGACACAACGATGTATCCGACTCGCTTAACTTCGCGCGTATCGAAAAACACGTGGTGATATTCGGGCGTCGCGTGCGCAATGTGGCCAATAACCGCACGAATGCGCTGAGCGTAAGGCTTGCCCAGTTGCATGCGATCTTGTGCCTTGCGCATTTTACTAGCTGCGACCATTTCCATGGCGCTAGTGATTTTCTGAGTGTTTTTAATACTCGAAATCTGCGTTCGTATTTCTTTTCCGACAGCCATTGCTCAGTTGCTTCTCTTAGTTGTAAGTGAGTGCATCGCTCGAGCTAGTCTTACGCTCGAGCACCGCAGGGCTTACCAAGTTTGAGTCGACTTAAACTTATCCAAGGCGGCTTTAAACTTAGACTCTAAGTCGTCGTTCCAATCGCCTTTCTCATTGATAGTCGCCATCAAAGCCGCTTCTTCGCTGTTCATGTATGACAGCAATGACGCTTCGAAATCGAGTACCTTGTTAAGTGCGACGTCTTTTAGGTAGCCATTGTTAGCTGCATAAATCACGACGCCCATTTCGGCAACTGACAGAGGCGAGTACTGCTTCTGCTTCATAAGCTCGGTTACGCGCTGTCCGTGCTCGAGCTGTGCGCGAGTTGCTTCGTCGAGGTCTGATGCAAACTGGGCAAAGGCTGCTAGTTCGCGGTATTGCGCAAGCGCGATACGAATACCGCCGCCGAGCTTCTTAATAATCTTCGTCTGCGCCGCACCACCTACGCGCGATACCGAAATACCCGGGTTCATTGCAGGGCGGATGCCTGAGTTGAAAAGGTCGGTTTCGAGGAAGATCTGTCCGTCTGTAATCGAGATCACGTTAGTTGGAACGAATGCCGATACGTCGCCAGCCTGCGTTTCAATAATAGGCAGAGCGGTAAGTGAACCGGTTTTGCCTTTCACTTCGCCCTTAGTAAACGCTTCAACATACTCAGCGCTTACTCGTGACGCACGCTCGAGGAGACGTGAGTGTAAGTAGAATACGTCGCCAGGGTAGGCTTCACGACCTGGTGGACGACGCAGGAGCAGTGAAATTTGGCGATAAGCTACCGCTTGCTTTGACAGGTCATCGTAAACGATCAGCGAGTCTTCGCCGCGGTCACGATAGTATTCGCCCATTGTGCAACCCGCGTAGGGTGCGATGAACTGCATTGACGCAGGATCAGACGCAGTAGCTGCAACAATGATGGTGTATTCGAGTGCGCCATGCTCCTCTAATTTCTTCACCACGTTGGCGACAGAAGAGGCTTTTTGGCCGATGGCGACATAGACACACTTAATGCTTTTGCCTTTCTGATTGATAATCGTATCGATCGCAACCGCTGTTTTGCCAACCTGACGGTCGCCAATGATTAGCTCTCGCTGACCGCGGCCAACAGGCGTCATCGCATCGATTGACTTAAGACCAGTTTGGATTGGCTGATCTACCGACTTACGTGCGATAACACCCGGCGCAATCTTTTCAACCGCTGCAGTAAGCTTCGCGTCGATTGGTCCTTTGCCGTCGATTGGTTTGCCCAGCGCATCGACCACACGACCCTCGAGTTCAGGGCCAATTGGCACTTCGAGAATGCGCTGAGTACAGCGACAGGTCTGGCCTTCGGCGAGTGATAAATAGTCGCCCAATACGACGGCGCCAACTGAGTCGCGCTCGAGGTTAAGTGCCATCCCGTAGATGCCACCTTCGAACTCGATCATCTCTCCGTACATCACGTCGGCAAGGCCGTGGATGCGGATAATACCGTCGGATACGCTAACGATCGTGCCCTCGTTCTTGGATTGAACCGAGACGTCGAGGTTATCGATGCGTTGCTTAATAATTTCGCTGATTTCTGAGGGATTCAGTTCTTGCATGCTTATATCCTAGATCCTGACGTGTTCAGGAATTTATTGATTCGGCTAATTTCTTGAGTTTGCCTCGAACCGAGCTGTCGATCACGGTATCACCGGCGCGGATAATCGCGCCACCGATCAAGCTTGGGTCAACGGTGGCAACCAGCTTCACTTCACGATTGAGGCTTCTCGTCAGCGCGGCTGCGAGCGCGTCCACTGTCGCGTCGTTAACCTCGAAGGCGGTAGTGACCATCGCGTCTACCGACTTCTCTTGCTGTGCGCGAAGCGCTTCAAATAACTCAACTATCTCGGCAATTAGCGTCAAGCGTCCGTGATAGGCGAGCACTTTAACTACGTTTTGGGCCGCTGGCGTTAAAGCATCACCGAAAATATCGATTAGCTTTGCAGCCTGTTCTTCGGCGGTGATGACCGGCGAAGAAAGGAGGGTGGCGACTCGCTCGTCTTTGCAGACTAGGGCAATCTGGCGCAGCATCTGCGACCAGCCCGCGAGGTCGTTGCTCTCTGCAGCGACTTGGAACACAGCCTTCGCGTAAGGCCGTGCGAGAGTTATTGGTTCTGCCATGTGTGAAACCTGGTTTTTAACCTAGTTGCCCCTGAGGATTTCCCCTCAAGGCGTTGGCCGCTTGCGTTCGATACGCGAGCCTCTGTCTGTCTTGGAGCGGATCGGCGACATTTGCCATTGACCCGCCCTACAGCACTAATTTAGAGCTCGGCTGCGAGGCCTTTTAAGAGCTCTTCATTAGCAGCTTGATCTATTGATCGTTGCAAAATCTTCTCAGCGCCGGCGATAGCGATAGTAGCAACCTGCTCACGCAGCGCCTCTTTCGCTCGGTTTGCTTGCTGTTCGATCTCTGCATTCGCTGCAGTGATTAACCGCTCACCTTCGGCTCGCGCTTGATCTTTCGCTTCTTCTACAATTTGATTGGCGCGTCGCTTTGCCTGATCAACTATTTCAGCTGCTTCACGCTTTGCGATTTCTTTGTCTTCACCAGCCTTTTCTTGCGCGGCTGCGAGGTCGATTTGTGCGCGTTCTGCCGCTTCAAGACCGTCAATAATTTTCTTACGACGCTCTTCGAGCACAGCAACCAAAGGTGGCCAAACCACCTTCATGCAGAAGTAGGCAAACAAAGCGAAGGCGATGCTTTGGCCAAGTACTGTTGCGTTTAAATTCATGCTTTCTCTCCTGTCTGGTTGGGCTTGGCCCTTCCTAGATGCAGTTAATTAACCGAGGAAAGGATTAGCGAAGATGAACAGGAACGCGATACCAACACCGATGATGGAGATAACGTCCACGAACGCCGCAACGAGAAAGAATTGTGTTTGTAGCTTAGGTGCGAGCTCTGGTTGACGAGCTGAACCTTCAATCAACTTGCCGCCTAGGCTGCCGAACGCTACCGCGGTGCCAGCACCACAGATACCGAAGATAATTGCTGCCGCGAGTAGAGTCATTGCTTCAATGGTCATGTTTGTCTCCAAGTTTTACTTTCTTGTGGAGCCATTCGGCTCCGGGTTTCAGTGGTTTGGGTCTTACTTTTTTAGTGATCGACTTGATGCGCTTGGTTCAGATACACAATCGTGAGCATCATAAACAGGTAAGCCTGCAATGTGATGACCAAGATGTGGAACACAGCCCAAGCGAAGTGCAAGGGAAGTTGATACCAACCGAGTAGTGCGATTACTAAGAAAATTACCTCGCCGGCAAACATGTTGCCGTACAGTCGCAGCGCGAGGGATACCGGCTTTGCGAAAAAGCCTGGCAGTTCGAGCAGCAAATTAAGCGGCGCTAAATACCACTTAGGGAATGGGTGCATAAGGAAATCGTTAGCAAAGCCGAGCGGGCCTTTAACCTTCAGGCTGTAGTAGATAACCATTAAGAACACGGCAGTAGCAAAGCCTAACGTGATATTGATATCGGTAGTCGGCACTGCTTTAAAGTAGAGGTGCGAGTCGCCGGCGACTGTTTGTGCGAACAAAGGAATCCAGTCGACGGGGACTAAATCCATCGCGTTCATCAGAAATATCCAGCTAAACGTGGTGAGCGCGAGTGGCGCTACAAACTTGTTTTTCGCATGGAATGCGCCATCGACGCTTTCGATAACAAATTCGACAATCATCTCGACAAAATTCTGCACGCCGCCAGGGACGCCAGAGGTAACCTTGCGAGAGACGAGGTAATAGAAGCCCATAAACAGCACACCTAGGATCATAGAGATCAGCATGGTGTCGACGTTTATCGCCCAGAAACCCATCTGCGTTGCTTCTTCAGGTGTATGCGCAAAGCCCCAATGGCCGTCGATCTTGCCATAGGTAAGAAAGCCAAGGTGGTGAGATACATACTCGGTGCCGCTCGCGTAGAGGACGTCGCCGTTTGCTTCAGCCATAAGTCAGTCTTCTGTCAGTGTTCGTCGGTTATTTGTTGTCAATCTGATGCTTGGCCAGTCTTTTGTTCTGTTAGTCTGTTTGGTCGGTCTATCGTTTAGTCAGTCTATAGGCGCCATAGATACCCGCTATGTGAACGACCAAAAATCCCACAAAAACCCAAACGGGAGCCAGTGGTTTAACGCTAGCGAAGGTCAGCGCGAACCCAGCTGCCATCAGTCCTAGCTTAATCGCCTCTCCTTTAAACACCGAGGCAATCATTTTCTCTGTTTCACTCGCACCGCGATGCTGAAACGTCTTAAACGCGAAATAGGCGCCTGGGATTGCGCTTATTAACCCACCTAAAAAGGTGGAGTAGGCAATTACCCCTTTGTCTTCGCCCGCTATTACCCCTACCAGTGCAGCAATAACGACTGCGGCGGTAAACTGAAGCACAATCACTCGGGTAAAAGGTGGCGGCCTAATAGTCGACACGGCCATTCTCTCTTTGTTTTGCCTCTCGTAATCTTCCGTAACTCTTACTTAATTCTTAACTTAAGATTTACGTAATAGCGATGCTTGAGGCGAGATTCGGCCGAGTTAAAGCTAAACCAAGGCGCGTATTATAGGGATATTGGGTGCTTCTAGCAACTAGCCTCATCGCCCTGTGAGTAAGAATCAACAGCAATAGGTTGTCACTTAATATGTGCGATGATCCCATCAAGCTCATCTAAGTTGTTGTATTTTAACACTAATTTACCTGATCCTTTAGCGTTATGCTGTAATACAACTTTCGCGCCGATTTTCTCCGCTAAGGTTTGTTCGAGTAGTCGTATGTCTGGGCTAACCGGCGCAGAGAGCTTTTTAGCGGGCCCTGCAAGCAGCCGCCTGACAAGCGCCTCGGTCTGCCTCACCGACAGCCCACCGCCAACAACGCTCCGCGCAGCGGACGTTTGCTGATCTTGGGGGAGTGCAAGAATCGCGCGCGCGTGCCCCATCTCTATATCGCCGCGCTCGAGCATTACTCGTGCATCAAGGCTTAAGTTAATCAGACGCATGAGATTGGTGACCGTCGCGCGGGATTTTCCAACCGCGTCAGCAACCTGTTGCTGAGTGAGTTCAAACTCATCTTGCAGGCGCTTGAGCGCCACGGCCTCCTCTATCGGGTTTAAATTCTCGCGCTGAATATTCTCAATAAGAGACATGGCGATCGCCGCGTCGTCTGCAACAGGCTTAATAATCGCAGGGATCGAATCCAAACCAGCAAGTTGAGTCGCCCGCCAGCGGCGCTCGCCGGCGATAATTTCATAGCGATCAGCAGAGATTGGCCTAATGACAATGGGTTGCATAACGCCTTGTTGCTTTATGGACGCCGCAAGTTCGCCTAGAGCTTCTTCGTGCATGTCTGTGCGCGGCTGGTATTTTCCGCGCTGAATAAGATCTACAGGGATGTGTCGAAGCTCACCGTCTCGAACGGCGCTCTCTGGTGACGGTGGCACGCCGCCCTCGGCTACAGGTTTGTTTTTTTTGCCTGCGGAAAGGAGGAAATCTAGCCCTTTTCCCATTCTTTTTCCTTCTGCCATCGTCTTCTCTTTTTTCACTATAACCACTGGGGCTGATTAATTTTATCTCGCTGCGGACGTCTCAGCTGCCGCCTTCTCGGCCATTGCTTGATCGCTACGTCTCAGTATTTCACCAGCGAGCGCAAGGTAGGACACAGAGCCCTTCGATGTCCTATCGTATTTTAAAACAGGGAGTCCAAAACTAGGTGCTTCAGCAAGACGCACATTTCTCGGTACAACGGTGCGATAAACAGCATCGCCAAAATGTTTAAAGAGCTGTCGATTAACCTCGATCGTAAGCCTGTTTCGAGGATCATACATCGTGCGAATAATGCCCTCTATATGCAGTGTCGGATTAAGGTGATCGCGGATGGTCTCGATAGTATCAATCAGCGCTGCTAACCCTTCGAGCGCATAGTATTCACATTGCATCGGTATGATCACGCCTTCGGCAGCAACCAAAGCATTGATCGTTAGCATATTGAGCGAAGGAGGGCAGTCAATAATAATGTAGTCGTAATTATGACGAAGAGAGTCGAGGATTTCTTTTAGTTTAAATTCTCTTTCTTCCATGCCAAAAAGTTGCGCTTCGGCGGCAACCAAATCACCATTAGAGGGCAGTAGATCATACCCAGCCTCATCGGCCCGAGTTAATACCGCACTCACTTCGGCTTCGCCAATAATGGCGTCGTAAAGAGAAATAGCTAAGGCCGATTTATCGACGCCGCTGCCCATGGTAGCGTTGCCCTGTGGGTCAAGATCGACCAGCAATACATTATTTCGAGTCGCAGAGAGCGAGGCTGCTAGATTTACAGAGGTAGTCGTTTTTCCTACTCCCCCTTTCTGATTCGCTATAGCGAAGATCTTGCTCACTCTCATCGCTCCTTAGCTTGGTTAAGTTCTTTTTACAGCAGCCTCTTGGCCGATTAGGACAAGGTGACGCTGTGATTCAACGCCCGGCACAGTAAGTTCTATGACGCTTTCGACTTTATAGCAATTATCAAGGTCGGTTGAACTCGCCTTGTTTGATGTGCTGTTTATCGTTTTGTCTTGCTGTAATTCTGCAATCTCATCGTGCGGGTAGACGCCTTTCATCGCGAGTAGTTTCGTCCCGCTGGCAAGTGGTTTCTCGATCATCTTAACTATAGAGGATATGCTCGAGAATGCGCGACAAGTAATTAGTGAAAATTCGCCTGTGTCGGCTGTGCTGAGATATTCATCAACTCTCGCATCAACGATCTCAACATTACTTAACTCTAATGCTACTTTTACCTGAAATAGGAAACGGGTTTTTTTGCCGTTGCTATCCAACAAGACAAAGCTTTTATCGGGATTAGCGATAGCTAAGGGTATGCCTGGCAGGCCCGCACCCGAGCCAATATCAAGTATCCTCTCGCCTTCGAGATAAGGTGAGATAGCTAAACTGTCTAGGAGATGCAATGGCACCATCTCTTGTATGGCTGTAATACCCGAGAGATTAAAGTGCTTATTCCACTTAACAATTAAGTGCAGATAATGCAGAAGCTTTTGTTGCGCGTTGGCCGGAACTCCTAACGCTAGATCGCGTAATCCTTGTTCTAGCGTTGCTTCTAATCGATCTGTCATTATATTGGCCCCGAGCGCCTAGCTGGCGCGGCGGACTGCCTCGCTTTTTTTGCTTTCTATGCTTTCTTCGTTTAGCGTCGGATCTGTCTTACTAATGCCACTCTTAGATTTTTTCAGATAGACAAGAATCAGTGAGATAGCGGCTGGCGTCATGCCTGGAAGCCGCGACGCCCGCGAAAGATTCTCGGGGCGCGCATCCAGTAATTTTTGTTTGAGCTCGTTTGAAAGTCCTTGCATCGAAGCGTAATCGAGATTCTCGGGTAATGCGGTGTCTTCGTGTCGCTTCAGCTTCTCGATTTCGTCTTGTTGCCTATCAATATACCCTTGGTATTTGATGTGAATGCTAACCTGTTCATCCACCTGCCTAAGAAGCTCGGTTTGTAGTGCTTCTGAAAGCAGGCCAGTTAGGCCGTCGATAGGAGTGTCGACGCTGTACGCCGAAAGCGCTTTATCGCTGTCTTCAAGCGCACCCGATAACCCCTCATAGGTTACACGGGGACGTGCAAGCAGATCAGCGAGGCTGTATTCACGCGACAGGGGTTTTTCAAGGAACGTGTCTACTTGTGCTGATTCTTTGGTATTGGGTTGTAACCACGTTTTTTTAAGCCACGTAAGCCTGTGCTGGATATGCGCTTGTTTATCGCAGTAAAAGTTCCATCTCACGTCGTTCACCAAGCCGAGTTCACGGCCTATTGGGGTCAGCCGCTGGTCTGCATTGTCTTCGCGAAGGGTCAGTCTGTATTCGGCGCGACTCGTGAACATACGGTACGGCTCGTTTGTTCCGAGTGAAATAAGATCGTCGACTAACACACCTAGATAAGCCTGATCTCGTCGTGGGCACCAAGAATCCTTGCCGCGCGCAGCGAGGCCAGCATTCAGGCCAGCAAGCAAGCCTTGCGCTGCAGCCTCTTCGTAACCTGTCGTTCCATTTATTTGACCAGCAAAATAGAGGCCTTTAACAAATTTGGTTTCGAGCGAGTAGTTGAGATCTCTAGGATCAAAGAAATCATACTCGATCGCATACCCTGGACGCGTAATAAGGGCGTGTTCGAAACCCTTGATTTTTCGCACCATCTCAACTTGGACGTCGAAGGGCAAGCTCGTTGAGATGCCATTGGGATAAAGCTCATTCGTCGTTAGCCCTTCGGGTTCAACGAAAATCTGATGTGAGTTTTTATCGGCAAAGCGCATGACCTTGTCTTCGATAGAAGGGCAATAACGCGGGCCTGTTCCTTCTATAACGCCCGTATACATTGGCGATCGATCGAGACCACCTCGAATAATGTCGTGGCATTCTTCGTTGGTAGAGGTGATATGGCAGTTCACTTGCTCGGGGTGATCGTCGGCAGTGCCAAGATACGACATAACGGGTAGTGGCTTATCGCCTGCCTGCTGCTGCATAACGGAAAAGTCTACCGAACGTGAATCGATTCGAGGTGGCGTACCTGTTTTTAGTCTGTTGACCCTGAAAGGGAGACTGCGTAGACGGTCGGCTAGCGCTATCGACGGCTGATCGCCAGCGCGCCCGCCTGAACTACTTTCGAGGCCTATGTGTATTTTGCCACCTAAGAATGTTCCAGCCGTTAATACCACCTGATTGGCGCGAATCAACACACCCATCTGTGTAATGACGCCGCGTACCTTACCGTCTTCGATGAGCAGATCGTCTACACCTTGTTGGAACAGGCTAAGGTTGGGCTGTGACTCTAATATTTCTCGAATGACTGCCTTGTAGAGCGTCCTATCCGCCTGCGCGCGCGTTGCTCTCACTGCGGGGCCTTTGCTCGCATTCAACACACGAAACTGAATGCCCGCCTTATCGGTCGCAGTAGCCATTGCACCGCCGAGCGCGTCGATTTCTTTGACCAGGTGACTTTTTCCGATACCGCCAATAGCTGGATTACAGGACATCTGCCCAAGTGTGTCGATGCTGTGAGTGATTAGCATGGTTGGCACACCTTGACGTGCCGACGCTAAAGCGGCTTCCGTTCCGGCATGCCCACCACCGATAACAATTACATCGAAGGTAGAAGGGTATTCCATCGTTGTCAGGGGCACAGTCGTCATGGTTGCCTCTAGATTCCTTTGGTCGCTGTCAGTGTAAGACGGTAATAGGACGGTAAATCGAGCGCTTGGCGTCGACGGGAGGAGAAGTATATAGAATTCAGCGTATTAGTGAATTGCTTTATTGCAGTTTAGATTAAAAAACAACCAACGCTTTTCTTTTTTAAACAAGCCTACCCCTTGCTAGCTTGTCGTTCGTTAGGTGAACGTTAGAGAGTTAATATAGATAAATATAGCTAGGTGTTTTTCTGTGGTTAAGTCATTTTAAGTGTTAAAAATCAATAATTTAAGAAAAACTAAAGTGGGTGATTAGGCTGTGGTTAAGGGGTCTCGAAGCTATGGATTAATGTGGATAAAAAAGGTAAGGGATAAAGAGCTGATAAGTTATCCTTTTTTATACACAGGTTTATTGCTGATAAGGTCGAGTTATTGGCATTTGATACCACGCTAGGGTCCAGTTATGCACAGTGACTGTATTTCTCGAAAAGTGTTGATAGGCTGTTTATAGCCTGTGCGCGAGCGACTTATTTGCCCACACAGAAATTTGAGAAGATCTCTCCGAGCAAATCATCGCTACTTATCTGGCCGGTTATTTTCCCCAGTTCATGTTGAGCAAGCCTTAAGTCTTCTGCTGCGAGTTCGAATGGCATTGCGTCGACAAAGCATTGCTCTGCAGAGGCAATAAGCTTACGCGCTGCTTTGAGCGAGAGCAGATGTCTCTCGCGTGCGACAAACGCGCCCTCGACCATCGAATTAAATCCAATAGCCTCCTTTAGCGCCTCGCGAAGCCCATCAATTCCTTCGTTTAGCTTTGCACTCAAAGTAATCGTATTGAGCGTTGCCGGGACTCCCTCTTGTTCTTTTAACAGAGTTGGCATGCGGACAGTGCCAGCGCCTATTGTCGCCCCAGGTGTTAAATCGGCCTTGTTAAACACAACGAGGGTCTTCGCGAAGAGTCCGGGTTCATCTAATAACAATTGCGGAATGAGTGACAGTGAGAGCTCGTGGTGATTGTTTACTTCGTTTGTTTTAACAAGTTGCTGTAAGGTAATTTCTACCGCAGTGCTGTCTATAACCAAGAGAATTCTGTCGCTTTGTCTTACCGCTTCACCGGCTCGCCTTATGCCTTCCTGTTCGACGACATCGTCGCTGCGTCTAAGCCCTGCGGTGTCGGTTATATGTACAGGCATACCTTCGATTTGAAGGCGCTCTGACAACAGATCACGCGTAGTACCTGCTATCGAGGTTACGATAGCCGACTCGCTCCCAAGGAGTGCATTGAGTAGGCTAGATTTTCCAGCATTGGGCTCGCCCGCAATAACCACGTGCATGCCTTCCTTTAGCAACATACCTTGGTTAGCTTGAGAGAGCGCGAGGGAAAGGGTTTGGGTGATTTCTCGAAGACCCTCTCTTACACGAGATTCGGTAATGATATCGATGTCTTCATCACTAAAGTCGATAGCGGCTTCGATGTTGACGCGAATCTTGGTCAGCTCGGCCACTAAATGATTCACTTTGTTCGAGAATTCACCGCTTAGTGTTCGTATTGCCGATCGCGCGGCTTGGGCTGAGTTAGCGTCAATAAGGTCGGCTATAGCTTCTGCCTGGACTAGATCAATCTTGTTGTTTAGAAAAGCTCGCTCTGAAAACTCTCCAGGATTGGCTAGCCTAACATCTAGGTTGAGTACACGCTCTAGCAGTAGTTTTTGAACACTAGGTCCGCCATGACCCTGAAGCTCGAGCACATCCTCGCCAGTAAAAGAGGCTGGACCTTTAAAAAAAAGCGCAATGCCTTCGTCAATAATGTCGCCGTGTTCGTCTTTGAATCTTGATAGGTGTGCCGTTCGCGGGGTTGGATCGAAATCGAGAATTTGTTTAGCAACAGTGCTCGAATTCGGTCCCGATACCCGCACGACACAGATTCCGCTTTTACCCGGTGCTGTGGCGAGCGCTGCGATGGTATCGGTAGTGAGATGATTCACGTGGCTTTTCGGCAATAAATTAGCTAACTCTTTTTGGCTTCGTACTGCGCTTCGATTTTGCGTGTGATATACCATTGTTGCAGTATTCCTAGCGCCGCATTGGTGAACCAATACAGAACGAGTCCCGCTGGAAACCAAAGGAAAATACCAGTCATCATAATAGGCATAAGCTTCATTACTTTCGCCTGCATAGGGTCAGCAGGGGCTGGGCTTAGTGATGTCTGTAGGAACATCGTTCCGCCCATAAGTAAAGGAAGAATAAAATAGGGGTCTTTGACGCTGAGGTCAGTTAGCCAAAGCATAAACGGCGCATGTCGCAGCTCGACGCTTTCGAGAAGAACCCAGTAGAGTGCGATGAATACCGGCATCTGTACGAGCATCGGCAAACAGCCGCCAAACGGATTGATCTTCTCTTTTTTATACAGCTCCATGGTGGCCTGCTGCATTTTTACGCGGTCGTCGCCGTAGTTCTCTTTAAGCTTCTGCATCTTCGGCATCACCCGGCGCATACCTGCCATTGACCGGTACTGGGTTTCCGAGAGTTTGTAGAATAGAGCCTTCACGCTCACTGTTAAGAGAATAATTGAGAATCCGTAGTTGCCTATGAACTGGTTGATCTGTGTAAGTAACCAGTAAATCGGCGCGGCTAAGAACCAGAGAAAGCTGTAGTCGATTGTTAGATCTAAATTTTCTGAGATTTCGGCTAACTTATACTGGTCTTTTGGCCCTGCGTAGAAACGCGTGCTGTAGGTCGCAGTTTGGCCAGCAGGGACCGTGATTGCTTCGCCGGTAAATTCGCCAAAATACTGTCCGGCGTTGTTCTTGCGCGTTGTAAAGTTATTTTGAGATTGCTCGTTAGCTATCCATGCACTAATAAAATAGTGTTGGCTGAATGCCATCCACCCGCCTGTTGTGGTGTTGGTATTGGCGCCGTCGTCATCGATGTCATCGAATTCGATTTCGTAATAGGGATCATCGAGAGTGGTGGAAACGAATCCAAGATAGGTGCGTCCAAAACCACCCGCGTTGCTGGGGTCATCAAAATTGCTGCGTTTGATTTGTCCGAAAGCGTTTGCGCGCCATTCAGAATCTGAGCGGTTATTAATGAGATAGCTGACATCGATAACATAACTGTCTTCGGCAAAGCTAAATCGTTTGATTACATCGACACCGTTGTCTGTGGTGAGAGTTAGATCGACATCGAGCGTTTGCTGACCAGCGCTTAGTTGATAGTCGGTTTTAGCGACGCTATAACGCGCGCGATTGTCGCTGTCGATACCGTCTCGCCCTATTAACCCGCTTGGAGCGGTGTAGGTTTGACTATCGCCGTTGCTAAGAATGACAAACGGATCAGCGCCAGGTTCGAGGGCTTTTAAGTATTTAGGTAGCGCGAGGTATTCGATGTCTCCGCCTACCGTGTTTATGCTAAGGACGAAGTTGCTGGTGGTGATATTGACGAGTGTTTCAGGCGCCGGATTTGTAATGGCGACGGTGGGTTGTCCTGGCAGAGTTGGGACATCAGCGCTCACGCTTGCTTGCGCTGGTTCGAGCGAGGCGACCGCGGGTACATCGCTTTGGGCTATTTGCGGGAATTGTGCTTGTGTTGTTGGTTCGGCGCCGCTCGCCTGTTCGATTGTCTGTGGGTAGTCTTCCTGCCACTGAAGTAACATTAGGTAGGTGACTAGTGCGAGTGCGGTATAAAGGCCTAAACGTATAAAGTTCATTCGTGTCTACTTGTCTTTTAGTGAGTATTTTCGCTTTGTACGGTTAGTGCACTAGCGTTCTTGATCTACCGGTGGAACGAGATCCACCCCTCCCTCATGCCATGGGTGGCATTTGCTTATCCGCTTGACGCCTAGATAAGCACCCTTTATTGCGCCATGAATCCTAATTGCCTCTGCTGTGTAATGTGAGCAGGTCGGGGCGAAGCGACATTGTTGGCCGATGAACTGGCTTAGGGTTAGCTGATAAAAGCGTATGAGCAGCAAAAACAAAGGGCTAAGTGTTTTATTTACTGCGCGATTCAGTGGCTCAATTAGCCGCTTTGTAAGGAGGCTCATTTATGCAGGGTCTCTTCTTGCCTTCTTGTCTTTTTCCTTCGTGTCTCGTGCTTCGCGCGTGATTATGTCGTCTATAAGCGTGTTTATCATACTGCGTAACTCAACGGGCGGTAGTTTATCAGCATCCTTACGTGCTAGCACGACTATATCTATCAGCGGGATGTTAACCTGACGTAGCCGGAAGGCTTCGCGCAATGCGCGCTTGAGACGATTGCGTTGGACTGCTTTGGGGATATGTTTTTTGGCGATGACGAGGCCAATTCGCGGTCGTCGTGCCTGAGAGGCCGTGGCTAGGAATAGAAAGTGCTTGTTGGAGACTTTATAGCGAGAATGATCGAAAACCGGTTTGTAGTCTCTCGCACTCAAGAGGCGCGCGGTCTTTGGGAATGCTTCTGTAGACATTGTGCCCCCATAGTCTGGGTGGTCTTTGCGGGATCTTCCCTGCGAAGCATGTGCTTAGGTGGCTATACTATTTCGTTGCTTGCTATTCGCTAGCTGCCAGGTGTTCACTAACAAGTGGCACTAAGCACTCGTCTTATGTACGGATTGTATCGGCTATATCGAGTCTATCGAGTCTATCGAATCTATCTAATCTATCGAATGTACTGAGTGCACCGAGTGCACAGAGTTTTTCGATGAGAGAGTCGGGGAGCTTTTTTTGTAAAGGCATTTCCCGCTTCTCTCTACAACTAGCTTTAAGCCGATAGCTTTGCGCGGCCTTTAGCACGGCGACGGTTGATAACAGCGCGTCCACCTTTAGTCGCCATGCGAGCCCTGAATCCGTGTGTACGTGCGCGCTTGATAACGCTTGGTTGGAATGTTCTTTTCATGACTTACACCTAAATAATTAGTGGCGTCGGAGCTACGTGGCTAAGTGTCGACGTGGCGCGAGCCGAGTAAACAAACAAGGCAACAAGATTGTCATTGTTCGAATTCTTTTTCTGTTTTGCGCGGCGCTTAGCTTACGGTTAGGTTAAACGCGCAGACCTTGCCCTAAAACAGCGTTGCCCTTAAACAGCCCTGCCCCTAAAACAGAAGGACGCGAATAGTAGAGCCTTTGAGGTTAAGATGCAATGGCTTGTTTCGCAAAAAAGCCCCTGATTCAGGGTACCTACGATAGAAGCCTCTTTCACTTCCTCCTTTGAAGCGACTTGCCGAGGCTAGTTTTTGTGTGTGATGGTGACCCGAGCGAGTATGACCGCACTAAACCAGAGCTTAATAACAGGTTATCCACAGGTAACTTACCCACAAGGGCGCAGCGAGATGTGTGTAGTTTTTGCGCTCCTCTGCATCTCGCTTTCGTTAATTTACCCAACTTGTTGTTAAACCGACTTATTTTATGGTTGTCGGCCTGTGGGCAATATTTTCTAAGCGGTGGATAACTCTTTTGTGAGCCGCTACACTTGCTGATCATAAAAACAACGAAGTCGCGCTACGTGCGTTGACTAAAAAGCTAGTGCTATTAACTGGGGCTTTTAATAGTGTCATCAGATATTTTCGACAGGGTGTCTCGCACACAGCAAACGCTACCGACAGATCGAACGAATCGTTCGCCAAATGCTGCTATTAATGATCGTGCGATTAGCAGCCATAGTGCTGTTGCCGAACACTTACCACCTTCTTTGCCAGACGCCGGCGCTATCTGGCAGGACTGTCTTGAGACCTTACGTCACGATCTACCGGCTCAGGCTTACAATACTTGGTTGCGGCCTTTACGGCCTTCTGTGTCTGAGCAACGAGACCGCGAGGGAACGAGATTTCTCTCGTTCCTTCTGATAGCGCCCAACCGCTTTATTCAAGATTGGGTCAAGGCCAAGCTAATTAGTCAGATTGACGACGTGTTTGCATCAGTGACAACCAGTCAAGGTTACGATTTCGAGGGTCCCAGCGTTGTTGTTGCGACAGCGGGGGCGGTTAACGCCGTGGCGGCGCCCGAGAGTCCGCCCGAGAGTCTGCAAAATCGAGAAACTCCGCGCAGCCAACAAGCTCAGTCTTTTCCCACAACAGGGGCTTACTCCGAGTCTCGAGAACATAAACTAGAATCTGTACTTGATAACAGAATCAGCCTAAGCGCTGACAGTGAAGATTTACTTTCACCTCGTCAGGCCAGCCCAATTTTGACATCTACAACTCCTTCACGAGGGTTTGATAGGAGGCCTGCGACGGCGATGTCGGGCGTTGATACGATTATCGAAGGCAAGCTTAGCCACCAAGGCGCGCTCAATCGAGAGAATACGTTTGATAATTTTGTTGAGGGTAAGTCTAATCAGCTAGCACGTGCAGCAGCGATGCAGGTCGCCGAGAACCCTGGCTTCGCTTACAACCCCCTCTTTATCTATGGTGGTGTGGGATTAGGTAAGACTCACTTAATGCATGCTATAGGCAACTACCTAAAAGCTAAAAAGCCCAATGCGAAGGTCGTTTATCTACATTCGGAAACTTTTGTGGCTACGATGGTGACCGCGCTGCAACTTAATTCTATTAATGAGTTTAAGCGTTTCTACCGGTCGGTCGATGCGTTGCTCATCGACGATATTCAGTTTTTCGCGGGAAAAGAGCGTTCACAGGAAGAGTTTTTTCATACGTTTAATGCGCTTCTCGAAGGTGGCCAACAGATTATTCTGACCAGCGATCGCTACCACAAAGAAATAAACGGGCTTGAGGAGCGCCTCAAGTCGCGTTTTGGATGGGGCCTTACCGTAGCGGTGGAGCCGCCTGAACTTGAGACGCGTGCGGCGATATTGATGAATAAGGCAGCGCTTGTTAACGTCGCGCTGCCTAACGATGCGGCGATGTTTATTGCACAACGGCTTCGCTCTAATGTGCGGGAACTCGAAGGCGCACTCAAGCGCGTAATCGCGCATGCCAGTTTTAAGGGCGAGGCGATCAATGTTGAGTTAATAAAAGAGGCGCTTCGTGACTTGTTTGCGCTTCAGGATAAGCTCGTAACGATCGATAATATTCAGCGAACGGTGGCCGAGTACTCGAAAATAAAAATGTCGGACATGCTCTCGAAACGCCGTAATCGTTCGGTTGCGCGGCCGAGGCAGGTCGCTATGTGCCTTGCAAAAGAATTAACGAACCATAGCCTCCCTGAAATAGGCGACGCGTTCGGTGGACGTGATCATACGACTGTCATGCATGCGTGCAAGCAGATCGCAAAGCTAAGGCAAAGCTCGATCGATATAGAAGAAGATTACAATAACTTGCTCAGGCTCCTGTCGAGCTAGTCCCGGTTAGGCCGCTAACCCCGGCATTAGATCTCCACAAACAGTAACGGGCGTGCCCAGCGGGAGCGCGCCGAACAAGGAAAAGTAGACATGCATTTTGTTATTTCTCGGGAAGCTCTGTTAAAGCCGTTGCAATTGGTCAGCGGTGTCGTCGAGCGTCGACAAACGTTACCAGTGCTTTCGAATGTGCTTTTGGTATTGAATAACGACGAGCTGTCATTAACTGGGACGGATCTGGAGGTTGAGTTAGTTGGTCGCACGCGCGTCGCGACTGCACATACTCATGGTGCGGTAACGGTTCCCGCACGCAAACTTCTCGACATTTGTAAGTCGCTTTCTGACGATGCAATGGTAGAAGTGTCGCTCGACGAGAAAAAGCTTTTAGTCAAATCTGGGCGCAGTCGCTTCACTCTGGTAACGCTTCCCTCGTCGGAATTTCCTAATGTCGAAGAAGAACCCGACACATTCTCTCTTACCTTGCCACAGAAAAAGCTCGGCGAGCTCATCGATAGCACCAGCTTTGCTATGGCGCAGCAGGACGTACGCTACTATTTAAATGGAATGCTGTTTGAGGTGTCGCCTGATTATTTACGTGTAGTCTCAACTGATGGGCATCGCCTAGCAATGGAGACGCTTGAATCTAAGAACGATATAGCCTCGGTTCAGCAGCTCATCCTTCCCAGAAAAGGGGTGATGGAGTTAGCGCGGCTTCTCGAAGACGAGGGTGACATCACCTTGGTGTTCGGTCAGAACCATATACGCGCTGCGGTTGCTGACTTTACCTTCACTTCAAAGCTTGTCGACGGCAAGTTCCCTGATTATAACCGTGTGCTACCGAAGGGCGGTAACAAGGTGATTTTGGGTGATTGTCAGGCGCTCAAGCAAGGGTTTAGTCGTGCTTCGATTCTTTCTAATGAAAAGTATCGCGGCGTAAGAGTGGTTCTTACAAACGGCGAACTGCGGATTTTTGCTAACAATCCTGAGCAAGAAGAGGCCGAAGAAGTTGTTGCGGTGGATTATCAGGGTGACGAGCTCGAAATGGGCTTTAACGTAAGCTATCTGATTGACGTACTCTCTACCCTGCGCAGTCGCCAGGCGAAGATAACCCTGCTCGACGCGAATAACAGCGCGCTCATCGAGTCGGGTGATGAGAGCAATGCGATGTATGTTGTTATGCCTATGAGGCTGTAACGATAGACGGCAGAGTTAACGTCATGTCAGCTGTCCCCTCTCCCTTCTCGCTTATGCGTTCCCGAGTAAGGCTATGAGTCGTGTAGAAAAGCTCACGGTGACAGGACTTAGGAATTTAGTCGATGTAGCTATCGATGTGTCTCCGCGACTAAATATATTCCACGGAGAGAATGGCTCGGGTAAAACCAGCCTGCTTGAGGGTATCCACCTGCTGTCTTCGGGTCGGTCTTTTCGCAGCGCTAAGCTGGATCCCTTGATTACTCATGGCAAGGATGAAGCGGTTATTTTTTCTCAGCTCACCGATGGCCTTCGTATAGGGTTGAGTAAATCTCGGCGTCGCAGGCATTTGCTTCGCCTTCAGGATGAGACGCAGAAAAACTGGGAGTCTGTAGCTCGCTCACTCCCCCTTCAGATAATCGATTCCACGGCGTTTCAACTTCTTGAAGGCGGGCCTAAGGCGCGTCGGCGCTTTCTCGATTGGGGAGTGTTCCACGTGGAACATAGTTTTCTCACCGCATGGCGCGACTCGAGAAAGTGCCTCGCTAATCGCAATGCGCTTTTGAAAGCAACTCGCCTAGATAGACCCCAACTCGAGGCTTGGGATCAGGAGTTTGTCGTGGCATCAGTTAAGGTCGATGCCCAGCGTGGCGCCTATTTGGATAGATTTCTCCCTGTGTTTAAAGAGGTTTACGCTCAGCTCGAAGGGTCTTACGTTGACTCGTTGGAGATCAGGTACGATCGTGGGTGGGCCGAGGGCGCCAACCTTGACGCAGAGCTTGTTCGCACTCTGGAGGTCGATCGACGCTATGGTTCGACGCAGTTGGGTCCTCAGCGCGCAGACATACTCCTGCTGCTTGACCGTACCCCTGCGGTTGAGGTGCTCTCGAGGGGCCAACAGAAGATTCTTGTAAGTGCCTTGAAAATCGCGCAGGGAAGGCTTTTGTCCGAAAGCCTGGGCGTTGAGTGTCTCTATTTAATCGATGACCTACCCTCTGAATTAGATCCCGAAAACCGGGCTCGAGTGTTCTCAACCCTGTTGTCCTTAGACTCGCAGCTTTTCGTCACCTGTGTCGAACTCGAAAGCCTCGCCCTTGCGTCCGAAGGGTCTCTTTTTGCCGCACTCGACCCGAGCGAAATCGCGCAGTTCCACGTGGAACATGGTAGAATAACGGCTTGATTTTCAACCCAATTGTCCGATAACACTAGTATCAAGTAACACCCTGGGGCTACCCCTGGAGACCAAGAATGACCGACGAAACCAACAGTGTTGCTAGCACAGCAAACAACAGCGACTATAACTCCGATAGTATCAAGGTTCTCAAGGGCTTAGATGCGGTGCGCAAGCGCCCTGGTATGTATATCGGCGACACCGATGACGGCACGGGTCTGCATCATATGGTGTTCGAGCTTGTGGACAACTCTATCGATGAGGCGCTTGCGGGGCACTGTGATGAGATTCGCGTGGTTATCCATGTGGGCGAGACTATCAGCGTATCGGATAACGGCCGTGGCATACCTACCGAAATGCACAGCGAAGGGGTTTCTGCGGCGGAAGTGATTATGACGGTGCTGCACGCCGGCGGAAAATTTGACGACAACAGCTACAAGGTTTCCGGCGGATTGCACGGTGTTGGCGTATCGGTTGTTAATGCCCTCTCCGAAGAGCTTAAGCTGACTATTCGCCGCGACGGCAAACTCTGGGAGCAACTCTATAAGCACGGCGTGCCTCAAGCACCCCTAGCGGTTGTCGGCGAGACCAGCACAACGGGCACGGAATGCCATTTCAAGCCCTCAGACCTGACCTTTAGCAGCGTCGAGTTTCACTACGATATTCTCGCCAAAAAACTCCGCGAACTGGCCTTTCTCAACGCGGGCGTATCGATCCGCTTGATTGACGAGCGAAGCGCTAAAGAAGAACATTTTAAATACGAAGGCGGCGTTCAGGCGTTTGTCGAATACTTAAATAAGAACAAAGCTGCGGTAAACAAGATTTTCCATTTCGCCCATGAGCGCCCCGAAGACGGTATTACTGTTGAGGTTGCCCTGCAGTGGAATGATTCTTATGTAGAAAACATCTTTCCCTACACCAACAATATTCCCCAGAAAGATGGTGGCACGCATCTCGCGGGTTTCCGTGCCGCGCTAACGCGAGTCCTCAAAGGCTATATTGATAAAGAGCTTGCTGCTAAAAAAGGCAAAGAGGTAGCGACATCCGGTGATGATGCGCGTGAAGGACTCACCGCAATTATCTCGGTTAAAGTGCCAGACCCTAAATTCTCTTCGCAAACCAAAGATAAGCTTGTCTCTTCAGAGGTTAAAACCGTCGTTGAGCAAGAGATGGCTGCCAAATTTAGCGACTATCTCCTAGAAAATCCCCACGATGCGAAGCTAATTGTCGGTAAAATGCTCGATGCCGCACGTGCGCGCGAAGCAGCCCGTAAAGCCCGCGAGATGACCAGACGAAAAGGCGCTCTCGATATCGCTGGCCTGCCGGGCAAGCTCGCAGACTGCCAAGAAAAAGACCCGTCACTCTCTGAAATCTACATAGTGGAGGGAGATTCTGCGGGAGGGTCGGCAAAGCAAGGCCGCAACCGCAAGAATCAGGCTATCCTGCCGCTTAAAGGCAAGATTCTTAATGTTGAGAAGGCGCGCTTCGACAAAATGCTCGGTTCCGCTGAGATTGGCACCTTAATCAAGGCGCTCGGTTGCGGAATCGGTAAAGACGAATTTCAGCCCGAAAAACTCCGCTACCACAGCATTATTATCATGACCGACGCCGACGTTGACGGCTCGCACATCCGCACGCTACTGCTCACTTTCTTTTTCCGCCAAATGCGTGAATTAGTCGACGGCGGTCATATTTTTATCGCTCAGCCCCCGCTGTATAAAATCCGCAAGGGTAAGCAGGAGCAATATCTCAAAGACGAAGCAGAGTTGGCTGGGTACCAGACCCAAGTGGCACTCGAGGGTGCAAGCCTACATGTTAACGCCGAGGCGCCGGGTATTGCTGAAGACGCGCTCGAGTCACTCGTTAAGAGCTATAACGATGCCTATGCGATCATTAGTCGACTCGCACGGCTTTATCCGACCGAAGTGCTAGAAGCGATGATTTTTTCGCCTACTCTGGCGGTAGAAGATTTGCAGAGCGAAGCCTCGGCTAACACGTGGTTAGACTTGGTGCGTTCAAAGCTGGCAGAGCTCCACGCCGGAGCAAGTGCTAACTTAACCCTCGTCATCAAACACGATACCGAGCGTAATGTTTATCTGCCAGAGGTTCGGTTAAGCCTACATGGGTTCGAACGAAGCTACAGCTTCAGCCTCGACTTCTTTAAGTCGGGTGAGTATCGCGCACTCGCAGGTCTTGGCGCGACCCTGGACGGGTTGATCGAAGAAGGGGCGTACGCCAAGCGTGGAGAGAAGACGCATCCGATTAAGAACTTCGCTGAAGCAATCGAATGGCTCACGCAAGATGCAATGAAGGGTCACTATCTGCAGCGGTATAAGGGATTGGGTGAAATGAACCCAGACCAGCTTTGGGATACGACTATGAATCCAGAGACCCGCCGTATGCTTCAGGTAACCATTGATGACGCGATTAACGCAGACCAATTGTTTAATACCCTGATGGGTGATCAGGTCGACCCAAGACGAGAGTTCATCGAGCAGAACGCAATGGCTGCCGAAAATCTGGATATCTAGAGGTGAGGGCGAGACTGGCTTGCTTGCTGTAATAGCCGAGCCCCGGTCAGACTTGCCCGCAAAGCGACTCTACGGCCGCGGCTAAGTCATCGAAAATCGATAGGTCTGTGGTGACGAGTAGGTTCGGTTCGCTAAGCAGTTTAGCCTCGGTTTCCCTGCCCTTGCCTGTGCGCACCAGCACCGGCCGACAACCGAATGCGATCGCGGCCTCCAAATCCCGCAGGCTGTCGCCGACAAAAGGCTCGCCCGCAAGTGAAAGGCCGAGACTCGACTCTATTTCGGTCAGCAGACCGATCCGCGGCTTTCGACAGTCACAACCCGCCTCTGGAAGATGCGGACAGAAAACGATTCCCTCAATCTCCCCGCCCGCGTCTTCTACCAGTGTAATCAATTTCTCGTGCATCTGCGCTAGCGCGTACTCGTCGAATAATCCACGGCCCAGACCTGATTGATTAGTCGCGACGACGACTTTCCAACCCGCATGATGGGCGCGCGCAATCGCTAAAACGCTGCCAGGTAGTGGAACGAATTCGTCAGCAGATTTGATGAAATCGACCGAGTCGTGATTGATGACGCCGTCGCGGTCGAGGACTAAAACGGGCACGGTATGATTCTCCGCTACACTTACGATGACAGATACGAAATATCGGCCGCCTGCAGAAACCCACGACGAAGTCGCGACAGTAACGCTAAACGATTAGTGCGTTGAGCCTCATCATCGCTGACGACTAATACGTCGTCGAAGAAGGTATCCACTGTCTGTCTAAGTTGCGCAAGTGAGGCAAGCCCTTTCTTATAGTCACCGCAGGCGAATAACGGTTCCACCTCAGCCTCCACAGTAACAAGCTTTTCGAAAAGCGCTTTTTCGGCGGGTTCCACAAACAGGGCACTGTCTACGACCGCGTCTTCAAGGGCTTCCTGTTTGGCTAAAAGGTTAGACACGCGCTTATTCGCAGCGGCGAGCGCCGAAGATTCTTCGAGTGATTGGAAGTGAGCAACAGCCTGCACGCGTCGATCGAAGTCGACGGGTCGGGTCGGTTTGAGCGCCATAACCGATTGGAACACCGCAGGACTAATACCCTTGTCTGACGACCACGCCTGAAGTCGGTCTAATAAAAACTCTAGCGCTTGCTGCTGAACCTTATCGCTGCAGTCTACGTTCGCCGCATCAAGGTCTTTTAAGCCGGCAAAGGCGAGCTCAATGCAAGTCGCAAGATCGAGGTCTAGTTCTTTCTCGATGAGAATTCGTAGCAGGCCGATGGCCGCGCGACGAAGTGCGAACGGGTCTTTAGAACCGGTAGGAGGTTGCCCAATAGCAAATAAACCAGAGAGCGTGTCGAGCTTTTCGGCGATTGCGAGTACCGCGCCGGTTAGCCCCGCTGGCAGGTCGTCGCCAGCAAACCGAGGGCGGTATTGCTCGTCTATTGCTTCGGCAACCTCAGCAGGTTCGCCGTCGTTAAGTGCGTAATAGCGGCCCATCAAGCCCTGCAAGTCGGCAAACTCTCCAACCATATTAGTCATAAGATCACATTTAGAGAGCATCGCAGCACGCTCACACAGAACGGAATCAGCACCACAAAGCGGCGCGAGCGCACGACTTAAGTTAGCGATTCTGACCGATCGATCATAAACGGTGCCAAGCTTGTCCTGAAAAACAATCTTCTTAAGCGCGGCGAGATGACTTTCAAGCGACACTTGCTTGTCGGTTTCGAAAAAGAAACTCGCGTCTGCTAAGCGCGGGCGAATAACGCGTTCGTTGCCCTCGATTACCTGTGCCGGGTCTTTGCTTATGATATTGCTCACTGCGATAAACAGTGGCAAAAGTTTGCCCTCGGCATCGACACAGTAAAAGGTTTTCTGGTGAGACTTCATCGCGAGAATAAGCGCCTCTGGCGGCACTTTGAGATAGTGCTCTTCGAACTTACCGGTGAGCGCGACGGGATATTCGACAAGGCTTGCGACCTCGCTTAATAGCGCCTCGTCAATAATGCTTGTGGCGTTAGCCTTAACGCCTTCGGCAATCACCAGTTCGCGAATCATTTCACGGCGGCGGTCGAACTGAGGGATGATATGTCCTTGGTTCTCGAGCAGGGCCGCATAATTAGCTGGGCTATCTATTTCGATAGCTCGATCGGCATGAAAGCGATGGCCGCGTGACTCTCTTCCGGCGGTAACGCCAAAAAACTCACCTGGCACGACCTCGTCGCCAAACAGTTGTATAACCCAATGCACCGGGCGTACAAACTCTGCGCGCGAATTACCCCAGCGCATACGCTTAGGAATAGGCAGCTTGTCGAGCGCCTCACTGACGATTGCACTAAGTAGCGCACTCGTCGGTTGACCTGGCTGCGACGCACTGTAGAAAAGTTTCTCGACGCCGTCTTTTTCTGCTCGTTGGAGTTGATCGATTGCTACGTTGCACGATTTTGCAAAGCCTAGTGCTGCGGGCGTCGCGTTACCGTCTGCATCAAAAGCAGCCTGCACTGTGGGGCCGAAGCGTTCGACTGCTTTGTCTGCCTGCGACTCGTCTAAGCCGCTAACAAGCAGCGCGAGTCTGCGCGGTGTGGCGAAACTCTCTGAATCGGCGAAGCCAAGCTGCAGCTTCTTAAGCCCTGCGAGAATCTCGCTCGTAAACGCTTTCGATAAACTCGCTAGCGCCTTAGGCGGCAACTCTTCGGTGCCGATCTCTACTAAAAAGTCGCGGGTACTCATGACGACTTCTCCTTGTTTTTTGCTTTCTTCTTAGACTCGCTTGATTTCGTCTCGCCTTCACCTGAGCTTGCGCTAGCCTTTTGATGCTGCATAAACTCCTCTCTGAAGTCGTCGGCGATAAGCGGGAAGCCAAGCGCTTCGCGCGTTGCGTAATACGTTTCGGCAACAAGCCTAGACAATGTTCTAACGCGTAAAATAAAGCGCTGGCGCTCGGTGACGGAAATGGCATGGCGCGCGTCGAGAAGGTTGAAATAATGTGAGGCCTTAAGCACCTGTTCGTAGGCGGGCAGTGCAAGCTTGCTCTCAATCAGTTTTTTGCATTGCTGCTCACAGTCATCGAAATAACCAAACAGCAGGTCGGTCGCTGCGTGTTCAAAGTTATACGCCGACATTTCGACTTCGTTTTGCTTAAATACATCGCCGTAGGTTACCTTGCCATTTGGCCCGTCGGTCCAGACGATGTCGTAGATGCTATCGACGCCCTGCAGATACATCGCAATGCGCTCGATGCCATAGGTGATCTCGCCGGTAACCGGATAACACTCGAGTCCGCCTACCTGTTGGAAATAGGTGAACTGAGTCACCTCCATGCCGTTTAGCCATACCTCCCAGCCGAGTCCCCAAGCGCCGAGCGTTGGCGATTCCCAATTGTCTTCGACGAAGCGGATATCATGCACAGACATGTCTATGCCGAGGCTTTCGAGGGATTTGAGGTAAAGCTCTTGGATATTTTTTGGCGAGGGCTTTAGCACGACCTGAAACTGGTAATAATGTTGAAGCCTGTTGGGGTTTTCGCCATAGCGGCCATCGGTAGGACGACGGCAGGGCTGAACATAGGCCGCACTCCACGACTCCGGTCCTATCGAGCGTAGAAAAGTGGCCGGATGGAACGTCCCCGCGCCGACCTCCATGTCTAACGGCTGCAGGACGACACAGCCCTGCTCCGCCCAAAACTGCTGTAATGCGAAGATGAGGCCTTGGAAGGTGTTGAGATCGGATGCTTTATTCACGTTAACGCCATGTTGTCAGTCATTTAGAGGGCGGTAATTATCCTTGATTCGCAGGGAGTTATCTACCAACGAGGCCCGAGTACCATGGCAAGATTTATGCGGTGCCCACGGTAAAAACCAAGACAAGCACTTGGTGAGCCTATACGGTAGATGCGACAATCGGCCTGCATCAACACCCTAATTCTTCGACGTGATAACGCAAGCGAGCCCCAAATTACTGATTCGATTTCCCCAAAAGAGGCCTCTCCGACGCTTCTGAGCCGGCTAGGCTTCCTCGTTGCTCTCGGCTTTCTAAAGCTTACGTCAGTGCTACCGCTGCGATTATTGCACTGGATCGGAGGCGGTCTTGGCTGGCTTTTCGCGGTGATCCCAAACCGCTCTGCGGCGACGACTCGGCGCAATATTGCGGCGTGTTTCCCCGCATTATCCAGCGCAGAGCAAGAGTCGCTTGCGCGGCAGAGTCTTAACGGCATGGTTTGCACAGGACTCGAAATGGGCAAGGCATGGATACTGCCTATCGAAGGAACGCTTGCTCAGGTTACCGAGGTGGAAGGCTTAGCGGCGCTGCAGGCGGCGTCTAAAGCAGGCAAAGGCGTTATTCTGCTTGCGCCGCATCTTGGTAATTGGGAAATCTTTGGCTATTTCGCCTGTGAGGGAATCGCGTCAAATTTCATGTATCAGCCGCCTAAAAACCCGCAGATGGATGCCCTCCTGCGCGGTGTCAGGGCAAAAAGTGGGATCCAACTCGCGCCGACTAATCGCAAAGGTGTGGCAATTTTGTTGGGTGCGCTGCAGAAAGGAGAGCTGGTTGGTGTCTTGCCTGATCAAGTGCCTAATGACGAAGGCGGAGTCTATGCTGACTTTTTTGGTGAGTCAGCGTTCACTATGACGCTAACAAGCCGGCTCGCGCAACGCGGCAAGCCGCGCGTATTCTGCGGCTTTGCGCAGCGCCTTCCCAAAGGCAAAGGATTTAAGGTAATCGTTCACGAGGCAGATGCCGGTATTTACGACAAAGACCTAGGCGCATCGGCAGCCGCGATCAATCGCAGCGTTGAGCGCTGTGTGAGACTCGCGCCGGAACAGTACCAGTGGGAATACAAACGTTTCCGCCGCCAGCCGGACGACAGTGAATTCTATTAAGTGTCGCTTTTAGCGACGCCAGAACATGGGAGTAAACAGTACCAGTAGCGTAAAGACCTCGAGACGCCCGAGGAGCATCGCAAAACACAGAATCCACTTCGCCGCATCGGAGAGACTGCCATAGGTTTGTGTCACGGCGCCAAGACCAGGCCCGAGATTATTGATACAGGCGCCAACTGCACTAAACGCTGTCACGATATCCAGACCCGTAGCGAGTAGCGCGAGCAGCATCAACATAAACGCCATTACATAAACCGCGAAAAAACCCCACACCGCCTCCACAACTCTGTCTTGTACTGGGCTGCGGCCGAGCTTAATCGGAATCACTGCACGCGGGTGAATAAGGCGCTGCACCTCACGAAAACCCTGTTTAAAAATAAGCAGGATTCGAATGACTTTCATGCCCCCACCTGTCGAGCCGGCACACGCACCAATTATCGCTGCGTACATTAATAGGTAAGGCAGAAAAATAGGCCACTCATGAAATTGGCTTGTAGCAAAGCCGGTGGTGGTTGCAAAGGACACGACCTGAAAAATTCCGTTCACGATCGTTTCGGGTACCGTGGGATAAACCTCGAAACGCAGCAACACCGCGATGGTGACAAGCGAGACAGCGAGCAAGATAAACCCGTAGAAGAGGAATTCTGGGTCGCGAAAATAGTGATCGATTCTACTGCGCTGCCACGCAGTAAAATGCAGCGCAAAATTAATTCCGGCGATAAACATAAAGAGTATGGCAATAATTTCAATCGCCGAACTATCGAAGTAGGCCATGCTTGCGTCATGGGTCGAAAAGCCGCCGATCGCTATTGTCGAAAAGCTGTGGGTAATTGCATCAAACCCCGACATGCCCGCGGCCCAGTAGGCAGCGGCACAGGCGAGGGTAAGGCTTACGTAGATTGTCCACAGTGCTTTTGCTGTCTCGGCGAGTCTCGGCACTAGCTTATTATCTTTTACGGGCCCCGGGCTTTCGGCGCGATAGAGCTGCATGCCGCCTATACCAAGCATGGGCAGCAACGCCATCGCTAATACGATGATGCCCATTCCCCCAAGCCACTGAAGTTGCTGACGATAGAAAAGAATCGATTTGGGCAGCGAATCTAATCCTGAGATAACGGTGGCGCCGGTTGTGGTAAGACCCGACAGCGATTCGAAAATGGCGTCGGTAACTGACAGCTCAACCGAACTCGATAAAATAAACGGTAGGCTACCTGCCGTACCTAATACCGCCCAAAACAGCGTGACAATAAGAAAGCCGTCGCGTGTGCCGAGCTCAGTTCTCGCCCGAAACGTCAGCAGCCACATGACGAGCCCGGTGATAAATACGGTGAAAAATGACTCGATGAAAGGTGCCATCATTCCGTCGTCATAAAAAAGCGACACCAACACGGGCGGCAGGTTGCCGATCGCGCTGAACAGCATGAGCAGCAGGCCAAGTATTTTGACTATCAACGAAAAATGCATTTACCCGCCTAGAAAAAGCTGAGGCCAACTTGGAATAAACGTTCTACTTCGGGTATCCGCTTGCGGTCTACCAAGAAGAGAATAACGTGGTCTTCGGATTGTATGACCGTCGCATCGTGTGCGATTAAGACTTCATCGCCGCGTACTATCGCGCCGATTGTCGTTCCCTGCGGCAATTCGATGTCTTCGATCGCTTTGCCAACCACGCGTGACGAACCCGCATCACCGTGAGCAATCGCCTCCATCGCCTCGGCTGCGCCACGGCGCAGAGAGTGAACCTGCACTACGTCGCCGCGTCTCACATGAGTTAACAGGCTTCCAATAGTCGCCTGCTGTGGTGAGATCGCAATATCGATTTCGCCGCCCTGCACGAGGTCGACATAGGCGGGATTGTTAATTAGCGTCATCACCTTCTTCGCCCCGAGACGTTTGGCGAGAAGTGACGACATGATATTGGCCTCATCGTCATTCGTAAGCGCTAGGAAGACGTCGGTGTCGGCGATGTTTTCTTCGATAAGTAGTTCGCGCTGAGACGCTTCGCCGTTTAATACGATCGCCCTGTCTAAGCTTTCGCTTAATACTTTGCAGCGGTCAGCGTCGCGCTCAATCACTTTAACCTGATAATGCTGTTCGATTGACTCCGCGAGTCGGAGTCCGATATTACCGCCACCCGCAATCATGATTCGCTTATAGGGCTTGTCCATGCGGCGTAGTTCGCTCATACAGGCGCGAATATCTTTTTTAGCGGCGACGAAAAACACCTCGTCGTCTGCTTCGATAACGGTCGAGCCTTCGGGGATTATCGGACGGTCTTTGCGAAAAATCGCGGCGACACGGGTATCGACCGACGGCATGTGTTGACGCAGAAGCCGAATCTCTTGGCCGACCAAAGGCCCTCCATAAAAGGCCTTTACCGCCACCAGCTGTACTTTACCTTCGGCAAAATCGAGCACCTGTAGCGATCCCGGCAAGCGCAGAAGGCGCGAAATCGCTTTGGACACAATCAGTTCAGGCGAAATCACAACGTCAACAGCAATGCCGTTCTTGCCGAGCAGCTTTTCGCTGGCGAGATAAGACGACGCGCGAATTCGGCATATTTTCTTAGGGGTATGAAATAACGAGTGGGCGACGCGGCAGGCAACCATATTAACTTCGTCGCTTTCGGTTACCGCAATAATCATATCGGCGTCTTGACCACCTGCGCGCTCGAGCACGTCGGGGTGCGAGGCGTGTCCGGGCACTACACCAATGTCGATATGGTCTTTGAGTTCGCGAAGACGATCGGGGCAGGAATCGACGATCGTGATGTCGTTGGCTTCGTTTGCCAGCGTTTCAGCTAGGGTGCTGCCAACTTGGTTGGCACCTAGGATTATTATTTTCATCCAAACTTGCTCTCAGGCGTGCTCGTTTTGCGCAGTATCGCAAAGAAGAATCCATCGGGTCCCCGAGGATCGATCGGTAACAACTGTCGGCCGAGGCTGCCACCATCGGCTGCTACGCATTCTACTCCCCAATCGGCCGCGATGCGCTCACATTTAGCGTTATCTGTCGCTTCTAAGAAGCGTGCAATCGCGTGTTGGTTTTCTTCGTCTAGTACGCTACAGGTTGTGTAGAGCAATATTCCGCCCTCGGCAAGACAAGGCCACAGCGCGGTAAGCAGTGTCTGCTGACTTTCGCAGCAGCTTGCGACCTCGGCGGGCGAGCGCAGAACCTTTATATCGGGGTGGCGGCGGATGACGCCGGTGGCGCTGCAGGGTGCATCGAGGAGAATGCGATCGACCGGCTTGCCGTCCCACCAAGCGTCTAGCTTTTCGGCGTTCGCGGCGCAGAGTGTCACAGGCTGTTGGGCGAACTTCAATCTGGCAAGATTATCGGTTACGCGCTCAAGTCGCCTCTTACTTGAGTCGATCGCGAAGACGCGGTCCAGCCCCTGTTCACGCTCGAGGATAGCGGCGGTTTTGCCGCCCGGCGCTGCGCACGCATCCACGAGTGACAAGCCGGGACCGAGGGTCAATAAGCTAGGAACGATTTGCGAGGCCTCGTCTTGAATACTAACCAGTCCGTCCCGAAAACCAGGAAGGTCATCAACATGGCACGCGTCTCTTAACACCAGCGCTGTCTCGGCATAGCCGCCGCGAGTCGCCTCGATACCACGCTCGCCAAGCTGCTCGAGGTAGTCGTCGCGGCTTACTTTGCTCAGATTAACTCTCAGCGTCATCGGCGGGCGCGCGTTATTGCCTTCGCAAATTGCTTCGACGCTTTCGGGCCTCTGCGCTTTTAATGCGTCGAAAAGCCATTGTGGATGGGCGAGGGCAGCGGCCGCGAGGGTCGCATCGCTCGACGCCGCGCCAGGATTTTGTGTGATGGCCAGAGCCGCTTCTAGCGCTTCTTTGCGCCTGAGATAATTACGCAGTACCGCATTAACCAGCGCCGCGGCCCACGGTTTTTTGAGGCTTCGGCTGGCCTCGACGCTTTCATTGATCACGGCATAATCGGCAATAGATAACTCGCGCAGTTGATAAAGACCAACAAGGAGTAGCCAGCGCACATCGTTCTCTTTGGCCTTTAAGGGCTTGCTTAATAGCTGATCGAGCAGCGAGTGCAGCGCAGGATACCAGCGGCAAGCGCCAAAGCAGAGTTCTTGAATAAGGGGAAAGTCGGGGCGCTCGCGGTAGTCGTCTAACAGGTTTCCAAGCGAGCCGTTGGTGCCTACTTGCAGTGCGGCGAGTACCTTTGCCGCGATCGCGCGGGCGCCCTTGGCCGCCATTTAAACGCTCACGCGCGCGGGGTGGTAGTTGAATCCGAACATTTAAGACCCCTCGTCCGTCGTTGGTTTATCAAAGCACGTGTTAACCGCAAACGCATCGGGTTTGCCGTTAAGCAGTTGGCTGACGCTCACTTCGCCTTTACCGGGCATCTGCACGCGGCTTACCTGCAACACGCTTCCGTCACCACAGCACACACTGAATCCGCTTTTGTCGACTCCGGTGACAGTGCCTACTTCGGCGCTCGCACGCGTGTCCGGTACTCTAGATTCGAGAATGCGGACACGCTCGCCTTCTAGGAGCGCAAACGCAGGCGCGCGGCCAATACTTGCTCTCACAAGGAGATCGATTTTCGCGGCAGGCAGTGCCCAATCGATAAGCGATTCTGCTTTGTCTATTTTATTGGCATAGGTACTAAGCGCGTCGTCCTGTATTCGCGCGCTGTCTTGAAATGCTTCGAGATTGTTCATTACCGCGACTAGAGACTTGGTCCCAACAGCGACTAGTTTCGCTTCGAGGCTGACGCGTGTCTCACGCCCGTCGATGACAACAGCTGCTTTCTCGAGCATGGCGCCCGTATCTAAGCCTGCGTCCATCTGCATTATTGTCACGCCGGTGGAATCATCGCCTGCAAGAAGTGCGCGCTCGATAGGCGCTGCGCCTCGCCACCGCGGCAGCAGTGAAGCGTGGACATTCACGCAGCCTAGTCGCGGCGTGTCGAGAATCGACTGTGGCAGAATTAACCCATAAGCGACGACTATTAATACGTCACAAGCGAGAGCGTTGAGTTCGGCGACCGCCTCGTCGCTGCGAAGCGTCGATGGCTGCAGTATCCTAAGACCCGCCTCCATGGCCGTCCGCTTAACCGGGCTAGGCGAGAGTTTCTTCCCGCGACCCGCCGGACGATCGGGCTGAGTGTAAACGGCCACTAACTCGAAACGTGAAGCGTCTTCGGCTTGCGCCGTGATTAACGCGTTGAGATGAGCGGCGGCGAATTCGGGTGTGCCGGCGAAACAGACTCGCAGTTTATTCATGGAGGCTTCGATTTAGGTTAAGAGGATGGGATTGGACCTAGCCGACTGAATTAGGCCGTTCTCTTATGGGCCTTGGTAAGCTTGCTTCGAATTCGGTCGCGTTTCAATTTACTAATATAGTCGACGAACAGTTTGCCATCCAAATGATCGATCTCGTGCTGAATGCAGATGGCGAGCAAGCCGTCTGCCTCTAACTCGAACGGTGCGCCCTCTTCGTCTTGGGCCTTAATGATGACACGCCGCGGGCGCGAGACCGTCTCGTAGAATCCGGGTACCGACAGACAGCCTTCGTCGTAATCTTGGAGCTCTTCGTCGATTACCTCGAAAGTTGGATTGATGTAGGCGCGTGGACTATCTTTAGTTTCAGAGACATCAATGACAAGGATACGCTGATGTACGTCAATCTGCGACGCCGCAAGCCCGATGCCTTCGGCGGCGTACATTGTTTCGCGCATATCGGCGACTAAGGCTTTTAACTCCGCGTCAAAAAGAGTGACCGGCTTTGCTACGGTGCGTAGCCGCGGGTCCGGAAATTCTAATATTGGCAAAACGGCCATTGTTGCGTCCTCTGTTGCGTCCCCGAATAGGGTTATACCCATAAGATGGGGTCATAGTGGCTATTATTCCACAGATTGTGCACTCATTGTTTGCTTTACAGGCTCCGTTTTGGGGGTTTTAGGCCACTTGCAGACTAGCGAGCAAACAAAACGCAAACAAACGGTGTAAGACTATGCAGAAAGAAAGCCATGTCCAAGCGTTAGCTAGCTATTCGCCCGTGTTGAAAGCGCTGCTAACCCTCGCTCTGCTTACCTCAATCCTGTTGTATTCACCTGTCGCTCTTACGCAGCAGACAATAACGCTTCTTCTCCAGCTTAAATCCGAACCTTTCGGCACCAACACCGATGGCGTGTCACTGCCAAAACTGCACGCGGCGATTGGACGCAATACGATTGTTCGACAAAGCACGCTCGCTGAGATGCCACGTATCATTGCGCTCGAAAACAATTCTAGCATTGCCTCGCAAGAAGACTTGGTGCTCGTCGCTGGCAAGCTAGACACGGGAATTTCGGAGTATTCGATCTACCGACTCGGCGAAACACATACTCGCCTTGTCGAGAAACAGCGCAGCGGTCCAACGGAGAAATACGCCCAATTCGTTATCGAAGACTCTTGGGCACAGATTCAAGAATTAGAATTTATTGGCAGCGCGACGTTGCTCGCTAAGCCGACTGTTATCACCACCGCCGAAACTCCACGAACTGCTGCGAACGAGCGTCGCCATAAAGCGCCCGGACAGTGGCTTAGAGTAACCACAAGTGTTGGCGTGGTTCGCGAAAACGATGTCATTGTGCTAGCGGGTACGCTCGGGGAATTGTCTCTCGCCTCGGTGATTAACGCCGAGGGTCTGAATAGCCACGGACAACGACTCGCCGCCTCTTCTTCGCCGCATAGCATAGATGGCCAGGTGTTATCGTTTTTTTCGGGAAGAAAATGGGGTGCAAGGCAAACAAACATGATCATCGATCGGGGGCAAATCGACGGCCTGACTCAAGGTATGCGCGTTGCTATTGTGGCGCCTAATCAAGCTGACAAGGATCTAGGCGATGCGATTATCTATGCGCGTACGCCTTATTTTTCGTTAGCACTGATACTGTCCGCCTCACAACCCATAGAGAGGGGGTCCCGCATAAAAGGCACCGCGGCTGCCGTGCAATGAATAGCGACGACGCGCAGCTCAGGCTTACCATCTCGCTGTTTCACTGCAAAGGTGGTCATGCGCCAGCGCTGTCACGTGCGCTTCGACACCAAGGGTCTTTAAAGGCATTAATGGCGACGACGCGTGAAGCGCAAGAGCAATACGATCTTAGCCTGTCACAGCAGGCGCTGCTGAGTGGTGAGCCTGCCAGCGCAGAAACACTCTCGTTGGGTGACAAAGATCTCGAGTGGGCACTAGATTCTGAGCATCACTTAGTAACCTATGATTCCATTTTTTACCCTGAGCGATTGCGCGAAACAGACTGCCCGCCTCTTCTGCTTTATGTTCGCGGTTCGCTTGCGACACTGGCTTCTCTGCAGCTTGCAATAGTGGGTAGCCGTAACGCGAGCGATTATGGAAAGCGCAATGCGTATTGGATGGCTCGCGAGTTGTGCAAGGCTGGTGTGACCATTTGCAGTGGGCTCGCGCTGGGCGTCGATGCCAATGCCCATCTCGGCGCCCTCGATGCTGCCGGTTCTGATGCATCCATGTCGACGGTGGCTGTTCTGGGCACCGGAATCGATCGAGTCTACCCTGCCGCTCATCGAGCGCTTTTTCAGAGAATCGCGGACAACGGTGCAGTGGTGTCAGAGTTTCCACTGGGCATGCGCGCGTACGCCTATAATTTCCCCCGACGCAACCGACTTATCAGTGGGTTGAGCGTGGGCGTGTTGGTGATAGAGGCAGCGATAAAGAGTGGGTCATTGATCACCGCGCGTTACGCGGTCGAACAAAATCGAGAGGTTTACGCCTTGCCGAGTCTATTGAGTAACCCCCAAGGTCGTGGCTGTCATGAACTGATAAAACAGGGAGCAATGTTAGTCGATGACCCAAATGATATTTTATTCGAGCTTGGACTCAAGGCTCGTGAGGCTACAGAGGCGGGTGACATGCTCTCGCCTACCGGATTCGGCAATCTAATCGACACAGGTGAGCCGAATGACCTTCAGCCGCTACAGCGTAAACTCTTACAGAGGCTGCGAACCGAAGACTGTCTTTTTGACAGCTTCCTCGATGCCGATCTGGCGAGTTTTGGTGCACTAAATCACGCGCTGCTTGATCTCGAAGTGAGAGGCCTCGTGTCTTGTCGAGGCGGGCGCTACACGATTGCCTAAGGTGATAAAAAAATCGCATAAGCACGGGCATTACTTGGCGCTACTAGCTCCCCCCAAATTAAGTAGAATGTGCTCCCATGCCGAGCGGATACCATTTAGAGGCCGCGAGTCCTTCAGCAACCCCATTATGGAGCCTTCTATGCAAAGCGCTGATGCGTCACACAAACAGGCAGAATATTTACTCGACGAACCTTCGATCGTTGCTGGCCTCGAAACGGTCGCAGCGGGCGGCGTAATTGCCTATCCTACCGAGGCTGTATGGGGGCTAGGCTGCGATCCATTTTCTGAGGCGGCTGTCGCGAAACTCCTGAAGATAAAAAACAGACCGGTTGAAAAAGGGCTTATTCTTGTCGCCTCGAGCCTCGAGCAACTGCCCGCTCTCGCGGCCTCACTCACCGACGCGCAGCGCGACACGATGCAGGCGACCTGGCCTGGACCTGTTACCTGGCTAATACCCGACGTCGACGGCTGCATTCCTCAATGGATAAAAGGCGAGCACGCAAGCGTGGCGGTGAGAGTCAGCGCACACCCTCTCGTGCGTGAATTATGCAATCGCCACGGCGGTGCGCTGGTTTCCACGTCGGCTAATGATGCGGGCGAGCCGGAAATTCGATCTCAATCAAGACTCGTCGAGGAGTTTGGCGGTAGAATTGATGCTGTAATAGCCGGTGAGCTAGGCGACAGCGCCGAACCTTCACAGATACGCGACTTAATTAGTGGTAATCGACTGCGGTAAGTGACGCGGTGCCGGCGCTCCTAAACTCGAACGGGGAACGCATTTTGACCAACGTAGACACGCTTGCGGTAAAAGACTTTTTACTTAAACTTCAGGAGTCGATTGTAGACCGCCTAGCCGAGATAGACCCCGACGCTGAGATTGTCACAGACCAATGGGATCGAGACTCGGGCGGCTCAGGGGTGAGCCGGGTCATGAGCGGCGGTAAAGTAATCGAGAAAGGCGGCGTTAACTTCTCACATGTGTTTGGTAAGGCCATGCCCGCATCGGCTACCGCCGAGCGTCCAGAGCTTGCGGGCAGGGCTTTTCAAGCAATGGGCGTGTCGCTAGTCATCCACCCGCTTAATCCTATGGTGCCAACGTCGCATGCGAATTTCAGGCTTTTCGTTGCCGAGAAAGAGGGTGAAGAAAGTGTCTGGTGGTTTGGCGGAGGCTATGATCTAACGCCCTACTACGGCTTCGAAGAAGACTGCGTACACTGGCACCGCACAGCCGAACGAGCCTGCGCACCCTTTGGCGACGCTTACTATCCTGCCCTCAAAAAGCGCTGCGACGAGTATTTCTTTCTCAAGCATCGCGGCGAGGCACGAGGGATAGGCGGCTTGTTTTTCGATGACTTTAACGAGATGGGCTTCGATAAGTGTTTCGACTTTGTACAGTCGCTTGCAAACAGTTATCTCGAGGCCTATGTCCCTATTGTCGAGAAACGAAAAGACACCGAATACACGCAAGAACAACGAGAGTTTCAGGAATACCGGCGTGGACGTTACGTCGAATTTAACCTCGTGTTCGACCGCGGCACGCTTTTCGGCCTGCAGTCGGGCGTTGGACGTATCGAGTCTATCCTCATGTCTCTGCCACCCACTGTGCGCTGGGTATACGATTGGACACCTACCCCTGGCAGCGCAGAGGAAAAGCTGTACACCGATTTTCTCCCCCACCGCGATTGGCTTCAGCTCAGCGCCTAGCGCGGGCTAGAAAGCAACGCGCAAAATTCAGAGATGAGGAGATGCGAGATGCGAGATAAGGAGATGCGAGATAAGGAGTTGAGGAGATGAGTGACGTGGAAGCCGATAAACAATCCAGTGCTCCGACTCGCTATGCAGTGATCGGTTCGCCGATCTCACACAGCAAATCTCCTCTCATTCACGCGCTTTTCGCAGCGCAGACCCAGCAGGCAATCACCTACGAAGCCATCGAGGTTTTGGAAAACGATTTTGAGCGCTTTGTTGGGTCTTGGTTTGCCTCTGGCGGTGGAGGATTAAACGTCACTGTTCCACATAAAGAGCGCGCTTTTGCTTTTGCCGAGATAACGACCCCGAGGGCGACATTAGCGCGCGCGGTGAACACCCTTAGTCTCGATTCCGCAGGCCGACTAGTAGGTGACAATACCGACGGCGCCGGGCTCCTAAATGATCTGATAGATAATTACGATACTCCCATCGGAGGTAAGCGCTTACTCTTGCTTGGCGCGGGCGGTGCTACTCGCGGAGTGCTGGCTGCAATAGCTGATTTACCTAATAAGCCTGCGTCTATCACTGTCGCGAACCGAACGCTGTCGAGGGCGCAAGGTTTGGCGTCCGATTTCGAAGGGCGGTTAGAGATTATTGCGGTAAGCTACGACGATCTCCAACAGCATGAATACGATGTCGTTATTAATGGCACGTCGGCAAGCCTTGGGGGCGAGCTTCCGCCTTTGGTGCCGTCGCTGCTCGCGCCCGACTGCTGTTGCTACGATATGATGTATTCTGCTGAGCCGACCTTGTTCCTTAGGTGGGCAAAAGAGCATGGCGCGGCGAAAGCAATAGACGGGCTGGGCATGCTAATAGGACAGGCAGCCGTCGCGTTTTCACTTTGGCGCGGTGTCGAGCCAAAAACCGCCGAAGTCATTCTGACTTTGCGCCCCAAGGCGTAAGTCTGCCGGTAAAAACCTGTATTAACGCTCATAAAAAAAGGCCTGCGATTTCTCGTCAGGCCTCTCTTATCTTACCGACAATAATGCGTTAGCGATTAATGTGCGGCTTCCTCACCATGGCCACCGCCATGGAAGTCGCTAGGCGACAAAGGCGTCAGCGTGGGATCGTCTCCACGGTACTGATAACGCGTGCCTTCAGTATAGTTGCCCTCGATGGTCATAAAACCAATGAGGAATAATAACGCCACTGGCGGTACTAAGATCGTCAGAACTAGCGCTAGGCGTTCCCAGACGACGTGCATGAAGATCGCGGTAATAAAACCGGCCTTCAGGAACATAAACGTGATTACTAAGAACCAGCGTAGGCCGCCTTCGACATGGAAATAGTCTACTGCGTAAGAGAACCCACTCAAGACGAAGAGTAGGATCCAGATTTTGTAATAAATCCCTAGAGGATGTTGTTGACCTGCTTCAGATGACATTGTTATCCCCTCTCTTTATAGCAAGTAGAAAAATGCGAAGATGAATACCCACACGAGGTCGACGAAGTGCCAGTATAAACCGGCGATCTCAACGATCTCATACCCTTTCTTTTCGTAATGACCTTTTCGCACTTTGTTTGCAACAACCAGAAGGTAGATAACACCCCCCGTCACGTGCAATCCGTGGAAACCTGTCACCATAAAGAACACTGAGCCAAACTGAGCCGCGCCGTAGGGGTTGCTCCAGGGACGAATGCCCTCGTCGACGATCAGCTTAGTCCACTCGAATGCCTGCATACCAACAAAAGAGAGGCCCAACAAAGCGGTAATCACCATTAAGATGAATGTCTTTTGCTTGTCGCGGCGATAGCCGAAGTTCACGGCGAGTGCCATCGAACCCGAACTCGTGATCAAGATAAAAGTCATGATCGCTATCAATACGAGCGGAATAGACTGGCCGAACAACGTTAGTGCGAAGATCTCTGTCTGCAGAGGCCAAGGCTCTGTCGTTGTGAGGCGCACATTGAGGTAGCCGGTAAGAAAGCAGGTAAAGATGAAGGTATCCGATACTAAGAATATCCACATCATCGCCTTGCCCCAAGGCACATTGTAGGTCTGCTTATCGCTGGCCCAGTCTTCGACTAGACCTTCCACCCCTTCTGGGCTTCCTTGAATTGCTGCAGTTTCACTCATCCTTATTTCCCATTAACTCTATTTTTAAATTCTGTCCCTAGAAGGGCGGTCTCCCGCCCTGCCAAATTAGGTGTTGGCAACGACCGCGAAGATCACAAGCCAAACAACCAATAAGAAGTGCCAATAGACCGTACAAAGCTCGATGCTCAGGCGTTGTTCCTTCGCTTCTGCTCCGGTAACCATTCGGAATACACACTTAATCCATACGTACAGGCCGCCTGCGATGTGGATCGCGTGCAGGCCAGTAAGTAAGAAGTAGAAGTCAGCCGCTGGATTGCTCGAGAGATAGACGCCAGCTAGCTGGAGCTCTTCCCAAGTTTGCAGCTGGGCCGCGATGAATAAGATGGCGAAAACGCCACCGCCGAAAAACGCAATCTTCACGTTCTTCGAACCGCCGTTACCTACGACGTTACGCGCCCACTGAAACAACACGCTGCTCATCACGAGTAAACCCGTGTTGAACCAGAGTGATGTTGGCTCAGCGATCGGCAACCAATCCGGCAATTCCATGCGGATGTAGTAGCTAACCCCAAACAGAGAAAACACGATAGAGGCGGCGGTTAAGAAGAAGTTTAATGCCACTCGCTCCGCGGGTGACTTAAACGTGCCTTCTGGTTTTAGGCCGCCGATGATGCCTTTGCGTTCCCAAGGCTTCTCGGTAATCTGTTTGAATAAGCTCATTGATTACGCGCCTTTCGCTGCTGAAGCTTCCATTTCTACGTCTTCTTCAGCCATGTTCTGTGGAATGAAGTCAGACTTCGCACCCGGAACGCTGTAGTCGTAGGCCCAACGGTAGACAGTAGGAAGCTTGTCGCCCCAGTTGCCGTGAACCGGTGGTGTATCAGGTGTCTGCCACTCGAGTGAAGCCGAACCCCAAGGGTTTGGATCTGCTTTCTCACCGTTGCGTAGGCTCCACAGAATGTTGAACAGGAAGATCAACTGCGCCGCGCCTACGATCAGGGCCGCGATAGTGATGCTTTCGTTCAGTGTCTGTGCACTTGCTGGGATGAAGTCAGTCTCACCGATCGCGTAGTAACGACGGGGAACACCGAGGAAGCCCAGGTAATGCATTGGGAGGTAAATTGCATAAGTACCAAGGAAGGTAATCCAGAAATGCGCTTTGGCAAGACCTTCGTGGTACATGCGTCCAGACACTTTCGGGAACCAGTGGTAGATAGAGGCGAAGATCACGAGAACCGGCGAGACGCCCATTACCATGTGGAAGTGAGCGACCACGAAGTAGGTGTCTGACAGCGGCAGATCGATAACCACGTTGCCCAAGAACAAACCAGTTAGGCCGCCGTGGATGAACGTGAAGATAAAGCCAATCGCGAAATACATTGGGGCGTTGAGGCGAATGTCGCCTTCCCACAGTGTGAGTACCCAGTTGTACACTTTAAGTGCTGTAGGGACCGCAATGATTAGCGTTGTCGTGGCGAAGAAGAAGCCGAAGTACGGGTTCATGCCGCTAACGTACATGTGGTGAGCCCACACGATGAAGCTGAGTCCGCCGATCGCGATAATCGCCCAAACCATCATGCGGTAGCCGAAGATGTTCTTACGCGCGTGTGTGCTGAGAACGTCTGAGACTAGACCGAACGCTGGGAGCGCAACGATATACACTTCTGGGTGACCGAAGAACCAGAACAAATGCTGGAACAAAATCGGGCTGCCGCCTTGGTAGTCGAGAGCTGTACCTGACTCGATTACCGCTGGCATAAAGAAGCTTGTACCAAGCAGCGTATCAAACATCATCATGATGCAAGAGACGAGTAGCGCTGGGAAGGCGAAGAGACCAAGAACCGTGGCAACGAAGATGCCCCAGACAGTCAGCGGAAGGCGCATTAGCGTCATGCCGCGTGTACGGAACTGGAGGATTGTCGTCACGTAGTTAAGGCCACCCATCGTAAACGCAACAACGAATACTGCCAGCGAGACGAGCATCAGTACGATACCCATGTCGTGGCCCGGCGTACCGGCCATTGTGGTTTGCGGTGGATACAACGTCCAGCCAGCACCGGTTGGGCCGCCCGTCACGAAGAAACTCGCTAAAAGAATGAGTACCGACAACAGATAGAACCAGAAGCTCAACATGTTGAGGAATGGGAACACCATGTCCCGCGCACCGATCATGAGCGGGATCATGTAATTACCGAAGCCGCCAAGTAATAGCGCCGTCAGCATATAAACCACCATGATCATGCCGTGCATTGTGACCGACTGGTAGTAAGCGTTTGGATCGATAAGATCAAAAGTCCCGGGGAAACCGAGCTGCATGCGCATTAATAGTGACAAAACGAGAGCAACCAATCCAACGAGAACCGCAGTACCGCCGTATTGAATAGCGATAACTTTATGGTCTTGGCTCCAGACATACTTCTCAACCCAACTATGGGGATGGTGAAGTTCCTGTTCGTGATCTTGGTCAGCCAGTGGTACGTAGGCCATGTAAACCTCCTAACTTGTTAAACTTCTAATTCTTGCTTGGCGCCGCCCTGTCCTAGCGGCAGCGCACATCTACTTGGGACTAACTACTACCTGGACACTAGCGAATAGTGTTTAGGTAAGCAGCAACATCTTCCATTTCTTTCGTGTCGTCCGTGTTCTTGGCGGCCATCGCTGTGGCCATAGACACCATCTGCTCGCCATACGGGTCTGCTGCGTGCAAACCGCGGATGCCACTGCGGAAGTTCTTAATCTGGGTGACGAAATACCAGTCGTTCATGCCAGAAAGCTTCGGTGCGTCCGTGTACCAAGTACCGTTGCCGTTATCGAGGTGACAAGCAGCGCAGTTACGGTCGTAGATGTCGGCGCCATTGGCGATGTCGCCTTGAATCGTTGGCTGAGCCGGCACATCTGGAAGAGAAGCGATGTAGGCTGACATATTGCGCACTGCAGCGTCGTCGACGAGCATGTTTGCCATGCCTACCATCGATGCGCCGTACTGGTCGCCTTCTGTCTGGCCGCGAACGCCCGTCTTGAAGTGGTTGAGTTGACGCTCGATATACCAGTCTTGCAGACCAGAGAGCTTCGGCGCGTTAAGCGCTTGATTGCCTTCGCCGCCAGCACCGTGACATGACGCACACACCGCGTACTGAGCTTGGCCAGCAGCGAGATCAGGCGCTGCCATCGCTTGTGTTTCAGCGAAAGTAGGCTTGCTCGCAATCCATGCGTCGTAGTCTTCTTGCGTGTCGATAACGACAGCGCCGCGCATAATGAAGTGGCCTATTCCGCAGAGTTCTTCACACAGGATGTCGTAGCGGCCAGTAACTTCTGGCTGGAACCAGAGATAAGAAACAAGACCTGGCACCATGTCCATCTTCACGCGGAACTGGGGAACCGTGTAGTTGTGCAGCACGTCGTTCGAGCGTAGCAGCGCTTTTACCGGCTTGCCGATTGGCAAATGCATCTCAGGCGAGTTAACGACGATGTCGTCCATACCGTTTGGATCTTCTGGGTTGATACCGAAAGGATTGAGTTCGCTTATGAACTCGGTATCAGCTGTACCGAGTTTGCCGTCGGCGCCCGGGTAGCGGAAATTCCACTGCCACTGCTGTCCCATCACTTCGTATTCGGTTGCTTCCTCGGGCACAGTCACGAAGTCTGCCCAAACGAAAAGACCAGGTGCGAGCATCGCGATAACACCCACTGTGGTGATCGCAGACAGCCAGCTTTCGAGCTTGTGATTTTCTGGCTCGTATACCGCTTTGTGTCCTGGCTTCTGGCGGAACTTGTAAACGCAGTAAGCCAAGAAGAGGTTGCACAAAATGAATACCGCGCCTGTTACCCAGAACGTGATACTAATTACATCATCGACGCTGTCCCATTGAGACACGATGTCGGTGAACCACCATGGACTCGCGAAGTGAAAGATTACCGATCCGATAACCAGCGCGAAAATAACGACCGCTAAGATCATACCCAGTTTTCCTTGTAGAGATTTCAAACGATTTCGACACGAAACACGGCGAGCGAGTAGGGCAATCATTTGCCAGACGACTCACTAAGATCCCTGTCGAAAGATTAACTAAAGCTGCGCGTTCAAAATCGGCGCGAGGAGCATACGACCCTCTTTTCGATTTCGATTAGATAACTGCCAGTGATTGCTAGAAAGAGCTCTGTGCCAATCAGAAAGTTATCTAAAGTTTTGTAATGCTGGCGAGGGAAACATTGACTCGATGGTGTCACTTTCCTGACGTGACATTATCGAATTTTTGATGACCCTCTAGCGCACCGGAATGCTATAGAAAAACCCGTTAAGCCGCAAGTAAATGAGCCTGTAAAAACCCTGAAAATTGCGCAAAATCAACCGTTTTTGACAGCGTTCTGTCGGTTCTACTTTAACTGAGAATGATTCGCAAAAACTCGGCCGAAAGAGTTTCTTTTTTGAGTGCGATCCGAACTCGGCTAGCGACCGTTTAAGTTGAGATTCGCGTGTAATTATGATCAAATGCGCGCGCTTAAGCGCTGGCTCAAACGATAATTCCAACGACAAGATGTTGTGCTTTGCGAACGAAATTTCACTACCCGTAGTGACTCACGAAACGAGCCCGAGTGGCGACGAAATTCATCACGTATTCGCTAAGACGTTAATAGCGCAAACGAGAACTCCACAGTGACTGAAATGACCAGCAGCACCCCAGCAAGTTGGCGCGATTATTACGAGCTTTGTAAGCCGCGCGTTGTGTATCTGATGATACTGACCTCGCTTGTTGGAATGTTCCTTGCCGTGCCCGGCATGGTTCCCGTCGATATTCTCATTCTTGGCAACCTCGGCATTGCGCTCGTCGCGTCGTCAGGGGCCGTAGTCAACCATCTGATCGACCGCAAAATCGACATAAAAATGGCTCGCACTCACAATCGGCCCGTTGCACAGGGGCGAGTAGAGCCTATGCAAGCGGCGATGTTTGCGCTCACTATCGGCGTAGCCGGCATGGCGATAATGATGATTTGGGTGAACGCCCTGAGTGCATGGCTGACGTTGGCTTCCTTTATCGGATACGCCTTTATCTACACGGGCTATTTGAAGCACGCGACGCCGCAAAACATCGTAATCGGCGGGCTTGCAGGAGCAATGCCGCCGCTTCTGGGCTGGTCTGCGGTGAGCAATACGATCGATCCCGACGCGCTAATTCTCGTTCTCATCATTTTTGCTTGGACGCCGCCCCATTTCTGGGCGCTCGCGATTCACAGAAAAGACGATTACGCCAAATCGGGCGTACCTATGCTTCCAGTAACCCACGGCGAGCACGTCACTAAAATCCATATATTGGTCTACACGGTGATTCTGGTCGGCACGACAGCGCTGCCGTTTTTCTCTGGCCTAAGCGGCCCGTTTTATCTCACCATCGCGATGCTCAGCGGCGCTGGGTTTTTGTATTACGCCTGCAAACTCATGTTTCGGCCAAAGGCGTCTACGCCGATGGACACGTTCCGCTTCTCGATTATCTACCTAGCCATAGTGTTCGTGGCATTAGTGATCGATCACTATCTAGTTTAGGAATCGAATGAATAAGCGTCTGCTTATCACCTTTGTTATTGTCGATATTTTGTTGGGTCTTGCGGTGTACAGGGGTTACAAGCTCTGGAGCGCAGGCGAGGAAGCGGCAGAACAGATAAGCGAATTGCGCGAAAAAGGGACAACGCTTTTTCCTGAACCCAGACCTCTCTCAAGCTTCTCACTGATCGACGCACAGGGAAACGATTTTACTGGCGCGAACCTAGTGGACAAGTGGAGCCTTGTGTTTTTTGGCTTTACTCACTGCCCAGATATCTGCCCGCTGACTATGAAAGAATTGGCAGAGATGGCGGCACAGCTCACCCAAGCCGAACGTGCGCAGATACAGGTTATTTTAGGCACAGTCGATCCAGAACGTGACGATTCGGCGACGATGGCGGAATATGTTGCTCGATACAGCAATGACTTCGTTGGCCTCACCGGCTCTCGCGTCGCGCTCAGCGTGTTAACCAAACAGCTCTATGTGACGTATTCGGACCCCGCTGAATTGGTCAACCACGACAATCACGATGACCAAGCCCCTGCGCAAACATCAGACAGTTCATCGCAGCACGCGCCCTCGAGCGATGGTGCGCATTCGAGTCATACAGAGGCAGGCGAAAGCGCGGCTGATGACTATCTCATCACCCATAGCGGCCATATTGCCTTAATTAACCCCCAAGGCGACTTTCACGGCGTCATTCGTCCGCCACATCGCGATAGCGACCTACTCGCCGTGGTCAGAGTGTTGCTCGGTACCGAGTAACATGTCGGCCTAGACTTTGCCGCCTCGCGCGAGTGTGAGGACGAGAAATATTGCGGTTGCGCACACAACGATGCTTGGGCCTACTGGGACATCGACAACAAATGCGCCAAACAGACCAATCACCACAGCCACGCAGCCAATCAGGCTCGCGCGCACTGCCATTTGTTCGGGCGTCGCTGAAAGCAGTCGAGCCGCCGCAGCCGGAATAACTAAAAGCGAAGTAATCAATAAAACGCCCACGATTTTCATCGACACAGCAATCGTTAGGGCGATCAAAAGCACTAGAAGAATATTGAAACGATCGACTCGAGTGCCTTCGATTTCGGCAATATCCGGGTGCACGGTAATGGCGACGAACTCGTTCCAAAACCTCAGTAATACTCCTCCAACCCCTAGCGCGACGACAATAATCCAGACAAGATCGGACTCGCTAATTGTGAGCAAAGCACCGAATAAATAGGCTTCTAGATTAACTCGAACCGAATCGGCGAGTGCGAGAACGACAATACCCAGAGCAAGGCTGCTGTGAGCGAGAATACCTAAAAGTGTGTCGGTAGACACTTTTGGCGATCGATCTAGAACGGTCAATATAAAAGCAAAAAACAGACAGCTAACGATAATACTGAGCTGAGGATTGGCACTTGTAAGCAAGCCGATCGCGATACCAAGCAGTGCAGAATGAGCGAGTGTGTCGCCAAAATAAGACATGCGTCGCCACACGATAAACGAACCGAGTGGCCCTGCAACGAGCGCCAGTGAAAGCCCCGCCGCTAGGGCATAAACAATAAAGTCTGTGGTAAGAAGGCCGAGAAAGTCGCTCATGGGTGATTACACTCGCCTTCACCAACGATATTGCCCTGAATATCATGTTCGTGTGTGTGGTGGTGTGTGTATACCGCCAAGCTGTCGGTTACACCCGCGCCAAAAAGGGACAGGTAAGCGGGATCAGTGCTCACCGCTTCGGGCTTGCCGTGACAACACACATGATGGTTTAAGCAAATCACCTCATCGGTAGATGACATGACCAGATGCAGGTCATGGCTAATCATCAGGACACCACAGCCCTGGGTCTCGGCAATCGTATCGATCAATGAGTAGAGCTCGGCTTGACCCGCAATATCGACGCCCTGTGCAGGTTCGTCCAGCACCAGCAAATGGGGTTTACGTAGCAGTGCTCGCGCGAGTAATACTCGCTGCAATTCACCACCCGACAGGCCGGTAAGTTGGGCCTGTTCAAGGTGCGGAATCTGCAGGAGGCTCAGCGTCGCCACAATCTCAGTGCTATCGAGTGGCTTGGGCGCCCCCCGCAGCGCTAACTGTAGGAAGCGGTATACCGTGAGCGGGAGGGTCGGCTCTACGTGCAGCGATTGTGGCATATAGCCAAGCCGCAGGCCTTCGCGACGCGTGATCGTTCCTGTGTCCGCTTCGAGCAGTCCCAGAGCGATCCGAACGAGCGTCGTCTTCCCTGCCCCGTTAGGGCCGATTAACGTGACAATCTGGCCTGAGTGAATCGCAAAGCTCACACCTTCAAGCACAAGACGATCGCCAAAGTGTTTACCTATCCCAACTGCGCTCAAAAGCGGTTGTTGCGCGTTGCCACCGTGGCTGTCTGTCGTCGTCCCTTCGTGCGAAGCCATGTTCGATCCCGTATGGATGCATTTCTCTACTAAGATAAGGCGGTGAGTATAATCGCATTCGCTTAGGTTCGCTGCAAAAGCGCTGTTAAGTCGCGGTCCTGCTATGGCTAGCTTCGCGCATTCGGTATGATACACCACTCAGTTATCTCACTCGCTCGCGTAGAAATACCCGCGCCAAGGGTCTGCATGAAAAACCTAGCCTGGCCAATTAAGCCGCTAGTACGACTAGCGCAAAAGGCACAAAAAGCACAGAAAGCACTGTGGTGTGCAACGGCGCTTGCCTGTGTGTTTTTGCAACCGCTTCAGGCGCAGCCCGGCAGCGAGCAGTACTCAGTTACCGGTGCTGGTCTTTTGGTCGCCACCAGCATTTACCCTCTCGCGCTCATCGCCAATGATATTCTGGCCGGACATGGAAACGCCGTTGCTTTAATCGCAGCAGGTGACTCGCCGCATCACACAACGCTCAGCCCATCGGCGCGCCTCAAAGCGGCGAGGGCTGACTTACTCCTGTGGGTTGGTCAAGACTTCGAGGTTACCCTCGGGAAATTATTTCGCGAAGACCCGCGCACTGTGACTGTCTCGTTGCTCAGCGACATCAGACTCTATGAGCTCGACCGCGGAGGACTCATCGAGGCGCATGACGATCAAGCGCACGCTGAGCCGCATTCTATCGACCTTCATCTCTGGCTTAGCACCACCAATGCCGAAATAATTGCGCAAGCTATTTCCCGCGCTGCCAGCAATTTAGACCCGAGCAACGCTCCACACTATCGCGCTAGTCTCGCTCGCTTCACCGAACAGCAGGCGCAGAATAGAGAGGCGTTCGAAGCCGAATTCGCCTCGCTCAAGCGCACTAAGTCAGACTCGCAAGACTCAGGCTTACAAGACACCCCGCCCTACGCGGTCTATCATGATGCATATCGCTATTTTGAAAGCGAGTTTGGCTTAAGCCATCGCGTGGCGCTTTTGGTCGATCCCGAGCGCGCGCCGAGTATTCGCGAACTGAGTGAGGTGAGAGCATCGCTTGCCTCAGCGCAGCCACAGTGTCTTCTTACTGAGCCCGATTCGGACGCCGGTCTTATCGCTACGGCGATGAAAGGACTGGCGCAAGAAACGACACTGCGCCGTGTCGAAGTCGACATCCTTGGTCGAAAAATAGACGAAGGGCAAGAAGGTTACACGCGGCTCATGCGCGCAGTCGTTGCTGATTTTGTCGAGTGCTTAGAATAGCGCTCAGTTCCGTCGATTAGTCACAGGATAAACATCGACGCTAGAAAGCGTAAAGATAGCCAAATAAATAGCCAAATAAATAGCCATATAGAGAAAACCGACGTGACAACAAGCAAGCAACTCATTCTAGTAGACGGTTCTTCCTATTTGTTCCGCGCATTCCATGCCCTGCCCCCGTTGGTGAATAGCAAGCAGCAGCCAACCGGCGCGGTTAAAGGCGTGATCAACATGATCCGCAGCCTGATAAAAGGTCACCCCGACAGCAACGTTGCAATCGTCTTCGATGCCAAAGGGAAGACTTTTCGTAGCGATCTGTATTCGGAATACAAAGCAACTCGTCCACCGATGCCCGACGAGCTTAGATCGCAGATCGAACCCATTCATCAGATTGTTCAGGCGATGGGTTTACCCATGTTGGTTATTCCAGGTGTCGAGGCCGATGACGTAATCGGCACGCTCTCCAAGCAGGCGACAGCGCAGGGTATAAAGACGCTTATCTCCACCGGCGATAAAGACCTTGCCCAGCTCGTTGACGAGCATGTGACACTCATGAACACGATGAATAATGAGAGGCTTGACGTGGCCGGCGTCGTCGCGAAGTTCGGTATTGCGCCTAATCAAATTATCGATTTTCTCGCTCTCACCGGCGACAAAGCCGACAACATTCCTGGCGTTCCAGGGGTCGGGCCAAAGACTGCGGTCAAATGGCTTTTGGAGCACCAATCGATGGACGGCGTTATCCAAAATGCCGACGCGATTGGCGGAAAAATAGGCGAGAGGCTGCGCGAAAACATCGATCTTCTTAGACTTTCTTACGAGCTTGCGACGATTAAGCTCGACTGCGAACTCGATTTAACAATCGGCGAATTAGTGCCAAGCGCCGAAGACGGCGAGGCGTTACTCAGCCTGTTTTCCGAGCTTGAATTTAAGTCGTGGGTCAAAGAACTCGAATCGCAGGGAATAAAAGGCGCTTCGACTGCCAACGCGAAACAGCCAACCAATGCGTCGGCCGGATCAGAAACTACCGCGAGCAATACACCCACGCATACGGCGCTCAATGTAACGCCGAAAGAAATCCAATACAGCCTCGTCGACACAGAAGAAAAACTGCAAACTCTTTTAAGTAAAATAGAATCTTCGCCACGTTTCTCGATTAGTCTTGAGACTCAGGGCGATCATTTTTTTGACGCCGATATTCTAGGCGTCGCGATTAGTACCGCACTCGGCATTAGTTATTATATACCGTTAGGTCATGTTAATTCTGAAGAGGGAGAACTTGTTTCCGACCCTTGGCAGCAGCTCGATAAGGACCACGCGCTTGAGCTACTCAAGCCCTATTTGGAAGATCGCCTGCGCATTAAAGCCGGGCACGATCTTAAAGCGACTGCGCATGTCCTCGCTAATAGAGGTATTGATCTGCAGCCGATAAAAGCCGATGTCCATCTCGCGTCTTATGTCCTGAACTCGGTGACGAGTCGTCACGCGCTCGAAGACATTGCACGTCACTATTTAGACTTAGACCAGTCGCCGATCGAACTCGAAAGCCTTACCGGTAAGGGTCGGGGTAAGCTCACCAAGAAAGCCATTGCGCCTGCGGCAATGCTTGACTACGCAGCCCAGCGCGCCGATTTAATATTGCGCGCGTCGCTTTATTTGGAGCATGAGCTTGCCGCAGACTCGCGCCTCGAAGGCATTTACCGACTTTTCGAGTTGCCACTCGTGAATGTGTTAAGAACAATGGAGCAAAACGGCATTACGCTCGACAGAGTCGTGCTTGCACGCCAGAGTGACGAACTCGGCACACAGCTCAATAAACTCGAACTAGAGGCGCATGCGCTCGCCGGTGAGGCATTCAATTTAGGATCGCCGAAACAGCTGCAAGCGATTCTCTATGAAAAGCTTGAGCTGCCCATGCTCAAGAAGACAAAAACTGGCCAGCCCTCCACTGCCGAACCGGTGCTCGCCGAACTTGCGCAAGACTACGAGCTGCCGCGGGTGATTCTCGAACAGCGCTCGATTGCGAAACTCAAGTCGACCTACACCGACAAACTGCCGCTGCAAGTCAACGCAAACACTGGCCGCATTCATTCCACTTTTCAGCAGGCAGTTGCCGCAACGGGCAGGTTGTCTTCGACTGATCCCAATCTGCAGAATATTCCAATTCGCACAGCCGAGGGGCGCCGCGTACGCCAAGCGTTTGTTAGCGCGCCAGACATGCTTCTGCTCGCGGCCGACTATTCGCAGGTTGAACTCAGAATTATGGCGCATCTGTCGCAAGATCCGGGTCTGCTTAAGGCCTTTTCGTCGGCGCAGGACGTTCACCGCGCTACCGCCGCCGATGTGTTCGGTGTGGCCTTAGACGAAGTCACAAGTGATCAGCGCCGCAGCGCAAAGGCGATTAACTTCGGCCTTATCTACGGAATGTCGGCGTTTGGTTTGGCGAATCAGATCGGCGTGAGCCGCGGCGAGGCAGGCGAGACTATCGAGCGCTACTTCGAAAAATATCCGGGCGTTCGCACGTATATGGATGAAACCCAAGCGCTTGCCGACGAGAAAGGCTATGTCGAAACACTGTTTGGTCGCAGGCTCTACCTGCCCGACATTCATGCCGGTAATGGCATGCTGCGCAAGGCTGCCCAGCGCACGGCCATCAATGCACCGATGCAAGGCACCGCCGCTGATATCATCAAGCGGGCGATGATCGATATCCAGAATTGGTTAAACGAAGGGTCAGTAGACGCGCGTATGCTGTTGCAAGTGCACGATGAATTAGTGTTCGAGGTCAGCGAGCGCGACCTGCCCTTACTCGTCGATGGCGTGCGTTTCCGTATGGTGTCTGCCGCTGCCTTAGATGTGCCGTTAGTCGTTGATATTGGCACGGGCAAGAATTGGGACGAGGCGCATTAGGCCGGCTCTTCGTCCCCGAGCCACTCGTCGAGCTTGGCGCGAACCTCGGTCACTCCGTCATTTTTGAGCGACGAGAATAGCTGGACGGTCACGTTGCTAAACGGCTTAAGCTCTTTCTGCACCGCGAGTAGCGTGTTCTGTGCGGCGCCGCGCTTGAGCTTGTCTGACTTTGTAAGAAGCAAATGCAGCGGCAGGCCGCTCTGCACAGCCCAATCGATCATCATGCGGTCGAATTCTTTGAGCGGATGTCGGATATCGCTAAGCAACACAAGGCCGCACAGCACTTGGCGTCTGCGGAGGTATTTTTCGAGCTCTTCCTGCCACTTATTTTTAACGCTCAGAGGCACTTTGGCGAAGCCGTAGCCCGGCAGGTCGACCAGAAAGCGGCCCTCGGCCAGGCCGAAAAAATTGATCAGTTGCGTGCGTCCTGGCGTTTTAGAGATGCGTGCTAGGCGCGTTTGATTGGTTATCGCGTTAATAGCGCTCGATTTGCCTGCGTTGGAGCGGCCCGCGAAGGCAACTTCGGCTAGGCTCTCGGGTGGGCATGCTGCGAGATTAGCGGCGCTGGTAACGAATGTGGCTTGATTATAGTGCATGGCGCGCATGATAACGGTTTAGCCCGCCTTGGCGACAGCACTATTACAACACGATCACACCACTATTAGAGTCGATCGATGAAATGGGCTATAATCTGACGCCGCGAACGCTTGGCTCACTTTTTCGGTATTTAGGTTTTTCAGGCCACTTTGAATGATTTAGGAATGATAATGAACAAATTTGCGATAGCTCTAGTGTCTTTAGTAGTGTCTTTACTTATCAGCGCCATGGCGCCAGCCCTCGTTTTCGCCCAAGGCGACGCTGCAGCAGGCAAAGCTAAATCAGCACTGTGTGGCTCTTGCCACGGTGTCGACGGCAATAGTGCCCTTGCGATGAACCCAAAGCTAGCAGGACAAGGCGCTGGCTACCTTTACAAGCAATTGGTTGAATTCAAGTCTGGTGTGCGTCAAAACGCGACAATGGCGGCGATGGTAATGAGCCTGTCTGATCAAGATATGCTTGATCTGTCGGCCTACTACGCGTCTCAGCAGGTCACAATCGGCGGTGCCGATCCCGCGCTTATCGAACTCGGCGAGTCGATTTACCGCGGTGGCAACAAAGAGCTAGGTGTTGCCGCCTGTACCTCATGCCACTCAACGGATGGCACAGGCAACGCACCGGCTAAATTTCCAGCGGTGGGCGGCCAGCACGCCGAATACACCGTCGCGCAGCTCAAGGTATTCCGCTCGGGCATGCGTAATAATGACTCGGGTTCGATGATGCGCAGCACCGTCGAACGCCTTACCGACAAAGAGATCGAAGCACTCGCAAGCTATCTCGAAGGCCTTAACTAGCCATCGATAGGCAGCGACCTAGGTTTAGCAAGCTAACTACTCGGAGTTGAATCATGAACACACGCTCTTTATTACCGAAGACATTTCTTAGTGCCGTATTTGCACTGGTGGCGACGCTGCCCTTCGCGTCTACGAGCTTTGGTCAGATCGAAAAGTTCGTTGCGGGCACGCATTACACCGAGCTTCGTGCGCCGGTAAATACGCCAGACGACAACAAAATCGAAGTACTAGAAGCGTTCTGGTACGGCTGTTCGCACTGTTTCCGCTTCGAGCCATTAGTCGCCGACTGGGAATCCAAGGCAGCCGACGATGTCGACTTCCGCCGCTTCCCGGCGATGTGGAATGCACTCATGAAAGTGCATGCTCAGATCTATTTCACCGCCGAGGCGATGGATGCGATCCACCTAGTGCACGAGCCTGTGTTTAACGCGATTAACGTCGAAGGCAATCGCCTCCAAAACGAGGAGTTGATTGGTGATCTGTTCGAAGAGAACGGTATCGCGCGAGCAGATTTCGAAGCAACGTTTAATTCGTTTTCGGTCCGCACCAAGGTCAATCAAGCCGAGAAGCGCATGCAAGACTACGAAATTCGCAGCACGCCTAATATGATCGTCAACGGAAAGTACCTCATCGCGACAGGCGAGGCCGTGCGCACACAGGCCGAAATGCTCGAAGTGGTTGAATTCCTTGTCGATAAAGAGCGTCGCGCTATGGGCCAAGCCGGTGAATAGCTAACTGGCGACTCGTTGGCCGGAGAGGCGTAAGCGCCCCTGCTGGTCTATACTCATAATCAAGCCATGTCGTTTACGCGGCATGGCTTTTTTTGTGGCCACTGGAGCAAACTTTTTGTGCAGCTACGCAGTCTTACTCTGTCTCCTGCTGCCAATTTGCGACTTGAAAACCTGTTTCAGGACCCGACCGAATAAATAGAAGCGAATACAAGCAGATAGAAGCCAATAGACTCGACTGCTCGAATCAGCCACAGGATACGCCTTACATTCGCTATGAACGTCCCAAACGCCTTAAAAGCCAAGCAATTCGGCCTCGCAGCCCAAGCGAGCGAGCGCGTGGCCAGCCTTCTGCCCAAATTAGCTGGGCGGCTTGGTATAGCGACCGCCAGCAAACCCGATTTTGGTGACTGCGACGGCTTAGCACTGTGGTCTGATCATCTTCTACACCTCGGCAGCACGGCAAGCGCCGAGACCATGGACGATGCGGCGTCTCTCGCAGCGGCGGCCAAGGCGTTTGGCGTGACGCGAATCGCACTCCTGCTGCCCGCCGAAGAATTTGTGTCAACACTCACCCCATTACCGGGCTTGGCGGGTGCAGCAGCGCTGCAGGCGCTCAGACTTCAGGCGACCACGCTCATTCCTAGCTATGATGAGCCCCTTGCGCTTGTCGACAAACCCAATCGAATCGCCGGAACAGACGACTATCTCTGCCTCTGGATGACGCAGGCGCGGCTAGCGACGTTGTCTGACGCGTTCGAAAAAGAGGGAATCGAACTGGCCGCCGTTTTGCCTCGCGCGCTGCTTGTCGAAACAACCGCGGCTGCCACCGCTGGTGATACTGGCGGGCAGGGCACTCGATCTGAAAAAGACAGGGCGGATGTTCACCAAACGAGCAGACAAATAGATCAAGATTCGCGTCAAATTACTCAGGTGGTTATGCGCGCCGGCGCGCCGATTAAATGGGAAACGCTACAGCTCAGCGACCTAGAGGAGCCCGAGCTGCTCGAGCAGTGGCAAGCCGAACTCAAATCGACTGAGCTTGCGCACGAAGGCCCACTAGTAACCCATTCTGATCCTGCTTGGCTTTCACAGCGCCATGCAATACCGGCTTTGCCACTGGCGCTTGCTTCGGGCTTCGCGTTTGTTCCGCCGGGTGAACTGAAGCGGCGGCTAGCGCTTAAAAACAAAACCACCGTAGTTGCTCTCGCTGCAGGTCTGTTACTCGCAGCAGTGCTCACTCTCATTCCTTTTGCGGTGCAATCAGTTCAGTTCCGTCTCGCGGCGAGCGAACTTGCCGACCTGCGAGCGCTTAACGATAGCGCGCGGCAAAATCAGGCGTTCGTCGCCGATTTCGACAGCCGCTGGGGTACGATAAACGAATACCCGCAGCAAGACATCATCGCGACGCTCTTTACGCTTCAACGAGTGATTAGTCCCGACACGCTAACCGGATTAGAAATAGAAGAAGGCGTGGTTACCATCGAAGGGACTAGCAGCAATCCGCAAGCGATTTTGCAACGACTCGAACAAGATCCACTCTTTACCGAAGTCTCTTTCTCGCGCGCTACCAGTAACTCACGTTATACGATTGGCCTCAGGCTGAGCAATGTTAGTTTCGAAGGCTATCGGGCCCGTTATGTGGAGGCAACTCGTCGATGAAAAACGTGAACGGCTTAACGCTGCAAACACTGTCGACGCGCGAGCGGATTATCCTGTTACTCGCCGCAGCGGTTGCCGTCGCGTTTTTGGTCACACGCGGTGTGCCCATCGTAACTACCGTCTATTCCGAAAGAGCTGGGAGCATCGAGTCGGTTAAGCTCGATATAGAGCGCGAATTAAGATTGCAAGATAGCGCGGCTCTCTGGTCAAGCAGACGTGATGAGACCGAACGTGCACTCGCTTCTTCCGAGGCAGGGCTTTTCACCGGATCGACAAACGCGATCGTCGAAGCGAGTATTCAGCAGATTTTATCGCAGCATGCCGCGAAAGCTGGCATCGAGGTTATTTCGACGCGTCTTGCCGACACAATAGAGCAAGGCGGATGGACACAGGTAAGTCAGGAGATGTCGTTTCGTACTAACGATGCAGCAGCGACAGTCGAGTTTCTCTCTCAAATAGACAACTCGATTCCGCGGCTCGAGGTCGCCGAATTCTCACTCGATCGGTCAAGAAATCAGTTCACTGGTGCAATTACTGTGGTCGGATTTGCGCGTAACTCACGAGCCGAATCGGCTAAACTCGGAAGGTCGCGCTAATGGCAAACCAGATAGCAGTAGAGGCTGCAATAGTGGCGAAAAATCCAGTTGGGTATGACCCCGTTGAGCTCACAGCCTTTAGCCAGTTATTAGAGCCCGCAGGAATCGCGCCAGCGTTAGATTATGCTCAGACCAATCGCTTGGTGTATGCAAGCGCGCCGAGTCTTGAGACACGGGCGCAAATACGCTTTGTTATAGGCACGCCGGTGGTCTTTAGACGCGGAAGCGAAGACGAAGTGAGGCGTTTGCTGCGTCACTGGCGTGCCGAACTTTCTCCGACACTCGAAAGCAGCGACGAAGACCTTTTCGTGTCCGGCTTCGACGACGATGAGTCGTTAAAAGACCTTGCCTCTGAAGCGCCGATCATTCGTCTGGTTAATCATCTCTTCGCGCGTGCGCTTGATCTCGATGCAAGCGACATTCACTTCGAACCGAGCGAAAACACGCTCGATGTTCGCTGCCGAGTCGACGGGATTATGACGCGTATCGAGCGGCTGCCTGTCAAAATACATACGGCGGTTGCCTCGCGGCTTAAGCTAATGGCGCGCCTTGATATCGGCGAAAAGCGCCTGCCGCAAGATGGCCGCATCGATTACAAAATAGGCGCTAAACAGCTCGATATGCGCGTGTCTACGCTGCCTGGTGTACACGGCGAATCGATCGTATTGCGCATACTCGACAGAAGCGATACCGCTGTCGAATTGGTCGAGCTTGGCATGCCGCACGACCTGCTGGCGAGCTATGAGAATGTGGTGACGCAGCCGCACGGCATGGTGCTGATCACAGGGCCAACCGGCAGCGGAAAAACAACAACGCTGTATGCGACTCTCGAGAAAATCAGCAACGAGAAGCAAAAAATCATTACGGTCGAAGACCCTGTTGAATATCAGCTCGATGGCATTACCCAGATACAGGCAAACGCGAGCATCGGCCTAGGCTTTGCCGAAGGGCTTAGGTCGATAGTGCGGCAAGACCCAGACATCTTAATGATCGGCGAAATACGCGATCACGAAACCGCCGAAATTGCTATTGAGTCGGCGCTTACCGGTCACCTTGTGTTTTCGACCCTGCATACCAACGACGCGGCAGGGGCAGTGACGCGTTTGCAAGACATGGGTGTCGAAGGCTATCTAATCAGTTCGAGCCTGCTCGCGATTCAGGCGCAGCGTTTGGTGCGCCGCGTGTGTACCGAATGCGCGGAGACTCATCCGCTAAGTCTCGACGAGGCGCGAGTACTCGATATAGACAGCGCCGAGTGCGCCGAGATAAGACGCGGCAAAGGCTGCGAGCGCTGTGGTCAAACCGGCTATCGTGGCCGCGTCGGCCTATACGAATTGCTTTTAATGAGCGACGAGATTCGGCATCAGATCGCGAGCGGCGCCGATGCCAACAGTATCAGAGACACCGCGATAAAGGGTGGTATGCGCACCTTGCGCCAAGACGCGTTAGAAAAACTCCGCGCCGGATTAACCACGCCCGAAGAAGTGGTGCGTGTGACGCGCGCTGTCTAATCGCCCAAAAGACAAGAATAAAGAGCACGACGAGAATAACGAGAATAAAGGCCACGACGAGAATAAAGGGCACGACAAAACTAGAGAGCACGACAAAATTAGAGAGCACGACAAAACTAAAGAGGAAGCCAAGCGCAGTGAACGCCAAGTCGACTGACACAGCCAGCCACCACGGTAAATTCAAATACCGTGCGATCGATGCTGTGGGTAAGACGCAAACCGGCGTCATTGACGCAGACTCCGAACGCGAGGCGATGCGTCTGCTACGCGGACGACACTTAACGCCAACGCAGCTCACGCCTACACAGTCGGTGTCGGCCAGCGGCAGCCGAAAGATAAAAGCTGGTGACGTGCTCGCGTTTACCAACGGTCTCTGTACTTTAGTTGAATCACGGGTTCCGATCGACCGAGCGCTAAGACTTCTCGAAGGCATTACCGAGTCTGCCGCTATGCGCGAGCTTACCTTGGAATTACTGCGCGAAATCAAAGAGGGACGCTCGCTGGCGGCGGCAATGGAAGGCTATCCACGCGTCTTCTCTAAGATGTATGTCAATATTGTGCGTGCAGGTGAAGAAGGCGGAATACTCCACGAATTGCTGCCCGAGCTCGCCGAGTTTCTCGAAACCAGCGCGGCCACACGGCAGACTATTGTGTCTGCGATGATCTACCCTGCGGTTTTGCTGGTGACCGGAATCGTCTCGGTTCTTTTGCTTCTGGTCTTTGTTGTGCCGCAATTCGCGACCATGTTCGAAGATGCCGGCACGCAGATCCCCCCCCCCGCACAGTTTTTGCTCAATCTGAGCGGTTGGTTACAACGGTTTGGTTTTCTTATTCCGGCGAGCGTTTTTGCTGCCTACGTTGGCTGGCGTCAGCTCGACGCCGCCCCGTCTACTCGCCTGCGCCGCGATCGTTTTCTGCTGTCTTTGCCGCTTTTTGGAAAGCTCATACTCACGCGCGAAAGCGCGGTGTTCGCTCGAACCCTGGGTTCCCTTCTGGGCGCAGGAATTCCACTTATACGTGCGCTTCGGGTGTCGCGCGAAGTCGTCGCCAACACGCAGCTATCAGCGCAGCTTGTGCAAGTAGAAGAAGATGTTCGCGGCGGCACCGGCCTTGGATCTGCGCTCGAAAAAACCCAGCAGTTTCCGACGCTATTGCATCAGCTCGTCGCCGTTGGGGAGGAGTCTGGGCGCACAGCGACTATTCTGGTTAAGTCGGCTGCGACATTCGATACCCTCGTTCGCAATCAGATGGCGAGCCTCGTAGCTGCCTTGCAACCGGCACTCATTTTAGTGCTTGCGCTCGCAGTCGGCGGAATAACGATTACCATGCTTTCGGCCGTGTTCAGTATGAACGCCGTAGAGTTTTAAGGAGAGTAAAGTGAAATCAGGAACACAGACCGCGGCATCAGAATCGTCGGCCTCCACGACCCTGGCCTGTCGCCTAGTAAAGCGGACACCGGCAGCCTTAGCAGCGCTGGTGTTGCTCAGCGCCTGTTCGGCCTTCGATCAGGGCGAGCGGCCGCTCGGGCCTTTTAGCGGCCGTGAGGCAAGCACAGGCAATGAATCGCGCCGCAGTGCGGCAGAGGTTGCGGCGGATGAGATAGCCGAAATCGCAAGCCCTGGCAGCGAGCAGCAGCAACGCTTAATCGCCGAAATCAATCGCGTGGGCGAGCAGCCAGCGCTTGCGGGCTACCGCGAACAGGTTCCCGCACCAAGCGGCACGCCGACTACCCTCGCCGAAGACGAACGCGTTGAGCTCAACTATGAGCAAGCCGAACTGCGCTTGGTACTCGAACAGCTTGCCGATTCGCTCAATATGTCGGTTGTGATGGACCCGAGTATCGACATGAAGGTCAGCGTGCGCACCTCTAGTAACGAGCCGTTAGCGCTCGACGATGTCTGGCCGGTGATGCGCCTACTCGCCCGCGACGCGGGAATCGTGATAGATCGCGTAAGCAACGTGTTTAACATTCGCCGCGGTGTTTCTAATGTCCCTCTCGAAATCGCGACGCCCGACACTCTCGGCGAAGGGACAGCGCCGACGATTATGCAGATAACGCCGCTAGTTCATGTTGCAGCCGACGCCGCGATTGAGGTTATACGCCCGCTCATCGAAGGCGAGGGCAGCGTCAGGCGCTTGCTTTCGGGCAACACTCTGGCGATTACCTCGGGCGAGGCCCAGCTACGGCGCATTAACGAATTGCTTTATGTGATCGACACAGACCCCTTCGCCAATCAGGGCATTAGTCTGTATCCGCTGAGCAATGCAAGCGCGACAGAGGTGGCAACCGAGCTCGAAGAAATTTTAAGCTTGATCGAAGGCGCGACGCCGTCGTATCAGGTGAAGGGAATCGAACGCATCAATGCGATTTTGGTGACCGCGCCTGCGCGTCGTGGGTTCGATGAAATCGAACGCTGGATAGAAATTCTCGACGCTGCGAGTCAAGAGCAAGTAGAACAGCTATTCCATTATCGGGTAAAAAATCTCAGTGCTAAAGAGCTAGGCGATACGCTGTCTAGCGTGTTCGAGAGCAATGACAATCGCGATGATGAGGACACAAATCCTCGTCTGCGTGGCACACGCGATGAGCAGCTCGTTGTTTTCGAGCCTCCGAGTGGCAATCCAGACAATCAGCAAGAACTGGCACAGACCTCTGCACTCAGCTCGAGCGAGGGCGCACGATCGAATGGTGCAGGAAATGCGATCGCTGCCAATCTTGCGGTAAAAATCGTTGCTGATGAGGCAACTAACAGCCTATTGATTCGCAGTACGGCTCGAGACTATAGGCAGCTACTTACGACGATTAATCAATTAGACGCAGTGCCACTGCAGGTCATGATTAACGCCGTGATTGCCCAGATTACACTCACCGAAGGAAATGAATTTGGTGTCGACTGGAGCCGTATCGCCGTGGATAGCACGCTGAACCCTATCTCAACAGAGACGACGACAAACTACACGCCAAGTGGCCGCGGCGGCTTGATGTTTAGCAAATCGTTTATCGATGGCGCGGCACAAGTAGACGCGACGCTGGAGGCGATTTCGGTTAACAACGATGTTCAGCTGCTCGCGCGGCCCTCGCTGACGGTGATTAATAATCAAGAGGGCGAGATTCAGATCGGCTCGCAGGTGCCGGTCGAACAGGGACAAGCAATCGGCGGCGCAGGCGTGTCGACCACCAATATACAATACCGTGACACCGGCATCGTGCTATCGATAACACCGCAAATTAATGACGATGGCATCGTGAATCTGATCATTCGCCAAGAGCTCTCGTCGGTTGATAATAGCTCCGAAGGGGTTAACAATAATCCGGTGTTTAATAATCAAGAAATTAACACAACGGTTGTCGTACGCGATGGCGAAAACGTTGTGCTCGGTGGATTAATTCAAGCCGACACGGAAAATCTAAACACAGGCGTGCCAGGGCTTAACCGAGTGCCGCTTCTTGGCAGGCTTTTCTCCTATCAGCAGAATTCAATTCAGCGCCGCGAGCTATTCATCGTGCTCAGGCCTGAAATAATCAACCTGAATTCGGAGACGAGCGTGCAGTACCGCGATATTCTCGAACGCTTCGAGCTGGCAACACAGCTTATAGAAGAGGCTGGAATCTAGCGCGGTTGTCTCACAGTTTGTGAGCAGGCGCGGCGCGAGTAGGGCGAAACTCCTACCCAGCGCAAGTGTATTAAACTAACGCGTGACAAAGACGCAGAGGACATATCGATGACAAATTACCCCCGTTGCTTTGCTACAGGTACTCGCTTCACTCACGCAGCTCGACCTATGCGGCGGCGCCAGCAGGGTTTCACGCTGATCGAGATACTTGTCGTGATGGCGATTATCGCTATGCTCGCGATTATGGTCGCGCCCAATATTTTTAATCAGCAGGCGGGGGCTATGCGCGACGTCGCGCTGTCCGAAATCTCGACATTAGAAGGCGCGTTAGATACCTATCGCCTCGACGTCGGCGAATACCCCGATTCTCTCGAGGGTCTGGAAGAAGACGACACGAATGGCGCGCGCTGGAACGGTCCTTACCTGCGCCGCGGCGTACCGAATGATCCATGGGATAACCCTTATGCTTACGAGTCGAACGGCCGTGAGTTTACGCTTCTCTCCTATGGCGCGGATGGCGATCGTGGCGGCGAAGGCGATGAAGCCGACATCTCTCTCTAGCGCCAATTCTCAACGCGGCTTTACGCTGCTCGAGCTCACTTTAGTGATGGGTATCGTTGCATTGGCGGCCGCGTTGGTGGCGCCAAACCTTACCAGCCTCGACTCGCGCAATTTCGATGCGCAGTTGCGCGATCTTGGCGCTCAGCTTAACTACGCGCGGCGTAATGCGATTGTCTCGGGGCAGGTGTCCAGTATCGAGCTGCGCGCTCAGGATGTTCAGACTACCGATGCAAACACGATTCAGCCCCACGCAGGAAACCTGTGGTCTAGCGATTCGATAAGCCTTGCGTTTAGCGCCGACGATCGACGCGAGGCCGACTATGAGCCAATCGATTCCTTGGTAGTGAGCTTTTATCCCGAGGGCGGAACAACCGGTGGCAGACTAAGGCTTAGCCAGGAAACTCAGCGCGCATGGGTTGCCATCGATTCGTTTACGGGACGCATTACTGTGAGCCGCGAAGATGAACGGTAACAGAGGCAAACAAAACACACCCCGCAAGCGCGGCAAAAATCAGCAGGGCTTCACTCTGATCGAGGTGATCGTCGCGCTGACGATCACCGGATTTCTCCTTGGTGGTCTGTTCTCTTTGGTCGGCGGTAGCAAGCAGCTCTCTTGGCGCTCCGAAGAGGCGCTAGTGCGCGCGATACAGCAGCGTGCCGCGTGGAATTTCGCCCTGCTCGATAATGAGTATGCCGACCTAGAGGCCATACTCGACGACGACTATTACGAGGTAAGAGAGCTAGACGATATCGAGGCACCCGACCGGCAGACGCAGTCATTGCAGTACACACTGCGCGCACTCGAACTTGTGTCGGAGGACGGTGACGTCGAAGCGGTTGCGACCCGCTGGATACGTTTGCAGCCAGGCGCGGGTGGATTATGAGTCCAGACAAGCGACTAGTTAAAAACCCGCAGCGCGGCTTTACACTCATCGAGGTGCTGCTCGCTCTCGCGCTGACCGCCCTGCTTTTGACTCTACTCAGTACCGGTATGTATGTCGTCGCACGCGACTGGAACGAGAATACCGAGAGACTCGATGCAAAGCTCGATGAATCACTTGCGATACTGCAAATCGAACGGGCTCTTATCGCGGCGTTCCCCCATAGCTTTAACAGCACGGAGACGCTGCTGAGAGAGGTTTATTTCGACGGTGAAGACGACCGCCTGAGTTGGGTAAGCACCGTGTCGCCGCAGCGTCTGGCCGGACTGACCGCGTGGTCGATCGATGTGGTCTCAGATGAAGGAATAGGTGAAGGCATTGGCGTGCGAACAGCGCCAGCGTTTAGCGATGACCCCAGTGCGCGACTTGATAACGTAGAGACAAGGATTATCTTACCCGGCTACGACCTCGAGATTAGCTATCTTCGCGAGCCCAATGCCCTGACGCGGGAATGGACCGACGAATGGCTTGGCAGTGAGCAGGGGGCGCTACCCTTGGCGGTTCACATTCTTTTTCGCGCAACCGGCGCTGAGGGTAGCGACTATGAGCTTATCGCGCCGATCAAAGCGTGGCGCCACCGCAGCATAATGCCCAACCCGCTTAGCGCGGGGCTAGGGCAATGAGAAAAAGGCAGCAGCAAAGCGGCTCGGTATTACTGATCGTTCTCTGGACCGCAGTATTACTAACGATTCTCGTTACCGCCATGGCAAGCAAAGTACGCCTCTCGGCACGCACTGCGTTTAATAATCAGTTGGCTGCCGATGATTACACGCAGATGATGAGCGCACTCAACAGCGCCGAGATAGACATTCTACTCGAGCGAATGTCATCACCTCTAGACGCGCCGATCGAGACCAATAGCGAAGGCGAGTTGCTAGATCGCTCGCTGCGCTTTGATGGACGACCACTTCGATTGAGCTACCCAACACCCGATGGCATGGTGGTGCGCATTATCAATCACAGTGGCATGATTAATCTTAATCGCATTCCGCGAGCAAGCATGCAGCTTCTTATAGAGAAACGTCTGCAGGATATCACTGGCGAAGAAGCCGATGCCGAAGAGGTGCAAGACCTGCTTGCGGCGTGGACCGACTGGACTGATCTGAACGATCTCGAAGGGATCAATGGCGCCGAAGTCGAATTCTACGAAGCGCTTGATCCGCCGTATCTGCCTCGCAATAATCCCGAGCTAGACAGCATTTATGAGCTGCACCATATTCGCGGCTTCGCCGAATTATTTGAAGGTATCGATCTCGACGCCGCGTTCACGATTTACGGTAATAGCCGGCAAGTAAACCTCAATCTCGCGACGCGTGAGGCGATGCTTCTGCTCCCAGGACTAACACCTGACCTAATCGAAGAACTGAGAGTGGTGCGCGCGGTAGATACGTTTAGCAATCGTGGCGAAATTGGCGAGGTGATTCCGTTCGAGAATCTAACCGAGCTTTCGCCTTGGCTAAGCAATGAGACAAGCGATTTCTATACTATCTATGTTTACCGCAGACCTGCGTCGGTAGCACAAGTAGAGCCCAATGATCGCGCGAGCGACAGGCGAAGAAATGCTGCCGAGTTTGATCCACAAGACTATCCGCTCGAGGTTCCCTTAATGAACGAATCTCGTGTGGGCGATGGCACGGTAGCGAGTAGTGAGGCGAATGCAGAGGCGCTAGCCGAAGGCGCAGCGCTGCTGCGAGACGAAGATCCTTGGGAGGTTGCACCCGGTATTGGAAGACAGGCCTTCAGTGCGGTTGTAGAATTTACGGGTGGCGACTCGCCGCCGCGCGTCTATCAGATAAACCCTTACGCCACGCTACCCAAATTCTAAGCACCTTGATTCTAAGCGTCTAGATTCCAGGTTGCTTGCATTGTCATCGGGCCGACGCCCTTGTTAGCATTCATGCATAGCTGCGTGCTGAATTTGGTTTCATACCACAGCAGCCCACTTTTATCGGCAAGGCCGCCTAACACGTAGAACTCACCCACGCGCATCGCTACTTTTTCGACGACCAGGCGAACCTTAAAGACTTCGCCGCGCGCGTAGCGGCGCAGTTCGATTTCTTCGGCGTTGGTTGTGAGAAACGAGGCGATGGGTTCCTCGGCCGACCGCATAAATGCGAAGCCAAAGTGGCCTTCCATGTTGTCGTTGAGCACCTCGACTTCCATTTCGAGAACCAGATCGCTTAGTGGGTCGATGGCTGTAATTTCTTCGCCTTCTGTATTACATACCGAAAGCGAATTAATTTTACAGTCCTGTAGGACCTCCTCAGTGCCAACCGATTGGTCAGGCTGCTTTTCTGTGTGCACCGCGGGCAGGTCTTCTTGCACTGAGGTATAAGACTTTTTGTTATTGCAGAAATTTTCGTAGTCGCCAACCACCTTGTGGCTGTCGCCCATTTCCTTTATCTCACCTTTATCGATCCAGATTGCAATATCGCAGAGTTCTTGGACGTGAAACATCGAATGGCTACAAAATGCCATCGTCTTATTCTGCTCACGAAATTCGTTCATCCGCTGCACGCACTTTTTCTGAAAGGCGAGGTCGCCGACCGAAAGTGCTTCGTCGATAACCAGTATGTCTGGACGCACCATGGTCGCAATCGAGAATGCGAGCCGAACATACATTCCCGAGGAGTAGGTTTTAACCGGCCTATCGATAAAGTCGCCGAGTTCAGAAAATTCGATAATGCCCCGCTCTAACTCGGCGATGTCATCGTCGGGAACACCAAGCAGTGAGGCGTTAAGATAGATATTGCGGCGACCTGTAAATTCGGGGTGAAAGCCCGCTCCCAGCTCGAGCAAAGCCGCGACCTGCCCGTGGGTTTGAATGCTGCCACTTGTCGGTTGCAGCGTGCCGACGAGCAGCTTGAGCAACGTCGATTTACCTGCGCCGTTGTCGCCGATAACGCCGATGCTTTTACCGTCTGGCACCGCAAAAGAGATATCGCGCAACACATGATAGAGCTTATGCCGAGGCCGACGCAGAAGAATCTCGGCGAGCCGATCCTGCGGACGGGTGTAGATCTTGAAATCTTTGTTGATGTTCTCGACGATAATTCGAGGTGGCGTATGGATCAATTTATTGTCCTCGAAATCTACAGAACGTCGCCAAAGGCATGTTTGATACGCATGAATAGCCAGCCGCCAAATAAGTAGCTGACAAGCGAGACGACAATAACTATTTGCAGATTGATGAGAGGCAGTTCGCCGCGTAGAACAATCTCGCGATACAGATTGACGAAACTATGCATCGGGTTGAGAAGGAAGTACGCCTTAACGGAGTCACTCTGAATCATCGACAGTGGATAGATGATGGGTGTTAAGAAAAACCAGACGTTAATTCCGAGTGCAACAAGCTGCTGAAGGTCACGCAGGAAAACGCTTAGCGATGACAGAATCGCGACAAGCCCAGCAGTAAAAAGCATCTGCAAAAAGAAAATAAACGGAAGCAAAACCCACAGTGAATTGACATAGCCTTGGGTCGCTAAATACAGCAGCAGCAGCGAAAAACCGATCGCGTGAGTAATATACGGGACGAGCGTGCCGACAACAGGAATCACCTGCACGGGAAATTTGACCTTGGTAATGAGCGGCGCCTTTTCAAGCAGGAGCGACGTCGATCGCCCGATGGCATCAGCGAAAGCAAACCAGGGCAGGTAGCCAATCATCATAAATAGAACGAATGCGGTCTCGCCAAAGCCCTCGGCGGCACGCACCTTAAAAATATAGCTGAAGACGAACGCGTAAATCGAGATATTGGCAATGGGCGTCAGTATCAGCCAGAGGAAGCCGCCCATCGACGCGGTGAACTGTGCATAGAATTCCTGCCGCGCAAAGTTGCTCACCAAGCGGCGGTCTGACAGTGGCGTAACAATCCAATCACGAAGTAAGGCGAGCGACATCGGCGTTCCAGCGTATTCTAGTACAGGCAAAAAGGCCGCGAATTCTTAGCCACCGCGACGCCATAATTGTACACTAAGACTCGCATAAAAAGACGTGATGAAAAAACGGCGCCGGCACTACCGAGATCCCAGACCATGCTAAACCTAGAAAACGTACTCTTACCCTATTCGATCAGCGACTTGCCAGCGGGCCCTTGGCTTGTCTTTGCGCCGCACGCCGACGACGAGACCTATGGCATGGGAGGCGCCCTCCTCCGCGCGCGCGAGGCAGGGGTAGCCACACACGTTATTGTATTAACCGACGGGGCACTCGGTGGCGAGCAAGACGGGCTGATTGCGATTCGTCGCAGCGAGGTTGAGCATGCGGCACGCGAACTCGGTTTAGCGAGCCTGCAATGTTGGGATGAGCCAGATCGTGGGCTTGAAGCCACGCCTACACTCGTCGCTAAAACTGCTGCAGAAATTGCGAAAATTTCTCCAAAGTCGGTGTTTTTCCCAGGTCCGTTAGAAGCACATCCCGATCATCGCGCCGCAGCACAACTCGTGTGGGAGGCATTGCAGTATTCGCCAGAGCTTACCGTTACTGCGCTGTCCTATGAGATTGGCAATCAGAATCCGATCAATAGGATGATCGACACGACCGCGGTAATCGCCGAGAAAGCGCGGGTGATGACCTGTTATAACAGTCAGAATACCGAGAATAATTACGAAGACTTGGTGTTAGCGCTCGACAAAGGCCGCACGTTTACTATGCCGCCAGAGGTCGGACACTGCGAGGGATTTTATGAGTATACCGAGAAGCAGCGCGACAAGACGCTGCGCGAGGTTGTGCTCGAAATAACGGAGCTTTATTTCTAACGAGCGTCTGTTTTGCGCGCTGGAAGCGGGATTTAGTGCAGGCCTTTTAGGGGCTGCTCGCTTGCTTTAGGTGACGTGTCGACCCACTCAGGCCAAATCGCCGCAGGCCAGCCAGCCTGCAGCCACTGGCTGTGGAGAATAATTAGCCATTGCCGCAATTCAATAGGTGCCATCGAGAGTTGCGCGCCGTTAGCGCCTTCACGTTTAAAGATCAGCGTTAGCACGCCATTGGTCGACTTGCTGATGTCGACCTCTTTCACAAGCCAAATATCGTCAAGCCGCGCAGACGCGCCAGCGCCGGGCGTAGTCTCGATTGGTGCGTTGGGATCTGGCATGCTCGGCACTGGCACGGCTGCCTGAGGTTCGAGGCGTGCCTTGGCTGCCTGCTGGGCAAAGTCTTGCATTAACTCTGCCTGACCCCTATCGCCTTTGCCTTCGGCGCGTGCAATCTCGTTAAGCCATTCCAACATAGGTGGCACCAAGCGTATCAACAGTCTCTGCGTTAGCCACAGGCAGCGCGTAGAGTCAGCATTGACCTCACCCGTTACGCGGAAACGGTCTTCGGTGTCCGAATAAATGCTCGTTACGCGCTGAAGTTTGTCGACAGGAGTGGGCATAGAGGTTGGCTAACGGCCGGTAGACGGTTCGAGCCAAGTACTTACCTCGATAAGGTCGTCGGCAGTGAGTAGCCCTGCTTCGCGCTTGAGCAGAAGCAAAAATTTAACATGTTCGTAGCGCACCTGTTGCAAGTCGCGCTGCGCGCCAAACTGATCGCGAATCGCATTGAGCACGTCGACACTGGTCACGGCGCCTAGTTCGAAGCCGCGTTGCATCGCTGTAGCAGAAAGTTCGGTCGATTCAACTAGCTTCTGCGCAGCGCCAATAATTTTCTCGCTCGCCTGTACCTGCAAATAGGCACTGCGCACCGTTTCGCCAATCTCGAGCTGCACGCCACGCAGTTCGTTCTCGGCAATAAGCGACTGGCTGTTAGCTTCTCGCACTGCCGCGCGATTGCTTCCGCCGGCAAAAATAGGCACTGACACATCGACACCGATGTAAGTATTGTCTGTACGCTGAAGCGGAATGTTGTCGAAGCCTACGTCCGAGTCTTGGCGCTGTAGTACAAGCGACACTTGTGGCATATACGCGCCGCGTCGCTGCGAAATCATTTTCTTAGAGGCTTCGAATGCGAGTCGCTGCGCTTTAATCGAATGGTTGTTCTTCTCCGCCTGATCAACCCAATAATGCAGGTTGTTTTCCAGTGGCGGCACCTTCGCCCCTTCGGCTAAACGAAACAGCTCGCCCGGTTCGATACCGCTTACCGAACGCAGCGCCTCGAGCTGAATGTCGAGACGACTCTCGAGCTGAATTTGCTGCGCCTCGACCGAGGCGAGACTCGCCTGTGCTTGATAGAGGTCGGTGATCTGCGCGAGTTGACGTGCATAAAGTGACTCGATTTGCTGGAGCTGATTGCTGACCGCTTCGTATTCGGATGCAATCGAATCGAGGGCGTCACGTGCCTGAAGCGTGTCAAAAAACTTCTCTGCAACATCGGTTAAAAGAATCGCCAGTTCGCTGTAGTAAAGCTGCTCGGCTTGGTCTTCACGCAGCACCGCCTGCGCGCGTGCGGCAAACGCCTGCCAATTAAACAGCACCTGCGTGAGCTGTAAAGAGTAGCGGTTACCGTCGAACGTCGTCTCTTGTCCGGATTGAACGCGCGTGTTGTCCGACAGACTCGCGTTCGCACGTACCTGCGGAAGCAGCTGACCGGTAGCCGCACTGCGCCGTGCCGCGCCGATGTTTAGATTCTGCTCGGCGATACGCAGACGAGGGCTAAAATCGAGTGCGGCGCTAAAAAAGTCTTGGAGTGTCTCGCCTACAACCGGTGCGTTACTCGAGCCTAATGAAGGCAGCTCGGCCGCTGCCGACTGCGCGGCTGTGCCGAACAATCCAACAAGCAAGCTCGCGCTAAGAGCTGCCTTTCTGATCACCGCGCTACTCATTAGACGATGAGCTGTGCGATTCGCGGTGGTCTGTCGGTTGATTCTGCTCACAATATTATCCGGTAATCTTTTTTATGACTATGCTGCGAACGTGCCGTCGGGGCCCAATCGTTCGCCTCGTCTTAGTTTTTTAGTTAGCCTTAATTAGTCTTCGATAAAGCTTCGCGCCATGGCGTTTGAGAAGGGCTTAAACAGATACTGCAGCAATGTGCGTGAGCCAGTCGCAATAAACACCTCGGCAGGCATGCCGGGTAACAACTCGAGATCACCAAGATCTGCCATTCCTTCGGGCGATACTTCGACGCGCGCAAGGTAATAGGTCATGCCGGTGTTAGGGTCTTGAATGGCATCGGCAGAGAGGCTGAGCAGCGAGCCAAAAATGGTAGGCGTTCGATTACCGAAGCTCGAAAAACGAATCATCGCTTCTTGCCCTTCGTAGACGCGGTCTATGTCGAGCGGCGACACTTGGACTTCGAGAATCAGTTCTTCGGTGAGCGGCACAATCTCGGCGATCACAGTGCCAGGGCCGATAACGCCGCCTTCCGTGTGTACTTGCATGCCGTTAATTACGCCCGCAACAGGCGCGCGAACGGTTGTGCGACTAACGATATCTTGCAGGGCTGTGCTGCGTTCCTGCGCATCTTTGAGGCGCGTTTGCACTTCGCCGAGTTCGTTAACGACTTCGTTTTGGAACTCGCGGTTTAACTGAAGTATCTGCAAACGGGTTTCACCTATTTGCACTTCGGTAGAGGCGATAGTTGCTGAGAGATCCGCCGCTTCGCCCTGATAGCTTGCAAGGTTACGCTCAACCGACCGCAGACGCGCCTTGTCTGAGAAACCTTCGTCGAGCAGTGCGCGCGTGTCTTCTAGTTCGTCTGCAAATGATGCGGCGAGTGCAATTTTACTGTCTTTGAGTGCGGCTAGGCCGACGAGTTTTGACTCGAGCTGACCGATGCGTTGCTGTAATACTTCGATGCTGCCTTCGCGTGAGGCTTTGCGCGCGCCAAAAATAGATGTTTGCGAGGCAACCTCTTCGGTGGCGTTTGCGCCCGACAGACTGGCAGGAAAATCAATCGACGTGAGCTCGTCGCGCTCGGCCAAGAGACGCGCTTCGCGCGCTTGCAGTGCGACCAACTGCGAATTGGCGATCTCGAGCTGCGCGAGTGGCTGTGTGTCATCCATCTCGAGCAGTGCTTCACCCGCCTCGACGACATCGCCATTCTGCGCGAGTATCGAACCAACTAAACCGCCTTCCAAATGCTGCACCGCTTTTTTGTATGTCTTAACGGTTACCTGACCCGGCGCGTGCGCGGCACCGTCCAGAGGGGCTATTGCCGCCCAGCCGCCGAACACAACGAAAACAAGTATAAAAACGGTGAGACCGATGCGGCGCGGCATTTCCATGCTGGTTTCAACAAGATCATCGGCGCCAGCCGCCTGTGGCTTGGCTTGTTGCGTAGGCAAAATGGGCTTGGCAGCCGACTCAGCTTTCGCAGTTGCCGCGTCGTCCACCGCCGAAGGTTTGTTCACTTGATCTGCTGGCAGTTTGGCCACCGGCACACGGGCGAGCGCCTGCTTATTCTCAGGTGGATTTGATTCGTTGTCTTGGCCGTTCTTAGTTTCGTCGTCCACGGGATTTCTCATTCGCAATGCCTGCTACTTAGTAATATAAGCGGCTAGCTGTCTTAATGAATTCATTTGGCGGGCGCGCACTGCGTCAGCCTCGGGTCTGTTTATTCTTTCACTACTCTTTAACTTACCGCATCTACTTACTGTATCTACTTGCCTAGTCTACTTACCGTAGTCTATGCGGGTCTTAACGCAGGCTTTTTATCTTGCGGTGCGGCGAGTGCAGCAAGCACTTGGTCACGTGGGCCAAAGTGAGAAGCCGCGCCATCGCGCATAACCAAAATCTTATCGACACACTGCAACACCATCGTGCGGTGTGTAATGATAATGACCGTTGCGCCTTCGGATTTGATGCGGCGAATCGCCTCGACCAATTCGCGCTCGCCTTGGTCATCGAGGTTAGAGTTGGGCTCGTCTAAGACTAAGTATTTTGGTGAACCGTAAATCGCTCGTGCCAGACCAATACGCTGACGCTGACCGCCCGACAAAATGCCGCCCGATCCGCCTATCACCGTGTCGTAGCCTTGCGGTAAATGAAGAATTAAATCGTGAACGCCGGCTGTTCTCGCCGCTTCAACAACCTTGTCCGGATCTACGTCGCCGAAGCGGCAGATGTTCTCGGAAATGGATCCATCGAATAATTCGATGTCCTGTGGGAGATAGCCAATATAGGGGCCTAGTTCGGTACGATCCCACGCAAAAATGTCCGCGCCATCGAGACGTACTTTGCCACTATAAGTTGGCCAGATACCCAGAAGCGCGCGAGCGAGACAGGATTTGCCCGAGGCACTTGGGCCGACTATGCCTAAGGCTTCGCCTGCGTTGAGTTCCATATTAACGCCGCGCACAACGATATTTTTGGAGCCTGGCGGTACAACCATCACTTGCTCGGCGGACAGCTTTCCTGTGGGCGCTGGCAACGACATCGTGTCTGCGTCTTTCGGAATTTGATTAAGGAGCTGGCCTAGGCGGTCGTACTGACCACGCGCTAACGTGAAGCCCTTCCAGGTACCCACAAGCATGTCGATCGGCGCGAGTGCCCTGCCGAGGAGTAAAGAGCCAGCGATCATCATGCCGGGAGAAATTTCTTGACGCAGCGCGAGTAGCGCGCCGAGCCCGAGTAGCAAAGATTGCATAACCATGCGGAATGTTTTGGACAGACTTTGCAACAAACCAGCCGAGCGACTTGCGTCGGTCTGCAGGGTAAGGACCTGATCGAAGCGCTTCTCTTGGCGATGCCTCAGGTCATCAGCCATGCCCATGGCAGCGATAACCTCGGAGTTTTTTAATGTGCCGTTGACTTGATTGTTAATCCAGTTTGACTGCGAATTCGCATCTTGCAGTTTTTTGCTTGTTACTTTCTCGGTGGTATACGCGAGCGCCACCATAACAATGCCTGCAAAAATTGCCGCATAGCCAAACAGCGGGTGGAACATGAACATAACAAACACATAAATCGGGAACCAAGGCGCGTCAAAGAATGCGAAGAGGCCATTGCCGGTGAGAAACTGGCGAAGGCTTGAGAGGTCGCTTAGTGGCTGCGAGTTGCTCACCGCGCCTCCGGTTAAAAGCGCACGCTTAAAGGTTGCATCGGATACGCGGCGGCGGAGGTTTTTTTCGATGCGGTTACTTGCCGCGATCAAGATCATCGAGCGAACCCACTCGAATCCGCCTAAGGCTGCAGTGAGTGCAACCATCAGTAATGTGAGCATCGCGAGTGTCGAGTAGCTTCCGCTGGAGACTACGCGGTCGTAGACCTGCAGCATATAGATAACTGGCACGAGCATCAGAAGGTTGACCGCGGCGCTAAAGAGCCCGGCATAGATGAAATAACTCTTCACGTCGTCAAAGGAGGCGGCGAGTTCGGGGTATTTGGCTGTTTTCTGCGTGCTCATAATGTGTATTCTTTAGCTGCGTGTTCTTTTAAGAGTCTATTTTGAAAGCCTACTTCTAATGGCCTGCTTAATTTATTGGCCCGCCTAAATAGACTTACTTGCATTATTTGTGTGCTTTTCTCTCGCCTAACCTACGCGGTGTTTTACCGAATCCACCACCTTAGGCGTTACTCAATGGGGGCGTAGAGCCCATTTTCAACGACCAACTGTTCCAGCTCCGCGTAAACTCGCTGCGATGACGGTACAAAAGAGCCTTTATTAAGAGCCTTTCGGGTTCCTTTTTAGAACTCCGATTTACAGCTCCTATTTGTTACAGCTCCTGTTTGCCCTCGGCGTAATCGCGCAGAACGCTGACCTGTGTCACCACGAGCAAACTCGTTCCGTCTCGTTTAACTATCTGCCGATTTTGTAACGACTGAAACACTCGGGTCACGGTTTCTCGGCTTATATTCAACATGATCGCAATCTCCATATGAGTGGGCGGATTGCGGATGTGTGCTTCTTCTTTCTCTTTATCCTTCTCGGGCACTAACATCCAGAGCTGGCAACACACGCGCTGTGCGATGTTGGGCAGTCCGAGCAGAGAGCGCTGAAAGGTCATTTTGCGCACGTGCCCGGCGACTTTTGCGCTAACGGTTGCAAACAATTCAGGGTGCTTCTTTAGCAATTCATGCATCGTATTTAGCGGAATACTCACGATGACAGAAGGGGTAAGCGCCATAACAAATTCGGGCTGCGAGCCGCCGTCAAATAGGCACAGTTCGCCGCAAAACTCGCCCGGTTCGACGAAATAAAGGCCAACTTCGCGACCATCTATCGTAAAATCTACGCCCTGCAACCGACCCTCGAACAGGAAGCAGATCTGTTCTTCATTTTGTCCCGCGTTAAGGACAATTGCTCGTCGCGCGGCTGTGCGCACGCTACTCTGCGCCGCGACGTCATCAAGCGTCGCGTCCGGCAGCCCACTTAAAAGTGGGAAAGTCTTGAGCAGTTGCGGTGTCACCACCATAAAACGCTATCCCTCGGGGCGTTGCTTTGCTACTTATTGTTCGAAATGCGTAAGCCCACTAAGACAGCGGCAGCGAAGTACGTAACTTAAGGCATTGATTGCGCGTTTCTAATTGCGGTAACTCTCACTAACTGGTCAACATCTTTAGGACAGGCGAGCATTATAGGCATGCTAAGCCTAAGTAATAAGGGCGATTACCGTCCTGTGTGACTGCAATCACCCCGCGTCGTCCGCCCTTGAATTATCTTTAGCGTCGGATCAAAATTTGCGATCATCGGAAACGTGGAAATCAGGAAACGCCAACGGCGTAAATGCCTGAAAGAACGGCGAAAAGAACAGATCGATAGATAGTTCGATAGATTGATAGATCGGTAGATACAGACAGACAGACATAGACATAGGTAGAGAACGAGACTAACAGTGACCAAAAGCAGTCTACATCACATTGCCTTACCCCGAAGCGCGCAGCGCTGGCAGGGCTGTGGGCGGCTGCGTCGTCTGGGCCTTGCGCTACTGACGCCACTCGCGTTGTCTCTTTCGCTGTCTTTCTCGTTAATCGCCCTACAGGCGACCGCTCAAACAACTAATTCTATTCACACGCCGACCGCTGCGGTCGGCGAGGTGAGCCTTGTTTTAGGCCGTGCCTATCTCGAGCGCGACAACGATCGCGAACGCATCGAAGCAGGCTCGAAGGTTCATGTTGGTGACAGAGTGTTCACCGAGGCAGGGGGTCATGTCCACGTAAGGTTCGTCGATGACGCACTGGTCAGTGTCCGCCCGAGCAGCACACTAGACGTTGTGCGCTACGATTATGACGCCGCGAAGCCCGAAAACTCGGCGGTCAAATTCGAGCTTAGCGAAGGCGTAGCGCGAGCAATTTCAGGAGATGCGGCGAAATCAGCCCGCCAACGCTTCCGCATGAACACGCCGATTGCCGCGATTGGCGTGCGCGGCACAGATTTCGTAGTAAGTGCTAACTCACGCTCAACACGAGCATTGGTAAACGAGGGCGCGATTATTATGGCGCCCTATTCCAGCGAATGCAGCAGCGACGCCTTAGGCCCCTGTGCGGTGGACGCAGTTGAGCTCAGCCAAAACACCCTACAAGTACTCGAGCTCGGTAGCGGGAATCCTGCACCCCGCCTAATCGCTGCAACTGCCGGGCGCGAGCTGGGCGAGGCAGAAGACGCGAGTAATAACGAATCAAATTCAGCGGAGGCGCAGGTTGCGTCAACCGAGTCGCCCGGCGCGTTAGACACAAACGAAGTGTATTTAGAAAGCGTCGCTACAACAAAAATCAACACCGAAGTGGCTGCAGCTGAGAGTGGAAGCGGCCAAGCGCCTGACGAGCAGCCAAACACGCCTGTAGTCCCAGAGACTCCAGTGGTGTTAGCGGATTTCACCCCAACTTCAGCCTTTACAGCCGAGTCTACTCGCGCAGACCAACTGGTCTGGGGCCGCTGGTCTTCGAACGGAAGCCCGAGTTTACTCTCGCTTAGCCTCAGCGATGCGCGCGAAGGCCGTGATGTCACCATCGCATCACCTTCTGGTTTCATTTTATATCGCAACGAGCCAAACGGTGCGCGTGTAGAGTCAGGCTTGGGTATTGTGAAGTTCGACTTAAGTGCGGCCGAGGCTTTTTACGATTCGGCCAATGGTATCGTCGCGATGCGAGTAGCGGGCGGAAACCTAGAGCTAGACTTCGTCGATAGAGCGTTTGCAACTGAGCTTAATCTCGACCATGCCGCAACTGGCGCAATTGATTTCACTGCCAACGGCGCGATAGCCGATGGCGGATACCTGCTGCTTCGCGAAGACGCTAAAACTGTCTCTGGCGCTGTGGCTACCGATGGCTCAGCTGCCGGTTACTTCTTCGAGGAGCAACTCGAGGCAGGGCGTATTCAAGGCATTACGCTATGGGGTGCGCAATAATGAGCACTCCTCGTCTTTCCATTTTCCAGCGCCTCGTTGGCCTGCCACTTATAGGCAGTTTGTTGTCGATGGCACCGATTCGCAGCCGCATTGCTGTGCTTGGAATCGCCGGCGCCGCTACGTTCGCCCTGTTGGCGACTTCCGGCGCTTTTAATAGCCTCAAGAATCTAGAAGAACGGCTCGGCACCTTGGGCTGGACACTTGCGCCAGAAACAAGCACCGAGGCGCGCATCGTTATCGTCGCTATCGACGAACCGAGCATCGACGAAGTGGGCGCTTGGCCGTGGCCTCGCGAAACGATGGCCGAACTCACTCGTGCGATCGATACAGCGGGTGCACAATTACAACTGCACGACATTGTCTATGCCGAAGCGAAAGAAGGCGACGCCCAGCTTTCAGCGGCTTTAGCTAGCGCGCGCGGCGCCGTTATCTCGCAGGTGCCTGTGCTAGACATTAATCAAGCTGCAGGTCTTGCACCGGAAACCATCCGTGCGGGTCAAATGATGGGCAGCCTTGCAGGCATTCAATGCTCGAACGCCTCTGGGCTCATGTCGACGTCGAGCTTTCTTGCGCCGCATGCAGGGTTTAACGGCATAGCGAAGGGGCACATCGCGCCCGTCGTTAATGGCGACGGTTCAATCACTAAACAACCGGCTGTTGTGTGTGTCGACGGCCTAGCGTATCCCGCACTCGCCTTGTCTGCGCTCCTCGAAGCGACGGGCTCCGGCATTGAGCAAGTCGGCGTTCACAGCGCTAAAATTGCCGCGAATTCTGGGTCGATGGGCCCCGCGCAAACCTTAACTCTAGACTCCTACCCCGGACTTTCAGTGCCGCTAGATGCCGAGGGAAATTTACGGATCTCGTACAACCGTGCACCCGAAAGCTACCTTGTTGTCTCTGCGGCTGACGTTCTGTTGGGCAGAGCAGGCACCGAATTGCTAGACAGCGCCTGGGTACTCGTAGGCGCAACTGCCTTCGGACTGGGCGACGTTGTTCCTACTCCGTATAGCGGAGCAACGCCTGGCGTCGAACTGCAGGCCCGCATACTCGGCAGTTTGCTCGACGTTGCAGTGCCGTACACACCAAACAATGCGGCGTGGATTCAGGCGTCGATTGCACTACTTTTTGCTGCAGCACTGCTCTTTGTCTCGTCGCGTATGAATGGTCGTCTTAGCGCGCTGATGCTGCCCGGTGCCGCAATAGTGCTGCCCACCGGCTCTCTTGCAGTTCATGCGCAGATATTAGCTGGCGCAGATCTCTGGCTCGGGTGGATGCCTGCGGCAGTATTCGCCGTGCTAGCTAGTGGCCTGCTGTTTGTCCTAGAGCAAGCACGCACGCGCAGCCAAAGAGACCGAGTGTTCAATAATTTGGCGAGCTATCTTCCGAGCCAAGTCGCGGAGGAAATCGCTTACAGTTTACCGAGTTCGACTATCGTTGCAGAGCGCCGCGATTTTACGCTCCTGAGCGCGGACTTACGTAACTTCTCGGCGTTTAGCGAAGCAAGATCACCAGAAGAATCAGCGGCAGTGCTGCACTTTTTCTTTCAAAAAGCGGCGGGAATTATCGAAGCGCACGGTGGCAGGGTACATGAATACAAAGGCGATAGTCTGCTTGCACTTTGGGACTCGCAAGACGCGAGTGTTGCGCTGCAAGCGTTAAACGCAGCGCAAAAAATGGCCGCCGAAATCGATCACATTTCGTTGAGTGCTAACACACCCTACGGACTTGAACCTCTCGCACTTGGCATCGGAATCGAGCAAGGCGCCGCGCTAATCGGATCAATAGGCCCCGCGCATCGACGCACGCACACATTGCTTGGTGATACGATAACTATTGCGCTGCGCATACAAGAAATGACCGCCGAACTCGCGCAGCCTATTTTACTGGGTGAGCGCGCTGCCCGTCAGTTAGACGCCGAATTGCTTCAGTCGCAAGGAAGTTATTTGCTACAAGGGCTCACTATTCCCCATGTACTCTTCGCGCCACAACCCGATGAAAGTACGCTAACCTCACTGACCGAGTCTTTTGGAAATCAAGAACAAGGCGCAGACACACAGCCTAGGCTGCGAGTACTCGCTGGTGGCCGCAGCGCATAGTCCTATCCACCTTTGGGTGGGTAATCATCAGGAAAACTTTCCAACTCTGTTACCTTACTAGCACATTGGCTGTGGTAGTCTTGTACTTGTTGAGCCCCAAAAAATAAGAGTGTATTTTCTGCGAGTTAGTTAAACGCATGCTGCCAAACCTGGTTACAACAGTGAGCCAACTACGAAGTAGGTTCACCCCAATGCTTGCAGTGGGCATTTTTGTCTGTGGCCTCGTCTTAGCCAGCCAAGTCTCCGCACAAGAAGACAATAGCCAAGAGTGCCCTAACCTCGCCGTTTACTATCCCGCCGTTTACTTTGCTAACAATCCACTCACTGCGCAAACGTCACCCGACGAAAACGTCCGTGAGCAAGCACAGTGGATACAGTTGGCTGCGACGCTCGCCGATATTCAAGCGAGTTGTTTACGCTCATCGGAATACTATGCGCTCTTGGGCGCCGCTCAGCTTAATAGCGCGCAGTTAGAGTCTGCGTCTGAGTCGCTCGAACGAGCGCTTCTGCTTGATCCCAACAATGGCGCCGCACAGATCGACTTCGCTTCGGCGCTTTTCGCCTCGGGCCAGCTTTTCCCCGCGCTGCAACTTAACGACGCGCTACTCGCGCGCGCTGATTTGCCCGAAGAATTGCGTGAAACACTGATTAGTCGGGATAAAGAATGGCGAAGAAACACGCGCCAGCATACCCTCCAGCTTGATTTTTTAGGGGGCTACGACAACAACCTTAACGGTGCGCCTGGCTCCGATCAGATCACGCTGACACTTTCAGGCGAACCGGTGCTGCTGAGCCTGAATACAGATCTCCAACTGCAGGAAGGCGCATTCGCAAATATTCGACTCAGTAGTCGCCACCAAAAACTCAATGCCAACGATCAGCGCAGCTGGACTAACGAGGTAAGAGGCCGCCTGAGTCAAGACACGACATCAGATCTGCTCCAGTTTGATACGCGATACTCACTTATCAAGCCGACGCGGCGAAGGACGGTGCAGTGGGAAGTGGGAGCAAGCTCATTGTTCTTCGGCGGAAGCGCCCTCTACACCGCGGCTCAGACTCGATTTCGCTACCAACCAAACTCCCTACGGCAATGCGCACCAGTCTATGAAATAGCAAGCCAATATCAGCGATTCCACAGTCAGGTAGCGCTCGACGCGTGGGAAAGCAAAGCAACTCTTGGTGCTAACTGCGTCGCGGCCACCAAATCAGGCGCTGTTATTCGCTACGGATTCGACGGTGGCTATATTTCGAATAAAGCCTTGGATACGCGGCGCCCAGGGGAGGATCGAGACGGCTGGCAAGTTAACGCACGAGTACAGCGAGCAATGTTTGGAGGCGAGCTTACTGCGCAGGCGAGTTATACAAAGTTGAACGACGATGAGGGATACAGCCCGATTCTTGCCAATGGTGCGTCGCGGTGGCAAGAAAGGAATCAGGTTCTGATACAGCACCGAACGCCACTTAGGGTGGGCAACAAAAATGCTCTATTCATGGTTAATCTCTACCATCAGGATCAGGCCAGTAATATTGAGCTTTTTGATCTAATCGATACAGCGATCGAGATTGGTATTAGCATCGCACTGTAACTCATTGTAATTCATTATTTTTAATCAAACCTGTGAAGCCCCTTAGCCGTTCTGCCCCAGGCTTTGATCAGCAAGTCACTCTGATTGCACGCGCTATACTCAATCAGTTCACCGAACCGCACCTAGCCTGTGACACTGCGTATAAAACATCACAGACAAATTCAGAATAAAAACCTCAACTTACACGCTCGACTCCAAGTATTACTTTGATACAAAAAGTTGAACTTAGCCTCAAGTTTTAGTATTCTCACTCCGATATCAGATTGCGGTTGTGCGTTTCATCGACCACAAGCCTGATGAAACGGCGTTTTCCGACTAATTCGTGAGTGCATGTGACTTCAATCACAGGCCCTGGCGCAACGGTTGGATTATGCTTGTTTCAACGATGGTAAACCGCCGGCCACACTTTGTGGGACCGACTGTTGCAAACGTAAACGTTTATTATTTGAAATTGATCTCTAAGGAGATACACAACAATGGCTTCTAATACAGCTGAACACTTCGTTGTAACCAATGAAATTGGTGGGTCAACTACAGGAGAGCGCGCAGCACTGATTGCTTCTGTAATCAGCGGCGCCGCAACACTTACAGCGACAAACACCGCTGTTTATAGTGCTGCAGATGCTGAAGAACTTGTCGCTAGCCAGACTTTTAGGCTCACTACTAGTCTGAATAACTTCTCGGGAGGGGCGGGAGACGACACTATCAGTGGCGGCACTGGCACTACAGGTTTGGACACCCGTTCAGGCTCTTTTTCAATCGATTCATTCTCGTTCTTAAACACCCTTGCTGCAGCGTCACTCGCTAGCGTACATCGATCAGCGCCTCATTTTTTAAATTAGACGCTGATCGATGTCCGTTAGTGACTCGCGAACACAACCAGAACGGATATCCCGAATTTTTTAACTAGTTAACTCGAAATTACAGAACTCTCTCAAGGAGAAACACCAAGATGGCTTTAATCACAAATGCAACTCGTAAAGTAGTAATCGACCACGTGGTCGCAACACTCGGCAGAGCGCCAAGCGCAGCAGAGCTAGCGGCGATTAACGCCCTGCTCGATAGCGACGCCTTATTGGCCGACGTCGCAGGTTACTTGACTACGACTGCAACTTACCTTGCAAAGTACCCTCTTGGACAAACAGCGTCAGAAGTTGCTGCTGACATTCTCGATGCCGCCATTGTTGGTGGTGTGCTTGCAGCGGATATCCGCTTAGCGGCTATCGACCTTATTGGAGGCGGTCTTACTGCGGGTACTTACACCATCGCCACTGCGACTAACGCTGTTGTGGCTTATTTGTCAGATCCTGCGAATAACGACAATGCTGACTTGGGCGACATCGCCAAGGCCTTCCAGAACCGCACAGCGGCTGCCGAGGATTTCACTACTACCTTCACGCTCGACGGCGCTACAGTTACAACGGCTGACCTCGCCGCTGCCCTTGAAGGCGTGACTAGCGACGCTGCTACGCTGACCGCTGCTAAAGCTGCGTTCGCAGCTGGCAATAAGTCAATCGCCGCTCAGGCCGCTGTTGATGCTGCTGCCAAAGCTGCTGCTGATAAGGCTGCTGCTGACGCCGCCGCTGCTAAAGCCGCTGAAGAGAAAGCTGCTGCTGACGCCGCCGCTGCTAAGGCCGCTGAAGAGAAAGCTGCTGCTGATAAGGCTGCTGCTGACGCCGCCGCTGCTAAGGCCGCTGAAGAAAAAGCCGCTGCTGATAAGGCCGCTGCTGACGCCGCCGCTGCTAAAGCCGCTGAAGAGAAAGCTGCTGCTGATAAGGCCGCTGAAGAAAAAGCCGCTGCTGATAAGGCCGCTGCTGACGCCGCCGCTGCTAAAGCCGCTGAAGAGAAAGCTGCTGCTGATAAGGCCGCTGCTGACGCCGCTGTTTCTGATGCGGTGACAGCGGCTCAAACTGCTGTAACTGCGGCACAGGAGGCCGTCACCGCTGCGGTAGATTATGACTCTGCAGTCGCAGCGCAAACTGCCGCCGCTAGCGCCGTGACTCTTGCTGGCGCAGCAGTTGTTGCCGCTCAGGCAGCTGTGGATGCCGCTGCAGATACTGACAGCGCCGATGACAACACAGCAGCTGCGACAGTCTTGGGCACAGCTCAAGGCCTCGCAACAGACGCGGGCACTGCCGACACTAACGCAGACTCAGCCTTCGCCACGCTTTCAAGTCTGCAGGCCTCGGTAAGCTCGGTCGACGAAGGCTCAACTGTCATCTTTACTCTTGATGGCGGCGCCGCTGCTGCTGGTAAGACATACTCTTATAGCATCACAGGCGACGTAGGCACCTCTGATATCACAAGCGGTTCAATGATCGGCACAGTCGTTGCCGACTCTAACGGTGTGGCTATCGCGCAAGTGACTCTCAACAGCGACGTAACAACTGAAGGCGCTGAAAGCTTGACGGTTACGATGAACCGTAAGACAGCTACTGTCACAGTGAACGATACCTCGGCGGCACCAGCTGCTCAGACAGACTTCACAATCACTGCTGCTGACATCGTAACGCACAATGCGATCGCTGGGGCTAACCAGATGGCTGTTACTGGAACGGACTCAGGCACGAACTCTGTGACTATCCAGTCAAGCGCTGTCACTTCAGACGGCGGTTTTGTCTACGCGGGCGACGCTGACGTGACAATTACGTCTGGCGCGCAAGGCGACTCAATCACTGTAGTATCAGAAGGCGACAGCACTATTACGTCTGGCGCCGGTGATGACACAATCACTATCGTAGGCGGTGGCAGCAACACCATCAACGTGGGCGCGGGTGACGACACTGTGACCGGTGGTACTGGCTCTGACAACATTGTTATGGGATCAGGTGAGACTGGTGCAAACGATGTGATTGATGGTGGACTCGGTGTCGATACGCTCACTATCTCAGGCGACGGCAATGTCATCGGTGTGGCGGGCGCCTCGCTGACAAGCATCGAAAACCTAGTTCTGGATGGCACAACTCTGACAATCGATGAGGCTGATCTAGAGGCTTTAACTTCAGTCAGTGGCGATATCACTACTTCCGAAATCACTGCCGACGTTGCGAATGGCGCGACTCTCGATCTGAGCGGCGTAAGCCTCTCTGGCGTGAAGTCACTTACAGCCGACGACAACGTGACGATAGTTCTAAACGCCACACAAATTGGCCAAATTGGTGCGATCACAACAGCTGCGGGCAAGAACCTGACAATTGATACCGATGTCGACGGCTTATTGGCCCTAGGAAATAAGGCGACACCAGGCGCTGGTGGAGCAGTCTCAGTTACAGTGACGGACACTGACGCGAATATCCTCGCAAACAGTGCCGCGATCGCTGCGGCAGGCGCAACTGCTGTATTGAGTGATACGGTTACCGTTGCAGAGGCTCTGGTGGCATTGGCGTCAAACAGCGGGGTCTCTTACAACCTTTCTGACACAGCGGCCAACCTAGCTAATGCTTCAGAGGCCGTTTATAACAACGCGATCGCAGTTACTGCTACAACAACCGCAACTGCCGTCCAGGCGACTTCGATACATGCGCTCATAACAGCATCAGATGCAACTACGGCAGCTGCCAACGACTTCAGCGCCGCCTTGGTGACGTTGAATGTAAGCGACACTGCATCAAATCTGGCAAATAACTACACAGCGGGCGCAATTGCCGCAGACACTGTCACTGCAACTGACGCTGCGAGCGCTGCTGAAGCGGCAGCCATTTATGCTCAGGACAACAACGCAGTGTTTGCAATAAGCGACGCTGCCGCCACTATCAGCGCTGCATCGGCCGGGGCCGAGTACGACGTAGCGACGTCAATTACACCTACGGACGCACTGACCGTTGCACAACTTCAGAACATCAATACCAATTCTGACGTAGATGTGGCAACGGGCTACGCGTTGTCGGATACACTTGCCAACGTCACTGCTGCAACTGCCGCCGAGCAAGCAGCTGCGGCGAACATCACATTGACAGACGCGTCAATCACAGTGGCTCAGGCACTGACTGTCGAGGCCCTAAGCAACACCGGCGTCAATAGCTACGCTCTCAGTGACACGATTGGGGTAATGCTAGCCGCCTCCTCGGCAGTAGTTGCGAGTGCCTCGAGTGCGGACGAGACGACTGATACGCTCACAGTTGCTCTAGCAAACGCCTACACTGCCAAGTACGGGGCAGCGGTGTCAGATGCGGCACTTACCGTGGCAGACACATCTGAAAATTTAACTGGCCTTACCGCTGCGGCGGCAGCTGATGCGTCAGCGATTGATCCATCGGATACGATGACCGTCGCCCAGGCGCTGGCGATCGACAGCAACGCTACGGCGGGTGGTGCAACCTTTACTAGGGGCGGTGAAACAATCACCGACACCGCGGCCAACGTGTTAGCCGCCACGGCAGACGCGACAAACGTCGTTGTAGTCGATGACTTTACATCTATCACAATCTCAGACGCGGCTTCGGTAGAGCAAGTTCTCGCTATAAACGCTGACCTAGCTGCTGAAACCACAGGCGCAGCGGGACTCACTGCGGTTGTAGCGGGTTACACAGTCACAGATACAAACGCCAACTTAGCGACAGAACTACTATTAGGGGAAGTCGTCGATAGGGCGGGCACTGTAGTAGTCACTGACGCAGTTACCGTTGCTCAAGTGGCTGCGCTAGCAGCCGCGTATACTTTAACTGATGGTGACGCCACGCTTGGCACCGACATTACTTACTCGCTGGCTGATACGGCTGCGAACGTCATTGCGGCAGCCGGCGGTGAGGAAGCCGGCGCGACCTCGATCAGCATCAGTGATACGAGTGTTACCGTCTCTCAGGCTACCTCTCTAACCGCGCTCGCTAACTTTGACGACGTCTATACCGTGTCGGACACAGTGGCGAATCTGGTCGGTGAGACAGCAGACGCAGATGTCGCGCGACTCAACGCAGCCGTGAGCGTAACTGTTGCGGATAACGTCGCTAACCTGGAAGCGGCTAATGGTTTGACCGTGCTAGCTGCGGCAACAACTGACACTGTTGCCCTCACAGATACATTGGCGAATCTCGACACGTCCAGAACTGCCGGGACAGCGGTGGCAGCTGCAAGCTCCATTACTATCTCGGACAATGACCTAGATATGACGGATGTAACTGAGGTGAACGCGTTAGCTGCGATCACAACCACCAGCTACACTCTGGTTGATTCAAACGCAGACCTTTTGGCAGCGATCGCGGCTACAGGTGCCGGCGGGGCAAATGAAAATGGGGAAATAACTACCCTACTCAATAACGCCTCACTGATCACTGAGAATGCCGGTGCCCTGACAGTTGCAGAGTGGAATGCTCTCGACGCGGCTACGACCACAGACATTGCGGCAGCTATCACTGACACGATAGCAAACGTGGCGGCGGGCACTGCAGCCTTGGCGAGCGTGGAGGCTAATACCACGGCGCTCACTCTGTCAGATGCTTCTGGTAACGTTGCGGACCTTACGACTATTTCTGCTGGAGCAGTTGGTTTGGCAGCGATTGCCGGTAAGAACTTAGTAGACACAGCAGCGAACCTCACTGCCGCTGCTACTGATCTGTATACGAATATTGGTGGAGGAACGGTGTCTGTTTCAGACAATGGAACAGTCACTAATAACGCCTCAGTACTAACGAAAATTTACGGCGCGGCTGGTAATACTTATGAGAACTATAATCTAGTAGATACAGCAGCAAACGTAGCAGCAGCTATCACGGCAAATGCGGGCCTCGTGAACTTCGCTCAAGGCGTCACTCTAACCGGTGACGACGCGACGGTTGCAGAGGCCACGATAATCCAACCGGAAACTTCGATGGGTTCAGCGACGGCCTACTCGATAACTGATACAGCTGCCAACCTTGCTGGTGCAGGCGCAGCGGTTCTTAACAATGCAACCAATCTGACGGCCTCGGATGCGGCAACTGTTGCCGAAGCAAGTGCAATCAACGCAGCTACCAATGGCGGCACTACGTCATATGCTGTTGTAGATACCTCAGCAAATCTAGCGACAGCTGTGGCTGCAGATGTTGCAGGAATAGAGGGCGCTTCAGGCACTGTTACCGCGTCAACCGCTGCAACGGTCGCTGAAGCAGACGTCATCGCAGCGTTTACTAAGACTGTTACTTACAGCGTCTCAGACACGTCCGCTAATCTCGCTGCAGCCAGTTCTGCTGCTCTGAGTGAGGCTGCGGACATAGCTTCGATTGACGCCGCCACTGTTGCACAAGCAACGATCGCGTTCAACGCTGGTAACTCTGGTACAACCACGTTGAGTGGGGTAACCGATACAGCAGCAAACGTCTTGACTATGGCAACAGGCGCTAACGATGTTGTGACAACCCTGACGGTTTCTGGAACTACATCAGGTTCTGACGCGGTGAGCATTGTTGCTCTGGACACAGGCGACAACATCACCAACACGATCGTATTTGCAGGCATTTCGGGTACTGCAGCTGAGCTAACTCAGCTCGGTACGACCGTGCTCGCTGCAGTTACAGGTCCTGTTGTTGCGTCCACTATGACTTTGGCTGAGCACACCTCACTAGTTGCGGCCGTAGGAGGAGCTAACGTTGACTCCTATTCGTTAACAGACTCGTACACCAATTTAATGGTTGATACGAATGTTGATGGAACCGTCGACGGAGACGCAACCATAGCTGGCGCAACAGGGGTAACGCTCACTGATAGCTCAATCAATGTTGCACAGGCCACTGCGATCGATGCGATTAATGCAGGTAACGTTGTCTATTCAATCGAGGACAACGACGCGAACGTTATCGCCGCTCTTAACGGCGGTGGTGCCGCTGAGATTGCTATTGAAAATGCTGCTAGTGTTACAGTTAACGGCGTCGCGCTTGATATTCAGACTCTAGCTGCCGGTGGCACTAACTTCATCGTTGGTACGAAGGCTGAAATCGAAGCCATGTCCTCGGTTCTTCAGGGAGATCAAGTTGCGTTCGAGGTGTCTGTTTCAGACCTTGAGAGTGAGTCAGCTTTCTACTCAACTCTCGCGGCGAATCAGACGATTACCGTAAGCGATACTGCCGCTATCCTTACCGGGGGCAATGCCCTACTTGCTTCGGCGATACACGTAGTTGTTACAGACGACGCATCAGTTGCTGAGGCAACAACGATAAGGGCGGTGTCTGCTCTTGACGATGAGGTTGTCTATAGCCTCAGCGATTCTGGAGCAAACCTCGCGGCCGGTGCTGTGTTGAATAACGCAGTGAACATCACCGCGACAGATGCGCTAACGGAGGCCCAGGCAGAGGTAGTGGCGGACGCGACTAACTCAGGTACAAACAGCTATTCTGTTTCTGCTGTTGATACTACGGTAAGTGCAAACCCCGCCGCTGTTGATGCCTATAACGGCGCATCTACCATCAGTATCACTGGAACTACTGGAATAGACGTAACGCAGGCCGCTGCAATACTTGCGGCGACCAACACTGGTACAACTACCATTGCACTTGTCGCTGATACGTCGGCTAACCTCGCTACGCTGACACTGGGTGCCAATGACACTGTCACGGCTCTAACGCCTAGTAACGCAGCTACAGCTGCTCAAGCGGCGGCCATGCTGGCCATTGGGTCAGTTACCGCTTACAGCCTAAGCGATACCGCTGAAAATCTAGCGGCAGCTGGCGCGTCTGTTCTCAATGGCGCAACTAATATCACAGCCACAGGAAACTCGACTGTTGCTCAGGCTGCCATCATTGATGCTGCGTCAAACTCCGGCACAACCACGTTTGATATCGTTGATACAGGAGCTGCGGGAGCTAGCGCCTCTCCGGCCTTGCTAGCGAACGATCAAAACGGTGCAGTGGTGGTCGATGACGCAGCTGCACCGATGGCCGCAGCTACCGCGACCTCGCTTCAAACAATTGACGCAGCAGACGCGGGTCTGACTATCGCCGGCTCAGGTGGAGTTGGGGTCTATCAGCTCTCGGACACGTTCGCCGCACTTACAGATGCCGCAAATGCAACCGTGGTGTCAAACTCAACTGGCGTTACCGTGACCGACACTATGACGGTCGCTCAAGCGGTAACCTTGGAGGCAGCAGCCACGGCAGATGCGGCACCAACGTCGTCTGTCAGCGATAGCTACCTAAACCTAGTTATTAACCAGTCCGGAGCCGACGCGATAGCACTAGGTAGCGTTGAACTTACGGTAACCGGCACCATGAACGTTGCTCAGGCTAAGGTTGTCATCGGTTACGGTGCAAATTCAGAGTCCTTCTCTATCTCAGGTACTTCTGCGACCGTTGCAACTAACGTGGCAGATGGTTCGGTTACGGGGGCAACGACGGTGACTCTCTCTACCGCAGCAACTGTGGCTCAGGCCGCGGCAATTGCTGAGCTCAGTAATCTATCTGGTGGATACTCCATCAGCGATACTGCTGCTAACGTCCAGGCTGCATTGGATACCGTTAACGCGGCATCAGCTGGTGACCGTGAATTAATTGAGAACGCGAACACGTTGACGCTTACCACGGTAGCGACGGTCGGCGAAGCCCTCGGTGATGGAACCGCTCGTGGACTTTACACGGTGGACGGCCTCGGATTCTCAATTACAGACTCGGTGGCTAATCTTGTAGCGGGGCTTGCGGGAGCTAATTCAGCGGGTATCGCGGCTGCATCGGCGATCAACACTAACTCAACCGCTGCGTTCACTGTTGCTCAAGCGGCTGTCTGGACCTCTCTGGACAATTGGTCCGGATACGATCACGACGCCGATGCTGACACAGCAGGTCTCTACTACATCAGTGACTCGTTCACTAATGTTCAGGCCGGTGACACAGCCCTTGTAGCAGGTGCGGCGACTGTAACGGCAACAGGTACTACCGGTAACGATGCCATTAACCTGACGATGCACGCGGGCGCCATTAACTTCCTTAATGATGATATCGATAACAACGGAAGCGACACGATCGTTAACTTTGTTACGGCAACTGATGGTGCAGGGTTTGGGAACACCGCCGGCAAGCTGCAATTTAGCGAATCCGATTTGGCCGGTCTGGCAAACTTTGCTGCGTTTACTGGTGGTGGTGGAATCGACATCGATGGCGATGCTAGCGGAGCACTTGAAGTCGAATTTGTTTCGGGGGCCGGTGTACAAACTGCGAGCGCCGCAGAGGCAGCCTTCTTGTTCAATACCACAACCGGTCAGCTTAGTTTTGACGAGGACGGTACTGGCGGTACCGCCGCTATAGACATCGTTATACTCACTGGTGTAACTGATCTCGCCGCCGCTGACTTCTCCTTCATCGCTTAGATTAGGGGTTGTCGGGGCTAGATAAGCTGCCCCAGAAAAGAATGCCAAGCTACTTTAAGTGGCTTGGCATTTTTTTGACTATTGCTACCTCGTCGCGAGAAGGCGGCATATATCAAGATGCCGACGGTGCCGCGGATGACGTAATCGTTCTCACGGGCATTGCGGGAATAGTTGTAGCCGCAGACATCGTCGCTTAATAGCTGAGCGAGGAAGAATAAAGGGCTAAGCCCCCCCTTTTTACAACTAGCTAAAACCAAAAAAAGCCAGCTCTTAACGGGGTTGGCTTTTTTTGTGCGTGGGTGTTTTGCAGTATGCGGATGGTTTGCACTAGTATGCTCTTCAAAGCAGAGGGCATATACGCAGAACATCACAATCCTAGCCAGTGGCAGACCAAGTCTGTGCAAACGTTTCTTTATAGGCGGAGACGCTGTCAGATCAGAGAAGGCAGAGATGTCTTCTTACTTCAGATACGAATACAGAGCAGTAAACGGGATTGAAGAGTTTGCATCACTACTCACTGAGCTTGAACAAGACAGGTCGCGGTTTATCATCAGAGGTCAACTGGCTGACGATGTAGATGCTGAGACGCCGATGCGGCGCAGACTCTATCGTAATGATAGATCAGAGCCTATTGAGTCTCCCTTCCTAGATGTCTCAACAACATGGGTGATGATAGGCATAGACAAGCTAGCCTTACCTAAAGGGATGAGTGTTAGAGAAGACACCTTAGCTTCCGTTGAATATGCAATCGGCATACTCCCTGCAGAGTTCTAAGACAGCTCAGTGTTCTGGCAATTGCCTGGCAGTGCAGGGGTCTTTGATGATGGACACGTCTCTGCGCATTTGTATTACTGGTTGGACAAGCCTATCGCCAATGATGTCTTAAAGCAGTGGGCTAAGGGATGCGACAGACGCTTGGTCGACCCTGCAGTGTTTAATGCTGTGCAACCACACTACACGGCAGCTCCACTCTTTGGTGAAGGTTGTGTCGATCCTTTTCCCGACTCCCGTTCTGGTTTACTAAAAAAAGCTAATGCATCAGTTTGCCTTGAGGTCAGACAACTTGTAGCAGAGTCAAAGCAAGCTCGCGCGGCATCTCATAACAAGTTAGACCTGAACGACGACAGGGTTGGAGGGTTCAGCAATATCTTGGCTACTCTCGGCGACCATGATGGCGGAAGCGGCTTTAACGAGCCATTGCTCAGAGCAGTTGCATCTTATGTCTCCAAGGTTGGGGGCAAGAAGCTATCAAGCA